>Ga0208792_1000014_pt1 | contig 95734 bp, 122 predicted proteins | sample 14_taG_FD_184087 | JGI IMG/M metagenome (GOLD analysis project Ga0208792, IMG submission 184087) | Marine viral communities from the Subarctic Pacific Ocean - 14_ETSP_OMZ_AT15311 metaG (SPAdes) (version 2) | ecosystem: Environmental > Aquatic > Marine > Oceanic | place: Pacific Ocean...
ATCAGTAGTAGATGTATCATCAGACTTTGACTTCGATAGAGCAAGTAGTGCTACAAGAATAAACTCTGATGGTTTAGTACAAGATATGCAGAGTATTACTGACCCTGAATTAGTACTTAATGGTGATTTTGAGGAGTTGGGTGATAATGTTTTATTAGGTAACAATTTTACGTTTGATAGCGGTGTTGGTGATTGGGAGGTTTATACTAACGCTACTCTTGCCCACGACACAGATAAGTTAGAGGTAACTTTAGCATCAGGAGGTGGAGCGAAAATAAATACAAACTCTCTTTTTACAGGTGGTCAAGCAGGAAAAATACTTAAAATAAGAGCGAGAATTTGGCAAGGCACTACAACACATTCTAGTATAGCTATTTATGTTGGCAGCGCTCAAGAAACTGTAAGTATATCATCTACTCCTACGTATTTTGAAGTATATTTAAAACCAACAAGTACAGGTTATTTAACGATATATACATCTAGTGGTGATGGTACATTTTTTATTGATAACATATCAGTACAACAAGTAGACCCTAACGATAGGTGGAGTTTAGTGGGAGATTTTGAAATTGATGATACAAAAGGATTTATAACAAGTGCTAGTCAATATAGTCAAATAACATCACAACAAGGGGTTAATTTTTTAGATAATGGTAAAACTTATAAATTAGAAGCAGATATAACAACATCAATTGATAATGCTCTTGCATATAGAGTTACAGGTGGTGCAGTTACACCAATATCTTTTTCTGACATAGTAGATGGTAAATATGTTAGCTATTTTACTATGTCGCAAGATGGGTATTTTTGGTTTCAAACAACAGGTTCTTATACAGGTTTAAATGCTACTATTGACAACGTATCAGTAAAAGACATTACATTTAGTACAGATGTAGATTTAGCTAGAATAAACTATGATAGTAATGGGGATAATGGTCATATATTGTTAGAGCCTACTTCTACTAATCTTATTACTTATAGTGAGGATTTTACCGATAGTAGTTGGGATTTAGATTTTTCTGCTCCATATATAACAAGAACACCTGACGCAGCTACATCTCCAAGTGGAGAAAACAATGCAACTAAATTAATAGGTAATGACGTAAGTAGAGACCCTACAAATTCTTATATAGGAGCATCTACAAGTGCATCAGCACCATATACTGCTAGTATTTTTGCTAAAAAAGGCGAGTATGATTATTTAGCATTAGGCGTTGGCAGTTATGCAGGTGGATATTACGCAATATTTAATTTATCTAACGGAACTATTAGCACATCACCAACAGCATCAGGAACTACAGCAAGTATAGAAGATTATGGTAATGGTTGGTTTAGGTGTATAATAACAACTACCAATACATCAGGAAGTGAAATTTTATTTACCACTCCTTCAGTAGATGGTACTTTAACAACAGACTATACAAGTACTACTAACGGCGTATACGTTTGGGGCGCACAACTAGAAAATTTATCACATAGTACTTCTTACATACCAAATCACGGAACAGCGGCAGGTGTTACAAGAGCAGCAGAAACACTAAATGGTAGTGGTAATAGTACATTGATAAACACTACGAAAGGTACTTTATATTTAGAGTCTAAACTTGGCGGCTTAACAGGAACTAAGGTTTTTTCTATTGGTGGTGGTACAAATAATGCTGACCCTGCTATTGTGATGGGTTATTCTAATCAAAATATGTATATAGACATACAAGATGGAGGTTCTTTAATATCTACATCATCTGACAAAACTATAAGCGGAATTAATACTAGTTCATATAATAAAATGGCAATAAAGTACACTACAACTAATGTTACGGTTTACTTAAATGGTGTTAAAAAACATACGGAAACTATTGATTTTACTCCTGCTACAAATGTAATTAAATCGTTATATGGTGGTTATTCAGCTGGAAGTAAGTTTGAAGGCGCGGTCAAAGCACTAGCAGTATTTAATGAGGCTCTTGAAGATGACGAACTAGAATTACTAACAGGTGTAACTAACTATGGTTCATTTAGTGAACTAGCATCAGCTAACGGATATACAATAATATAATGGGAAAAGGTATAGTAAAATTAGGAGAAGGTAATTGGGCAGTTAAAGATGGTAATCTACTAGCTGCTAAAGAAACTAATGGTAGATTTAAGAATGCAGAGTTTACTGTTACTAGAGGTACTAGAGCTACTTATGTAGGTAGAGATGGTTTAATTAAAGAAAGTAACTTACAAGACACTAATTTAGTTCAAAACAGTGATTTTGAGGAGTTGGGTGATAATGTTTTAACATCTACTTGGGTTCCAGGTGCAGGATGGAGTGTTATTACTGATGGTGTATCTTGTGATGGTTCAAATGGAAATGTAAGACAGAATATAGAAATGACCGACTACAATGGAAAGACATTTTTATTAACTTACACTTTATCAAACGTAACTGATAGCACGACACTTAATGCTAAATTTGGTGGTGGTGGTAATGTAGCTCTGACATCAACAGAAGGCACTCATACTGTATATTTAACAAACGATGCTACTGTTGATAATTTTCAATTTACATCAGGTGGTAATTGGGCAGGTGATATAACTAATATATCACTAAAACAAGTAGACCCTAATGATAGGTGGCTTTTAGGTACAGGTTGGAGTATAGAAGATGGTAAGGCAACACAAGATGGAAGTGGTAGTGGTTCAAGTTTACAACATTCCAATGCACTTGTGGTTGGTAATACATACAAAATTGTATTTGATATTGTTGAAAGAACACAAGGCTCTATTGAAGTTTTTGCAGGATACCCTAATTCAAATGTTCCAATTAAAAACACAGTTGGCACTCATACATTATATTTGCAAGCAGAAGGAAATACTCACTTATATTTTAAACCATCCAACTTCATAGGTTCAATAGACAACGTATCAGTACAAGAAGTAAAAACAGATACACCTCGTATAGACTTTACAGATAATACTGATGGTCATTTATTACTAGAACCTGAGAGTAGAAATCTTATAGATTATAGTGAAAACTTAAAAGATGGTTATTCTACAACTGAATCTAGCGTAGATTTAAACGATGCTGTTTCACCTGATGGAACAACAACTGCTAATAAATTTAACTCTACGGCAACTCCTTCAAGTATTTCTAAAACACACGCTAACTCATCTGCTTTATTTCATACTGTATCACTATTTTTAAAAAAAGGAACTATTGACATAGTAACTTTATCCGTAAATGGTGGTACTCCTGCTATATCGGCATCTACTACAGTAAATTTGACAAGTGGAACTATAACTGCTAGTAGTGGTAATGGAAGTATAACGCCTACAATAACTAACTACGGCAATGATTGGTATAGAATTACTGCTAGTAGCACTTCAAATGGCAATATAGCAACCCCAACAGTATTAATAGTAAATTCATCTACTACTGCTAATGGCTACTTCTATATGTGGGGTTTACAATTTGAAGGATTACCCTACGCAACTTCTTACATACCTACTAACGGTTCAACAGTAACTAGAGATGGTGAAACTTGCACAGGTGCAGGTGAAGCTGCTGACTTCAATAGTGAAGAAGGAGTACTGTACGCAGAGATAGCTGCTTTGGCAGAAGTAAATCAAGGTATAGCTATAAGTAATGGCACATATGATAATAGAATTTTATTTTATTTTGATACTGATGGAAATATCAGAGGTTATATATTTGTTAGTGGCAATCAATTCCAAGAAACTACAAGTGGCATAGATTATAAGTCATTAACAAAAATGGCTATAAAATACTCAGCTACATCAACAAAGTTTTATGTAAATGGAAATTTAATAGGAACAGAAGATACTAGCAGCACTATGCCAAGCGTTTTAAATCAATTAAGTTTACACGATGGTGGTGGTGGTAATAAATTTTACGGAAGGATCAAAGCAATAAAAGTATATAAAGAAACAGACGGCATAGATTTAGCAACTTTAACAAGTTAATTATGAATAAAATAGGAAAATACGAATTTAATAGTTCAGTACAGGCAGATGATATGATAGCTGCTTTGGGAACAACAACAACAGAATTAGGTGATGTAGTGCCTTCGCACAATCATTGTGTAGTTAGACTTGGCTATATTGTTTTAGAGCAAGGTAAGTATAACGAAAGTGGTGAGCAAACAAAAGCACCTGTACTATCTGATAAATACCACGTAGATGTATTATGGAAAGGCTTAGAGCCTGTTGATGCAGAAGCAGAGGTTTTATCTTATGTAGAGCCTCATGGCTGGTCAGACTTTAAAATAGACTTAGAAGGCAATGGTGTGCATTCGTTTTTAGGTCTTGACTATATAAATTATAAATTCTAATGGCTAATACAAATGACTTATACAATGCAGCGTTAGGTCAATATGGATCTGCATATTTACTTGCGTCTTCAGGAGTGTATGATGCAACTCCTAACGATTGCACAGTATATGTTATTTCTATAACCATGTTTGAAGATACAACATTTGCAGCTTTACATAACTTACATGGCAATATAGGTTCTATATCTACAAGAAGCGATGAGTTAGCGCATGACACAGAGTTTGGTACAGCAGTACCAGCAAATCAAATAACACCATCATATGTATTTCCTAAAGGTGTTACTATTTATGGTAAATGGGATTATGTAAGAGTAGCAACAGGATCATGTGTATGTTACATAGCTCCACAACCAACAAAACTAATAATATGATGGGCGTTGTAAACACATTATTAACGCCTGACTATGTAGTTGAAGACATAGTATACATTGACCCATTAACTGTGTCTGGATTACTTACATGGCACGAAAGGGATAATCAAGTTGTATCTGGTTCTGATGTAAGAAGTTGGCCAAATCATAGCTCATTGTCTGCTTCTTACGATTTGTCTTCTCCGTCAGCTAGCACACAGCCACAAAAAATTGGAAACAAAGTATATTTTGACGGCACTCACATATTGCAAATGGCTACAATAAATTTGCAAAAGTTTACTATGTTTTTAGTAATAGATCCTGATGAGTCAAAAACATTGTCTAATGACGGTGTAATTGGTAGGGCTTTAAATGACTTAATAAAAGTATATAGAGGATCAAGTCCAACAAGAATTAGTTTTAGGTTTAATGGTGTTAATTATGACATTAATCCTTTATCACAATCTTATCCTAGTGGAGAGTTTGTTATGACTGTATTTAGAGATGGTGCAGGAACTATAACTGTAAGGTTTAATAAAACGCAAGTTGGCACTAGAAGTTCTTTAATATCAAGTATTTTTGATGTTAATCAAATAGGGAGTGGTACTTACAGCGGTGTACAATACAATGGTTACATAAATGAATTATTAATATACAATGGAGATTTATCTAGTAGCGATATATCTGACATTGAAGACTTTTTAATAAGTAGAATATAATGGCTACTGATAAAGAAATAGCAATAATGCAAATGCGCATGGATGAAATAGATAAAAAGCTAGATAAGATGGATCAAAAATTAGATATGCTTACTGAGCATTTATTAAATCCAGACAATGGTGTAACCGCAAGAGTAAATAAAAATACATCTGCTAGGAAAGTACTAGTAAAAGCTATATGGGTTTTATATGGTATAGTAGCAGCTGCTTTAGCTAAAATGTTTTTTGGCTCATGATGCAGAAAGATTTTACTATATCTATTGGTAATATAATATGGATAATTGGTATTATATTTACTATGGGTATAGCGTATAGTCAAATAGGCCAATTAGAAGAAGACATTGCAATATTAGAAAGAAGATTAGAAAAGAAAATAAAACTTATTAATGAAAACGACGATAGAATAAATGACTTGGAAAAAGAGTTAGCTAGACTAGAGTCTTGTAAACGTAAATGATATGGCTAAAAAAGGATTATACGCTAACATACATGCAAAAAGAAAAAGAATAAAAGCTGGTTCTGGTGAAAAAATGAGAAAGCCAGGTAGTAAAGGGGCTCCTACAGCTAAACAATTTAAAAAAGCAGCTAAAACAGCAAAAAAGAAAAGAAGTGGTAAAAAGAAGTAAATATTATTACGATTATACAAGGAATATGAGTGTTGAACAAGAATTAAATTTTTGTAAAAAAGAAAATTGTGACAAGTCTAAATGCAATTGTGCTAACAGCACATTAACTCAAGAGGTAGCAGATGCCTTCGAGGATTGGATGATAGACCTCACTAATAAAGAACAGCCTGAGTCTTGCGATATAGATGATGCTGATTGTGAAAATTGTGGAAGTTAAATAATTAGTTATGTATAAAAAATCATATAAAAAAAGCGCAAAGAAAAGCGTAAAAAAAGCTAAACCTGTAAAAAAGGCTAAAGTTAAGAAGTCAAAAAAATACTAATATGCTACAAAACATATTAGGAAATATTTTTGGTAAAGTTGTAGATAATGCACAAGGCATACTTGATGAGGTTATTACAACTGATGAAGAAAGAGAAAAAGCTAAAATAGCATTGCAAAAACTTTTGTTAGATGCAGAGCGTGAAGCTTTTGCTAAAGAAGTAGAAGACAGAAAGTCTGCAAGAGATTTATATAAAGACGATGCTATTATACAAAAAGTATTAGCAACTCTTTTTACTGTAGCGTATTTTGGCATAAGCTTTGTTATGTTTCAGCATTTTGTAAATGGGTCTATTAGTTTAGGTGAATTTGAAATAAGCTTTATATCTACAATATTTGGAGCTATGTCAGCTAAGGTAAATACTATTATAGATTTCTTTTTTGGAGGTAGTTCTAAAAAAAATAGTACTAGTAATAATTAGTAGTATTATTTTAGTAACTTTGTAATCAGATTAAATTTAATTAAAAATGGCACAAAATTATACATTTAATGGTAGTTTAAATATGACTGCTACATCTGGCACAGGATATAGTCAGGCTCAAGCTGCTAGTTTCTCGTTAAATATCACTGGTGTTGATCAAATTGCATCAGGACGTATTGATGTACCAACAGGTTCAGACGCAACAATCATGTCTTCTCCTGGTTATGGTAAAATAATTTACGTTAAAAACATGGATGATACTAATTACGTAACAGTATACGATGGTGCGTCTAGTGATAATGATATTATTGGAGTTTTAGAGCCAGGTGAATTTTTATTTACTATTATTAGAGGAGCAGGAGCAACAACAGCTCGTGCAAACACAGGAGTTGTAACAGTTGAATATTTTGCTGTAGAAATAGATTCAGCAGCATAATTTTAAAAATTATATAAAATGGCGACACAAGCACTAAACGTACAGGTATCAGGATCTTTCACATTGACAGATCAAAACGGTAGTATTGTATTTTCTTTCAATCCTAGTTTTATATCACAATCTCATACTACAGGAGAATCTTTAACTACAGGTGAGGTTTTAGTAGGCACAGGTGATGATCAAATAAATTTAGCTAATTTAACAAATAAAGATAGACTATATACTTTTGTTAAAAATGTAGATACAGACTATGCTATATCTGTTAAACCTGACGGCGACATCATTGCAACTTTAAAACCAGGAGAAGGATTCTTTTCACCAGTTAAAATTGATGGTGCAGGAGATGCTTCTAATAATTTGGATTTAGATGCTGCAACAGCTGCACAAAAAGCGCAGTTTTTACTTTGCGATGCGCTAGACGCATAATATGAAACTTAAAGTATTAAGGTATAACTCAGAAGCAGACTCTACTAACGGTCTGCTTTTTGAGGTTAATGATTTGGGTAATCAGTTTTTATGTTATACTTTAGAGGACGAACATAGAGTTCTAAAAGTTAAAGGTGATACAAGAATACCAGCGGGTATTTATAATATTGAATTAAGAAAAGAAGGAGGATTTCATGAAAGATATACTAAAAAATATCCTAATATACACATCGGTATGCTTCATATCATTGACGTGCCTGGTTTTGAGTTTATTCTTATACATACTGGAAATACTGATGAACATACTAGTGGCTGTCTTATTCTTGGAGATTCCCAAGAAAACAATACCATTATTAAAGACGGATTTGTTGGAAAAAGTGTCAATGCGTATAGACGAGTTTATCCAAAAATTGCAAAAGCTCTAAAAAACGGAGAAAGTGTTACAATAGAATATATAGATTACGATGGCATTAAGTAGAGAAGAATACGATAAATTATTAAGAACTGATTACGAGTCAGAGTCTATCAAATCTGCTAGAAAATCATCTACAATAACTACGTCTTCTGGTAATGTAATACAAGCTGAGTCTAAAGTTGTGTCACAGGTTTCTTCTAAGAACTTTGTGTTGCCTTATAAAAATATATCTTATTTAACTAATACCTCAACAAATAAGTATACTAAAATATACGATAGTAATACACATGGACAGCTACAAGATATACTTTTTGTAAACGCTAGTACATCAGAAACATTAACTTTTAATTTGCTTCTATCACAATACAACTTAGATCAAGATAGTAGCAAGCTACCTAATCAAACATTAGAAAATCATCCTACTACAGTATATTTAATGAGACAAAAAGGTATAGCTGCTGCAACAGCTTTTGCTGCTAATGCTAAGCAACACTCTTTGTCTGGTGTTATTGGTACAGAAAAACAATTTACAAGTGGTACAAGTCCTTTTTATTTATATATTTACAAACAAAATGACCAAGGTCAATTGGATGTAACTGTATTATTATGAAAGAAAAGGTTCCTATTTGGCTTACCGATTGGGTATTCCAGGACAAGAAAAAAAACAAAATTAAAATCAAAGATGTTTTTATTAAATTCCATGATGGTGAGGACGTTATTAACAATGACATGTTAGTAAATATAGCTATGTCTAAGGTTAAGAAATGGAGAAAGAATCATACTTTTAAACCTGTTCAAATCGATGTAAAATCACAACACGATTTCGGACCACCTTATGAAAAAAAATAATACAGACGAGATTAAATCGTATTTGTTAGCTAATCCAGAAAAATTAAACAAGGATTACCAGCAAACAGCAACGCTTTTCAATTGTTCTTATGAAAAAGTTAGAAGTATAGCAAGAGGACTTAGAAAAAAAATAGTAAATCCAACAAGTAAAGAAAAAACAAATTTTTATGAAAGCAAAGATTCTGCTACGGCTACTTGTGAAGATAGTAAAAGAGTTAAGTCGTTAGACGACCTTTTAAAGGCTTGTAATGTAGATATAGATGTTTGGGAGGTAGACAAGTACGATATAGGTACTTATGAGGTTACAGGCTTTGATAAAGCTAAAAGACCCATAACAATACCAATGTTTAGAACTAAAGCTTGGTTAAAAAAGATAAACCCTTTAGAAAACATAAAGAAAATTAGAGAGGAGCTAGTCGAAGACTTGACTCCTCTTTTTAGTTTTGTGCCTAAACAAGTAATTAGACCTTCTAGTTATAAAGATGATGATCCGCATCTATTAGAAATAAACGCTTTTGATTTACATCTTGGTAAGATAGGTATAGATGGTGATGAATACAGCTTAGATATAGCTAGAGGCAGAATGATTGATGCATTAACACACTTAGTCCAAAGAGCTAGTGGGTTTTATATAAACCAAATACTTTTTGTAGTAGGTAATGACTTTTTAAATTCTGACGGCGATTGGCCTATAGTTAGTACAACTAAAGGCACACCACAGTACAATACTGATAAAGGTATAGAAATATATAGAGCGGGAAGAAAGTTAATAGTAGAATGTATACAAATGCTTGTAGAGTATGCAGATGTACACGTTTGCGTTATACCAGGTAATCACGATAGAGAATCTATGATGCACATAGGTGATGCTTTAGAAATGTTTTATGAAAACAACAAAAACGTTACGGTAGACAATGGCAACTCTATGATGAAATCTTTTGTTTATGGTAAATGTTTAATAATAAACGACCATGGTGATGGTCCTAAACTAAATGACTTGCCAGGAATAGTTTCACAGCGTTATAGAGAAATTTGGAGCGACGTTCGCTATGTTGAGGTACATAGAGGTCATTTACATACTAATAAAGCTTACAAGATGCAAGCAGTAGAAGAGTTAAACGGTTTGACTGTTCGTAATCTGTCATCTATGTCTGCTACAGATGAGTGGCACGATCAAAAAGGTTATGTAGGTAACATTAAAAAAGCTAGCGCCTTTGTATGGAGCGCTTATAACGGGGTACAAGCTAAGTTAAACTATAACGTTAAAATTAACTAGGCCATATTACAACCAATATATGAAGATCCATTCGTTATCTTCTGTATTGTGCGTTGAGTGCGTCATCAACTTTCTTTATTTGTTTAACTAACCACCTTCTGTATCTTCTTAGTTTTTCTGGATATGTCATAAATTGCTTACGTCTGGATATGATTTCAACGTATTGTCTGAACTTCTTCTAGTTTTTTTTGGCATAGTAAATCCAAACTGTAGTTGAAATGATATATCTGTGTTTATTATTTTTGGTACAACAATCTTTTTAGTTGTTGAATCACCTTTCTTTTCGTAAAATATTACTTGCTGTATATGTACTCCCATTAATTTAAAAATTCATCATCGTCTCTATTGTACTTATAAGCATCTAAAGGATTTATATCTTGTTCATCGTAGACAAATATTAATTCAGGTATTTCTTTACCAGTCAACCAATCGTCGCATTTGTTATATAATCTTTCGACCAATATTTGTTCTGCGTTTTCTTTTTCTGATTCTCTTTTGGTTAGTTCTACCTCAATTAATAGTTTCATTACAAATCTTCTTTTAAAATGTTATATATTTTAGGATCTAAATCTTTTATTTCTTTATAAAGTTTTCTAGCCTCTCTTTTAGCTTCATCCATTTTGTATTTAGGTACATCTACTCCTGTAGCTTCATTTATTAAAAGATGTGCTTTATACAATAGTTTACTTGTTTTCTTCTTCATCAACACTTTTACTGTCTTTAATTGCTATTTTCAAAAGTACGAAATATCCTATTAAATCGTCAACAGTATCTAAAGTATTTTTATCAATACCTCTGTTTTTAATTCTAGCAAGCTTATCGTCTATCCTAGCACACAGGCTTTGTACAGCGTTTCCTTTACTAAAAATGTTTAATGGTTTGGTTGCTGAATCGCCGTAACTTTTATTTTTTGCTACTAAAAACTCTTTTATAGAGTCGCATGTTTTTCTGATTTTGAATGTTGTTTCGTCTACTTTCATGATTAAAATTTAATTGATTCATAGTCAACTTGTATTATTTTATTGTTGACTTTTTCTTTAGTTCTTACTCTGTTAGTTATTACTTCTCTATCCATAGCGGGTAAACTTTCTATGTATCTGTGCAGCCAATAGTAAACATCAGCTGTTTCAAATATAACTTGATCGTATAAGTTTTTTGATTTGTTTCTTTCTTGAACTATTGTAGTAGAAAGCTCTAACAGTTCTTCTAGTAATTTTGATTTTTCTTCTTTCATTGTTTTAAAATATATATCTAATTTTATTCCACGGTATTATTTGGTCATGTAATTTAGTAAATTCTTTGATAAAATGTGATTTTAAATTTACTTTATACCGTAAGTTTTCACCACCATATTGTGAATTTTTAGTTTCTTGTATATCAGGCCTCCATAAATGTGACTCTACATCTACAATTCTTTTTAAATTTTCAATATGCTTATTTTTGTTGTGAGTTAAAAATATAACCTCAGCTTTGACAATTTCTTTGTATTCCACATTATTGTTTAACATAGTAAACAAGTGCTTGTAGTCTTCTAGCCATCCATCATAAACTATAACAGGGCTAAAGTTTACATGTACATCATAACCAGCCTCAATAAAAGCGTCAATAGCTTTAATGCGATTAATTATTTTAGATGTATTAGGCTCGTGTATGTCAGCCATATGTTGTGGCATCAAGCTAAATCTTATACGTATTTTACCTTCAGGATCATACGTAGCAAAATCGGGATTTACATATTTAGTTGCAAAACTACCCATAGCTAATGGATGTTCTTTGAAAAAATCAAATATATATGTCCAATCGTGATATTTAGCGTGTAATGCAAAGTCCTCGTTACAGCTTATGTCATAAGTTATGAACTCAGGGTGTGTTTGATTAGGCTTGTCTACGTCAGCAAAATAAACATGGTTATTTATACTAGTTAATATATCGTTAGGGTTTTGAGCGATACTTAATCCTGTAGGCTTATGACGTTTCATATAACAATAACTACAATCATATAAGCAGCCGTGACCAAAGCTAGGACTAATGTAGTCAGTAGACCTACCAGAATACCTAATTTTAAAAGTCTTTCTAGTATCCTTAGTAATCATTTTTTTAAATATTGGTATATTCTGCTCTCAGATAATTCAAATCTAAATGCAATTTCTTTTACACTAACACCTAGCTTGTATAATAATTTGGCGTAAAAAGCTCTTAATACAATATTGATGTTTTTAATTTTAGTGTATTTTTTTGTAATACTGTTGTAATTCATCCTAATTTAGTTTTAAAGTGGTTAATTAATTCGTTCATTTTACGTTTGTAGAATAAATCAAAATCTACATACTCTGTTATACCTTCTGAGTTTTTGTCTTTAGGTGATGTTTGTTCCCATATTCTGTATAGAACATTACGCAATCTTTGTGCTGGTGTTTTTGTATCAAACTCCATATCAATACTTGCAGATTCTACTGCATCTATTTGCTTTTGCGTTATAGGTTGTGTTGATAATACTACAAATCCAGGTTGTTTTAATACGCTATATAAATCACCTACAGTTTGTGGTGATAGTTCTGGTGTACCTAAAGATACTCTTAGGCTGTTGTCTGCTAAGGTGCGTATATTGTCTACGCCTCCCTCAAATACTATTGTTGTTTTACTCATTTTAAATTTCTTTTTTAGCTTCTATTAATAAGTCCATAAATTGATCGTAGATTTCTTCTACTTCTTTTGAGTTTTCTACCCATTTATTTATGTCCCTTTCGTATTGTCTTGCGACCTTTACTAATCTATTGAATTTTTGTTTTGTAACTTTACTATGCTTGCCCTTCATGCTGTATAGCATTTCGTGAAAAGCTTTAAATAAGATAATTATAAATATAATATCTACTTGCTCATCTCTTTTCATATTAAAGTATTTAGATAAAGCATTTTTAATAACTGATCCTTAGGATCTCTGGGTATGTGATCAAACCACAGTTTGTTTAATAAAATGTCTGCTTCGTTTTTTGTAGATGGTTTATTATTTATTATATCATCAACCATCCATTGTGGGTATGGACAAAGTTCTATAATTTGATCTATTTTGTCTTCTTGCCACCATTCTATAGGTTGTTCTATAGGTTCTTTGTTGTCTGAAAAAATGTCGTCTAGCTCCATAATAGTATACGCCCAAGGCCTGCTTTAACAAGCCCTGGGAACAACCAATCAAAAAAACAATGAAATCTGAACATGGAAAGTTCAGTCAGAAAGATGTACAAAGATACTAATTAATGTCTGTATCTTCTACAACCTCTAAATTATTTTCTTGTTTAGCATCTTGTTCTTTAAAATGCTCTATCATTTCTTTGATTTCTGGTATACTTTCGTTAATAAAACTAGCTATTTCGTGATCAATAGACTTATCACTATTCTCATCATAACTTTTGTACATCCATAATGCTAGTACGTGATTATAATAATGTATAGACTTTCTTTGATCCTCTAGTAGTCTTTTAACCAATAATGGTATTGTAATTTTTACTCCGTCAATAGTTACTTCTACTGTTCCTTCATCTGTTTTTTTCTTGTTTTTTGCCATATTAATGTGTTTTAATTTGAGATTTTAAAATTAAGTAATTTCTTTTTAAAGTTTTGTGTTCTTCAACAATATTTTTTAATTTTTTAGTTTTATCAATTAATTTCTTTCTAAGCGTTTTATTAGAATACATAAATGTATTTACTAATTCTAGAGAATCGTTACTTTTTGGATTATTATCTATCATATTATAAATACTTATACCTGCGTAATAAAGCTTTTCTATTTCAGGTATATAAGATAAAGTATCGTAATTTTTATTATGATGTATAACACTTGCGTGATCTCTGTTTATAGCTTTACCAATCTCAGAATATGTATATGGACCGTTCTTTCTAAGTACAGTACATATTATCATTCTGTGATCAACTAAGTCTCTAGTCCTTTTGCTAGACATAAACAAATCTTTATCCATATTATAATGGTCTAGATAAGTATCAATAAATTCTTTTATCATATAATTTTTATTATAACACCAGGGTTTTCTTTGTCATAACTGTATTGCTCAAAATGCGGTATAATAAACTCTGCGTTATCGTCTTCTATCCAATGATTTTTAACCATTAAATCTTGTACGGTTTGTGCTGGATTTATATAATCAAACTTATGTCGACTACCTCTTATAAACGTAAATGATACAGTTACAGGAAATTTCTTGTTTTCTATCATTTTTTTAAACTTAGGTTTATTTATAAGATAGTCTGCTTGTGTTTTCTTTATATAATTCATAACAGTTTTTGAATTGATTAGCATTTTACCTGTCCATCTTTTTGAGTTTTTAGATGAAGGTACATTACCTGGTATGAATATTTCCATATATTTAGGGATGTTGAGTCCCCAAATATACGGTTTTTAATTAAAACGGTAAGTTGTCGTCGTCTTCTACAGTTGTTTTTGTTTCAGACCACAATTTATGCAACTCATTGTATTGCATAGTTTGCTCAGGACTTAACGTTCTGTTGTATTTAGCATCATACTTTATAGTTTCTCCTACTTTTTTAGAGAATTTATATTGTAGTGATGTTCTTACAACAGGCTCGTTAGTTTCTCTATCTGTACCAATGTACTCTTGTGTAGTAAAACAAACTTGCAGCCTTTTACCAATTACTTGATCTAACGCATCAGACATATTTGTAAAGTCTTTTACACCACAGTTAATCATAAACTCTTTTAGTAGTTTACGTTTAAAATCTGCAGTTTTTGGTGCGTCAGTTTCTTTTGGTGTCCAAAATCTAGCTTTAGTTTTTTTACCATCTGATGTGTACAAAATAAAGTCTAAAAATGGTGACCCTGTATAGCCTTCCATTTCTTTTTCAGAGAGTTGTCCATTTACTGTACATGTGTACGATCCAGGAGTTCTTAAGTAATCTACTTTTTTGTACTCTTTTTTTTCTGTTTTTTGTGAGGTGCTTACCTCGTTTAAATTCCAATTTGACATATTAATTTTTGTTTAAAGTGTTTTTGATTTTATTGTTATGTAATGTGATCATCATCCATATTTGACTATAAATAACGTCATCTTTATCAGAGTTTTGATTTATATCTAATTTATGTCTTAGATAGTCCATAATCTCGTTTGTTAACTCGTCGGTATAATTTTGATTAGTGTAGGCATATGTAGCTTCTAAAGCCGCTATGTCTAATAGTGTTTTACTTTCCATTTTTTACTTTCCAATTTATATATTTAGTTAGTGTGTCACCATCAAAAATAATTTTATCTTTTTCAGGTGCATAAGGATATTCTTTACCCTTATAATCTTTGGTTTGTAATGTTTGTATGTCCAGTCTGTATAAGAATCTACCTATACCCCAGGATACACAAGCACGTTTAAATGCATCAGATGCATGTCCTTTGTCTTTTTCTACATTGGATTCAGAGCCTGTGTCTGATTTCCATACCCAATGTCCATTGACAAGTATACCTACTCTACACATTAAAAGTCCGTTAGCGTCGTAGTATTCTGTAGACCAATTGCCTGGCCCTACTACATCATCCAACAAATCTTGTGCGTCACGTGCATCTATATATGCTACGCAGTTCGCTTTACCATATCTAGAAGATTGTACTCTCCATTTGTACGGCAGTTCTTTTTGCAAATCTTTTAAATTAATTGCTTCTTGTTTCATAATCATTATAATTTTTTTGGGTTGATTTTGTCTGTCGTGATGCTTTTACAATTTTTATATATTTACGTATCATCACAGGTGTGTTTTGTATTAAACTTGCACCTATTTTTACAAACAAACTTTTTATTACATTTTGTACTACAGACTTTTTTATGCCTGTGTCATATGCAATTTCTTCATATATTTTATCTAATTTTGACTTGTTTTTCATTGTAAAATAGTATTTAAAAATACGAAATTTTTACCAATTTAACAAAATTTTTGCAGTTTTATATACTACATATCCTACTAGACACATACCTAAAATAGGAAATAAAAATACCAAGGTTGTTGTTGTTATTACGCCTATAACGCAATACAATAAAATGCTAAATATTTTCATAATCTTCAAATTTAGTTTGTTCAGCTACAAATCTTAGATTTATTTCTCCTACACCAATGTTACGTCCTTTAGCAAATATTACTTTTGCAAGTCCTTTTGTTGGGTTACCTGTCTCATCTTCGTGCAAACCATAATATTCAGGCCTGTATATTAAAGCTACAATATCTGCAGCTTGTTCTATCTCGCCTGACTCACGTAGATCTGACATTGTAGGTTTAGAATCTGCTCTAAAGCTTACGCCACGATTAAGTTGTGACAATGCTATAATAGCTATATCTAATTCTTTAGCTAGATTTTTTAATGCACGTGCTACTGCACTAACCTCTTGCTCACGACTTGACCTTTTGCAGGTAACTAATTGTAAGTAATCTACAAGTACAAGTTTGATTTTGTTAGTGTGCACGTACTGTTTTATTTTTGATAATAAATAGCTTAAATCTGTATTATTACAGTCATCTATTATTAACGGTAAATTTTCTATGTAACCGACAGCTTTATTAACTTTTTTAATTTCTTGTTCATCTAATGCGCCTTTTCTAAGCCAATGACTACTTACGCCAGACTGAATGCTAACCATTCTTTGTAGTAGTTGTATAGATGACATTTCGTAACTAAATATTGCAATAGGATTTTTAGCTCTAGCTGCATTAAATGCAGTTGTTACAGCAAAACTCGTTTTACCCATAGATGACGCACCACCGACTATAATTAAGTCAGTGGGTTGCCATCCATTCGTAAAATCATCAAGAGATTTAAAGCCTGTGGTAATTCCTGTTATACCTTCTGTATTAATTTTAACAGCAAGGTCTTCAGTAAATTCTACCAATTGTTTTATAAGAGTTTTATCTTTATCCTCGTGGTTATCAACTAACCTGTTTTGTAAATCATTAATCTTGTCGCTAATAACAGCTATGTCAGATTGATTTTGTACATGGTTATTGATTTCTTGTAAATATTCATTTACTATTTTTCTTTTAGACGATTCAACCAAACTTTGTAATGCTGAGTCAAACTCTCTTGGCATAAGTGTAGATGTACTAGTCAATTGTACAACTTTTACTGATAATTTACTTTTAGTACCTAATTCTTTGCCTATGTTTACAATGTCTGGTTCTTTGCCTTTTTTTATAATTTTTGTAAACGCTTTGTATATCAATATATTGCTTGGATCATCAAACATGTGTATATTGAACAACTGTGCGTTTTGGTGATACAATTTAGTGTCTACTATTATATTACCTAATATTATGTTTTCTAGCTCATAATACATAAATTTTATATTTTTTGATTGTGAATACTATTTAATTCATTCATTTTTACTTCGTAGGTTTCTTCATTTAATCCATATACATGTCCTACAGAGCCGTGTGTATTTTGACATACTTTGTTGCCGCCTAGATTTTTATGAGTTGTTAGATAACCCTTGTCAAAATCTGCATATTTAAACGTATCTAGCCAAGGAACATATGGTACACTCATATCTTCTCTGTTTTCAAGATTTTTTGGATCAAATTTTACATAACATGCGCCTATACCGCCTTTACCGTTAGGTTGTATTAATGCATTGTTTCTGTAAGAGTTTAGTTTTTTGCGAATATAACCATTTTCTTTAGCATATACATGGAAAAATATTTCTAAAGCATTGTATTCTGTATACACACGATCCATAACTACAAAATGTGTTTTACGCCTTCTGTTATAACATTTATTCCATAACAAAGCCCTGCCTATTATTAAATCGTCATTGTTATATAACACTAAACATTGTACTACATCTTTACCTAATGATTTGTAAAAATCTAATAACCTTTGATTTTCTTCGTGACGCATACACGATTGACCTAAAGTGCCATTACCATTTGATTCATTATAGTTATCACTATCGTAAGCATGATGTATGTCACTTGTAATTTCAAAATAACCTATTTTGTCTAGATTATGTATTAGAAACAAAGACTCAAATTCTTCTAGTTGCCTGGCTGTATAGGTGCCATAATGAAATAATTTGTTAAATACTCTACCAAAAGTAGACATTATAGCTTTTTTCTTACGAAGCTCAGGATTTCTTAAATTTTCTGTAAGGGTTAAATTTCTATCAAAATATGTGGTGTAACCATCATCATCGCTTTTTAATAGGTTTTTAATCTTTCTTATAGTCCAATACGAAATTTTACTTTTATCATCTATTGCAATATCAATCATTACAGGCCAATCTTTTTCGTTTCTGTCTAAATTGTCCATTATACCTTTTTCAAAATCATTTAACATAACGTGTACGTTATTGTGTGGTATAGATTTAATTTTGTCTTTTAGATTTTGAGATAATTTAAATAGATTTTTGAAATTATATATTTCGTATAGACCATATGGAACTTCAATTTCTTCAACTTTATCAAACATTTCTTCTGGTATTATACAAGACGATCTATTTGTATGTATAAAATAAAGATGTTTTGTTGTGTAATTTACAGGTAGCAATATAAATCCATCTATAGTATATTCTATGATGTAGAATAAATTTTCAGATGAATAATACAATTCTTGCATTGTTCTCACATGTGACAACTTGGAAAAATGTATATTAGGATTATATGTTGCTTCGTGCAATTTTTGCACATCAATATACTTATTAGATGTGTCTTCTTGTATATACTCGTCTTTTATTTTAACTATTTGTATCATGTTGTTTAATTATTAAAATGGTACTTTTGAGTCTAAATAATCATCTAGACTTTTTAAATCTTCTGAATCTTTCTGTTTTTTTGTGTCTACAATTTTAAATGGTTTTGTGTACAAGCTTTTGTTTACGTCGTTATAATAGGCTATAGGATTTTCTTCTAACAAATTATATATTTCATAAACTTCTTTTTTATATACAGGGTATAGTATTGGTGCATCTTCATAATAAAATCCATCATCTATATAATTAGTATATACATTGCTTTTAGTACAATGCATATTTAAACATAGTTTGTGATTTTGGTATTTTGTTAACTCTTCACCACATTCTGAGCATTTAGAACTTGAATTTTGTTTGTCTGCCATATTTTTTGGATTTGCGTCCCTTGTAAAATTTCCACCCCACTTGTTGTAGCCTTGAACACCTGTGTAAGTGTTGTATCCGTTGTAAGTGTTGTAAGTTTTTTCATAAGTATGTTCTTGCTTTATTCCTCCAACATGTATTGCTATGTCGTACATTAAGTTTAATGTGTTTAATGCATCTTTATAGCTCACATACTCGTCGTCTGTGTGTGGACTGTAATAGCCTGACGATATATTAGCCATAGCTACGTTTGGGCCTTTATCGCTTGATTTTAATTCTTTAACGTCTGTAAGTCCGCCGTTAGGTTGTAATTTAAATCCACGTTTAGTAAGCAAGTGTGCAATATTGTTTTGAAATTCATTGCCAGATAGTTCTACTAATCCAATTTTAGTTACAAAGTCATCGTTACCTTTTCTGTCTGTTTGCAATACAAATGCAGCGTCTTCAAAGAATGTCATATCTGCTACGCCACTACCTACTGTACCTACCTCCTCTGCAGCAAAGAATGCTACTTTAGCATAGTCTAGCTCGTTTAATAGATTTAGACAAGCCCACACGCCTACTTTGTCGTCGCCACCACAACCTGCTGTTTCTGTAATATCGCATCCTAGTTTGTGGTGTTTGTATTTTGTCATACCATAAAACAATGTGTCGTCTTCAGTTTTAGTTTTACATATTTTAAAATTATCTAATATGTTATGTACTGTGTCTGTGTGTGAAACAAAGCAAGGATAGTGTAATGCAACGCCGCTTGGCATTTGTTTTGTTGCATAAATATTTTGTATAGTATTTTTACCAACTTTAACGCTTTCTGTGACAAAACTTACATTAGGCATAGATTTTAATACGCTTTGTATGTATTCTATCATTTGATCTTCTTGGTAACTTACACTTTGTACTGCTAGTACATCTTCTAATTTAATTTTTACTTCCATTATACTAATCTTGGTATTTCATTAATTTTTGCTTGTTCAGCTTTCTGTTGTCTTTTAACCCAGTTACTACCTCGTAGTCCTGGATATTTTTCTTGCAATAATCTGCTACATCTTTCTATTGATTTAGGTTTAGGATGTTTTTTGTGTATGAACATGTCTTGCAACAGCTCTTTAGCTGTTATATCTTTTTTGTGCATAGATTCCCATATTATACGAGCTACCAATCTTTGATCGTCGTCTCTATAAACAGGATCTTCAAGCAAAATGTTCATTACTTTTATTTTTAAGCTAGTTTTTTTTTTATTACTATTCATATTTAATTATAACTTCTGAAACATAAATTGAATCTATTATAGTAGGAACAAAATGATAGATATGAATGTTATTGTTAGTATGTACCATGTTTTTATAATGTTCGCCATCTTTTCTATACCACTCTAATACTCTGTATGTTTTTACTGTATCACCATAAAACCCATGGTCACCAATAATTAAAACAGTTTTAATATCTGGTGGTAATTCATAACTTAAATGTTTTGTGTTAAACCATTTTGTGACTCTAATATCATTAACAAAAGCAGGATTCCTATCTCCACCCACTACAATGGATTGTTCTTGTGCATATAGCTGTGTTGTTATTAAAAATAATAAACTAAGAAATTTTGTTTTCATGTTTTCTGTTTTCTAATTCGTAATCTTCTACGTCGTTTACATTAACTTTTTTAACTACACCTTTTTTGTTAGGCGCAGAAGACATAGTTATCTTTTTTAATTTTGTAAAGTTTACAAGATTTTTAACAGTCTTATAGACATTGTTTGTTAATTCTTCTGTAACTTTTGATTCGTCATCACTTTCTTGTACTTCTACAACTTTAGTAATGTTCCATTTTACGTTTTCAAAATTACCAGTATTGACTGATTCTGAGTAGCTTACGCTGATTTCTTTAATTTTCATCTTTGTTATATTCTTGTGCATCATCTTTTCTGCGTTCATTGTATTCGTATTCACTAATCATTTCATATTGTGAATCGTCTTCTTCGCATTCTGTGCATATCATATATTCGTCTGCGTGTTCTTTGCAATTGCCACAAATATCTGTATGTCCCCAGAATCTAGCGTCACAGCAATTACTTGCTCCGCTTCCTATCTGTTCTGCACCACAACAGCTTGTAACCTCATCGGAGGTATATCCGTCGTCTTGCGGGTTAGATAGTTTCCACTTATCATAAGTCATAGCTTATTAACTTTTAATTGTTACCATATTTGTTAACCAATCTACTAAATATTCAGCATATTTGACATTAAATATTTCACCTTGAAATTTAAATTCTTTTTTGTTTTTTGATTTAGCTTTTTCTAAAGCTTCTTTTAATAATTCTACGTTTTTTGTTGTTATATACATAATTAATAAATTGTAAATCCACCTGATTGTTCACAAAACTCTGCAAATTCTTTTACATTTTTTTCGTCAAATGGATAGTTGCCTTCCCATTTTTTTTTGGCTTGTAAGTTATCCCAATCAGTTTTATGTGGTTCGGGATAATCTCTTGGCACTATATCGCCATGTTGTTCTTTGACTCTTTCTTTTAATGTGTCAATTAAAATTTCTATCTTTTTGTTATGATCAACAGCTTTTTGTCTTTTCTCTTCATAATGTGCAGCATATATTTTTACATCTAAATCCTTTATTAGCTTTCTTAATCTAGCAGCAATCTTTTTAGATTTAGTTTTAGATATTTTATGCCCATCATTGTATGTGCCTTTTGTCATATCTTTTTCTGTTAATATATCTTGACAAGAACTGCATACATACGTCCATAGTGGTCGCCACCACCAAACATTATTTCTAAAGTATACGCCTGGGTTTTCTAACTCCCATTCTTCGTATGCATTATACCATTCTTTTTGTATGGCTTCATCTTCTATTGGCCACCCAGATTGATGTTTAATTAGTATCTCTGGTTTTTTTGTGTTTTCTTGAGGTTTTAAACCGTGCAAATCAAATCCCATAATTAATTATTATAATATTGTTCTAAAGCACGCTCTCTGCGTGTCTTTCTTTTTTTATTTGGTTCTTTCTTTTCTTTTTTTAATCCTCTTTTACTTAATACTTTACGTCTATAAGTAGAGAATATAAATCCTGCTATAAAGCCGCTGCTCATCATAAATTGTGATGCACTAGTTATAATTGGCAAAATTATTGTTAAGCTTATGTCCCAATAGACACCATACTTACGTATTTTATCCCAATCATTACCATATATGTCACACAATGTATAGATGTAAACACCAGCAATACAAAAAGCTAGTATTAAAGTCATTCTTTTTTTGTTTTAATTAACAAATCCATTTCTATAGGATCTATGTTAGCATACAACTCTTCAAACAATTTATCTTCTTTTTGTTTTAGTTTATTTATTGTTTGATTTTTTGGACTTTTTACTTTTTTAATTATGCTCTGTAGTTTCTTTATCTTTATCATCACTATAAATTTTTGCAAAACTGTCAAATAAATCTTGCATTTGTGTTTCATTAGAGTTACTAGTTTGACAATCATCTTTTTCTTCTACATTATAAGATGCATTTACGTACTCGTTTATTTGTTGCAGCACTTCTTTGAATGTTTGGTGCATTTCCACCATTTCTTCTATTGAGTACTCTACTTCTAGTTTACCTAGTTCGAACTGTGCTTCTTCTGCTACGTTTACTTTGATGTTTTCTAATTTAAATTTCATACTATTTTAATTTACCGATTCTAAAATTATTGTTGTTAAATTTTTGTTTTGTTAAGTATTTAACTATCTCATTTTTCTTGTTAGATTTTTTATTGAAATAGTTTTCTATTGTACCAAAACTGTATTCTAAATGTGTATCCCATAGTTGTTTTTCTATAGCATACTCTTCGTATGTTTTAAAATACTTTTCTAGTATCATGCAGTTAAGCTCCAGGTTTTTAAATCTGTAACTTACTTTTTTCATTTTATAACCTTCGGGCGCTTGTTCTACAACCTTGCCGTTAGGTATAATGATTACTAAATTTTGTTCTTTTCTGTAGTGTGGTATGCACTTGTTCATGTTGTGTGCTAATACTGCATCTGCTACAAAATTCTTGTTTGAAATTACTAATGCCATTGTTTTATTTTTATTGGCGTTTCGGTAAATGAATACCTAACGAAATCAGTCGCTAGCTGTTGCTTTGAAGTGTGTGCTCACTAATAATAATGATAGGGATCATGTGGATCATCCCATTCCTCAAATTGTATTTCTGAAAAGCCATGACCACCAACCTCTTTACAAATTGAATTGTAATCAATGAATCCTACACCTCTTTTATTGTACTCCACAATGTATGATAGTAAATTAACGCGCCTAAGTGTTGCTACTGCATCAAATCTTAATTTCCAAACACCACAACAGGTATTACCTTTACCATCTTCACCGTGTGTAAATCCTTGACTTGTTCCACCTCGTGCATTTCTTTTCCAATACATAATTATATTGTACAAGTGATCTGTTTTAAGGTCAGTAATCTTGACTTTTACTTTACCATTTATTAAATGATATTCTTTTAAATCAGGAATATGTTTCATGACTTATCTCTTTTTGGTAATGGTGGTCTTTTGTGTAAGTCCCACCATTCACTACCATCGTACTCACCTCTTGTCATCCATAGTCCATTCTTTAACCATATGGTTCCATATAGTTTTTGACCACCATAACCAGCGTAGTAATCATACTCATTCATTTTTGATAACCATTTATCAAGCTCTAAATCAGTGTGTCCAGGATATAATATATACCACACCCAGTCTTCTTCTCTATATGTATCTGGAAAAGATACTTCAGCAGCCTGAATATCTCTTAGTGGTATATTCGCATTAGTTAATAGTTTTACTATTTCTGCTCTTGCATTTCTATTAAACATATCCATACTAATATTTAAATTGATTTAAAGATAAAAGTTGTCGCTCAAGCTTACTTCTTTGATAAGATAAAGCACTTTCTATTATTTTTGGATCTGTTAGCTGTGTAGCTAAAGATTCAGTTTCTTTAATAGCATAAGAAGCGTCATCATTTATTCCTGATTCATCATCATCGTTTTTATTTAAATCAAATCCTACTGTAAGATTACCGTATTCATCACGTTTACTAAAGGTTATTCCTCCGTGAACTTTTACATAGTCGTCAATAGAATCATTGTCTAAATCATTTTGCATATATATATGTACAAAAGGATGATTACTTTTTAAAGTAACATAACCACAATGCCATATATATTCTTCAGTATAATACATTCCTCCTGCTTGTCTTTGGTAGCGTATAACATGCGCACCTAATACTTTTCTGTCACCCCATTTATTTACAACAGGGATTTTTGTATTTGAATTGACTTTATTATTTTTCATACTCTGGCTTTGTTTTAATAATAATATTTAAAGCAATTTTATCAATCATCTCCCAATCACGATCATGTGCTTTCCAAGCATCTTTAAGTTTATTGAACGCATCAATTCTAGACCAATACAATGCTTCATACCAATCTCTATCTTCTATTAATTCTTTTTTTTCGTTTCTTTCCACGTTATTATTTTATTTATTAGATTCAACTTTATTTATAAAAGACTTTATCTGCTCGTCTAATTCATCTATGGTTAATTCCAGAGATATACATATTTCACGTAATTTTTCATTACGCAATTTAAGTTCAGAAATTTCTTCTTTTAGCTTAACTATATCTGCTGTTAACCAATCTACCTTTGCTAACGCATCGCGTAGCTCAAGGTTCTTATCTAATCTACTCATTAGTATTTTAATATTACTTGGTTAGACATTACATTAACATAGTCAATAACATTCTTATCATTTAAATGGAATGTCATTGTTCTAGCACCAGGCTTATAGCTTTTGACAGCTATTATTTCTAATGCCTTCTTACAAGGTTTGATTACTGCTTTTTGTATTAATAGTTTAGTACGCTTAGTAACACCTGTTTCTACATTAGTTTCATACACTTTAAGATTAGTCATATTATTAATACGACTAGCAATATCTTTAATCTTGTACTCCAACGTAGGTTTGAAACTCATCACATCATAACTTGTCTTAGGTTTGTCTAAGGCAGTTGTGTAATAGTTACTTGTACTTAAATCTGTTGTTGTTGCATATCTTGCAACGATTTTTAAATCTCTCATCTCTTTTTTTTTGAGAGTTTGCAGGCAAATGAATGCCCTACCGAAATGTGTCGGCACACTTAATTGAACAAAGTTTTAAACATGACTTGACTTTATCAAAATTATTGTATAACTTTGAAGTCATAAATTAATCACTTAAATAAATGAAATTATAATAAAACATACTTAAACCACATAATTCTACATAACTACTTGATTATCAATAACTTAAACATTTATAGTACTTAAAATAGTACTAAAACTATAGTTTATAGACTAGTAGATATTATATAACTCTTATGTAGTTAAACATAAAATCAATACGCAATAGTTATTTTTTTTTCTTTCTTACTACTTATTGTTGTTAAAACAACTAACTAATTAGCAAAACCCACCCACCCACCTATAGTTTTATACACAGAACAACTGTTTAACTATTAAAATAACATCAACGCAACGATTATTGTGGCAAATGTTTATATTATAAATTACTTAAATTATTAATATCATCTTCTCTTGATTTCAATGCATCGAGAGCATTAGCATATGATACCCAAACAGTAGTAGTAACATACTTACCGTTCTCGTACTTGCCTTTCTTTACGGCAAGGTTAGAGTCTGCAAACGCAGCGCCATCCACAATCTTGTAGTACACGCCATTGTCAGACTCCTTCTTGATCTTGTGTAGACCAAGCTTCTTCAGCTTGTTGAATACAGTAGACTGCTTAGCCTCAGCATTCTCAAGCATCTCTTTTAAATCAGCACCAGAGTATATCTCCATAAACAGATCAGCTTTGATGTAGTAGTCTGTAGTAAACCACTCACCATCTTCAGCTTGAGTAGGAACACCAAGTATAATTGTGCTGATGTCACTTATCTTAGTATTACCTGCCATGTATTGTGTCTTGTACTTAGTACGAGCATACACGGAGATCTTACCTTCCTCATGTAACTGAGCGATAGGTGTAGCAACGACTTGCTTACTTGTGTTACGAACTCTGTTGTTAAAGTTCTCTCTGATTTGATTTGCTGTCATATTTGACATAATAGTTCTCGCCTCATAACATAATAATGCGGACATCTAACGAGTATGGTCCTGGTTAATCTTAATGAACCCTGAAGAGGAATCGAACCTCTCCATGTTCCAAACAGGGTTGACTGACTAGATTAGATCTGTGAAGTCAGTTGCCTCAAGAGTTAATAGAGCAATAGATGCTACTCGAGTGTCCTTACGTAGTTGTTGAACACCTTTAGTACCAGCGTATCGTTTAGATACATACTGATGAGCTGTTGCTACAGGATCTTGAAGTAGAGTTACTGTACTCTTCTTTGCTGATTTAGCAGCGTTAGTTACTTTCTTTACTCTTGATGTTTTAGCTTTAGTAGCCATAATAGTTCGTGCCAATAAACATACATTGATGCCAGCTACACACGTTCAGCTGTAGTGAATAGTTAAAAATAGACCACGGTGTGTCAAAAATTTCGATGACACGGGGCGTGGTATGTAATATGTATCCCTCTCTCACAACAAAAAAAATTTTTTTTTCTACCTTTGCATACATGAATGATAAACAGATAGCACAGATTGCATTAGAAACAGGTATAGATGCTGATATTTTAAGAAAGTATATTGACAACTTGATTAAAGAAGAAGGATTTGAAAAGGGTAGTGTTAAGAAAAGAGTAAGATCTGTAAGTAAGAGAGACTTTAGTTCTTTGCAGAATGTGGTTGAAGGTAATGTTTATTACGAAAATGAAAAAATTAACTCAGAGCCAATCAATAAGTATGTTGGTGATGATGTATTCTTTCCTTATATCACCAATGATAAGGGTAATTCTGGTTATGATATAGGCTATGGTGTTAAGTTAAAAGACAAAGAAGGTAATTTTTTACTACCAGAAGTTGCTAATAGCGAAGAGGACATACAAAGACTTATGGAAAAGGGTATGGGGGAGAAGGAGTATAACTCTTTATTTGCTAAAGTGGTTAAAGATAAGATCCTTGGAACTAAGAACACTTATAATAAGTTTATAAAGAATGGTGAGTATAAGGGTGTGCAATTAAATGATGCTAGAGATTTTGATAGTTTAGACGATTATGAGAAGTTACTTATGGTTGACACTCACTACAACGTTGGTTTAACTAAGTTTCCTAAAATGATGTCTGGTGTTAGTTCTAATGATATGTCTATTATAGGAAAGGAGTACAGACACTTTTCTGGAGATAAGTTGTTGGGTAGTAGAAACGAAATGCGTAAATCTTTTCTTATAAAGAATATCGCTATGAGAAAAAATATGTTTGGCAGCAGATTAGAAGAGTATATGAAAAGCGTTATTGATACAGGTCAGGGCATAAAGAGTAAGTTAAGTGATTTGTATGATAGTACAATAGGTGACTCTTTATATGAAAGTGATCTGCCTTTTGTTGGCCAAGAAGCTATGCCTGATAGCACAGCAATGACTAATCAAGAATATACTGATTACTTTTTAGAAAACACAAACGAAGATAACCCTTACGGACCAAATCAATAACATATGGATTTTTTTGACAGCGCAGATGAAGGAACTATTATTAAGCATTACGACGACGATAGTTACGATGTAATAGTAGCCTATAGAGGTTTAGACTTATTAATAAACCACGAGAATAGAATACTATACGATCTTAGCATAAACGACTTTATAGTTAAGAATATAAAGACTACTATAGACTCCGACAATATATGGAGAAACACATTCCACGTAGTTACTAAGAATTTTTAGTACTTTTGCATAAGTGTATTTAGTTAATATAAATAGAGCAGGGGATATTTATAAAGACGACGACGGCGTTATACTTGTCCCAGAGTTTCAGGAAGTTTTAAACGGAGAGGAATTAGGTCAGGTTGCTATGAAGTGGGTAGCACTCGTGTGCGACTACGAAAGCCCTTATAGACACTTTACAGAAAGCGAAAGAAAAAAAGCTGTAAGTAAAGATCTATATAATACTTATAAGTGGAAAGGTGAGAAATCACCTAAAGTGTTAGCCGCCTTAGATAAATACAAACAATTGCAGTTTGATCCTTTAGATGAGCAGCTAATAGCTTTTAATAAAAAGATAACGCAGTTTACTACATATATGAACAATATGCATATAGATGAAGATACTGCTGAAGGTTTGCAAAAGATTATGATAGGTATCGAAAAGATATATAAGACTAGGCAAACCTTAGTTGACTCAATTGAACGTAGAGGCGAAAGACAAAAGATTGCTGGGGATAAACAATTATCATTCCTAGAAAGAAGAAAAGAAATACAAGAACAAAGTCGAGATAGTGCGTAAAAGACCAAGCGGATATAAAAAGAATAAAACAGATATATCTATAGATTATCTTAGGTATCGCTACAACTATTTTTATAAGCGAGGCAAATATGCCGAAGCAAAAAAAGTGAGCGACAGGGCTGACGCCCTGTTTGGCAGGAATATCGACAACGAGTTTCATATGAAATTGAGTGAGAAGGAAAATATAAATGATCCATTTGGTATTGGCAAAACAAATAAAATAAAGTATGGCGGTAGGAAAAAAGGATTATAAAGATTCTCAGGTTAGGCTAAAGCATAAGCAAAAGGTACCTCCTCAAACATTAGTTAAGGTTGAGCCTTCTAATGATGATACTAGAACAAGGGCAGAGCTTTTAGACGCTATAGAAGACTTGTTTCAAACTGTATACACTTCTACAGGCGCTAGTAGAGAGGTAGATCTAGAAGATTTGAGAGCTATACTAACTATGTTAGTCCTATCTGCAACTAATGCTGATGATGATGGTGTTGGTGCTACACAAACACAAGTAGATGCTATAAATTTAAATTCTACTAATATTTCTAGAAACGCAAGTGATTTAGCTACTTTTATTAGCAATATATCAATTAGTAATAATAAAGTTGGTATTGGAACTACAAGTCCAGATTCTAAATTACACGTGTATGGGACTTCGAACCCTGTGTTTAAGGTTGAAGATGATGGTGGCGCTTGGGGATTTATGCAAGCCGCAGGGTCTAATCAAGTTTATGTTGGCTCTGGTCCTAGTGCAAATTTAAGTATTTATGCTGGCTTGTCTAGCGCTATGACAATTTTAGCTTCTAACAGAAACGTCGGTATTGGAACTACTAGTCCTGGGTATAAGCTTGAGGTAAATGGTACTGGTAGTTTTTTTGGTAACATTAGAAGTGGAGGCGGGACATTATGGTCAGATTCAAATGGTGGAGTTCAGTTAGGATACGACTCAAGCGATGCGACAGGTTATTTAACAACATATTATGATACGACAAGTGTTGTTATTGGGGCAGGAATATCGCAAAAAACTGGTATTACTATTAATGGTCAATCAGCAAGCGCTGGAAATCAAATAACTTTTAGAGTAGGTAACGCTGAAAGAATGCGTATTGATGGTTCTGGCAACGTCGGTATTGGAACTACTAGTCCAACCGAACTACTTGAAGTTTATAAAAACGGCGGTAATGCTGCTATAAAAGTACACGAAGACGCTGGTACTCACGAAGCAAAAATTCATTTAAGAAGAGGTGGTTCAGATTGGGAGATTATAAACAATAACGACTTGGCTATTGAATCTGAAGACACTGAGCTTTTTAGAATAAAGACAAATGGCAGAGTTGGTATTGGTACTACTGCGCCTGACCATAAGTTTCACGTTGAGTTTACTAACGGAGACACAAGCTTTTCTGGCGGAGGTCTTGGAAACTGGGGAAGTGATGGTATTAGAATTGAAAATACTTACGGTGGAGTTAATACTATGGCTATGCTTCAGTTTAGAAATGGTGATGCAGATATTCATATAGCTGGAATTAGACAAGGCACTAATGATTCAGACTTAGGTTTCTTTTTTGAAGGCTCTGAAAAAATGCGTATTGACTCATCAGGTAACGTTGGTATTGGTACGACTAGTCCTGACTCACTGCTTGAAATATCATCTAGTAGTGCTACAGACTTTTTAAAACTTACATCAACGACATCTAGTGCTAGTCCTATAAAACTTATATTTGAAAAATCAAGTTCAGAACAAAGTATAATAGAATACAATAGAAACGGCGATTTAGAAATATACAATAACGATAGTGACGGTGGCGTAATGATAGATGGATCTGCTTCTGCAGGAGGAGATTTATATGTAAACAACGCTGGAAATGTTGGTATTGGTACAACTAGTCCTGGTGAGAAGTTAGATGTTAATGGAAATGTTTTAGTAGGAGGCGGAAACTTATCAAGATGGTTAAGGTTTAAAAGAACTGATGGCTATCAATTAGGTTTTGGTGAAATTTTATCAAATAGTGAACTAAAAATAGGTGGAACTAATGTAGGTGTTATTTCTTTTCACAAGTCTGGTGCAGAAGTAATGAGAATTAATGATACCAACGTCGGTATTGGTACTACTAGTCCTAGTGCTAAGCTAGAAGTTTCAGCTGGAGGAACAACATCTCAAGAAATAGCTCATTTTGGAAACTCAAATGGTGTTGGTAAAATTAAAATGCAACTTGATGGAGTTGGTAGCTCAAAGCAAGTAATGCTTGATTCAGACAACAATGAAGATATAGTTCTAAGCACTCAAGGAGATTCTTATTTTAATATTTCTCATGGCAACGTAGGTATTGGAACCACAAGTCCTACTAGAAAGTTAGATGTTGCAGGTGACATGAATTTAGCATTGAGCGCTGTTGCGTTAAGAGTTGGAGGAACTGCAGTTTTAGGAGTATTAAATAATTTAACAAGGGTTAATGGAACAGGAGGGGCTTCTGGAGGAATTCTTTTTACACCTAATGATGACAATAACGAGAAAGTCCGTATTACTAGCGACGGCAAAGTCGGTATTGGAACTGATAGTCCATCTGAAAAGCTAGAGGTATCAGGTAAGATATTAGCAACTGGAGGACAAATTAGAGCTGGGTCATATTTAGAAAGTTATCCGTCGTTTAGTTTTGCAGACGACATTGACACTGGTATGTTTAGCGATACCGCTAATCAACTAGAGTTTGTAACAGGTGGAAGTTCAAGAGTAACTATTAATTCCGTCGGTAACGTAGGAATTGGTACAACAAGTCCAGTAAATAAACTAGATGTAGGTGGCGATTTGTCTGCGGCAAATATAAGGGTAGGAAGCTCAGCCTCAGGAGAAGGTATAATAAGACATAGCGCGGGTTCTGGTTATGGTATTGGTATTGTAACTGGCGCTATTAGCTCGTCATCAATAGGTTTGTTTGTTGACCATAGCACAAACAACAGAAACGTAGGTATTGGCACAACATCACCTTCTGAAAAGCTAGAAGTTGCTGGTAACATATCTTTAACTGGTAGTGTGCAAAAACAAATATCTACTACGCATCATACGTTTACTTTTGGGGCAGCTGGTTCTGCAAGTCAAGACTATTGGGTACCGTTTATTGGTAGTAGTGAACAAGCCGCACCTAACGTTACACATAGAACTATAGCTCCTTACGGTGGTATATTGAAAAAAGCTATCGTACATTCTACTGTAGCTTACGGTAGTTCTGCGCAGGTTAGATTCCATAGAATAGATAATGGTACTTCTAGCGTGTTTGTTAATGACAATAGTACAGACGATGTAACAACTAATGTTACAGCAGACATGTCCACAGCATATAGCTCTGTAGCATTTGACTTTACAACTGGTAACACATTTTCAGCTGGAGACCAAATAGGTGTAAGCTTTGTAAGAAATAATACAGCGCAAGGAGATGTTGCTATAACTTTAGTATGGGAATATGAATTATTTTAAAAATATAGGAAAAGATAAATATAAACACGCTGCGGCAGGTATTATATTTGCATTAATATTTACTGAAATGGGTATGTCACAAACTGATGTTTTTCTATCAGTATTAGCTGTTGGTATATCAAAAGAAGTATATGATTATTTAGATTACGGAATGTTTGATAAATGGGATGTATTAGCTACAATATTTCCATTAATAGTATATTACATATTAACTAGTTTAATATAATGGCAAAAGCTGATCCACAAAAATATAGACCAATAGCCAATAACGGCCATCCAGATCTAAACCCTGAATCTGTAGAATATCAAGAGTATTGGGATAGAGAAATGGATAGGTGTATAAATGGATACAAGCCTAAGGGAATGAAAAAGATTTCTGGCAAATATTATTTTTATTTAAATTATTATAAAATACTTGGTAATGATGGTGAAAAAAATTCTAGAAAAACTTTAATAAGTCCGTGGTATAGAGAAATGGATCATGAGTATTTTGATTTATATCAAACCTGTAAAGATGAGGGTAAAGGAATGATTGTAATTAAAGCTAGGGATAAAGGTTTTAGTTATATGAACTCTGGTCTTATTGCACACGAATATACATTTTTTCCTTACAATGATGTTGGTATAGCGGCAGGACTACAAGCTACAGCAGATGCATTCTTTGATAAAACAAAAAAAGGTCTAAACGGAATCCATAGTAATTTTAAACACTCTGTATTAAAAGATACAGATGGTATATTACGCTCTGGATACAAGCAAAAAAATAAAGATGGTAAATGGGAAGTAGGTGGATTTCAAAGTACAGTTATATGTCGTACAATGGATAATCCAGAGGTATTTAAGGGTGAACGTGTGTCTTTAATGGTATTTGAAGAGGCGGGAGAGTTCAAGCACCTTAAAAATGCATACATGTCTTCTAAGGCTTGCTTCATGGATGGTAATGTTCAATTTGGCGTACCAGTCATAGGGGGTACTGGTGGTGACATTAGCAAAGCCTCTAAGGATTTTATGGACATGTACTATGAGTCAGAAGCCTACAACCTAATACCTATGTTTATACCTGCTTCTAGAGCTTACTATGGATATTTTAATACAGTTACAGGAGAGGAAGATGAAAAGGGCGCTAGAAAAGTTTTGCTTGAAGAAAGAGAAACTATTTCTAATTCAGGTGATAGAGAGGCTTTTAATCTTCATATACAAAACTATCCACTAGAAATACAGGAGGCGTTTCTAAATACTAAAACAGCTAGGTTTGACAATTCTAGATTAAATGCACAAAGATCAAGAATACTTTCTAGTAAAGACTACAGAAGTCAAATACAGACTGGATATTTAGATTGGGATTTTGCAGGAGGCGACGACTTTGTTGTAAAGTGGAGACCACATCCTGATGGACCTTATAAAATACTACACCATCCAAATCCAGATTTTGCTGACTTGGATATAGGTGGCATTGACTCTTATGACCAAGACCAAGCTGGATCTACAACTTCATTAGGTTCTGCAATTATATATCGTAGATTTTTAAATACAGAAACTCCTGGAGATATGGTTATTGCTGACTATACTGAAAGACCAGAAAAAAAAGAAGATTTTTGGGATGGTTGTTTGAAATTAGCCGTATATTATAACGCTAAAATGTTAGTTGAATATACTAAGATAGGTATACTAGATTATTTTAAGCGTATGAATGCATTGCAATACTTAAAAGAAAAACCTGAGTCAGCACATGCTCCAAACACAAAAACAAGAAACAGATATGGTGTACATATGAATAAGCAAGTCAAAGCGCTTATGGAAGACCTTATAGATGATTACATTAGAGAAAGTGTAGAAGATATATGGTTTTTAGATTTGATAGAAGAGCTAACTTCATATGGAACAAAAAATACAGACCGAGCTATGGCTTTTGGTATATGTTTAATACACAACATAGATAATTTTAGAAGACAGGCAAGGGAAAAAGATAAAGAAGTAAAAGACATTGGCTTTAGTAGGTATGTCCGTGGTCGTAACGGAGTTCCTGTAAAAGCTAATAATAATAATATTATAAAAGAAAATTACACGTTTTAATTATGCAAAGTAACTCATACAAATTTCCATCACAGCTGCTTCCAGACTCACAAAAAGATGAGGCTTGGTGCGAACAAATGATAGATGCTATAGCAGGACACATTTACGAAGACAACAGTTTGTTTGAAAATAGTGTTTATGAAGACATACAGAATTACTCTATATACAATGGAGATTTTGAACATTCTGATTATGAATATTTAACAGAGCAATATGGATTTGCTCAGCCAGCCAGACTTGTTAATTATCCAATTATTCAGCCTAAAATAGATCTTTTGTTAGGCGAAGAATTACGTAGACCTATGGATATGAAGGTGGTAACTACAAATAAAGATGCTACAATTCGTAAAGAGGATATGAAAATAAAACTTCAGTTAAAAAAGTTTACTGAAGAGATGAAGCAAGAGATGATTAACAAAATGGGTATTGAAGTTAAGACTATGTTAGACGAGTTGCCAATACCTGACGATATTAACAAATACATGGAGTATACCTACAAGGAAGCTGTAGAAGAGGTTGCTCAAGATGGTTTAGAGTATTTAAATAATAAGTATGGTTACAGGGAAATATTTAAAGCTGGATTTAGAGATTTACTTGTAACAGGAAATGAGTTTTACAAAATACACGTCAAAAATGGAGATCCATTTATTAGAAGAGTAGATCCTAGAAGTATTGCATACGACACAAATACAGATAGTGACTTTTTAGATGATTGCCAATGGATTGGAGAAGAAAGATTTCTAACTGCAAACGAAGTGTTAGATGAATTTAGAGATCAGTTATCTGAAGATGATGTTAAGTTCCTAAATGAAATGACGCAAATATCTTCTCATAATGACTACGCATCTTACAATACTTCTATAGATTGGATACAATGGCAACAAGGTGATGCTGCAAGATTAAGGGTAATACATTGTGAGTGGAAATCAATAAAAGCATTACGCTTTAAAATATCTCCTAATAAGTATGATCCAGAAAGACCTTTCTACAAACTTGTTCCAGACAACTATAAAGAAAAGAAAAAAGATGTAATAAGAACTAAGTATGTAGATGATATATGGACGGGTACTAAAATTGGAGGTCAAATACTTGTAGATTGTCGTAGAAGACCAAATCAAGTTAGGTCTGTTGATGATCCTGGTAGCGCGCACTTGTCATACGTAGGCTTAATAAAAAATAATACTACAGGTAAAAAGTCTTCTATGGTTAGTATGCTAAAGAACATACAAATGTTATACAATATTGTTATGTATCATATAGAACTAGCTATGGCTAGGTCTGGTGGTAAAGCAGTAATATACGATGTATCTCAACTACCTACTAATCTTGGTATGGACATGCAAACTGTATTATACCACCTTAAAACAGATGGTATCATTCCAATTAACTCTAAAGATGAAGGTGGACAAATAGCAAACTTTAATCAATTTAGTCAAGTAGACTTTACATTATCTAACTCTGTACAACAGTTAATTAATTTAAAGCTAATGTTAGAGGATACTGCAGGTCAGATTTCTGGTGTTACAAAACAAAGAGAAGGTGCTGTTGGTCAATACGAATACGTAGGTAATGTACAGCGTAGCGTTGTGCAGTCAGCTACAATTACAGAAAGTTGGTTTCACGCGCACGGGCAGGTGAAAAAACAAGTATATCAAAGAGTATGCGAGTTAATGAAGATGGCCTGGAGTGAAGGTAAAAAAGCTTCTTTGATATTAGGCGATGGTGCTAGTAAAATATTAAGCGTTATGCCTGACATAGCACTAAATGATTATGCAATATTTGTGGGTGACTCTGGTAAAGATGACGCTATAAGACAATCTGTTACAGAGCTGTCACAAGCGGCTTTACAAGCTGGTCAGGTTAATTTACTTGATGTTATTAGAGTTCTTAAAGCAGACACAGCTACAGAAGCTGAACGTGTGTTAGAGATGGGTATGGAAGAAGTTAAAAAGCAACAAGTTGAAATGCAAGAGCAACAACAACAAATGATGGCTGCTCAACAACAAGCTGAAGATGCTAAATTCCAAAGAGAAGCACAGCTCAAAAAATTAGACAACGACACTAAAATTAAAGTTGCTAATATACAGTCTGAAACAGATATTAAAGTTGCACAAATCAACGACATGAATAAGCGTGATATAGCTGACATGAAGGAGAAAGTAACTTTGTCTAAAGAGGGCGAAACAGGTGGTAATAATAAAACTGCATCTGAGTCTTTTGAAAAAGTCAAGGATAAGGTTAGTGAATAATTTATTATATTTGCAAATAGTTAATAAATAAAATTTAACATATGTCAGAGAAAGAATCAAGTATTGTTGATGCTGCAGAAGGGCAGTCAACAGAAAATGAAGCGCAAGAAAGTACAGGGTTTGATATAAACGCATTCCTGAGTGAAGAAGAAGGTAAAGTAGATACTAACACAGATGATCAGCCATATACAGAGGTTGATAACTCTAAATCGGGTGATGATGAAGACATTGATGGTTTTGCTTGGAGCGATATTGAATCGCCAACAAACGAAGAAGAAGAGTCTGAAGAAGAGCAAGAGGAAGAGGAAGATTGGGATGAAGTTGTCTTTAGAAAAAAAGAGAGTACTGAAGCCGAGTCTGATAAAGAAGATGAAGTTAGCGAAGAACCTGGAGAAATAGATTGGAAAGCAGTATCTGAATCTTTAGGTTTAAAAATTGATAGCAACTATAAAGAGCAGTTAGAAGCTATTGTTAGAAAGATGGATGCACAAGGTGTAGATCCAATTAAATCTGCTAAAGAAAATGAAATCATTGATAAAATGGAATCATTTTTAAAAATGTCTGATAGAGATTTATTGTCAGAAGAAATGAAAAATGACGGAATGGAAGATGACGATATTGTTTCTGTTTTAGATTCTATGGAAGATGCTGGCACAATAAAAAGAGATGCATTTAGAATTAGAAAACAAATTAATCAATATCTAGAACAGGCTCGAGCAGAAAATGCAGAAAAAACACAAAAAGAGTCAAAAGCAAAAAAAGAAGCTATAGCTAATAATAAAAAGGAGCTACAACGCCAATTAAAAGATATGAATACTTTTATGGGTGGTAAAGTTGGAAAGAAGGATATGCAAGAAGCATACAAGTATATCGTATCTGGTGATATGCAAAAGGATATTTGGAACAGTCACGGCAATGCCGCGGAGGTTGCAATGTTTATGCTATACAAAGATAAGTTTGCTCAAATCTTGCGTAACCAAGGTAGAGAAGAAGGTAAAGCTGGTATCTTAGATATTATCTCGTCTCCTTCTCGTGGCGGTAAGAACAAATCTGATTATAAACCAAAATCTAAAGGATTTGATCCCGCAGCATTTATGAAGGAATAATTAAACAAAGGCAAAGCTCATTGTAAAGATTATGACTAAGTAAATTTTAATTTAGTTTTTAATTTTTAAATAATAATAACGAAATGGCAAAATTAACCTTTTCAAATGGTCAGTACGGCAACGGAACTACTCCAGAAAACGCATTAAACAACGCGTTACTACAGTATCCTGAAATTGCACGTACTTTAATTTCTCAATATCCGAGATACACACTAACTTTGCTTTTAGAAAAAGCAGGTTTATATGCTTCTGAGAGAGTCTTAGGAGATAACTCATTCGAGTGGAAAGTAATGGGTAGATTGAATAAAAAGCAATTTGTTAAATCTGGTAACGGAACACATGCTGCTGGTGCTTCAGTCACAGTTACTTTTAGTGACACTTCAGGTGGCGCTGCTGTAAACTACTACAACAAATACGATCTTATTCGTTTTGAAGATGGTGGTACAGGTCTTGTAACAGCTATATCATCTACAAACTATACTGTAGAAATGATTGACGCTTCTACATTTGGTGCAAACTCTGTAGCTGGTAGAATTGGTTCTGCTTTCCCTTACGGATCTAGCGGATCAGATGTTGGTGAGAATTGGGCTTACCCAGATACTCACAAGAACTGGTTAACAATTATGCGTAAAAAATGTACAGTAACAGGAAAAGATGCTACTGACGTTACGTGGATTGAAAACAACGGTTCTCGTTTATGGTACTTTACTCGTGAGCAACAGCTTATGGATCAGTTTATGTACGAGCAAGAATTACAAAGATGGTATGGAAAAAAATCTGTAGCATCTATTGCTAACTCTTACGCTTCTACTAACACAGACATTTTCAATGAAGATGTATCTGACCAAGTTTTAGCTGATGGTACTGATGGTCGTGTAATTATAGGAGATGGTCTTCTTGCACAAATTGACTCATCAAACCAAGGTACTTATACTGCAGGTTCTCTTACTGAGGACATCATTACAGAATTTATCGCTAAGCTTTCTTTGAATGCTCAAGGTGCTGAAGGTAATGAGTGGTTAGTATACACAGGTACTGAAGGACGTTTAGCTTTCCATAAAGCTATGAAAGATTTATTAGTTGCTCCTTCTGGATCAATGACTGGTGGATCTATGTCTGGTGTAAGTGGTGACGTATCTTTAGGTGCTAACTTTACATCTTATCACGCATTAGGTAACAAGATTACTGTTGCTTATTGTCCTGTATTTGATGACGCGCACATGCACGGTGCTACTTCAGGAACTAACGCATTTGGTGATAGCCGTCTAAAAGAATCTGCTAAAATGGTATTCTTAGATATGGGTAAAACAAATGGTGTTTCTAACGTAGAACTTATCACTAAAGGTGCTGAGGGAACTAACAGAAGCTTTGTTAAGAAGTACGTAACAGGTATGGTAAATCCTTACGATTCTAATTCTATGATGGCTGCTAACGCTGATGACAAATTTGAATGTCACGTTTTAGCTGAATCAGGAATTGTTGTAAGAAATCCATTATCTTGCGGTATCTTATCAGTAGCGTAATTAATTTATAATTTGACTGAGGGAGGGCTTCGGCTCTCCCAATATGTCGCCTAAAAAAAAAGAAAATGGCAAATTATTTAGATTTATCAAACAAATCCTCAGAAGCAGGGCAAGGAAGATTGCCTAAGTTTAGAGGTGAAATAAAAAATATTTCTGCAATTACGGCAGCTACTACTCTTTATGATTATGATAGTGGTCGTGTATTTACTATACAACAAGGCTCTGCCTTTACTATTACTTTACCTTTAGCTACAGTTAAAGCTGGTATTGAATTTACTTTCATACTTACTGCATCTGCTGCTCACGCTGTAAAGATTGATGGTGGCGCTTCTAATGCTATAAAAGGTGCTAGTATGGATGTATCATCAGCTATTAACAGTATTGATAATAACATGGTGCAATTTGTAGCAAGTGGTGTTGTAGGTAGTCGTATTCATTTAATTAGCGATGGTTCTAATTATTTAGTGCATGCTATTGACATGGGTACAAATAAAATTACAGGAACTAACTCTTAATATTATTAAATATGTCTAATTATATAAATCCAGATAGAGGAGTAGTTATTGCAGGATTAGATCCTGTAGTAAAGTTTCATAGTTTTAAAATGCATTTCGAAGAAGTTACTGCTGACAGAGCGTTAGTAGAAAAAGATTCAGGAAAGCTATTAGGTCTAAACAAAAGTGATGGCCTAACCATAACTCTTCCATCTTTAGCACAAGCTAGTGATGGTTGGTATGTAGATATTTATGTTAAAGCTGCTAATGGATCAGGCAATTATGTTGTTTCTGAGCATTCAGATGACACAGATAAAATTGTAGCTTTTGGTCAAGAGATAGCTACAACAGGTGCTCAAATTTACAAAGCAGACACATCTACAATTACATTTCAAACAGGACCATCTTTAGGTGATTCTGTAAGAATATTTTGTGACGGATCTCAGTTTGTTGCAAAATGTTTGACACAAGATGATGCTGGTGTAGTCTTTGCGTAAAATTATATAATGAGGGAGGGGCTTTATGCCTCTCCTAAATTTATTTAAGAATGGCAATATATAAATTAATAAATGGTAAATTAGTCGACGTTAACGACTTACCGCAAGAAGAAAAAAAGGACAAACACTTTAATTCTTCTATAAACCTAACTCCAGGGATTAAGTGGGGTAACAGAGGGTATCAGAAAAAATACATTTCTACTGACGAAAGAGGTAGAAGAAAAGTTTACTCTGAAACCAAAAACACAGGAGAGTAATTAATTAAAAACCAAAAAAAATGGCACATTTAGTTTACATTAAAGCGAAAGATCACAAAAAGTTTAACTACGCATCTTTTGCTGCTTACAAAAACAAAGAAGGAAAAACAGTAACATTGTTAGATCCAGATGGAAATCCTATGGAAAAGTGGGAGCTTAACAATGCAATGCAAGGTTTTGATTTAGAAAATGAACACGACAAAAGAGTGTGGGATTACCTACAAGAACATCCAGCTGTAAAAAGAGGTGGATTTACTTTTGTTGATTCTAGAAAAGGTGAGCAAGAAAACGCTGCTAAAGCTATTGCATCTGCAGAAGCAGTAACAACAGCAACATCTATGACACCAGCAGAGTATGATGATATGGCAAGATTAATTGGTATATCACAAAACTTTGATGACATTATTAGAAAAGCAAGAGTATTGCAGTATGCTAATACATATCCAGACAAGTTCTTAGCTCTTTATAACAACAAAGACAAGGACTATTATGTTTTCTTAAAGAAAGCTGCAGAGAAAGGCATTATAGCATATATTAATGATGTATGGAAATACGGATCTAATAGCATGGGTCTAACTGATGAGGCTGCTATAGAGTGGTTGAAAAACAACAAAGACATCTATGCTTTATTGCGTAATGAATTAAGAGGTAACAAAGAAGTTGTTGCAGAAAAAATTAAATCTACTAAAAAAAGTAAATAATGCGTATAACAGATGCTTTAGCTACTATGGATTTGCTTTTAGATAAAGCAGAACAACCATATTATAGCTCTGAAGAAAAAATAGAATTTTTAAAAGAAGCTTTACATTCTTTTATTAATAAACATTATTCAGAGTATGATAAAAGCCAAGTGTCTAGAGACGCATTACAAGCTTTTGTTAAAACGGATACTAACGCACAATTACCTAACGATTATTTGCATTTAATAAGTGTTTTAAATAATAGTAAAGAGTTAGAAATTGTTGGCATTAAACAATATGAGTCTAATGTACATAGTGGAGATCCTTTTAATAAAAATAGTATTGCAACAGTAAAAAATGGTTCAATAGAAGTTAATGACGATTCGCCTAGCTTAAATTATACATATTTATCTAGTCCTAAGATTACATCTATATTTGACACTATAGATTTAAGTGGATCTGAACCTTCTGTTGTAAAAACAGTTCCTGAAATTTATCTAAGCGAAATTATAAATTTAGCTGTAAGAAAAATGATGGTAAATACAGAGAGCGACAGCGTGTTAGTAAGTAGTGCAGAGATAGAGCAAAGCAGACCGAAATAAAGAGCTTTTTTGCTCTCTGCTCAATGATAGGTCTAAGTACTAATTTATTTAGTGCAAGGGCCTATTGTTGTTTCTAGTAATTTTAAGTATTTTTGTAAAACATATGGCAACATTAAATGAAATAGCATACAACATCAAAAGATTAGCTTATGGTGGTAAAAGTAATTCTGAGCAAAATGTAAATATTGAGCAGATTAAATTTTGGATACATTATCATAGAGCTATGATGTTAAAAGAAATATCTGCCGAAGGAAAAGAATTAAACTATAGTAATTTTCAATCTATTCTTTTTGATCAATCTAACGATGCTTTTGCGACAAGAGGTCAATGGGCAAATTACATAAATACTACAGCAGACGACACTATAATAACTGAAGCTATAGAAGATGATCCTGTAACAGAAGAAGATGAAACAGCAGCAGCTGTTACAGCAGATCCTACAGCTACAACTAATAGCTCTATCCAGTTAATAGCTTATTCTAATAGAACAGCTAGTTTAGCTGGGATAACACCTAACTCGCAATTAACTATAAACGAAAGTTTTTACGGATCAAATCATTACGATAATAATTTTAAAAGAAGACATGATGATTATGGTATTTTTGTATTAAATATGCCAAATGTTATTAATATTGATGGTAGTGGTATTAAAAATTTGAGGTATAGAAAGACTCAAGATAATTTATATCAAAATCATGGATCTGTAGATATTCCTATATTATCTCGCAATGAATGGGAAAACAAACAATACAATAGATTTTCTAAACATAGCGTTTCAGCTTTTGTAAGTAGACCTAGAAGCAATAATAATATAGATCAATTGAATATAGGTTATGTTAAGTCTGTTTTTAAAAGTGATACAAATGGATATGAAGATCCAATAAGATATTTAATTTATGCTGATTTATTATTGTCTGATCCTACAAAAATGTCTGGATGGAATGATGATCAAACATATCCATTACAACAATCATTAGTAAATGTTCTTATAGAAAGAATATTGCAAAAAGAATTGAATTTTACATTAAGAGTACCAACCGATACAATAAGTGATAACTCAGATACAACAAAGATTGTTCAGCCGCAAGTACAAAGACAAGTACGTAACAGTTAGAAAGATATATAATGATAGTGATATAGATTTACCTTACAGTAAGTATTACGCTATCGTTAAAAGGTTTTTTGAAATATTATTTAGAGATGTAGTAACAAGATTAGAGCTTGTACATCTACCAAATAAGATGGGGTATATTTATTTAGACAAAAAAGAACATAAAAGAGCTTTTCATTATAGAATTGATTTGAATGAGTCTAATAAAAAAGGAGAAAAGGTAATATATAAGGTTCCTATATTGGATGATTATTATTATAAGATAATATGGGTAAGACCACATAAATATAAAAATTGCAAAATAATGCCTTTAACAAAGGTTAAAAATTTAATTAAAGAATTATAAAATGGCAACTAAATTAACAGGATCAGCATTAACAGTTACTATAACTGAATCGCTAAATGTAGCTAACAGTACTGCTGCTGATAGCTTAGACTTTGCGCAAACTACTACAATGAGTTTTGCAGATATAGTTAATGTAGACAAAAGGATTGTTAAATTAGCTAATACTAACGTTACAACAATAGCTAATTTTGATACAACAGAATCTGCAGGTACTTACAAATTAGGTGATGTAAAATATATTAGAGTTACAAATTTAGATTCAGCACAAAATTTACAAGTTGGATTTGAGGATAGTGGTTCAGATGCAGCATATACTTCAGTAGCTCCAGGTTGTTCTGTAGTTTATACAACTACAAAAGTTGAAGGAACAGTAGGTGGATCAACTTTTGATAATGTCGCTACATTAAAAGTTAAAGCTGGACACAACAATCAAAATGTAGAATTGTTTGTAGCGTCAGAATAAATTATAAAATATGTTTGTACCTGTACACAGAGTTTTTAATAATGTATCTAGAAATCTAGGTTTAGAAAATTATACTAACAATATAGATGCTTGGGCAGAGTGGGCTTTTGAAGCAGAGCAATATATTGGAAGTAATAAAACATTTTTACAAAAAGAGATAGTTTATTCTAGTACTCCAGAAGCAGCTGTTGGATCTATAGAGATTGCAACAAATCCTACAGATATGTCATACATAGACATAAACGGAACTAGATTCTTTTTTGTAAGTAGCACTATAGTAGGTGATGATTTTTACATTGATATAAAGTCTACTGTATACTTAACTTTACAAGAAGCGGTAGATGTTATAAACAAATCATTGTATGATAATATCCAAGGCTTAAAGGCTAGTACAAGTGGTTTTGTATTAACACTAACTTGTCAAGAAAATGGTGATTGGGGTAATCACTTGACACTAGATTCTGATATAGGCAAAGTAACTGCTTTTGCAGGAGGTAAAGAGATGTATCACAATAACCAAGTTAGATTGCCTGATAATATGGTTAAAATGTTGTCAGTTAAAGCTGGAGGCACTATTATATTTCCTACAAGCTCACAATTTAGATCTTCTGTATCAGAAAACAGTAACAAATATTATGTTAACGGTAATAGATTAAATTTGACTAATACATATACAAAAGATGTTACAGTAAGTTATTTAGCTGTTCCTATGTCAGAAGAAGGTTATCCAATGGTAAAACAAGGGCACGAAGAAGCTGTTGCATCTTATATTATGTGGAAGCATAAATTAATTACGTATTATTCTGGCGAAACACCACAATATATTATTAAAGATTTAGAAAGAAGATGGTATCAGTTGTGTGGTAAAGTTCGTGGAGATGATAATATGCCAAATTCATCTGAATTATTAAAAATAGGTAAGGTTTGGAACTCTAAAACTAGACCTAGATTGTATGACGGTTTAAATAACTATTAATGGCTACCAATAAGCAAGATAATAAAAAACAAAAAAGGAAAAATCAAATAACTAAACCTTCAGGTTTTTATGGAGGTATGGTTTCTGATCCTGATCCTAGGTTGCAGCCTAAAACAACTTACAGGTACGCTCGTAACATTAGTTTAATAAATTTAGACGGCACTTCATTAACTGTAGAAAATGCAAATGGAAACAGAAAGATTGTAGATTTATTAGAATATTTTGGTAAAGATAAACAAGGCAATTTTGGATTTTATAATTACAATACAAGTAGTATAGAATATTATGGCCCTCAAGAAGACAATACAGATACAAACCTAAATCAACAAGATTTTGCTGGTAATATTGTAGGTCATTATTCTTTTAAAAATCAATTGTTTTTAATTGTTTGTGGTATTACTAAATTTAGTGAAAACGAATCTGATTTCAGAACACAATTTTTGTTGTTAGATTTTGACAATAACGGCGAGGTTTTAACAGTTAAAGATTTAAGAGTAAGTTTTAATGCTAATGGTGGCGCTGAGCTGCCTAATATAAACATGGACCCAACTATATTGTGTAGAGTTGAAGGTCTAGTAGAAAATGAATGCTTGACAAGAGTTTATTGGACAGACAATAAAAATCCACTAAGAACTTTATCTTTAAAAAGCTCTACTTTAACAACATTAGATCCTAATGAGTTAGATGTAAAGCCACAAGCTTCTTTTAATCAGCCTTTAGTTGATAAAACGATACCTGGATCATTATTGTCAGGTGTTTATGCATATGCTTTTAAATACAAAACAGATGATGGAGCAGTTTCAGGCATATCACCAATTAGCGATATATATCATGTTTCTAATAAGTCATTAGCTGGATCTGCTACTTATTATGGATCTAATTCTGGATTACCCACTAGTTATGGTTTACAAATAAAAGTAGGTGAGTTAGACGAAAGATATGATTCTGTAGAATTTTATTCTATTTATTATCAAGATTTAGATAATGCGCCTGTTGTTTCTAAGATAGGAGAAAAATCTATTACAGGTAGTAGCATGGTGTTTACACATAGCTCTATGAAGCCTGAAATACCTTTAGGCTTAACTGAGGTTTTAATACCTTCTAATACCTGGGATCTTTGTAAGGATATTGCTGTAAAAGATAATATTTTATTTGCTGCAAATTTAAGAAGTATACAAAATGTAGTTAGTGAAAAAGAATGGAATGTTAGAGTTAGAAGATGTTCTTTACACAATCTTAGTACAGGTAGCAGTTCTGTAGTTGGTGTTTTAACAACAACAGACACAGAAGTAAAAGATTATACACTAGATAGCTCTGGTAATCCATTTGAATTATATCAAGCGGGTTCTTACAAAAAATGGGATTTTAGTAATTCTTATAAAGCTTGTAGTCAATCACATAGATATATGCCTGAGATTACAGATAAGCCTGTTTTAGGAGCGATGTCATATGGTTTTTTAGATACAGATAGTGCATATGCTCTAAAAAATGGATTAGGGGGATGTAGAGTATCTTTTTATAATTTAAGAAAACTTTCAGAAAATAAAAACAACAAAGGAAAGAGTAATGATTTAACTTACGGGTCATATTCTTCTGAAGCTACAAATTTATATACTGACTCATACACAGATATTAATAGTAGCAATAATAGCAATAACTATAAATTAAGCTTATCTAATATTGGTGGTGCTAAAGATATGGTTAGTGCAGGAAGTAGAAGAGGGTTCCAAAGAGGAGAAACATATAGATTTGGAGTGTTGGTATATGATAAAGCTGGAAATCCAGGTAATGTTTTGTGGATAGGCGATATACAAATGCCATATCACTCTGACAGATATTACAGAAGAAAAATTGATAATTATACATGGGATAGTGTATTAAGAGATGATTTATATGAAGATGATACATATTCTATTGATTATAGAATGTCTTCTAGCTCTGCTATGCAAGTTCCTGGATACGTAAATAAACATAATAAATTTGATCAAACTTTTTCTGATAACGGATCAACGGGTGCATCTAGTTCTTTTGAAAAAAATAATATGTTTTTTAGTCCTCCTGGCGTAACAAATCATTACACTTATGATTTAGGACTTGTATTTGAATTTAAAATACCTCAAGAGGTAAGAAATAAAATATCTGGCTTTAAAGTAGTTAGAGCAGAAAGAACTGAAAACGATAGAAGCGTTCTACAACAAGGAGCATTAGCACAAACTGTATATTATTCTAGAAAACCAGCAAGAAATCAATATTCATTTAAATATTCGCCATCAACAAGTTTAACAAACTTAGGTTCAGAAACAGATGAAACAAATCCATTATGGCCTGAATACGAAACATTATTAGGTGGATATATTGGATTAAATTATTACCAAAACAATTTAGATGGTAGCGGTGGAGATGGAACTGCTGCTAATGAATATATAGATACTTCTAATGCAGCAACATCTGTGTTGTTAAGAAAAGATCAAGATGGATTTTATTCTAGTGCAGGAGGAGCAGACACTAATTACACTACTTCTAGATATTTTGGATATGATGCATGGGGGACTTATAAAAGGTCTGGAACCACAGGAAATACAAGGCATATATGCTTAAATACTTGGGTAATGTATTCTCCTGACAGCGCTTTTGGTGTAAGGCCTTATCAACATGTTAATGGTAATAGACTAAGTATAATATCTACATTAAAAGCTGTAGATAAAATTAGAGTTAAATCAGATCCAGAAATAGAAGCTACTAATGAATACGGTAATGCTACAGGAGTTACTAGAACTTTTAATACTTCTGATTATCCTTCTATAGATACATCAATAAATGAGGTTAGTGTAGGGTTTCAATACGGAGGATGGAATGCTGGTTCTGATAAAGGCGATTATTTTACAACAAAAAAAGTAGCAGAATCTGATCAAAGAGCAACAGCTCATAGTGCAGTTTTTGCTGTATATGACACACAATTACACCAACATTTAAGTGATTTAGCTACAGGAGATGCTTCTAATAGTTATTTTAATAGTAATGGTAAAGTCCAATATGTTACTAAAACTGATAACTCTATGATGAATGTGCCTAGTAACACACATACATTAGGATCTGCTACAGGAAATAGACCAAGCGGTGCTGGAATACAAGGAACAAGTGGTGATTACGGGGCAGGACAAAACGATCCTTTTTCAACAGAATATTTAGGATCTGGAATAACTGACTATTACGCTAATTGTAAAAACTTAGGTAATTATTTTGAATTAGGAAACTCTAAAGAAATTACAGATGGTGAAATTATAGGTAAAGAATTTTTTGAAGATTCTAAAGCTACCTCTTTTCCAACAGGTTTTAATACGTCAGGTTTTTCAAATCACACTTTAGGATTTGCGTGGATGTCTAGTGGAAGTGCAAGTTGGAATACGGATGGCACAAAAAATGCTGGTAATATAGATGGTACTAATTTTTCATGTACTGTACAAAGCAAAGATTATACTGGTGGATTTACAAATGGTTTAATGCCAGGACAAGCTCATAGAGATTTAGATATAAATCAATATAGCACAGATACAGTTTCTCAGTTAATGAGAGGAACAAGAGGTATTATTTTAAATATTGCAAAAACAACTCCAACAAGCTTATCAAGTTTATATAGTAGTAGATCTACATCTTATAATAGATTTTCAGGAACTATAGATATTGCTAGAGTAATAAGCGAACAAAATTGGTGGGCTAGTAATGGTAGTAAAAAAGGAATGAATTATGCAAAAAATAAAAAAATACCATATATAGTTTCAGCTAACATAGTAAGAGAGCTAGTTGACCAATACGGCGGAAATACAAAACAAAGTATAGAAGAAACTGTTTACAATTCTTGCGGACATTATCATCCTATAAATGTAGATACAGAAGGTCACACTTCTATAGTTTTTGGTGGAGATACTTTTGTTACAATGTATTCACACCAAGTAACTACATCTCCATATCCAGCAAACTCAGCTACAAAATTTTTAATATTTCCTGTAGAATCTTTTGTAAATACACAAATGAGGTCAGGATTACATTTAGGTAATGGAGATCACGAAGAGGGTTTTGATCAAGACAATTTGCCTGTTAGTAATGATTGGTTATATAATCCTGTGTATTCTCAAGAAAAGAATTTAAAACGATTTGTTTCTGTCAAAGAATCAGATTGTGATATAAAAAATCTACCTTACGAAATAGCATACTCTCAAACTAAATTAACAGGAGAGCCAACTGATGCATTTAGATCTTTTCCTTATTTAAATTTTCACGATGTAGAGGGTACATTTGGTGAAATAACAGGGTTAATAAATCATAACAATGAGATATATTTTACACAAGAAAAAGCTTTTGGTAAATTAGTAATTAATCCTAGAACTTTTGTTAAGGATGATGCTACAGGTGATTCTATTTTTACAGGGCAAGGAAATATATTAGAAACAGAAATGTATATATCTAATGTATACGGAACAAGACATATTAATAGTATAGTTAATAGTGATAAAGCTTTATATTTCTTTGACGTAGACAATGAAAAAATATTACAGTTTATTGAAGGTAAGGGTTTGCGTGTTCTTAGCGATGAAAAAGGTATCAAAAATAAATTAAACAAATATTTAAATTTAGGTAGATTAAAAGTATATCAAAAATATAAAAACGAAAAAGTGTATGGTACTGGTCATATTGAAGATCGAATTTATCATAATGATATGCCGTTGCGTTTTATTGGTATACACGGAACGTTTGATAAAAAGAAAAGAAATTTAATTTACACTATATTAGATGGGGCTAGAATTGATAAGCAAGACAGAGTTGATAACGAGGCTAAACATGATTTAAGCGTTAGAAAAACATTATCAAGCTATAAAGACAACGTTTTTAAAGATGAAAGTTCAGGATCATTACAAACAAGAGCCTTTAATCCTTGGATTAATGATAATGCTAATATAGGATATGCTGATAGACTTAGATTCAATAACACATTAATATATAATGAAGAGTTAGACACGTTTGTTACTTGGTCTGACTATACTCCTTCGCAATGGATAAATCATAATGGATATGTATATTCTACAGCTAACAGGCAAGTATTTACAGAGTGGAATGTAAGTATAACTGCATATCCAACATCTTTAGCAGGTACAACTATTGCTAATTATAGTCATGAAGATTCTATGGATTATAAAGACATTTATAGATACGGATCTAATAGATTAAAACAAGGGTCTGTGCAGCTTTGGATGTTAAATGGTAGTGAAGAAAAAAATATTCTTTACAATGAAGATGCCAATTTAATGCAAATTAATGATTCAGATGCAGCTTGGGTTCATTCAGCAAGCGATTTTACATCACCTAATCCATTATTTGTTTTTGACGGTTATGATAATATATTTACAGAATATCCTAAATCATATACATCTACTGGACATGATATTGATGGATATCAGTATAATACCTATCAGTATTATATAGAAAAAGGATTTTCTAGACATCATTTAAAAAGAATTTATCCTGTTATATTTGAGGCTTCTATTAATGATTTTTCTACTGTAAATAAAAAATACGACAATGTTAATATACATGTTACTGCAGATAATGTAATAAATAATGGTATTTATAATTCTATAGATAGAAATGGATATATTGTTTACGGTGAAGATAGCACACTTTCTGGAGTTAGAGAAGTTTATAAATTAAATAGATTAGATAACACAATAACAGATCAAGTAAATTTATCTTGGTATTATAATACAAATTCTGTTAAAAATATAATGCCTGCATTGCAGTCTAATTCTGATGCTTATTATTCTTATGAATTGACACAGTATGAACAAGGAGCGTATACACAAGTAGAAAATACGTCTTTTTCATCATTGTTTGATAAGATAACCTACAGTACTGATGTATTTAACAATAACACTACTTATAAATTTTATGATAAGCTTGAGTTGTTAAATAAATTAGGAGATAATGAAGGTAATACAACAACAGAAGATATACAATATTTTTCAGACAAATTAGATGTTTATACAAGTCAACTATTAAATCATAAATATAGAGAAGGTGTTTTGAATGTTCCTGTTTCTGAAAACAAAATAAATGATAATTTATTTAATATGGATTATGATTCTGATACTGAATATAACATCGATTATATTAATAGTTTAACTGAAAAAACTAACAAGTTAATTTCTAGCAGAATAGTAGGTAGTTATTTAAATGTTAAACTAGTGTCAAGAACACACAAAAAATTTAATATCTTTGCAATAACTGCAAAATTTAGAAAATCTTTTAATTAATGGCAAATAGATATTACGAAAATTTATATTCTGATATGTCTAATGAATTAGGCTTAGATGAGAATGTTAATAATGAAAGCAACAAACGTAAATCACCTATTTACACAGAGCAGTTACAATTTGAAGATCCACAAAGTATTGTTAATAGAGAAGTAGATCCTATACAATATGGTATGAGCGCACAAGAAATAGCTGAGACTGGCGCAGCTGTATATAAAACTGCAGATACAGCATATAAATTTTTTGAAGGCAAAGATGCTTCTTTGTATTCTGATATTGCAGATAAAATACAACCTATGTTTTATAAGGAGGCTGACACTTTACAATCTATATACGGTGAAAATTATGTAGAGGGTGTAGGTCCAACTGGTGGAGAGGCAACAATAAAGCCAGGAACAGGATTAGCTTTAAAAGTTGGTGGAGAGGCTTTAAAATACTTTGCAGACGATGATGATCCAACAACAATGAATGTTGGTGAAACTGTCGGTACAGCTGCCTCAGGAGCTGGTACAGGTGTTATGCTTGCTAGTTTGTTGTCTGCGCCTGTCTTGCCTGTAGCTGTAGCGGCTGCTGTATTTTCATTATTAAGAGGTAAAAAAAGAAGAGATAAAGCTAGGGAATTGCAAAAACAAAAAGAAGCGCAAGATGCAATAGTACAAAACTATAGAGACACTCTTGCTGAATACAGAGAAAACAGAGATCAATTTCTTTCTAATTACGAATACGAACAACAAACAGAAGGTTTGGTAGATAAATATATGAGTTAATGGCAGCTATTGATAGAAAAAATTTAGAAGATAAGATTAGAGAAGTGTATCCTGGTATTTCTGATGAAGCAGTCAGATCTATGATGATTAACATGCATGTTGAAACTGGATTAGATGATGGTAGTTTAAGAGAAAAAGCTTTTAAATTTGATCAACTAAGACAAAATAAATATGCTAGCGATGGAACACCTTATTTAATTAGTGCAAATAATAATCTAGATAAATGGTTAAAAGGCCCTCCACCTAAAACAAAAGAAGATTATGATGCTTTAACAAATGAACAAAGATTAGGAGTGCAATATGCTGCAGATGAAAATGAAAAGTTTGCTGGAGGTTTTGGTTTATTGCAATTAACACCAGGAGTTAAAACTAATGGTAAAACTTTGGGCGCACTAAAACCAAAACAAGCTAGAAGAAGGTTCAAAGCTTTAGCTAGAGAAATGGGTTATGATAGCGCAGAAGATTTGTTAGAAGCAGTTAAAACAGATGGTGATGTAGCTGCTGAGTTTAATTTAAGATATTACAAGAAATATGAAAATTGGACTGCAGAAGAGCTGAATGAAAATAGTGATGAAAAAAAAATGCGAAAAAAGTATTTTAATCCTAATGAGCCAGATTCTGTTATGGACCCAAAGTTAGCAGCATCTGCAGCAAATTATGATGAAGAGTTTATTAAATATCAACAATCAAATACTTTACAAGACTATAAAGATTATTATGATACAGACAACGTTACAATTGATGGAGATGAAGTTGTTGTAGATTTTGGTGATGGTAACATTTTAAGAGAGCCTATTACAAAAGTTGATGATGCTATTAATGCTGAAAGACAAATAGAGTCTGAAGGGGGTACAGTAGGTGTTTCAGATCAAACAGAATCTGGACAAGACGTTCCTGTTTCACAGCCGCCTGTATTTACTCCTGATGAAGATGTTGTGCCACAACCAGAAACTGATACAGAAATTGATGGCATGTCAAATGAAATAGCAACGCCACAAGATGTTGAAGAAAGTGATTATGTAGTAGATCAAACAGAAGCTCAACGTGTATTTGGTCCAACAGCAAGACTACAAAACATAAACGGTAAAGATGTAATATTATATACAGATAATGAAGGGGTTGAGCAGCAAGTAGACGCAGATACTGTTACACAACAAACTCCTGATTATGTTACTCCATCACCTGTTCCGCCTCCAGCTCCTCCAATAGTAACAGAAGTACAAGAAGAAGTGCCAGACGCTACTAGAACTCCAGAAATACCTGAAGTAGAATTACAGGAAGATTCTGAAAGAGAGATACCTGAAACTGAAGAAGAGTTAAGGCGTCGTAATATGGAAAGACAGCAAGAGTTAGAAGAAGAAACGCAGGTAGAAGATCCTCAGATAGAAGTAGCCACTAATACACAAGAAGATACTGAAACACAAGAAGATACTGAAACACAAGAAGATACTGATACAGAAGAAGATGCTGATACAGAAGTAGTTACTGAGACAGAAGAAGGTACTGATACACAAGAACAGGTTTCTACATCTTCGTTATCATTAGAAGAAGTACAAGAAATTTACGGTCCTAATGCAACTATAGGCAATGTAAATGGTGAAGAAGTAATAATAGTTACTGGAGCTGCTGAAGATGGATCGGAAGATCAGCAATACCTTATGTCTGACGCTATAGCTCAGAGAGATGAAAGAATAGCTGCAGAAAATGAGTTAATAGAACAAAACAATTCAGATGTATTAGGCATGAGAAGACGTGACTTCAGAAATATGACTGAAGAAGAATTAAATCAACGTTTAGAAGAAACTAATTTGTCTGATGAAGAAAAAGATAATATTAGAACTAATTGGACAAGTGCTAACGAAGATAGTATATTAGAAAATTTATTTAAGTCTTTTAGCAAAGGTGATGGTAATGCTTTAGAAAAAGCTTCTAAACTATTAAAAGCTTCTGGTGGTATATCATCTTTAGTAGCTGGTTTTGTTGGAGCTAAAGCCGCTAAAAAAGGTATGGAAACAGTAGAGGTTCCAGAAATAGAAGGATTAAGCACAGCTTTTAAACAATACTCACAGCAGCAAAAAGCTTTATCTGAAACTGGATTGTCTTACGCTGAAACGCAAACTATAAAACAAGGTATTGATGAGGCTTATAAATTAGGTATTGATAATTTAGTTAGAGGTACAGGTGGTGATAGAGCTAAATTTTTAGCTGGTACAGGAGCGTTAGATTCTAACAGACAAACTTCATTATTAAAATTAGCTGCATTAGAAGATGAAGCTAGAAGACAAAATAGAGAAGCTTACGGAAAGGTTTTAAGTTTTGAAGCTAATTATAATAAGGAAAAAGATATATTTACAAAGTCTAGAGAATACAATCAAAAGTTAGCTGACAAAGCTATGTTTCAAAATACGGCATCATCTGCTTTTCAGCATGTTTTTGATAACATAAGATTTGGTCAGGATTATGCACCAATATTAGATCAAATGCAAAAAACAGTAAATCAGTTAGGTAATGTTTCTAATTTATTAGGTTCTTTTAATGTTGAAACTAATAATGATACAGAGCAAGGTGATCCTAATGATCCTAATAATTCACAATAATAGATTATGGCAGAACAACAAGACGCAGCTTTAAATATGCTAGGACAGTCACTATTTTCAGGTGACGCTTACAGCCAAAGACAGCAAAGATTTAACTTAGCGACTCAAGCAATACAAATGCAAAGTCAAAAAGTGCAGGCTAATAATCAAATACAGTCTGCTGTAAGAGAAAACTATGAAAATTCTATGGCAATTGCTAAAGATGCTAGCGTTAGACCATATGATAGAAAAAGATTAGAAACTATATTAGGAGGCGGATATGGGTCTGTTATAGAAGAAATTAAAAATGATTTTAATGGAGATTTTATAATGTACTCTAATAATGTGGATGCTAGTGGAGTTAGTGGAGCAGATAAAATTAGAAATATATTTTTCAATAAAGATTTGCAGGATTTATATGAAGAAATGAATCATAATAAAACACAGTTTACAAAAATTATTGAAGTTTCTAAAGAAAATCCTGAGTTAGTACCAGCTGCTTATAAACAAGCTTTAGAAGAATGGCAACAAACTAATCCTACTGATCCTACACCAAAACTTTCTAGACTACCTATTTTTGAGCCATTAGTAGACGTTAAAGCAGACCTAGAAGATTATTACAAAAATGTTGGTGGTAATTATGGTGCAAATCATATGGATATAATGACTTTAGCTCCTCATAAGGTTTTGCACAACATGCGTGTAGAAGGTTATAGTGAGTCTGAATTAGAAGAAGTTATAGCTAATTTTAATAAGCCAGGAACTAGAGGTTATAGTTTAGTTAAAGACTTTTTAGAAAATAATCATAGCACTAGTGGATTGTTAAATCCAGAAAGTCCTAATTATGTTACGGGAAAACTTGAATATAGTAAGGGGGATATAATGTCTCAAATAGCTGATAACTTAAATAGAGAGTCATATGTTATTGCTAATAATGATGATTACAAATCTATTGTTAATAATTTAAATCAAATAACTAGTCAATACATAAATGAAGTGCAAGAAATAAGCACAACAAAGCAAAGCTTTTTACCATATGAACATTTAGGACCTTTAAGAGGAAAAGGTAAAAGAGTTGTTACGGGTGGAGTTATGTATGATAATAATACTGATATGCAAAAATTATTAGAATCAACATTGCCTGGTTACGAAGTGAAGATGGGCAATTCTTTTGGTTTTAATAATGGTAAATTAGTGTTAAAAAATTACAATGTAATGAAGCATGCAAATGTTTATCACGCTGAAAATGGAACTGTAGTTGGTTATGATGAATTATTTGATTTAGGTTCTGGATTAACATATGCTGCTGGTACTTCTATGGCAGGTGCAGTTGTGGGTGCTTTTACTGGTCCAGGAGCAGCTGTAACTGCTGCAGGTGGATTTGTATTAGGTGGTGCAGGATATGCTTCTACAACAGAATTAGATCAATACAAAGATTTAACTATAGATAAAGTTGTATTAGGTTATAAATTAAATTTAGGAAACGGCGAACATGAATTATTATTAGACTTTGAAGATAAAACTAATAGTGATTGGAAAGCATATACAGATAAAATAGATTTTTCTGATTCATCTGATCCTATGGCTGGAACAATAGAGCCAGTACATCTAGCTTATGGTAGAGATCAAGATTTAACATTTAGTGATGGTTATTTGATTGAATTGAATTTTAATGATTCTTCTATTTCTAATTTACAATCTAAGTATAAAGATACAAGAGAGGATTTTACAAGATCTATAGCAGAAGGAAAAGCAGGGGCACAAAATTATGAGCAAAGTATAGAATCAGCTAAACTATCGTCTCAAAGAAAAGTAGCTGCTATTGAAAAAGCACAAGATTATATTACTAAATCTTTTTCTAATAATAACGATCCTAATGTATATAACAATATAATACAAACATTTGGAACTCCTGTAGAGTCTTATGGTAAATCTGTTGGTATACCTGAATCAGGAAATCAAATGAATCAAAGTTTATTATTAGCTGAAATTCTTGTATCTTCGCAATACTATAAAGATAAGAGTACTGGAGAGTACAAAAAATTAAAAGATAGTGAAGGAACAAAAGTTGCTACAGACGCTTTTAATAAAGTAAATAATCTTACATCTGTAATGGGATTGAATAAATCTAAATTAGCAGCATATAAAACAATGACAACATTAGATTTGCTTGAAGGTTTTAGATCTTTTTATTCGACAGATATGATTAATGATATGAAAAGATTAACTTTGTCATTGAGAGATTTAAAGAATTTATAATATGGGTTTTAATTTAGACGATTGGTTTCAATCTAAAGTTCAAGAAAATAGAGGTGGTTATCAAACTGCACAAAAAGATTTAAAAGGACAAATAGAAAATTATGATCAAGGAGGCCCATTAGAAGATAATCAATCTGAAGGTTTTAATATGTCACAAGGCGACATATCTAGTTTGGCTCAAAATCAACGTACATCATTTAGAAATACAGGTAGAGGTGCTGGATTTCAAACGCCTCAAACAATATTACCAGGAGACCCTTTAGTAAAAGGCGCTATAGATCAAGATAGATTTATAAAGCAATCTATGATGCAAACTGAAGACATAGCTAGGTCTGAAGTACAGAGATTGCAAAGATCGTTATTAGCTGGTAGTGGACAAGTAGTAAGTATGGTAGGTGACGTGTTTAACTTTTTACACGCTATAACGCCAGACACAGGAGAAACGTTTGAGCCATTTGAAACAATAGGTGATTTTATTACAAAGCATGGCGATAAAGCTATGAATAAAATGAAAAACACTTACATTCCAAAAGAGTTGGAAACTATTGGATTAGAAGATATGTTTAATCCAACTTTCTGGACGGGTGATGTAGCTCAGCAAATCCCTAACTTTTTAGCAATGTTAACGCCAGGTGCTGTAGGAACAAAACTTGCTAGTAAAGGTTTATTAAAATATTTACCAAAATACACAAAAGCATCAAGAGGATTTTTAGATGATACGGTAGGTGTTGTTACAAGAACAAAAGGCAGAGGGTTAGGACGATCTATTATTAATGTTGGTATAGAAGGTGCTGATGATTTTATACTTTCAACAAGAGGCAAATCTATATCAGCTTTTCTTGGTGGTGGTATTGGTACTACATTAGTAGACGGAGCTACAATAGCAGGACAAACATACAGAAATGGATTAGATTTAGGTTTAACTGAAGAAGAGTCTTCTGTAGCAGCTTCTAATGTATTTGGTAATAATTTTGCTTGGGCAGCAATAAATGGTTTGTCTTGGGCAATTACTTTTGGTAATGCTAGAGTAGCGCCAGTAAGTAGTATGTTGAAAAAATTGCCAAAAAATAATTTTGGTAAAACTATAGCTGGTATTACTCAAAATAGAATAACAAGTTTTATTGGTAAGGCTGGTTTAGAATCATATGAAGAGTCTTGGCAAGAATCATATCAAGATTGGGTGCAAAAAAGAGCAATAGCAAAAGTGCAAGGCATACCATTTAAATATGATGGTGACTATTTATTTGTTAGCCAAGGCTTTAGAGATTATTATGATAGCCCTGAAAATAACAGAACAAAATGGGTTGCAGGTGCCACAGGTTTGTTAGGTGGTGGTTTTTCTTCTGTAATAAATGATTCAGCAAAACAACAGTTAGCTTTAGATCGTCAAAGAGAAATATTAGAGCAAAATATAGATTTACTTAATGATGGTAGTAGAGAATCAAGATTAGCAGTTATAGATAATGTAGTAAAACATTCTGTAGAAGCAAGAGAAACAGATGAACTAAAAGCTTATGTACAGCAACAATTAGATAAGGGTATTATAGATGAAAAGCTATACGATTTTTATAATAATATAATAGATTCTTATGAAGATCTTTACAATAGAATACCAGACTATATAGAAGAAACTGAAGGCTTTGGTAAAGAACAATACTTTTCTAATTTATCTTTAATAGAAAGAAATAAAAATGCTTTAAAATATGCAGAAGATGAGTTAAAATCTTGGCAAGAAGAAAATAAAGATTCTATTGGCACAGAAAAATACGAACAGGTATTAAAAGAAAAGCAAGACCAATTAGACAATTTAAAAGTAGAGTTAGAAGAAGCTAGTGCTAAAGCTAGAGATGTTAATTTAGGGATAGAGCAAGAAATACTTACAGAAAACGATAGGTATAAAAAAGGTGTTGGTTTAACAACAGATGGTAAATTAACTACTAAAGATGGTAAAAAGATTGGAGGAAGATTTGCTCCACAAAGTAAATTAGATCAAGAGCAAAAAGAAAGCATATTAACTAAAGAGGCTGAAGCAAAAAAGGCTAGAGAAGAGGCTGAAAAACCTGAAGAACAAGAAGATGCTACTGAAGAAAAGCCGTCTATAGTTAAAAGAGCTGTAGATACTGCAGGTCAAGTAGCTCGTAAAACAGGCGAAAAATTAGGTATAGTTAAGCCCAAAGAAGAAACCGAAAAACCAGCTGAAACAGATGTAAAAGCTGAGTCAGAAGCTGAAACTAAAGCAGAGCCTAAGCAAGAAGAAGATCCTTCTGTATCTAAAGTAGCTTCTAAATTAGAAACAGGTACTATAACTCCTGAAAATGTTAGGCCACAAGATCAAGCTGATGTTGATGCAGCAATTAATTCTGTAGCAGAAAAATTAAACGCTGGTACAAAAGTTGCTGAATTAACAAATAATGAAAAAACAATTGCTATTGAGTTCCAGGAAGAGGTATCTCAAGCACGTAAAAAAAAAGATAATTCGGTAGACGTAGAAGTTGGTCGTAAAGTAGACGCTAGTACAGCTAGAGAAAAATTAGATAAAAAACAAAAAACTAAGACAAGTCAAAAAAAGCCAGCTAAACCAAGAGATAAGAAAGGCAAAAAGTCTAACTACAAATCTGCTAATCAAAACGTAGCAAAGAATATAAACTTTAGACGTAGAAACGCTAGAATAGCTAATACTATGTTTATACAGGACAAGTTAAATGTGCCTGTAGGTATTATAGATTCATCCTTTAATCATTTTGGTACATCACCTGCATATGAAGTTGCTGGTGCTATTTTTGTAGATCCTAATAAACTATACCAAGAGTTATTTGTACACGAGTTCACGGGTCATATTTATTTTAGGGTAAATATGGATAAGCCATTAATTAAAAACTTTATTAAAGAATTTTCTAAATCTAATGAGTATGCTGCTTTAAAAGGTAGATACCCAGAATTAGAAATGTTTAATTACAATGGTGTAGATTATACTTTAGCAGAAATTTCACAAGACTTACACGAAAGATCGTTTAATAAAAATGATGAGTTTTTCTATTCTAATTTAACTCCTGAATTACAGGCTTTAATAGATATAGTAGATGAAATAGCAGCTAACGAGAATGCAGGAGCATATGAAGGCACAGGTGTTACTAAACAAATAGAAGACTATTCAACATTAAAAAATATGTTAAACGAAAACAACCTTGTTAAAGAGGTTGCTTCTGAAAAACAATTAGCTTTAATGGAAGAGGGTTGGGCCACATATATATCTGATCCTGACAATCCTAATACAAGAGAAGACGCTAAAAAAATATTTGATGGTATATTAGAAAGTCCACAAGAAAATAAAAAGCGTAAGTCTAGAATAAAACGTTTTTGGAATTTAGTAAGTAAGCAAGGAAAGTCTATTGAAAAAGAATCTAAAGCTATCTTACAAAGTGATAACGACTTTGATGGAATGAGTTTAGAAGAGATGCGTAGTAAGATTACTGCTGACATGCTTAAAATGACTCCTGAAGAAGTTAGACAAGGCAGGGCTACTAATTCTAGAAGAATGAATTATAAGCCTAACAGAAATTTAACTGATACATCTGTTTTTGAAAATGAATTAGCTAACAATGTATATAGAGCTGTTAGTAATGATAAAAAGTTAATAAAAGAGTTTGCTACTAAATACTCTGACGATCCTTCTAAACTATTAGAGGATGATGAGTTTATAAACATTATAGTAGAAAACATGGCTCAGCTATCATACGAATATGGTATTCATAATAGATTTGCAGAGGCTATAATATACAATACTAAAAAACTATCTAAATTAAATCGTGAAGTTGCTGATTTACAAAAGAAAATTGATGCAGCTAAAAATTTAGATTCTAGAAGAGAGTTTGTAAAACAAATTAAATTTAAAAAAGCACAACTTAGAAAAGCAGCATCTAAAGTACAGCCAAAAGATATAGACACTACTACTATACAAATGGGTGAAACTAGTATGAGTGTAAGGTCTTTTGCACAGGCTATAGCTTTTAAAGTTATGAATCGTAAAGGCATAAACTCTGCTTTTGATAGATTTACTAGAGAGGTAAAAAAATTATCTAGTGATGTAACAAAATCAGAGTTAGAAAATTTATTTAATAATGCTTTAGAAAAAGAAGGTCTTAATGATTTACAAATAGAATCGCTTGTAAGCGATCAATTGCGTGTAGTAATAGATGAGTATGAAAAAGTATTTGGTATTAACTACCACGGCTTAGACGCTATTACAGACATCAATGAATTAGTAGACTATAGTGATAATGTTTTAAATATATATAATAAAGACAAAGACGAACTATTGTCTAGTATGTCTACTTTAATGCAAGACTTCACTAGAGTATATATGCAAACGCCAGAAGCTCAGTCTAAAAAGAAATCTGTAAGACAGCCATATGTAAAGAACAAGGCTTTAGGTGCTATGGCAATAATTTTGCAAACAGCACAACAGCATAGAGGTGATATACAGGGTTTTATAGGATCTATTAGGTCTAATAAAAATAGTTCTGTAGTTGCTTTTGTAAAATACTTAGAAGATAAGTTAATAGTAGAAGGAGCTAAATATAGAAAGCCATTACAAATACTTAGGAACAAAGACACTAAGAATGTACAAAAAAGTATGGCTGATTATTTATTATCATCTATATGGATAAACTTTAGCAATAGAACTAACGAACAAATATTTAGTACAGTAGAAAAAAATAATGACTCAACACAAATTAACTCATTAGATTTATTTAATGAAGAAACTACAGCTAATGAAGAAAGAGCGTTAGTGTCAAGAGTTATTAAAGAAGCTGGTTATATATTTAACAAAGGTAGAGAGGGTAACAGAAGACGTAGAGATATAGAGTTTTCTAAAAAAATTATATCAGCTATCAAAGGATTAAATGCTGATTCTACCACTACATATGAAGACGCTGAATCTGTATTAATGGAAATGTTTGATGTATATGGTGGTAATTATTTTTATTGGAGTACTTTAGAACAAACAGGTGTACAGGACGGCAGAAATAGAATTAGTTTAAACGATTGGCTTAAAAAGAACGAAAGCAAAATAATAAAGTCATTAAAAGATTCTAGAATAGATGTAAGTGTATTTGAGCCTGTATTGCAACAAGCTGCTTTGAATAGTAGAGTATTCTATTACTTTACTATGATAAAGAATGCAGAAGGCAATCCATCAAACACAATGAATAGTCGTAGCTTTATTATAAATCAGAACGAAAGACTAAATGAGTTTTTTGCTAGAAAAGAAGAAGAAACTGATCAAGAATATTACGACAGGGTTTATGATAGGGCAGAATCATTGACAAATATATACGGTAACAATGCTTACCTTCCGTTTGAATTTAAAGTTGTTGATGGTGTTGAAACAATTGAGCCTAGAATGAACGTTTTAAAGTTCAGAGGTGGTCTTATATCACAATTAAACAATAGAGGCTTAAACTACGTTAGATTAACTCCACAAGAGCTTATGGTTAGTGAGATGTCTGACTTTATGAGTGCGCTAGGCAGACGTAGACAAAAAGATAGTGAAGGCAATATAGTTGACACTACATACATGCAGCAAGTTGGCGTCTTTGCAGAAAAGACTAGAATGTATTATGTAGAAACTAAATTACTTAAAGATTCACAAATTAAAGAAGAGATAGATTTTAGATTGTCTGACTATATTGGACAAACATATTTAGATGGAAATCTTGTATTGCCATTTATAAAACAAAAAGGTAAAAAGGCTGTTATAGATGAGTCTTATGTCAGAAAGCAAGTAGCTTTGTTAGAAAAGCACATGATGAATAATTTACATTTATACAAAACAAATGTAGATTTTGAGCAAATGTTTGATGGCAACAAGTTAAATACTGCAGGTAAAAAAGCATTACGTACATATATATTAAACTTTGGTATTAATAGATTCCAGGCACAAAGAATGTTTATAGGTGATCATAAACAATTTAAAAGTGAAGAAGATTTTGTAAAGCGTAGCGCTGGATCTATAGCAAGACAAATGCCTACTGATATAAATCAATCTGTAGATGTTCTTATATTAAAAGATCAAGAAATTGATGGTTTCTCAGAAATGGATGCGCAAGGCTATATGCTTAGCGAAGATGCTGACAACGTAGGATCGCAGTACGGATTAAATTTTATGCGTAATGATAGTGAAACTGCTAGACACTTTAAATATGTTTACTATGGTCAAGACTTGCGTGAAGATGGTTTAATTAATAATGTTTTTCAATCAAACAGTTCTTTTTACGCTAAAGCTAATGTTATGTCTATTACTCCTGAAATGGAAAAGAAAAATCCATATTTAGCTAGTGTAGCAGAATTATTAAGAATTCGTAAAGCAGATTTACAAAAAGATAACAAAGAACTAAACTACCAAGTAGTAGCATATCAGGAGTCTGCTATTAAAACGGCACCTTTTAAATTAGATCAATACAGTATAGACTTAAAAGGTATTAATGCTGATATAGTTGGTACAGCATATGAATTAGAAATAAAACAACCTTATAATGATTTATATTCTAATGATTTAGGTTACGTTGGTTTAGATGGGCAAAACTTTGGTGTACAGTTAATACTTGATAAAGAAAAGTATACATCACCAATGGCATCACAGTCATACTCACAACACCTAACTAATACTACGCCTGAAACAAAATTGTTAGCGCAAGGAGCACATAGAGCTATAGCTAGAGCTATGTCTTATCAATTACAAGAATCAGGAGTTAAAAAGTATTATAATGTAGATGAGTATACAGAAGCAAAACAAATATCTTTAAATAGATCCTTGTTAGATAAAATTAATTCATCTTGGGCTGGTAATCCTACTGGCAATATGAAAGATTATGCAAGTGCATTTTTCCCAAAGCTTAATGTATCTAGAAACTCTATACTTAATAAATTACTTATAGAGGTTGGTACAAAGGTTATTACTCCAGGAACTATAGCATTCCAGGTAACTCCATATGGTTACAATTTAAAATCGTTTACAACTTTAAAATCTATAAAAGATACTACAAGCGATCCTGCTAAAATTAACAAGTTAATAGATAAATATGGTGAAGATTTAATTGTTTCTGAAGCTATACTACCATATAATATGTCTAAAGATTATAATGTAGGTGATATAGTATTAGGTAGTCGTATACCTTCACACGCAAAAGCAACACAGCCTGTATTAATTGTTAAAGATTTCTTTGATAGAGATGCTGGTAGTATTATAGCTGTAGCAACAGGTGTTTCTAAATCTATGGGTTCTGACCTTGATGGTGATGCTATATTTGTAAACAGCAAATATGTTAAGAAAAATTTAAAGTTATCAGAAACAGCGTACAATAGAGCTTTTGACAACATTGTTAAATTAAATGGTAATCAAGCACACATAGATGAAATAACTACACCAATTGATTTTGAAAATGATGTTAAAGAGGCTTTAGAATTTGCAGAAGAAAAGTTAGGTAGACGTACTGATGATTTTTCTACAGCATCAAATCAAATAATGCCTATAGGTATGTTAAATGCTTTTAACGAAAATGTGCCTGCGGGTGGAATGATTGGTATTGCCGCTACAATGCAAAGAGATATGAATTACTTTGCACACCATAATGCAGAAATAGATTTTTCTGTAAGAATAGAAGGTGTAGAAAGAAATAAAATATCAGATGATGGTAAAACTAATTATTTACAAACTGCTAAAGTTTTAAATATTATATTAGATAATCCAAAGTACCAGTATGCACGTAAGCTAGGATTTACTTATGAAACAATAAAACCAGCAATGTTGTTGCTTAGAATGGGCTTTAATTTTAAGCAGGTAGCAACTATACTAAATAGCCAAGGTGCATTAAAATATAATAAGTATGTATCTGAAAGGACTGTTATAAATGTTAATGACATGTCTTATTATACTCCTGGACAAAAGGCAATGCTTGAGTACTATGAATCAGAATACAATAACAAAGAAGTTACTGATTCAATACAATTCTTATCTAAGAAGCAATCACCATCTATGTATGTTAGAAAAAATGTTGATCCATTGTTAGATGTTAAAAAAGGCGATACAATAAATTTAGACTTTAGCAATGTTAATGACAATATGTTTAATATGCAGGTTGTTAAATTGCTAGACTCTATGAATAAGGTTGGTACTGAAGTATTTGACGTAGGTAGAGTTATTGGTTCTTATGGTCTTACATTACAAAATGGATTCCAAGTTGACAAACTTTTGTCTGATTTTGAAAATGTAGGTAATAAAGATTCTAGGTTTGTTGAAGGTCCAATGAAAGCTTTAAAAGCTGATCCTATTATACAGCACAACGTAGACGTTCTTAATAAAATAAAAGAATTAGATAGAGAAATTAATACGCAGTACAGTAATGAAGCTTTACAAGTACAAAAATCTATAAATAAAATAGTTGATAGTAGTCAACAAAATGCATTTGAAAATCATCCTGTTGCTGTTAGACAGTATCAGTTATTTAGAATGCAGCAAGACTTATCTGTATTACAAGATATGCCGTCGCAAGACGTGTTATTTGCAAGCATAGAGCAGTTAGTGTATGAAAATTCTAAACTGCCGTATGATTTGCAAAATAGATATTTAGCTGACGGTATTATATTAAATTATGATAGTAAAACTGTATCACTAAATAGCAGGTTTGTTGACGCTAACATACCTGAGTCTGATATTAATATATTGCAAAGACATTTTGATTTGTTAGATCAAAACAGAGGTATTAATAAATTTGATATAGCTCCAGGTACACCAAGAATAGAGGTAGACAAAATTGATGATATAGAAATGGGATACACGCCTATTTATATGGACTTTAATACAGACCAAAGAAAGCTGTTTATACAAATGGACTTTTTGCAAAACGGATGGATTGGTTCTTCTTCTACTTCTGTATTATGGAGCCCTAACTCTTTTGGTAAAGATTTTAAAATTAATCAAGAGTTAAACAATTTAATATTAGACAATAAAAGAAATGTTTCTAGTCAAGAGGCAGATAATTTAGCTATAGAGTTTTTAAAACAATACTCTTATAACGCTCCTTCAGTTACAATGATTGAAAGCGAAGTGTCTGAAGATGGTACTGTTTATGCTATTAAAAATTATCCACCTCCTGTAATAGATAAGTTACAACAATCTAACACGCCTCATGTTGTAAAATCGTGGGATAATGTAGATAGATCGTATAGAACTTTTGAATATAAAGATGGTAAATATTATCTAATAGGAGATTCTAAATTTAATCCTAAACAAGAAGAACAACATAGGTCTACTAATACTAGCAAAACATTTAAGCAAGTAGTACGTAAAGTTGTTGACAGGAAAAAATTTGGAAACAGATCTAACAAAAGTAGATACAAAGGATCTTATGACATTTCTGATGTTCAAGTTAATAGAGCTGAACAAGCTGGTATACCTACAAAGGCTATGTCTAAAGATGCATATTTCCAATTAAAAGGACTATCTACAAGAAATAGAACTATGTCTGCTGGTACTGAACAGTACTATAATAAAATGTATGAAGACTACAAAGAACAGCATAATGATTTATATCAGTCATTGTATTTAACAGACATAAAAACTGACAACTATAAAACTTTAACTGAAGCTGAGTTAGTTGATATATCTATTAAGTTAAGTAATTTTGATAAAGTATTATACAATCAGTATATAGAATATATTGGTGTAGAGCTTACTGAAAGAATGGAAAAAAAGCAAATAGCTAACATAGCTGAAGTTGCTAACAAAAATAAAATTTCATTAGTTGGTAAAGATTTAGGTGCTTGGGAATCTTGGTTAATTTCTAATAACTTAAAACAAACAAATCCAGAAGTGCAATCTATCATTAGAGATTTACAAAATGGATACATGAAGTTTGTTAAAGATTATAGAAGAATATCTAATCGTATAGGTAAGTTAGAAAAATCTATAAAAGAAGAAAGGTTATCTAAGTTAACAAATGCACAGATCACAGGTTTGTTTTTAAGAGGTAAACTAAACGATTACATATACAAAAACTTATTTAAAGTTAATGTAAATAAAGATGGGCGTGAGTTTATATCTTTAAGAAAAGTAGAAGAATTAAAAAATTCAGGAGCTACACAAAATGAAATAGCTTTTTATAATTTGTTTATAGATCAAATACAAAAATATAGTCCTGGTAAAGATTTAACATCTATACCTTATAAGGCTATGAGTGGTTTGCCTTCTCTAGGTAGACACGGTTTATTAGGTTTATACAAATCACAAATAGGTAGTACGTCTGATTTAAACAATATAAAAGTACAGGGTGAATTGTTGGACGGCACCACTGATATTAGAACGTTTGCAGAATGGAAAACTTTATACGAAGCTAAAACAAAAGATTCTTTTTTAAATAAATCTAAAAATTTAATAAGATTAGAAAAAGTTAGAAAACGTGCTGTAGCAGCAGCTAAACGTGGTATGAACGATGACAAAACTCCTATCTTATTAAACAAAGTAGAAAGAGCTGCTATGACTGATAGCGATGTATTTTATAACATGATAGATAATAAAAATGTTAGTATATCAGAAATAGGCAGTAGAGACTTAGGAGATGTGTTAAAATCATTTATACATAGCAATATGTTTAAACACGGAACGCAAGAATATAGATTAGATTATTTAAATGAAGTTAAAGTTTTATCAGACAAAGATGGCAATAAATTTTTTGAAGAAACTTATCAGCAATGGGCTGTTAGAAATGAAAAACCTGATTTCTTGGGTATGCAAACATATTTACCTCTTATTGATGGTGCTATAGCATTAAACAAGCTTAAAGGAAATGACAATATGGTAAAATATCTTCAAGAGGTTTGGAGAGACAATGTTATTGGTGGTAAAAAACAAAAAGCATTTGGTGGTATTTGGGACTGGTCTATTAACAAGCTTGTAGATATTACAACTTTAGGTTATATAGGTTTAGACTCATCTGTTGTTTTAGGTAATACTATTATGGGTAAATATACAAGCCTTAGGTCTAAAGGCGGAAAAGAGTTTGTGAAGGGTGAAAAAAGATTTTGGCAAGGATTTTTAGGAGGTCAAGCTTCTGTAAAGTCATACAAAGAAAGAGCAAAAAATTTACAATTTGGAGCTACTAATAAAACTACTGCAATGCTTAATGAGTTGTTTAAGTTTGAATACTATGAGTATGAAGATATATCAGCAGTACATAAACAAAATCCTATTTTTAGATTAGCATTGTGGCCAATGGAACAATCAGAAAAGTGGATACAAGGTGTTATGTTTTTTGGTCAAATGACTGAAAAGCAATGGGGCTCATATGATGCAGATACAGAAGGTAATTTATTGGTAAAAGCTGTTGATGGTAAATTTTATAAATATACAGATTTGCCTTTAGATCAGATAAGCTCTGATGCACTAAATATAGATGAGGTAAATAAAATAGTATTTGATGTAAAGAAACAGCAAGGGTTTGGTTATTCTCCTTTAGACCAACGTAGACTTTCTATGTATAGTTGGACAAGAGCTTTAGGGCAGTTTAAAAAATACTTTTGGACATTTGGTAGAGAAAGAATAGGTGAAGAAAATATTGATATGTATGGTAATGCTGACATAGGTACATATAGAGCTTCTTTTGAATTTACAAAAGATATGTATCAGGGTAAGAAAACATTAAAAGATTTTCAAAAACTTCCTGAACATAGAAAAGATGCTATTATTAGATATGTGCGTGGTGTTGCTATGACTATGGCTGCTATGTTAGCATATGGATTGTCATCTGATGATGATGATAGTGTAGTTTCACAAAGTATAAATAGAGCAGCATATGCTAGAATACAAGAGCAAAACGTACTCTTTAATCCAGATAGATTAAAGTTTATGGCAGTACCTCCTAGCGTCAATTATGTGTCAGATAGATTAGGGATTTAATTACTATATTTGTAAAAAAAAATAATAATGGCTAATATAAACGATCATTTTAATAAATCATTTAGTATACACGGTAGTAAAATTGTTACAGGAACAACAGCTATAACAGCTTCTTCTGGTACATATTTTGCTGTACAATTTATTACAGATTGTACACCTACAACGTTTACGCTAGCTAATGGCGAAGGCACATATAGCGGCATACAATACGGTGAAGGAACTGTTATCTATGGTGATATAACAGCAATTACAGCTGGAGCATCAGAAACATATATTTTATTTAAAAAATAATGTTAGGATTAGGATTAGGTAAGTTTGGCAAAGGCGTTAAGTCTGGCATTGCAAAACTATTAAATAGTTTAAAAAGACGTGCGGAGTATTTTGAAAATAAAAATGACTCTAAGTCTGAAATAAAAGTTTTAAAAGACTACGAGCTTTTAGACAAAGCATCTATACTACTTACTCCTACTGCAACAAGTGATGCAAGGGTACACTCTGTAAAGACTTATACAGGTGATGAACTTGTAACTAATGGAGGTTTCGATACAGATAGCGATTGGTCTAAGTCAGAAGGTTGGACTATCGTTAATGGAAAAGCTACACACGATGGTTTAAGTTCATACAAAAAAATATCACAACTAATAACAACAGTAGTAGGCAACACTTATAGATACGAAGTGACTGTTTCTGATTTGACTACTCATCAAGTGTATTTAATGGCTCGTCAAAACAATGAGTTTGGCACATATTATTTTAATAATATAAAAACAGAAAACGGCACTTATGTTTTTTATTTTACTGCATTAACAACATTAACTGCAATAGTATTTCAAAATGGCAACAGTAATGAAGTATCTATTGATAATTCATCAGTAGTAGATGTATCATCAGACTTTGACTTCGATAGAGCAAGTAGTGCTACAAGAATAAACTCTGATGGTTTAGTACAAGATATGCAGAGTATTACTGACCCTGAATTAGTACTTAATGGTGATTTTGAGGAGTTGGGTGATAATGTTTTATTAGGTAACAATTTTACGTTTGATAGCGGTGTTGGTGATTGGGAGGTTTATACTAACGCTACTCTTGCCCACGACACAGATAAGTTAGAGGTAACTTTAGCATCAGGAGGTGGAGCGAAAATAAATACAAACTCTCTTTTTACAGGTGGTCAAGCAGGAAAAATACTTAAAATAAGAGCGAGAATTTGGCAAGGCACTACAACACATTCTAGTATAGCTATTTATGTTGGCAGCGCTCAAGAAACTGTAAGTATATCATCTACTCCTACGTATTTTGAAGTATATTTAAAACCAACAAGTACAGGTTATTTAACGATATATACATCTAGTGGTGATGGTACATTTTTTATTGATAACATATCAGTACAACAAGTAGACCCTAACGATAGGTGGAGTTTAGTGGGAGATTTTGAAATTGATGATACAAAAGGATTTATAACAAGTGCTAGTCAATATAGTCAAATAACATCACAACAAGGGGTTAATTTTTTAGATAATGGTAAAACTTATAAATTAGAAGCAGATATAACAACATCAATTGATAATGCTCTTGCATATAGAGTTACAGGTGGTGCAGTTACACCAATATCTTTTTCTGACATAGTAGATGGTAAATATGTTAGCTATTTTACTATGTCGCAAGATGGGTATTTTTGGTTTCAAACAACAGGTTCTTATACAGGTTTAAATGCTACTATTGACAACGTATCAGTAAAAGACATTACATTTAGTACAGATGTAGATTTAGCTAGAATAAACTATGATAGTAATGGGGATAATGGTCATATATTGTTAGAGCCTACTTCTACTAATCTTATTACTTATAGTGAGGATTTTACCGATAGTAGTTGGGATTTAGATTTTTCTGCTCCATATATAACAAGAACACCTGACGCAGCTACATCTCCAAGTGGAGAAAACAATGCAACTAAATTAATAGGTAATGACGTAAGTAGAGACCCTACAAATTCTTATATAGGAGCATCTACAAGTGCATCAGCACCATATACTGCTAGTATTTTTGCTAAAAAAGGCGAGTATGATTATTTAGCATTAGGCGTTGGCAGTTATGCAGGTGGATATTACGCAATATTTAATTTATCTAACGGAACTATTAGCACATCACCAACAGCATCAGGAACTACAGCAAGTATAGAAGATTATGGTAATGGTTGGTTTAGGTGTATAATAACAACTACCAATACATCAGGAAGTGAAATTTTATTTACCACTCCTTCAGTAGATGGTACTTTAACAACAGACTATACAAGTACTACTAACGGCGTATACGTTTGGGGCGCACAACTAGAAAATTTATCACATAGTACTTCTTACATACCAAATCACGGAACAGCGGCAGGTGTTACAAGAGCAGCAGAAACACTAAATGGTAGTGGTAATAGTACATTGATAAACACTACGAAAGGTACTTTATATTTAGAGTCTAAACTTGGCGGCTTAACAGGAACTAAGGTTTTTTCTATTGGTGGTGGTACAAATAATGCTGACCCTGCTATTGTGATGGGTTATTCTAATCAAAATATGTATATAGACATACAAGATGGAGGTTCTTTAATATCTACATCATCTGACAAAACTATAAGCGGAATTAATACTAGTTCATATAATAAAATGGCAATAAAGTACACTACAACTAATGTTACGGTTTACTTAAATGGTGTTAAAAAACATACGGAAACTATTGATTTTACTCCTGCTACAAATGTAATTAAATCGTTATATGGTGGTTATTCAGCTGGAAGTAAGTTTGAAGGCGCGGTCAAAGCACTAGCAGTATTTAATGAGGCTCTTGAAGATGACGAACTAGAATTACTAACAGGTGTAACTAACTATGGTTCATTTAGTGAACTAGCATCAGCTAACGGATATACAATAATATAATGGGAAAAGGTATAGTAAAATTAGGAGAAGGTAATTGGGCAGTTAAAGATGGTAATCTACTAGCTGCTAAAGAAACTAATGGTAGATTTAAGAATGCAGAGTTTACTGTTACTAGAGGTACTAGAGCTACTTATGTAGGTAGAGATGGTTTAATTAAAGAAAGTAACTTACAAGACACTAATTTAGTTCAAAACAGTGATTTTGAGGAGTTGGGTGATAATGTTTTAACATCTACTTGGGTTCCAGGTGCAGGATGGAGTGTTATTACTGATGGTGTATCTTGTGATGGTTCAAATGGAAATGTAAGACAGAATATAGAAATGACCGACTACAATGGAAAGACATTTTTATTAACTTACACTTTATCAAACGTAACTGATAGCACGACACTTAATGCTAAATTTGGTGGTGGTGGTAATGTAGCTCTGACATCAACAGAAGGCACTCATACTGTATATTTAACAAACGATGCTACTGTTGATAATTTTCAATTTACATCAGGTGGTAATTGGGCAGGTGATATAACTAATATATCACTAAAACAAGTAGACCCTAATGATAGGTGGCTTTTAGGTACAGGTTGGAGTATAGAAGATGGTAAGGCAACACAAGATGGAAGTGGTAGTGGTTCAAGTTTACAACATTCCAATGCACTTGTGGTTGGTAATACATACAAAATTGTATTTGATATTGTTGAAAGAACACAAGGCTCTATTGAAGTTTTTGCAGGATACCCTAATTCAAATGTTCCAATTAAAAACACAGTTGGCACTCATACATTATATTTGCAAGCAGAAGGAAATACTCACTTATATTTTAAACCATCCAACTTCATAGGTTCAATAGACAACGTATCAGTACAAGAAGTAAAAACAGATACACCTCGTATAGACTTTACAGATAATACTGATGGTCATTTATTACTAGAACCTGAGAGTAGAAATCTTATAGATTATAGTGAAAACTTAAAAGATGGTTATTCTACAACTGAATCTAGCGTAGATTTAAACGATGCTGTTTCACCTGATGGAACAACAACTGCTAATAAATTTAACTCTACGGCAACTCCTTCAAGTATTTCTAAAACACACGCTAACTCATCTGCTTTATTTCATACTGTATCACTATTTTTAAAAAAAGGAACTATTGACATAGTAACTTTATCCGTAAATGGTGGTACTCCTGCTATATCGGCATCTACTACAGTAAATTTGACAAGTGGAACTATAACTGCTAGTAGTGGTAATGGAAGTATAACGCCTACAATAACTAACTACGGCAATGATTGGTATAGAATTACTGCTAGTAGCACTTCAAATGGCAATATAGCAACCCCAACAGTATTAATAGTAAATTCATCTACTACTGCTAATGGCTACTTCTATATGTGGGGTTTACAATTTGAAGGATTACCCTACGCAACTTCTTACATACCTACTAACGGTTCAACAGTAACTAGAGATGGTGAAACTTGCACAGGTGCAGGTGAAGCTGCTGACTTCAATAGTGAAGAAGGAGTACTGTACGCAGAGATAGCTGCTTTGGCAGAAGTAAATCAAGGTATAGCTATAAGTAATGGCACATATGATAATAGAATTTTATTTTATTTTGATACTGATGGAAATATCAGAGGTTATATATTTGTTAGTGGCAATCAATTCCAAGAAACTACAAGTGGCATAGATTATAAGTCATTAACAAAAATGGCTATAAAATACTCAGCTACATCAACAAAGTTTTATGTAAATGGAAATTTAATAGGAACAGAAGATACTAGCAGCACTATGCCAAGCGTTTTAAATCAATTAAGTTTACACGATGGTGGTGGTGGTAATAAATTTTACGGAAGGATCAAAGCAATAAAAGTATATAAAGAAACAGACGGCATAGATTTAGCAACTTTAACAAGTTAATTATGAATAAAATAGGAAAATACGAATTTAATAGTTCAGTACAGGCAGATGATATGATAGCTGCTTTGGGAACAACAACAACAGAATTAGGTGATGTAGTGCCTTCGCACAATCATTGTGTAGTTAGACTTGGCTATATTGTTTTAGAGCAAGGTAAGTATAACGAAAGTGGTGAGCAAACAAAAGCACCTGTACTATCTGATAAATACCACGTAGATGTATTATGGAAAGGCTTAGAGCCTGTTGATGCAGAAGCAGAGGTTTTATCTTATGTAGAGCCTCATGGCTGGTCAGACTTTAAAATAGACTTAGAAGGCAATGGTGTGCATTCGTTTTTAGGTCTTGACTATATAAATTATAAATTCTAATGGCTAATACAAATGACTTATACAATGCAGCGTTAGGTCAATATGGATCTGCATATTTACTTGCGTCTTCAGGAGTGTATGATGCAACTCCTAACGATTGCACAGTATATGTTATTTCTATAACCATGTTTGAAGATACAACATTTGCAGCTTTACATAACTTACATGGCAATATAGGTTCTATATCTACAAGAAGCGATGAGTTAGCGCATGACACAGAGTTTGGTACAGCAGTACCAGCAAATCAAATAACACCATCATATGTATTTCCTAAAGGTGTTACTATTTATGGTAAATGGGATTATGTAAGAGTAGCAACAGGATCATGTGTATGTTACATAGCTCCACAACCAACAAAACTAATAATATGATGGGCGTTGTAAACACATTATTAACGCCTGACTATGTAGTTGAAGACATAGTATACATTGACCCATTAACTGTGTCTGGATTACTTACATGGCACGAAAGGGATAATCAAGTTGTATCTGGTTCTGATGTAAGAAGTTGGCCAAATCATAGCTCATTGTCTGCTTCTTACGATTTGTCTTCTCCGTCAGCTAGCACACAGCCACAAAAAATTGGAAACAAAGTATATTTTGACGGCACTCACATATTGCAAATGGCTACAATAAATTTGCAAAAGTTTACTATGTTTTTAGTAATAGATCCTGATGAGTCAAAAACATTGTCTAATGACGGTGTAATTGGTAGGGCTTTAAATGACTTAATAAAAGTATATAGAGGATCAAGTCCAACAAGAATTAGTTTTAGGTTTAATGGTGTTAATTATGACATTAATCCTTTATCACAATCTTATCCTAGTGGAGAGTTTGTTATGACTGTATTTAGAGATGGTGCAGGAACTATAACTGTAAGGTTTAATAAAACGCAAGTTGGCACTAGAAGTTCTTTAATATCAAGTATTTTTGATGTTAATCAAATAGGGAGTGGTACTTACAGCGGTGTACAATACAATGGTTACATAAATGAATTATTAATATACAATGGAGATTTATCTAGTAGCGATATATCTGACATTGAAGACTTTTTAATAAGTAGAATATAATGGCTACTGATAAAGAAATAGCAATAATGCAAATGCGCATGGATGAAATAGATAAAAAGCTAGATAAGATGGATCAAAAATTAGATATGCTTACTGAGCATTTATTAAATCCAGACAATGGTGTAACCGCAAGAGTAAATAAAAATACATCTGCTAGGAAAGTACTAGTAAAAGCTATATGGGTTTTATATGGTATAGTAGCAGCTGCTTTAGCTAAAATGTTTTTTGGCTCATGATGCAGAAAGATTTTACTATATCTATTGGTAATATAATATGGATAATTGGTATTATATTTACTATGGGTATAGCGTATAGTCAAATAGGCCAATTAGAAGAAGACATTGCAATATTAGAAAGAAGATTAGAAAAGAAAATAAAACTTATTAATGAAAACGACGATAGAATAAATGACTTGGAAAAAGAGTTAGCTAGACTAGAGTCTTGTAAACGTAAATGATATGGCTAAAAAAGGATTATACGCTAACATACATGCAAAAAGAAAAAGAATAAAAGCTGGTTCTGGTGAAAAAATGAGAAAGCCAGGTAGTAAAGGGGCTCCTACAGCTAAACAATTTAAAAAAGCAGCTAAAACAGCAAAAAAGAAAAGAAGTGGTAAAAAGAAGTAAATATTATTACGATTATACAAGGAATATGAGTGTTGAACAAGAATTAAATTTTTGTAAAAAAGAAAATTGTGACAAGTCTAAATGCAATTGTGCTAACAGCACATTAACTCAAGAGGTAGCAGATGCCTTCGAGGATTGGATGATAGACCTCACTAATAAAGAACAGCCTGAGTCTTGCGATATAGATGATGCTGATTGTGAAAATTGTGGAAGTTAAATAATTAGTTATGTATAAAAAATCATATAAAAAAAGCGCAAAGAAAAGCGTAAAAAAAGCTAAACCTGTAAAAAAGGCTAAAGTTAAGAAGTCAAAAAAATACTAATATGCTACAAAACATATTAGGAAATATTTTTGGTAAAGTTGTAGATAATGCACAAGGCATACTTGATGAGGTTATTACAACTGATGAAGAAAGAGAAAAAGCTAAAATAGCATTGCAAAAACTTTTGTTAGATGCAGAGCGTGAAGCTTTTGCTAAAGAAGTAGAAGACAGAAAGTCTGCAAGAGATTTATATAAAGACGATGCTATTATACAAAAAGTATTAGCAACTCTTTTTACTGTAGCGTATTTTGGCATAAGCTTTGTTATGTTTCAGCATTTTGTAAATGGGTCTATTAGTTTAGGTGAATTTGAAATAAGCTTTATATCTACAATATTTGGAGCTATGTCAGCTAAGGTAAATACTATTATAGATTTCTTTTTTGGAGGTAGTTCTAAAAAAAATAGTACTAGTAATAATTAGTAGTATTATTTTAGTAACTTTGTAATCAGATTAAATTTAATTAAAAATGGCACAAAATTATACATTTAATGGTAGTTTAAATATGACTGCTACATCTGGCACAGGATATAGTCAGGCTCAAGCTGCTAGTTTCTCGTTAAATATCACTGGTGTTGATCAAATTGCATCAGGACGTATTGATGTACCAACAGGTTCAGACGCAACAATCATGTCTTCTCCTGGTTATGGTAAAATAATTTACGTTAAAAACATGGATGATACTAATTACGTAACAGTATACGATGGTGCGTCTAGTGATAATGATATTATTGGAGTTTTAGAGCCAGGTGAATTTTTATTTACTATTATTAGAGGAGCAGGAGCAACAACAGCTCGTGCAAACACAGGAGTTGTAACAGTTGAATATTTTGCTGTAGAAATAGATTCAGCAGCATAATTTTAAAAATTATATAAAATGGCGACACAAGCACTAAACGTACAGGTATCAGGATCTTTCACATTGACAGATCAAAACGGTAGTATTGTATTTTCTTTCAATCCTAGTTTTATATCACAATCTCATACTACAGGAGAATCTTTAACTACAGGTGAGGTTTTAGTAGGCACAGGTGATGATCAAATAAATTTAGCTAATTTAACAAATAAAGATAGACTATATACTTTTGTTAAAAATGTAGATACAGACTATGCTATATCTGTTAAACCTGACGGCGACATCATTGCAACTTTAAAACCAGGAGAAGGATTCTTTTCACCAGTTAAAATTGATGGTGCAGGAGATGCTTCTAATAATTTGGATTTAGATGCTGCAACAGCTGCACAAAAAGCGCAGTTTTTACTTTGCGATGCGCTAGACGCATAATATGAAACTTAAAGTATTAAGGTATAACTCAGAAGCAGACTCTACTAACGGTCTGCTTTTTGAGGTTAATGATTTGGGTAATCAGTTTTTATGTTATACTTTAGAGGACGAAAAAAGAGTTTTAAAAGTTAAAGGTGAAACAAGAATACCTGCTGGTATTTATAATATTGAATTAAGAAAAGAAGGTGGATTTCATAAAAGATACTCTAAAAAATATTCTGATATACACATCGGTATGCTTCATATCGTTGACGTGCCTGATTTTGAGTTTATTCTTATACATACTGGAAATACTGATGAACATACTAGTGGCTGTCTTATTGTTGGAGATTCCCAAGAAAACAATACCATTATTAAAGACGGATTTGTTGGAAAAAGTGTCAATGCGTATAGACGAATTTATCCAAAAATTGCAAAGGCTATAGATAATGGTGAGAAGGTAACAATAGAGTATATAGATTACGATGGCAGAATATGAAAAAAATAGAAGTAGATACGAGACAGATAGAACTCGTAAAGTTAGTGAAGTAGAACTTGACAAGTCGGGTTCTCGTTTTATTCCTAAGCCATCCTATTCACCAGTATCTTCACAAGTAACAACGTCTTCAAGACCAGCACCACAAACACAAGGTTCTCAAGTTACGCCAAATCAATCAACGGCATCATCTGTATTAAGTCCACAAACACCTACAGTTATAGTAAATACAGAAGATACACAAGGTGGAGGTATTAATATTTTTAAAAATGTTTTGTATACTACAGAAACAGGTAGTAATTTTTTAAAAGTATTTGATAGTACTACTGATGGTACTTTGAGAGATATTTTGTTTGTAAATAGTAATACAACACAAAATCTTACATTTAATTTATTGCTTTCAAGAGTTGATATAAAAACAATTACAGCTAAGTATCCAAATCAAACTATAATAAATTCTAAAGATACTGTATATCTAGCGGCTAATATGTTATTAGCGCAAGCTGGTACAGCACCAAGTAATCCTAAACAGCTATCATTATCTGAGATAGTTGGAACTACACAAAAAATTATTTCTGGTAGTAAACCATTTTATTTATATATTTACAAAATAGCTGATCAAGGTCAGTTAGATGTAACTGTATTAAAATAAATTATGGAATACGAAAATAAATTACCAATTTGGATAACAGATTGGACTTTTGAAATGCCTAAAAGTAAAGTAAAATATGTTGCAAAAGATGTATTTGCTAAGGGTTGGACAGAAGAAGAAATAATTAACAATGCTATGTTAGTAAGTAAAGCATTAGCTAAAATCAAACTAAGAAAAAATAAATATAAATTGAAAGTCAAAAGTATAGACTTAAAATCGCAACATGGCTATGGGCCAAAATATGAGAATGAAAAATTATTCCAATGATTAATGAACAAATAAAAGAATATTTATTATCTAATCCAGAAAAGTTAAATAAAGACTATCATCAAACAGCGATACTATTTGATACAAATTACGAAAAAGTACGTAGTATAGCTAGAAGATTACGCGGCAAACTAAAGCCAACATCTAAAGAAAAAACATCCTTTGAAGAGAACAATTCAGGAGCAATAGCTACATGCGAAGATAGCAATAGAGTTAAATCGCTAGATGACCTTTTAAAGGCCTGTAAAGTAGATACAGAAGCATGGTATGTAGAAAGATATGATATAGGTACATATGAGGTTACAGGCTTTGATAAGGCTAAAAGACCTATAACAGTACCAATGTTTAGAACAAAGGCTTGGTTAAAAAAGATTGATCCTTTACTAAACATAGAAAAAATAAGAGAGGAGCTAGTCAATGACTTAGTTCCTCTTTTTAATTCTAAGCCACATAGTATATTAAGACCAGACAGTTATAAAGATGATGATCCACATCTACTAGAAATTAATGCTTGTGATTTACATCTTGGGAAAATAGGTATAGACGGAGACGAATATAGTTTAGAGATAGCAAGAGGACGAATGATAGATGCCTTAACCCATTTAGTCAAGAGAGCTAGTGGATACTATATAAATCAAATATTATTTGTAGTAGGTAACGACTTTTTAAACTCTGATGGAGATTGGCCTATTGTAAGTACTACTAAAGGAACACCGCAATACAATACTGACAAAGGTATAGAAGTGTATAGAGCAGGAAGAAAGTTAATAGTAGAGTGTATACAAATGTTAGTAGAGTATGCAGATGTACATGTTAGTGTAGTTCCAGGTAATCACGACAGAGAGTCTATGATGCATATAGGTGATGCTTTAGAAATGTTCTATTCTGAACATAAGAATGTTACTGTAGATAATAGTAACTCTATGATGAAGTCTTATACGTATGGTAAATGTTTAATAATAAATGATCATGGCGATGGCCCTAAGTTAAATGATTTACCAGGTATTGTTTCTCAAAGATATAGAGAAATATGGAGTGAGGTGAAATATGTTGAGGTTCACCGTGGGCATTTACACACAAACAAAGCATATAAAATGCAAGCAGTAGAAGAATTAAATGGTCTTACTGTTCGTAATTTATCATCTATGTCAGCTACAGACGAATGGCATGATATGAAAGGCTATGTAGGCAACATAAAAAAAGCCTCTGCATTTGTTTGGAGTAAATACAACGGTGTGCAAGCCAAGTTAAACTATAACGTTAAAGTTAACTAGGCCAAATAACAACTAAACTACTCATTAATTTCAGGCTCAAGAATATTGTAAATTTTTGGATCAATATCCTTAATCTTTCTGTACAGTTTTCTAGCTTCACGTTTTGCGTTCTCTCTAGCAGTTTTACTTATATCTGTACCAGTAGCTTCATTAATAATTATATGAGCTTGTTTGAGTAATTTGTGTGTTGTTTTTTTCATTTTGAATTGTTTATAGCTAATAAAGCTTTATCAACTTTTTTAAGTTGTTTAACAAGCCATCTTCTATAAGCAGTTAATTTTCCTTTATAAGTCATATTAAAATATATATCTAATTGTGTTCCAAGGTATTATTTGGTCATGCAAATCTACAAAATCTTTTATAAACTTACGTTTTAAAGTATGTTTGTATCTAATGTTTTCACCACCATATTGTGATGTTTTAGTTTCTTGTATTTCTGGTTTCCATAAGTGATCTTCAGTATTAATTAATCTAGATAGATTGACAACATGTTTATTGGCATTATGCGTTAAAAATATAACCTCAGCTTTAACAATGTTTTTATATTCCACATAGTTATCTAACATAATAAAAAGATCTTCGTAATCTCTAAGCCATCCGTCATATACAATAACAGGACTAAAGTTTACGTGTACATCATATCCTGAATCTATAAAAGCATTAATAGCTTTAATCCTATCAATTATTTTAGACGTGTTAGGTTCATGTATGTCAGACATTTTTTGTGGCATTAAACTAAACCTTATACGTATTTTTTGTTCAGGATTATACGTACATAAATTAGGATTGACATATTTAGTTGCAAAACTACCCATAGCTATAGGGTGTTCTTTAAAGAAATCAAATATACCTTCCCAGTCATGATACTTAGCATGCAAAGCAAAATCTTCATTACAGCTTATATCGTATGTTATATATTCAGCATGTGTTTGATTAGGCTTATCAACACATGCAAAATAAGCATGGTTGTTTATACTTGTTAGTATATCTTCAGAATTTGTAGCAATACTCAATCCAGTAGGCTTGTGTCTTTTCATGTAGCAATAACTACAATCATACAAACATCCGTGTCCGAAACTAGGACTAATAAAATCAGTTGATCTACCAGACTTTCTGATTTTAAAAGTTTTCCTAGTGTCCTTTGTTATCATGATAGTTTATTTTTGATGAATGTAATTAGCTCATTCATCTTACGCTTATAATATAAGTCAAAATCTATATATGTAGTAACGCCTTGACTATTAGTTTCTTTAGGTTGTTGTTGTTCCCAAAGCACGTATAACACATTACGCAATCTTTGCGATGGTGTTTTTTCTTCAAACTCTCTATCTATAGTAGCAGATTCTACAGCGTCTATTTGTTTTTGCGAAATAGGCATAGTAGATATAACTACATATCCAGGCTGTTTAAGCATAGAGTACATATGACCTACAACATCAGGTGATAGTTCAGGTGTACCTACATTAACTCTTACAGTATTGTCAGCCATTGTTCTAATGCCGTCAATACCGCCTTCAAATACAATTGTGTTTTTACTCATTTTCTTTTAATATTTGTAGTTTTATTTCGACCATAATGTCCATCATTTTATCGTATAAAATATCGATCTCAACATCATGCTTGCTTAGTTTTACAATTTCATCATCGTATTGTTTTGCAACTTTAACTAAATGATTAAATTTCTTTTTAAGCAAAGATGAATGCACGCCTTTTAAAGCGTACAGCTGTTCGTTAAAACATCTAAACATTGCAATGCACAATGCTATGTCTACGTCATTTTCTTTCATTAGTAATTTCTTTTATATTTGGACTTAAACAAGATGTACACAATGTATCTTTAGATCCACTTATCCAGTTTTCACCGCAGTCATCACAAACATACTCGTATTTAAAATCTGTTTTAACTAATGTATGTATTTTCATCATTTTGTCAAATTGGTCTTTTGGATCTCTAGGTATATGGTCAAACCATAATTTTCCTAGTAGCTCATTAGCTTCTTCCCTTGTTTCAGGTAGGTTATTCAAGATTTCAGATCTCATATCCTCGTCATAAGGACATAACATTAATAAAGATTCTATCTTGTCTATTTGCCAATATTCAATATATTCCATAGTTAAAAGTTGTTAGAGGCCAAAATCCCTGGAGAACCAGGGACTTCGACAACCAACTATGAATACACAAAGGACAGAACTGTCCGAGAAGAAATACAAAGATACAAAATATCTTATCTTATTTCGTTTTCGGAATAAGCTATTTTCAACAATACTAAATATCCTATCAAATCATCGACAGTATCTAATGTATTGTGATTAATCCCTTTGTTTTTAATTCGCATTAACTTATCGTCAATACGTGCACAAATGCTATCAACAGCGTTACCTTTTGAAAAGATATTAGCTGGTTGCGTTGCTGAGTTACCGTAAGAATTATTCTTACTAATCAACAGATCCGTTATCTGCTGTAGCTCCGATCTTATCTGAGCTGTCATCAGATCCTTCCTTTTTATTTTCTTCATCTATGTCGTTCATTCGTTTTAATATATTCAATGCGTCAGGTATCATCATGCAATACTGAAACAATGCACTTTCTTCTGGACTATGATCAGCCTTATCTTTTTCATTGTACACTTTGTGTACCCATGTTAGTAACGCAATTTCGTGCGCTTTTAATGCTTCTGATAAATTTTCAAGTACTTTATATACAGATAAATCTACTTTGACATCTTTACCATCTACATTTATTTTCTTTTTAGTGCTTTTTGTTCTATTCATTTGTGAGTTCTTTAACAATTAATTTAATTTTATTTTTTAAACCTTTAATCTCTTCGTTTTGTATCTCAATACGAGAGTCTCTAATAGTAATTAGTTTTCTTAGTTTACTATTGCTTCTAAACAAAGTATCCATAAGTGCATTAGACTTAGAGTCTGGTGTATAAAACAACATGTTGTATAATATTACAGTCTTGTTGTATTTATTGACTAGATCCTTATCCATTTCACTTAACACATCATAATTTCTTATGGCGTGCAAAGCTGTAGCATGATCTCTGTTAATGCTTTGACCTATTTGTTTTAAAGTAAAGTCACCACATTTACGAGCAACAGAACAATAAACCATTCTTGCATCTACTAATTCTCTTCTTCGAGAGCTAGATGTAAAGTCTTGCTTATTGATATTATTGTTTTCAATGTAAGCATCTAAAAAATCTTCTATTGTGTTCATATAATTTTTATTATAACTCCTGGATTAAGCTTGTCGTAACTATAATGTTCAAACTGCGGTATCATAAATTCACAGTTATCATCTTCTATCCATTTGTTTTTTACCATTAAATCTTGTACAGTCTGTGCAGGATTAATATAGTCAAATTTGTGTTTTGATCCTCTTATGAATGTGAAAGAGATAGTGACAGGAAATTTCTTCCCTGCCACCATTTCTTTAAAAACCTCCCTATTTTCAATGTACTGTTGGTTAGTATCTTTGATATATTTCATAACGGTTTTCGAGTTGATTAACATCTTACCCGTCCATCGTTTTGAATTTTTACTGGAAGGCACATTCCCTGCTATAAATATTGACATATTCTTGTGAGTTCGTCACAAAAATACTAAAATATTTAGAATGGCAAGTTATCATCCTCATCACTTTGCATGACTACAGATGATTGACTAGGTTTATGTAGATTAACAAACTCTTGTTCATCTTTAGGTGAGATAGGCTTGTTGTATTTAGCATCGTACTTAATTTTCATTCCGTCTTTGCTAGACCATCTATATCTCACAGCCTTTCTTTTTACAGGCTCACCATCTTTAAGAGTCATATACTCTTCGTAAGTAAAACAAATATTAACCCAGGCTCCAACTGAAGCTTTAATAGAGTTTACGTCATTAGAAAAATCTAATACACCACAGTTTGTAAGAAACTCGTGTAGTGTATTCTTTTTCCATTCTTTTGACTTAGGCGAATCTGTATCACGTACAGCCCAAAACTTAGCTCTTCCAAACTCACCTTGTTTGTTAACAACGTCAAATTCTATATATGGCGCACCATTATAGTTCTGTCTTTGTTGTGAGTTTGACACAGATAAAACTTGACATCTATGCGCACCTTCATTAAAGTACTTTTTATTCTCAACAACTTTACTTGGTTTTACTTGGCAGCTTGCCAAATCAAATGCTTCTATACTCATAATTATTTAGTTTTTAAATTAGAATTTAATACTTTCAACATATGTTCTGGTATTTCGTAATTAGGCATCTTATCTTTTACAGCATCGCCTTTTCCTGCTTTAATAGCTTTTAGCATATTGTTAAATTTGTCTTCATCAAGCTTTGGTTTTGCTTTTGGCTTGTCTGCTTGTTGATTTACAGCATTCGCAACCTCTTCATAAGAAGCTACTGACGTATCTATGCCAATGCCAAGATTGGACAATGCACGTCCCCAAGCTGATGTTTCGCAATTTTCTACAAAACTTGTTTTGTTAATGAAGGAAGAACCTTCTTTTTCATACGCATGACCTGTGGCGCGTATGTTACCGTTGTCATCAAAGATTGTAGCTTTAATTACACAACGATCATCTGTAAGTTCTACAATGTCAGATGTTAAACACCATCCCTTGTAATTACCTCTAAAATATTTCAGTCTTTCGTTAACCTCTACGTATTCTTTACCTTTGATGTTAACTGTTTTTAATTTTGTCATTTCTTTCGTGTTTCATATTTATCAAATGTTTCGTGCATCTTTTTACCAGCACGTATCGCAAAAACGATTTTTAAGAACTTTCTAAACATAACAGGTCTACCACGCAATATAATTGCAAAGCCAATTTCGCGAAATACTGATATAAGTATACGCCTTACTAGCTTCTTATCTAGTCCTAAATCATGTGAAATTTCTGCTATTATTCTCCTTAGTTTTGTGTTATCAGACATGTATAAAAATACAAATATTAACTTTAAAAATCTAAAGATTTCTCTTGAAATTTAGTCAATTCACTAATAAAATTTAGTGTAACTGTACCCACACCTATGTTACGGCCTTTAGCAAATATTATTTGCGCTTTGCCTTGTGTAGATTCACCATTTTCATCTTGGTTTATACCATAATATTCAGGCCTGTAAACTAAAGCTACAATATCTGCGGCTTGTTCTATCTCACCTGATTCTCTTAGGTCTGACAATGTTGGTTTGCTTTCAGCTCTATAACCTACACCACGATTTAATTGCGATAATGCAATAATCGTAATATTTAGTTCTTTGGCAAGGTTTTTAAGTGCCCTAGCAACTTTTGAGACCTCTTGCTCTCTAGTTCCTTTTGATCCGACACTCGCTGTGACAAGTTGTAAGTAGTCAACAAACACAAGCTTAACACCGCAGCTATGTACATACTGTCTAGTTTTAGATAATAAATATTTCAATGACGTTTGTTTACACTCGTCAATGTATATGGATTTATCCATAATTTCGCTAGCAGTTTGTTGAACTCTGCGTAAGTCTTCATCGTTAAGCTGTCCGTTTTGTATCCATCTTATAGGAATCTGTGATTCTAACGCCACTAGACGCATTATAAGTTGATTTACAGACATCTCATATGAAAATATTAGTGCAGGCTGTTCGGCTATTTTTACAGCGTTATATGCAAGATTTAATGCAAGACTAGTTTTACCCATAGATGACGCTGCACCTATAATAACTAAGTCTGTTTCTTGCCAACCACCTGTAAATTCATCTAAAGATGAAAAGCCAGTAGTTACACCAATAATACCTTCTGATGATATTCTTTTATCAATGTCAATTAAAAAGTCTTTGATTTGTGATGATATATTAGCAACATCAGTATCCTCAACTACCATTATTTTAGCATTCATTTTATTAATGTAAGCTATAATTTCTTCAATTGGTTCTTGATTTTGAAACTTATTGTGTGCTTCTGTAATTAAAAGCTGTAAGTTTCTTTTCTGTGTGCAAGCATTAAGCTCTGCAATACAGGATTTTACAGTATAATAAGTATTTTCGTGACAATAAATAGCAGTTAATCTTATTCTCTCCTCTTTATTACAATTCAAAGCAGAAGACATAGATAATAAATCTACATCTTTTTGCTCTGATTGCATCACCAAAAACTGATCATAAACTCTTTTGTGGAATAAGTTTGTAAACATACCCACATTTAACATCTGTGCATTCTCATAATATAATTCAGGATACATCAGAAGCTTAGACAATAGAGCTGTTTCTAGCTCGTATGTAATTAATTCATCGTGCATTTCATAAAATTGGGACGTTAAAGTTAATCATTATTTTTTATATCGCTGTCTTTCATCATGATTGTTTCACACTCTTCTTTGCATTCAGAGCATTGCCATTCACTACCATCTTCAAGCGTATATTCATCTTCACCATCGCAAAACACTTTTGCTTCACAACATTGTGATGCTGAATCCGTGTCGTAACAGTCATCAATAAAAATGTCTTTTGCTTTGTGTACTGTTAATATACCAGCAAAACAACAGCCAGGTTCATCATACTCAAGTTCAAACTCTAGGTTTGTATACTTATGCATAATGTTTTTAATCCAATTGCAAGGCGGACTCCATGCTGAATCAAAGCTAACGCTAAAACATTGTGCTTCTGATTCATTAATAAATGGTTCACACGCATCCCATTTAGTACCCCAGTTATCTAAAGACCAATTATACCAGTCTTCACGATTACCACGAAACAAAGTTCCCTGGAAAGAAAACTCTGTATCTTTAATACTTGTGGATTTTTCTACAAAATCTTGTAGTTCAGCAACATGCTCTTGTGTGCAAGTTACTTGTAAATTATTCCAACACCAATTAGGCATTGTCTTCTATTATTTCTGAATCTAAATCAAAGTAGCAATCAGGATTAATTACTTTATCTAAGACAGTAGCAGCTTGTTCTGTTATATAACATTGTTGCGTTTCTTCATCAAGAATGTAATCCCACAAGTTTGTTTGTGCATTGAACAATATTGATTTATGAGAAACAGCGTCTAAAACGTTTTGTACCGTATCCTCATCTTTACATTTTACAAATACTTCAGTAGTATATGTTCTTTCAACCTCTATTCTATAATATTTCATAGTTATCCTAATATATCTAGTTTAGCAATTAATTCTTTTGTATACTTAGATACAAGTCTTTTTTTGTAGGTTTGAGTTAATTCTAATCTATACCTATGTTCAGTTTCTGATGGTGTAGAACTGTTATATAAGTTATCTTTATCAGCTGAATACGCTTCTTTCCAGCCACGATAATCACCAATATATTCAATATAGCTTGGAAGAGATCCACCTATATGTCGAACTATATCTTTATGTATTTCAAACATTTCTTTTGATTTTTGTTCGATGAAATCATCAGCTTTACGCTGTAATTGTCTTTCTATTTCATTAGTGTTTTTCATAATTATTCTTCTTCATTAATTTTAATTGTAAACCAAGATCCAGTAGGTGCGTCATGGTGGTAACAGACTCCTTCGAGTCCATCACCATCCATCCATACTTCTGTACGACATCGTCCATCATGCATAAGCAATGCATCTGCTATCTTTTCAGGATCACTTGATGTCATGTATCCTGTTTGTCCACGCCAGTTACCGTTTGAGACTTCTACATCCCAAACGCTACAACCCATGTCTTTTAGCGCATTCACCATATCATGAGCATAGTCATCATACTCAAAATCACTTTCTGAGTAGCAGTCATAATTTGCTACGTATACTTTGTGTTCTTTTACCTCCATTATACTTCTTGTAAATTAACTAACATTCCTTTTTCCATTAACTCATTCTCAATGGTTTTAAAAGCTATCAAGTTCTTTTTATATCCAGAACCTGTCATAAGATTTTCTTCACCTTTATTATCAATGTGATTCGTATAATAGGTTACAGCATTAAATAATCCCCAAAGGGTATTACCTTTTGCTGCAAGCTCATGCGACATAGCTTTACCAAAGTTTTCAATTTGGTTCTTCTTACGTGTAGAGTTATCACTAACCTTACTATTCATATCAACCTTGAATATCTTTTGCATAACACTTTCAATTATAGTTTGATCTACAGGAACCCTATTCATTGCTTTGTATGTAAGCATAAGATTATCATCAAGAATCAAAGCTTTTTCAAACTCATCTACAGCAAACTGTAATCTTTGTGATGCGCTCATAGTATGTCTAAACTTAGATAAGTCTTTCATAGCCATGTGAAAGGTGTTAGAGCACGATATAACAGTGTTGGTAGAACCAAACCCTATAGAGTGTGAGCCATCATGTGAGTTTAAACAAGTAATGTGACGCTTTAACGTGTCACCATTAATGTTATAATCTTCTAATGATAGTTGATAGTATACTTTTTGACCTGCAATTCTACCCATAGCATCACCTTTGATGTCACCACCAAACCTGTCTTGTATTCTAACCATAATTTCAGCTAGTTCTGCGTTCTGCATAGGAACGTATCTTTCGCCTACAGTACTTAACCAGGCGTTATTATCAGATCTAAATAAACCATAGCTCTGTGTTTGTTTTCCGTCTTGTGTAAATAACGGTTCTTTTTGTACAGACCAAGCTGTGTTAGTATTGTACAATGTGTTGAAGATTTTTTGATTGTTATCCATAATTTTATTAAATGTGCCCTCCGTTTCCGTTAGGCAGTTCGTATAAGTATTCAGTTTCTTCTGTTGTATCTGACCATCTATTAGTCAGATCACATAATCCAAAACCGTGATTCAATGGGCCTTCGTCCATACTTTCTGCAAGCTTATTTACCCATAGTTCTTCATTATTATGTAGCCATATTTGTGTTTCACTTAATGAATCAACAAAATCTGGAACATCTATTTCGATCATCCCTACCTTGTAGAAGATTTGTCGTTGTAATAATTTAACTTTCATAATTTTTTTTCCATTCTTCAAAATCTTTATATTTTGTGTAATATTTTTCACCTTCTAATATAAGATGCCATTCAGACCATTCGGCACACTCTGTTATGTTTTCTTTTAAAACACCACAGTAATGTTCTACATCATATTCGTCTGCTAAATCTAATGTATAGTGTTGCACGCTTATAAAATTATCTTCACATATTTTTACGCCATGTTCTAATACTCTTTTAATTTTATCTGGATTGTCTTTATTGACCATCCATAGTCTACCAGAGTGTATAAAGTTATGACAATAGTGACATAAAGGAACAATTTTATTAATAGTTAAACTACCTTTAGCCCAATCTATTACATAATCCTCATGTGCTTCTAACCATTGATGTTCTTTTGCTTGTGATTTATGTACACCACAAGCTGAACAATGATAGTTAGTAGACGCATAGGCTTTTTGCCTAGTTACATCCCACCAGTCCTGCCCCTTGATTACTCTTGGAGCGAGACCATGTAAAGGTTTTGGAATCTGAGAATGTTGTAATAATTCAGGTTTCATATTACTGGTATTGTGCCTAGTTTTTTATAGTTTGTAAGTATAGCACCACCATCATTACCTTCATCATCCATGGACGGTATAAGCATACCTCCATCGTCAAGATGTATTACGACTGGTATTTTATACCACATCCATTCTTTTACCTCTTCTTCAGGCATATATTCTATCTTAACGATAGTGCGACCAACAAGAACGTCATCTACCTTGTTTGTCCAGTATTTCCTTGGATTTTTAATCATAGTTTATTTTTCTTTTTAAATAGATAAAGCAACCTTGAACTAACTCCTAGTTTCTTAGCTGCTATCTCTACAGTTTTAAATAGTTTCAGGGCTCTTTTCATTTCCCTGTCTTTCATTTCTTTAATCGTTATGATCTTTCTTTTATATTATCATTTAAATTTTCAAGTACTTGTTTAACCTGTATGGTTATATGTTCTTCATCCTGCACCATACAATGATGTAATAGCCAAACGATTTCATCTATTGGTTCGTTACATTCTTCTAACAGCCATTTTGCATATAAATGCATTTCATCCTCTGTTAGTCTACTATACAAATGTCTTCTATTTTTCATCTTTATTATGTTCTTGTGCGTCCTCTCGTCTGCGTTCATTATATTCGTATTCACTAATCATTTCATATTGTGAATCGTCTTCTTCGCATTCTGTGCATATCATATATTCGTCTGCGTGTTCTTTGCACTCGCCACAAATATCTGTATGTCCCCAGAATCTAGCGTCACAGCAATTACTTGCTCCACTTCCTTCCTGCTCCACGCCACAACAGCTGGTAACCTCGTCAGAGGCCCAGCCATCGTCTTGTGGATTGGATAGTTTCCAATTATCGTAACTCATTACCAGGATGATGTGTAATAATAGTCAACATAGAATAATGATCCTGTTGGATAACTATCTATTATTTTTCTAAGATTATCGTAAGTGTAAATAACGCTTTCAAAATAATATTCATCATAGTCTTGACTACCAAAGAAACATCCTGCTTGTGTAGGCAACAGCTCATGTGCCTTATCTCTGTTATTTATAACTTCTTCACAAAGATCCCTCAAGTCTTTAAGTTGATCCAATGAAACAGAATATGTGCTACAGTCATCTTCTCCTTCTTGCACATTTTCTACAAACCATGCATGAAAATGATTTGCTTTACGCCAATAGATAGCTGATTCAGTTATTTCTTCTATTGCGTGTGGATTTATGCCCACGTCAACAGTTTCACCTTCACTTTTAACAGTAATTTCTGCTGTAACACCTCTGTGTTCCCATTGTGTACCAAGATATGTTTTCTTGGTTAGATACATGTCTAATCCCATGATTACTTAATTTTTAATTTTTCTATTAATTTATTATATCTGTATTTAAGTTCTATTTTAAGATGTCCTACATCTCGTTTAAACTTATTTTCATCAAACTGTTCTACAGTTCGTTGTGCTTTACGCAGTCTATTCAATATTTCTTGACGCATAATCTAAATTTAATTTTTTATTAAATACTTTATTTACAAGGATAGCGTAATCACGCATAGCGCCACTACCGTGTATTGTTAAAAAGTTTTCTATAAGATTAGCTGCGCCGTCCAGCTGTTCTTTAGTAGTGCAAGATTCAATTACTGTTTGACAATAATCGTATGATTTCTCTTGTGATTCTGTTAATGACATTATCTATTATTATATTTAGCTTCTAGATTTTCTTCTGATAGACCAGCTTCAGCATTCAACTCTGCTATTTCTGGGTTGATAATACTATCTTCTGCCTTTTGTAAGGCTAGTTTTATGAGTTTGCCTTTAGCAATATCATAATGTTTGTTGTGTACAGCGTAATGGTTACCATAAGCGTTCACATATCTAAGATTGTCAAGGTTTTCTTGTTTCTGTGGTATTATAGTTATAGCTACATTACCATCTTTATCTACCTTGTCTATTAGACTTTCAAGTTTAAGTAAAGCGTTAAGCTTTATTTGACCTGTTTGTTTACATTCGTATTGATGTATCTTACCTTTAATTAAATTAGACTTTTTCATTGTTATATATTTATTGGTTAACCTTTTTCATTAAGGCTGTGCCTACTGTAAATATCAGACCAGTTAAAATGGCTGTAACCATACCTGAGAATGTACCCAGGAATAGTAATGGTAGTCCAAATGTTAGTAGGACATCCCACAATACATTGGTTTTAAGAAATACTTTTCTTGACATTATCTTACGTAGTATCAAGTAGAAACCAGCAGCGCCAGCTGCACTCATCCAAATTATATTCATATTATTTATTTTTTAATTTATTAATAAAGTTTTTTAATTTAACTAGTTCATCGAATCTAGCTATTTCAGCTGGATCGTATATTTCATCTACATAGTCTGCCATAGTTCTACGCATAACATCAAGTCTATCGTTTATATAGTTTAATGTAGACGCGTAGTGATACATAGCATTATATGCTTCATCACATACTCTCTCTTTTTCACACTCTGCTTGACGCATAGCCATGAATTCTTCTTTGTTTCTCTTTTGAGCTTCGTTAGCCCACTTACTAATTGGATCTTTCATTTTACTTTCCATAAATTAACTGTTCTATCTGTTTCAGGATCTTTGTAGTCTCCTGCATATTCTACTACTTTTTTATTACGTAGTTCTGTAACACGTCCTGTTACTCTATTTATATCCCAGCTTAAAGCTCGAGCTATATGTCTGTTGGTGCATTGACCAAGCGTCATTATAGCGTGATACACTTGCGCTTGTCTTTTGCTTAACACACCAGACTCTAATAATTTGTGGTAGCTGTCTACCGATTTTGGATTTACCATAACTATCTAATTTTTATTTATTTTATTTTGTTTAAGTCTTGGGGCAAACCCTGTCAATCTATCTTTAAATATATATTCACCTTCAAACTCTATAATGTGATAGTCTTTAAGCTCTACATCATCATGAGTTCTTTTTGATTCAGTATCATATAATATATTCAACTGATTATACAATGAAGATATTTCATATATAAGCTCACCTTCTGTTTCTTGGTCTGCGATAGGATAAGACTCAAGTAGTACTATAGCCTTCATTATATTTTGGGCTATTTTTTTATTATCTTTTATCATAATTAATTATTTTTAAATTTACCTTTATTATAATCATAAAGAGCGTAGCAGTATAATGCCACTACGCTCAACCAAATGTACAACCACATTACTTTAAAAAGTCTCCTAGCTTGTTAGTAGCTAGTTCGTAGTTAGACATTCTTTTCTTCTTGAATTTACCAAGATACTCTTTAATAAACATTCGTTTACGATAGTTGTATGTAGAGTTCTTGTTTTGAATCCATTGTTGCATTTTAAGAAAGCTGTTCTCAAAGAAGACAGGTCTTCTAGTTGAGCCATCTAGCATTGTAACAATCATATTCTTTTTATCAACAGACTTAATAATGTCGTGTGATTCTTCCCTACGAAATGCTTGATGTGCTCTTTCGTATGGATTAACCTTTAAGGTTTCGAGTAGATTGTCGTACTCGTCTGATAATAAGAACTGATGCCAGTTCTCATCTTTCATTGCAGCTTTGAAATATTCTAGTTTCAAACCTGTTACATCCATTGCAGTTCTATCATACAATAGATAATTTCTAACTTGATTAGTATTCATAATTATATTCCCTATTTAAAACACTCAAGGGTTCCTTGTTTTTAGAGTGTTGGTTAATATCTATTATTTTAAACTCATAATATATGTTACATTAGTATAGCCATCAATCTTTTTGAAGCTACAGTTATTACTGAGGAACGTACGGAAATTATCCGTAACGTTCTTCATTTTGCAGATGTTGCTCCAGTTATACCAATGGTGTAGCTTAGGCAGCTCTGCTTTTTCTGTTTTATTAAGTATAATAATTCGTTGATTACCATTCTCGTCAGAGAATCGAATTACATTCTTACCGTTTGGCTTAGTATATGCCTTGATATACTTTGCCGTGAATTGATTCTGTTTCATAATTATAATACAGTTATTGGGTTAAACACTTTCTTTGGCACATACTTTTCTTTGAGAGTATTGCATACTTTAATATTGTTACCAAAGTTCTTTGTAATGAACTTGGTAATGTACCTTGCACGCAATGTCTCGTCTGGATTCAAGTGCTTGACTCTATCCATACAATCCTGCATTATCTGTTCAGCAGTTTTTGTATGCGCTTTCGCATACTTATGTATGCTTGGGAAAGCTTTAGTAATTAATTTAGATTTTGAAACTCTTGGTCTCATAGTTATTACACGCTAACATCTATTGTCGATGGCCGAACCGTGTTTGGGCTGGTTAGTACCTATGCAGGGAATCGAACCCTGCTTAAATCCAATATAGGTTAGTAATGTTTTTTTATAAAATCAGAATACTCAGATATACCACCATTAGGTACTGTTCTACAAACATTATAATAATTATCATGATAATCATCATGTTCATTATCTTTGTAACTATTCTGTTCTTTTTGAAGATATTTATTTTTAAGTTTATCAAACTTAGATAAATCAATCTTTCCAATAACTTTAATAGACTTTAAATCTTGTGACATATCTGTTACGCCTGTTACCAGGACTTTTTTAATTAATAAATCTGTTTCGTTCTTTTGAACTCATCAGCACAAATACTCATTTGTGGACAGAAAGGACTTGACTTTGTAAAAAAAAACGGCTAACTTTGAGGCCATATTGGAATGTTACTTATTAAATAATAGAATAACAAACTAATACAGTAACAAAGCTAACCATCTTGATTACTTAAATAAATTAGTTTAACACTATAGCGCACTATTTCTTGGTGTTACCGCTTAACTTGTTGATTATCAGACTGTTAAAGTTCTACACTATTGAATTTAAGGTCTTTATCGAACTTAATGTCTGGGTATAGAGTCTCTGCCTGTTGTCTTAACTCATGCTGAGCAATGACATCAACTACTTTGTAAGAGACATTTTTGCAAGCTTTTAGCGAGCCAGTAGCTTCATCTAGCTTGTCAAAGAAGATTTTATGTGCAGCAATTGGTATATGCACAGGACTTAACAGTATATCTTTACGAAACTGTTTGTCTTCTTTAGCTAATTGTACTGTTGATACAGCTAGATTTGTTAATGATTTGAATAATCCCATTGTAATATAATTATTAACCTGCTATAATTAAGAGAACAGTAGAATGCGTGCAGGTATTACGCAAAATACTGACATAATCCAATATATGTTACACGGGGTGTAAAAAAATATAGGATAGGGGAGGGGGTATTTAGCATAAAGCATCCCTTCTCTACAAATACACATAATTTTTAGTACATTTGCATTATGAACAAAGCTCTTTATACAGATGATGATAAAACCTATGGTCCATATACTTTACCAGAGGCATCAATACATGATTACACAACTAGAGCAATGGGTCAACAAGAGTTAGATAATATGGTTATTGGTGGTTCTGGATCTTTAGAATATATAGGTACTCCTTTGTTATTCAACGCTAAAAGATTTATGACTTACAAAAATTTGCATCCGCAAACATCTAGATCTATAAAGAGGCGATTTTTAAGGAAAGTTTATGATTCAAAGATTAATCAACAATTAATACAAATACCTAAAATATTATATAAATTACATAAGCAATCAAAAAATCCTTTGTCAGGTGCTGTTGAAGATATTAATTTTGATATTCCTAATGTGCCTTACAATTATTCAAACATAGGTCCTAAATATTAAACAATGCCACACACACCTAAACATAATCCATACAGAGTTAATTCAGTACAAGATGCCAATAAGTATATGCATGACTTAGTTCAGTCTATACTTGTACCAGCGCAGAATAACAATGTTAAGTTAAATAATCAGCAGAGTTTAGAGAATGCTATAGATAAGGTTGTTTCGTATGAAAGTGAAGGTTCGCAAGAGGTACTGGACAATTTGCTTACTATGACGGCATTTATGGAGAATAGTATGGGACATGACTTAAATGCTTATGGTAGAACATATACTGCTTCTCCTATGTCAATAGATAATGATGCTTTTCAAACTTTGTTTCAACAAAAGAGCGATACAAGGGATAAGTATAAGGTAAGGTATAATGAATTAGGATTACCTAGCGATGCTTATGGATTAAACATGTTGCTTAAACAAGATGATCCTTTAGCTTCTGTAGCTGTCGCTAGACAGGTGTATGGTCTTTCTCCAGCTCCTTTGCCAGAAAATACACCTATGGGGCTGTATAACTACTATAAGGATCATTATAATATGACAGGCATGAAGAAACATCAAGACGATAACACCTCATACAAAAGGTTTATGCAAGGATATAATAAATACGTAAGGTAATGGCGAATATATACAACACACTACAAAAAGCTAAGTCTGGTAATATTTACGAAAAGCCGCAAGAAATACAGCCAGACGTTAAACAAGCTAATCCTATGGTAGCTAGAAATCAAATGATGCAAGCCAACAACTCTAGTCCTAAGCTACCTAATCGTCAAATGCCAATAAATGTTGCGCAAAGAGGTAACTTTGTAGATCCCTCTGTAATTATGAGGCTACAGCAAATGCCTAACCAGGCCTTTAATCCCTACTTATTTAAAGAGACATACGGTAATAATCCGTATATGATTTGATTTTGAATATTAAAATCTTTGATTTTGGTATGAAAAAAATCG
>Ga0208792_1000018_pt1 | contig 79187 bp, 72 predicted proteins | sample 14_taG_FD_184087 | JGI IMG/M metagenome (GOLD analysis project Ga0208792, IMG submission 184087) | Marine viral communities from the Subarctic Pacific Ocean - 14_ETSP_OMZ_AT15311 metaG (SPAdes) (version 2) | ecosystem: Environmental > Aquatic > Marine > Oceanic | place: Pacific Ocean | collected...
CATAATGATCTGAACGAAGAAGATTATATCACTACATTACTTCATGAGTTGGTCCATGTAGTACAGAATGAGCAAGGAATTACGTCGGATAAAGTAAGAGAAGATCAAGCATATCACATGGAGAAGGTGTTATATAAGAACTATTGTGCCAGTGAGAGAACTGTCCCAAACCCGCTTGATTATTCCCCCGTTTAGCCCTATATTGGCCACATGGGAGGGAAGGCAACCAACCCGACCCGCTTAACTCACCTCACTTCAACTCATCTCCATGCGTAAGATCGAAACCCAAATGAATGCTGCCATTTCTAACAATCAGAACTGGTCATCTGCAAACACAACGGTTCATTTTAACGAAGAAGAAAACCTCTCTATTGTTCGTCTTTATGGCAACAAAATTGCTGAGGTAGGTGATACTTTCATTCGTCTCTTTGATGGCGGTCATCAGTCTAATACAACTAAATCACGTCTGAATGCTATTCTCTCTGAGCACGGTGATTGTGGTGACAAAGTATTCGCAAAAAACTTTGATTGGTTTATTTCGATGAACACTGCCGAAGGAATTACCACCGTTCCTTTCTTCTCTTCTATGCGTCTTGCTAACTACTGATTAACATTTAATCTGGGCACGTTAGCTTGCATCGGTAAGTCCCAGATCAATAACTAGGCAGCACAGTACTCAGCATAAGACCTAGTATTAAAACAGTCCTGGTGATGACTTAAAACTCACTAATTACAAACTCTATCTAACACTTTTCATGTCTAAGTCTGATCTCTTCTCTGCTCTTGAATCTGCACAGAATGGTAATGATATTCTTCTCATCCTGGAGGCAATTGAAGCACTCTATTGATTAGATAGTAAGAACAACTGAATCACACTAAGGGGGTACAAAAACCCCCTCTTTTTATACCCATATATAAGGATTATGCCTTAAAAAGTATTAAAAAAGGCTTTTTAAATGGCTTTCCTTTGTTTATATCGTTCTTAACAAGTCTGTGGAAAAGGTATCATTTACCTGTGGATAAAGGTATATTTCTGTGGATAAGTGTGTTTCTATGTGTTAATTAATGATGATTTAAATGTGTCATAGAGTAGTGATCTTTGCCCGCAGGCTATCACGAACACACAGAAATGTCAAGGGGGCGCTGATAAGTTTTTCTGAGGATTGACATCGCAAATTTATCAGTCTTTCTTATAAATACTGATTGGAAGATTGACAATATCCCTCAGGCAGTCTATACTAGTAAAGTCACACCACCAGGACACCACTTATGTCAGTCGCTATCAGTCAGGCACAAAAGCAACGTTACAGAATCACCCTGGATTTAGAGGTGATGGAAGACTTCAACCCACACAATATTGATTGGGAGAATCTATTTGAACTGGAAGGAAATGAGCAGCTGATTGATAGTTACGTAGAGGACCTGAGTAATCCTGTCAGGTGGTGATTGATGGCAGTTACTGACAGTTAGTCTCAGAACAGTTAGTAACACTTAGCAGTCTTATAACACGGGGGTTGACATCAGTTAGTCTCCGTGCTATTATACAGTGAATCGACAGTGTTTATGGGCGGCGTTGTTGTGGCGTTGCGCCGCGTGCCCGTATATAAAAACGACCTACTACCCTAACCTACAGAGGTGACAGATCGCGAGAGATATATAAAGCGACTTACGAATACAAAAAGGAAAAAAAAATTCCGCGCAAAAAAATTCTTATGGAAAAGGTTTATCACATCTATGCGAAACAAGAGTGTTTATACAATAGTTTAAATGAAGAACAATTTATTAATACATGGGAAACCCTCAAGGGGATGGTTGGTTTAATGCAAACTGATTATCAACTTGAGGATTTAACATATGAGGAGATTGTTTGCGCCCATGGAGGCTCTGGGGTAGGTAATCTACATGAACCACCTGGGAGCGATTCATATTAGAGAACCGCATTAGGTTTCTGATATTGACAACCTACATATAAACTGTTAGAATTGAACTGAAGTTTCTAAGACTTATGGCAAAAGGATTTACTGTTAAGGCGAATGCCCCCAAACCCAAGAAGACAGAGGAGTGGGACATCGCGGCAATCAAGCAACGTATGCGGGGTAAGACCATCGTATTCTGTTTACCAGGCCGTGGTTGTTCATTTACGTTTCTGAAGAACTTTGTACAACTGTGCTTTGATATGGTACAGAATGGAATGAGTATTCAGATCAGTCAAGATTATTCATCGATGGTTAACTTTGCACGTTGTAAGTGCTTAGGTGCGAATGTATTACGTGGTCCCAAGCAAGTTCCCTGGGATGGCAAATTAGAATATGACTATCAACTATGGATCGACTCAGATATTGTTTTTGATACAAACAAGTTCTGGCAGTTGTGTGACTTAAGTGTTCCGGCAGAAGGTGAAGAGCGTGGTATTACTGGAGGTTGGTATGCTACAGAAGATGGTGTCACAACATCAGTCGCACACTGGTTAGAAGAGGATGATTTCCGTAAGAATGGTGGAGTGATGAATCACGAAACTGTCGAATCTATTTCCAAACGACGCAAACCATTCACTGTTGATTATACAGGATTTGGATGGGTTATGATTAAGAAGGGAGTATTTGAGGAAATGGAATACCCCTGGTTTGCCCCTAAGATGCAAGTCTTTGAGAGTGGGAATGTCCAGGACATGTGTGGTGAGGATGTCTCATTCTGTTTAGATGCTAAAGAGATGGGATATGAGATCTGGTGCGATCCTCGTATCAGAGTTGGTCACGAAAAAACTCGCGTTATTTGAGGTACTGAATTATGATGATGAAAGGCGGCACTTATGTTAAGAGTAAGCCGAAAAAAACTCGCCAAGGAAACTCGCAGTATACGTTGAGATCCGCGACTTCTCGTAATAAAGCGAAAAAGAAGTATCGGGGACAAGGAAGAGGTTAAATAGAAGCAGTTATATTAGTTTATAATGGCTGCGTTAATTTGTAACCTCCCCTCGGTTGAAGTATGGGTAAGAAAAGAATATCTTACTGATCATCAATCTGGTCATGGTGAATTTGTTAAAGGCGTCTGGGTATCGTGTAAGTCGATACCTGGGCGCACTTTTTATTTTGAGACATACTTACCAGAGTATGCTGCTATGTACGATAAACTGCCTATCAGTGCGTTTGTAAGCGCCCCTGAGACGCCTAGTCCTGATATGGACCTACCTAACCTACAATTCTGGAATTGCATGGATTACGGCGTTGTGGCTATCACTAAGCAGTTTATTGGTTCGATGGACTATGAACTGTATACAAGAGACCATGGTATACAGAAAGGCACCTACATTTGTACAATTGACAACTATCATCAGGATCCAGAGGTAGTTGATTATGCAACAAGTGAAAATCCAGCTGAGCACAAGTCTCATAACTTGATTGAACTTGAAAATGGACAGTATGCACTGTATCCTAATAATAGAATGCGTATCTATGACAACAGTTTGACACCTGTTGAACCTAAAATACCTGATTTTAAGGTTTCGACTCAATATTATCAAGTTGAAAATGGTTTTGAACGTCTTGGAATGGGTCGTGAAGACGAATATTTCTGGAAAACGTCAAAAGAACGTGAAATTGAAGAAGAAAAAAATGAAGATATGTACAAATCACAAGAAAATCGCCCTGTAGACCCCTAGGAAAGAAAAAAATGACTCCAAATCACGATTTTTTAGACAACTTAGCTAATGATAGTCATCAAAAAATGCTTCGTGAAATCGCAAATGATGATTTAACACCCAAAAAGCGGGATTCTATAGAAGAAACTGAATTTTTTGAAAATCAGTTAACTCCAGAACCACTTTATGAGTAAAATCCTGATTATGCCTTAATAAATAAGATATAATCGCTGGATTTTTGTGCCTTTAGAACGGGTAAGTCAAGGTTTTAGAGATGTTAGTATGACATTTCAGAGACATCCTCTGAATGATGATATTATTGCGCTCAAAAATGAGCAAGCCATCGCCCGTTCAGTAAAAAATATCGTATTTACAACTCCTGGAGAGAAGTTTTTTGATCAAGATTTTGGATCTAAGATAAGTGCTTCTCTTTTTGAAAATCTTGATGACATTTCTGCAAGTATTATTGAACAAGAAATTAGATCATCTATTGGTATATACGAACCAAGAGTTAAATTGGTTTCTGTAAAGTTGAATCCAGACTATGATAGTAATGCATTTAATGCAACTATCATCTATAAAATTATTGGTGCGGATGTGCCTCCTCAAGAATTACAATTCGTCTTGCAACAAACTAGGTAAAAAATGCCATTAGCTAATTTCACTAACCTAGATTTTAATCAGGTTAAAACAACACTCCGAGAATATCTTAAAGAGAATTCTAATTTTACAGATTATGATTTTGAGGGGTCGAATTTATCGACTATTCTCGATGTCTTGGCATATAATACCTACATCACCTCTTATAACGCGAATATGGTCGCGAATGAGGTATTCATCGATAGTGCGACATTAAGAGAAAATGTCGTCTCTTTAGCAAGAAATATTGGATATTTACCAAAATCAAGAAAAGCAGCAAGAGGTGTTGTTACATTTCAGGTCAATACTGCCAATATAACTCCCGTCCCATCAACAATAACTCTTAAAAAAGGTCCAACAGTCACTTCTTCTGGATCTTTTGGCAATCAATCATATGTTTTTTGCATTTTAGAGGATATCACAGTTCCTGTAGTTAATAATATTGCAACTTTTTCTAATATTTCGGTTTATGAGGGAACATTACTAACGTCTAACTTTACTCAAAACTATAGAAATCCAAATCAAAAGTTTATTTTAGACAATAATGGTATTGATACCGATTTAATAACGGTTACAGTAAGACCAAATGAGTCATCATCTAGAAGTGTTAAGTATTCGCGTCAAGATAGTTTATTTGATGTAAAGTCCGATTCAAAAGTTTATTATCTTCAAGAAGTTGATGATGAAAGATATCAAGTAATCTTCGGTGATGGTATTTTTGGAAATAGACTCGAAGACAATAATTATATCAGTGTAGACTATATTTCATCTAGTGGTGATGCCGCAAATGGGGTAAGTTCATTTGCTTTTGCTGGAAGATTGGTCTATAACCGAAATGCACAAGAATATAAGGTAACTTCTGGCATATCCCTCGTATCAACCGGTCTTGGAGCTGGTGGTGGTGAACCAATTGAAAGTGTTGAGTCAATCAAAAAGTTTGCACCAAGGATTTATGCTTCTCAGAACAGAGCACTGACTGCAAATGACTATGAAACACTGATTCCTGCTAGAATTTACCCAGAAACTGAGTCTATTTCTGTTTTTGGTGGCGAAGAGTTGGTTCCACCTCAGTATGGTAAAGTTTTTATAAGCATCAAACCAAGATTTGGGGATTTTCTTCCAAATTTGATCAAAGAAAATATCAAACTCAAATTAAAGAAATTTGCAGTTGCTGGAATTGTTCCTGAAATTCTAGATCTCAAATATTTGTATCTTGAGGTTAATTCAAAAATTTATTACAACTCAAATCTTGCGCCATCTGCAGCTGCTGTTTCTACAATTGTTCAAAACAACGTCACTAAGTATTCTGAGTCCAGTGAATTAAATAAGTACGGAGCAAGATTAAAATATAGTAAATTCTTGAAAGTTGTTGATGACAGTCACGAATCCGTGATGTCAAACATCACAACTATAAGTATGAGAAGGGATTTGAGAGTTCTCATCAACCAATTTGCAGAATATCAAATTGGTTTTGGTAATGAAATTTATATTAAGAGAATGGATGGGTATAATATTAAATCATCTGCAATTTTGGTGGCAGGTATTAATCAACCAGTTTATGTTTCGGATGTTCCAGACACAAATAGAGTTACAGGAAGTCTTTTCTTCTTTACGGTTCCAAGTATTGGTTCACAAACTCCAACAGTAGTAAGAAGAAACGTTGGTACGATTAATTACGCAACAGGAGTCATTACATTAAATCCAGTTAATATTACTGGCGCAAAAATCAAAGATGGAGTTCAAACATTAGAAATTTCTGCAAGCCCAACCTCAAATGATGTTGTTGGATTACAGGATCTTTATTTGCAACTAGATATTAGTAACAGTAATTTTGAAACTGTTGTTGATGAGATTTCTTCGGGACTTGACCCATCTGCATCCAACTATGTTGTATCGTCAAGTTATGCTAATGGAAATCTGGTTCGCTCCGGTGGACCAACCACAACCACATCCACGGTTAATAGATCAACTGCAACTACATCCACAACGGCTACAACGGCATCTAGTGGCACATCAGTATCATCTAGTGGAGCATCAGGAGGTACTTCTTACTCAGGAACTACCACATCTTCATCAGGTACATCAACTTCAGGTTCAACCTCATACTAAGACGATAAATTCATAAAATGTCAGAAAATAGAGTTCAATTTAATACTATCGTTGCAAGTCAACTTCCTACTTATGTAAGGGAAGATTTTCCACTTGTAGAGAGTTTTTTAAAGTCATATTACCTGGGACAAGAATATCAGGGTGGACCTATTGATTTAATTGAAAATATTGACCGATATATTAAGTTAGACGAAACAACAAATCTTACAGAATCTGCCGTATTATCTGGAGATATTGTTTTCTATGGAAAAACTATCAACGTTGATCCAGGAAAGTCTCCTGCAGGAACAAAAGGATTTCCAGATTCATATGGACTACTAAAAATTGATGATGAAATAATTTCATACACTGGAAAAACAGATTTTTCTTTTACTGGTTGCATTAGAGGATTTGTCGGCATAACTTCTTATAGAAGTAAAATTAATAAAGAAGAAGTTGTTTTTGAAGAAACTGCATCCGATGATCATAAAGATGGTGCTACCATCACTAACTTAAGTTGCTTATTTTTAAAAGAATTTTTAACAAAAGCAAAACACCAGTTAGCTCCTGGATTTGAAAATAGAACATTAACTCCTGAACTTAATCAGAACATTTTCGTAAAACAAGCAAAAGATTTTTATATTAGTAAAGGAACAAATAAATCTTTTGAAATACTGTTTAAGGCACTTTATAATAAAGATGTAGAGTTAATCACTCCAAGAGATTTCCTTTTTACTCCATCAAATGCTGGATATAGAATTGTAAATCAACTTGTTGTTGAGGCAATTGAAGGTGATCCTGAAAATTTAGAAAATGCAACTCTTTATCAGGATGCATATAAGTTTGATGATAATTTAAATGCTGCGTATGCTCCCATCACCAGTATTGAAAAGATAGAAGTTGGATATGGAAAGTCTTTTTACAAACTATCATATGATGGCGGATTTAACAGAACTAGTGGATCTGCAGGTGGATTGACTTATGGCAATTTTAACATCGAACCATCTACAAAAGTTATAGGTCAAGTTGCTGCAGGCACGACAGTTCTTGATGTTGACTCTACAGTTGGATTTGGATCTACGGGTGAATTATATGTTTCATATTCAAATGCAACCACTGGAATTGCAAGTTACACCTCAAAATCATTAACCCAGTTTTTTGGCGTAACTGGTATCAGTACAATTATACTTGATTCGACAACGGTTGGTGTCAATACGTTTACATATGGAAGATCTAAAATAGATCAAAGTGAAATAATCAAAGTCAGAGTAAATTCTGTCTTAAATTCTCTAAATGCACCAGAGGACACTAAAGGACTTTTAAAAGAAGGAACTGTAAATATACAAACTCTTGGATGTGCCGATAATACCTTTAAAGCGAATAAGTGGATATATAACGTTTCATCCGTTTATAAAGTTGCAAAAGTAGAACTTACCGATTCTTCTGACAATACTTATAAACTTACTTTAAATGAGGCAAATTATTTTAAACCTGGCAATTCAGCATCTTTAATTGTTTCTGATGGAACGACAAAAAAAACAAATATTATTGATGTTACAGGAGAAAAACAATTAACAATAAAAGGTCAAGGACTGTTAGATCTAAACTTAACATATAAAGTTCAAAGAAATAGAAGAAAGGCTACTTCTAATACTTTTACGAATTTGAGCGAGTATTCTACTGATGTAGAAAATGTCTATAAGAGTTCTGTAGATAATAGTTATTTGGTGTCCTCACCCTCTTTACCATATTATAACGCACAACCAATTAATGTATCACCTAAAGAATTTAAATTTAGTGGATCTTTTGTTGGAACTGAATTTGAAATTTCTCCTGGAGTTGAGCATGGGTTTTACACTGGAGATGCTGTCTATTATTCAGCCGCTCTTGTTGATGAGACTTTTATTGATGACTCTGGAAACAGTGCCACTAGAAAAGTTAGAGGAGATGCATTATTTGATGATGGACTTTACTTTGTAAAGAGAGTAAACTCATCTACAGTAAAATTTGCAAAAAGCAGAAATGACATTCTTAATTCAAAGTTTGTATCTGTCGATTCTGCAGTAACCGTATCCGAAAGTTTAATTAAACCATATAGGTTTAATTCAAAAACTTTAGAACCGCAAAAAATTCTTAGAAAGGTATCTACACCAAAAACTTCTGAAATAACTGAGACAACCAAACCAGGAACAACTGGTATATTGATTAATGGTGTTGAAATTTTAAATTACAAGTCAAGGGATGTAATTAGATATGGCAAGATTAATGATATTGAAGTTTTAGCACCTGGAGAAAATATTGATATAATCAATCCACCAAATTTAATTGTTAATGATTCGGTAGGAGCAGGAGCTACTGGATTCTTAGCAATTTCTGGATCTTTAAAAGAAGTTAGAATTAAAGATCCCGGATTTGATTACTTGAGAACACCCACCTTAAAAATTGATGGTGGTAACGGTCAAGGTGCAACTGGATTTGTCAACATGAAGTTGATTGATCACAATCCAGAATTTTTTGCAGATTTGGCCTCGGCAAAAGTAGTAATTGGAACAGCGTCAACTCAATCTAGAATTGGATTCTCAACATATCACAAGTTTAGAAATGCTGAACAAGTAATATATCGCACATCTGATCAAAGTGGTATTACTGGTATTGTTACAAATTCCACTTATTTTGTATCGAGTATTGATAACGTCACTGTTAGACTCCACCCAACACAATCCGACGCTATATCTGGAATTAACACCGTTTATCTCACTGAACATGGTGTAGGAAAGCATTCCCTCCAGTCAGTCAATAAAAAATCAGTAGTAGAATCAATTAATGTTGTTACAGGTGGTTCTGGGTATCAAACCAAGAAAAGGACCGCTCCTGCCGCTTCTGGAGTTAGTACAGCAAGTGATTCTATCACTATCGCTAACCATGACTACAACTCTGGAGAAAAAGTAAAGTATACTTGTAACGGAACTATTGCATTTGGACTTACTGCAGATACTGAATATTATGTAACTGTAGTTGATAAGGATTCTTTCAAACTTTCCTCAGTTGGATTATCCTCTGATAGAGAATTTAATTATAGAACTAAGCAATACGTTGATATAACTTCTGTTGGTGTTGGTACTCATATTTTTAATTATCCGGCGATAACAGCTACTCTTGTTGGTGAAGTTGGAATAAATTCTATCGGCAATCAAACATTCAAATCAGATATAGAACCAATCTTTAGAGGGCAGGTAACATCAGTTCATTTAGAAAATGGTGGTGTTGGATATGGATCATCTGAAATCATTAATTTAGATTTTCAACCTCAGGTTACTATTGAATCTGGTATTGACGCACAAGTAACTCCAATTGTTAATAATGGTAGAATTGTAAACGTTATTGTTCAAAACTCAGGATCAAGATATATTTCCGTTCCAGACTTAAATGTAAATGGGGATGGTGTAGGTGCTGTTTTAGTTCCTGTTATTGAAAATGGATCAATAACATCAGTGACTGTTGTAGAATCAGGTGGTGGATATAATCAATCCTCAACTACAATTGATGTTATAAATGCAGGATCAACCTTTAACGTACCTGTGTTTAGAGCAAATCTTCAAAATTGGAGAGTTAATCTTTTTGAAAAAAATCTACCATATTTTTCTGCAGATGATGGATCAATTGTTGATTCTGATAATCAAGAAAATTTACAATATGTGCATTTATATGCACCTAGAAAACTTAGAGAAAATACATTTGCAATCAACCAATCTGGTGCCACAGCATTTGGAGAATCTGATTTAAAACGAACTAATGGTGCGGAGTCTCCGTCATCAAAACACTCACCAATTCTGGGATTTGCATACGACGGGAATCCAATTTATGGTCCATATGCATATAGAACTAAGAGTGGTGGAGTTGTAACTCAGATGAAATCTGGGTACACTTTAGATCTTAAAGCAAATAGACCATCAACGTCAACTTTCCCTGAAGGATTTTTTGTAGAAGATTACATCCACACTAATTCAACTGATGAAAGTTTTCTTGATGAAAACAACGGTAGATTCTGCATAACTCCAGATTATCCAGAAGGAACTTATGCATATTTCATGACTATTGATGAAAAGGATGTATCTACCTCAGGAATATTCAAAAACTATAAAGCTCCAAAATTTCCATATATTATCGGAGACAATTATCACTCTATTCCAGATGATTTTAATTTCTCTTTAAGTTCATCTGCAGATTCTTTTGAAAACTTGCAGAATGAGTATAGAAGAAACACCCATCCGTATAACTTGATTGAAGATGATTCCGAATATCCATATATTTACATTCCAAATAAGTTATCTCAAACATCTGAGGTAACCGCTTCTTCTAGGGGAACTATTTCATCTATTGGAATTGTTACTGGTGGAACTGAGTATCGAATGAATGAAACCCTGGTATTTAATAATACTGGGACTGGTGGCGACGGTGTTTTTGCAAAAGTTTCAAGACTTCAAGGTAAATCTGTTACTAGCGTAAGTGTTGCTACTAGTTCAATAGAAAACTTAGAAATTTATCCTGGAGAATCTAAGGGACAATATATCTTATATGCGAATAATCCACACAATTTTAAAAACCTTGATGTTGTAACTATATCTGGACTTTCTACAACTTCATCTAAAATTGAAGGATCTTATTCTGTTGGAATTCAATCGAATAGACTTGCATTTGCTGGGATCGGAACTACTGGTGTTGCCATAGGGGCCACATCCGTAACTGGCATAGTTACCTTCTTCAAAGTCACCGGAGACTTATCTCCTTTCAAGATTAGAGAAAATGACATCTTGATGACTGGCGATGAAAAACTAAAAGTACTGAATGTAGACAAAATTAACTCTAGAATAAGAGTTCTTAGAGAAGCTGAGGGAACAACTGGTTCATCTCACACTATTGGTAAATTTATTTTTGAAGTCCCTAGAAAGTTTACGATTAATAGTGGATTTAAAACAGATTATACTTATAGACAAAACGAACAGATTTACTTTAATCCAGTAAATGTCGTTGGACTTGGAACTACTGCTGGAGTTGGAATTGGAACTACAATCACATTTGCAAATCCTGGTGTTGGAGTCACTCAAAAGTTTATTCAGACAAAAGCACTTTATATTAGAAATCATAATTTCCAGACTGGTGATCAGGTAACATATTCTCCTGGAACTAGTGGAAGTGGTATTATCGTACAGGATGAAACAAATGTTGGAGTAGGAACTACTCTTGCAGATGGACAATCACTGTTTGTTGCTAAAATTAATGACGACTTGATTGGAATTGCAACAATAAGAGTTGGTCTTGGATCTACTGGAACTTTTGTAGGTCTTGCAAACACAATATCTACTACTCTGTTCTTTAGAAGTGTTGGAACTGGAGACACTCATAGTTTCACCACTAATCACACAGTTCTGATTGGTAATGTTGATAGAAACTTAGTTACCGTGGCTACTGCATCAACACATGGATTAAGTGAACCTCACAATATTGCATTAAATGTAAATCCAAAAAATACAAAATCAATTGCATTTAAGTATGATGACTACAACAGAAGAGTCCTGGTCGATCCTATCGATTTCACGGGTTCTGAAGTTAGCACAACAAATAGTGAAATAACTTTAACATCTCATGGATTGAAGAGTGGTGATAAAGTCTTACATACTGCAACGGTTCCTTCTGTAGGATTATCCAGTGACAAACTCTATTATGTAAATCGTGTTGATCAAAATACAATCAAACTTTCAGACACTTATTTTGATTCAACTCAGGAAAAACCAGTCGTAGTTGATATTACCAGTGCTTCCTCTGGAACAATATCTCCAATCAATCCTCCAATTAAACTCTATAAGGATTCTACAGTAACATTTGATTTGTCGGATTCTTCTCTTGGATTTATTGTGCAAGGCAAATCTTATCCTGCCTTTGAACTGAATTTCTATAGAGATAAAGATTTTAAGATAATTTGGGAAAAATCAGACAATAGCAAAGTTTTTGAGATTGTTAGATCTGGTTCAGTTGGATCTTCTGGTGCAAAAGTTACTCTTGAAGTTAATGACAGTACACCAGAGTTTTTATATTACAAACTTGATTTAATTGATGCAAATCCTGATGTAGATACCCCTGAGGTAAAGAAACAAATAATTGTAGATACTGAGATTGTAAACTCAAGTCAACTGGAAATATCAGAAAGTAATTATCAAGGAACTTATAAGATTGCTACACCTTCAACAACATCATTTACTTATACTATAAAAGATGTTCCAGAAGCGTCTTCATATACTACTGCAGCCGGTGCTTTAATTGACTATACGACTGATTGTACCCATACATATGGTCCAATAGCAAAAATTGATATTACTGGTGTTGGTAGAAACTATGAAACTCTTCCTGGGATTACAACTGTTAATAGTGTTTCTGGAAGAGGTGCTATTTTAGAGGCAAAGAGTTCTAATATTGGAAAAGCACTTAGCACTAAAATTAAAGATATTGGATATACTTATCCATCTGATCCAACTTTATCACCATCTTTATTATATCCACAAATAGTAAAAATAGAACCTTTAGCCGTTTTTAATTCTATTGGTATAACATCTTTTGGAAAAGGATTTGCTATTCCACCAAAACTAGTTGTTCTTGATGGCAAAACCGAAAAACTAGTTTCTGATGTTGACCTAAAAGTAACACCTGGATCTCCAACTGTGGAAATCTTGAAGAATACAAAAGGAATTAATAATGTAGAACCAACAATTATTCCAACCCAAAGTGGTGCTGGTGTTGGAATTGGAACTATTTCATACGACTCTTCTACCAAAAATGTAACAGTTCAACTTGCTGTCGGATTTAGTACGGTAAATTCATTCCCATTTACAGTTGGTGATAAAGTTCTGATCGAAAATGTCAGTGTTGGTGTTGGATCAACCGGAAAAGGATTTAACTCAGAAAATTATGATTACAAATTATTTGAACTGACTGCGGTTAATGAGAGACTGGGTGGTATTGGTATCGTTACTTATAGTATGTCTGGACTTCTGAAATCTAATGAAATAGTTGGAGTGTTTGATGATGTAAATTCTTCGGCAAGAATCGTCGCAAAGAAGAGTTTCCCATTATTTGAACCACTATTAACCACAAGAGAATATTTTAAAGGAGAAGTTGTAACTTCGGATTCTGCTACAGGAATAGTTGATTCTTGGAATTCAAGTTCGGATACATTAATAATTTCTTCTAATGTTAATTTTGTCGTTGGCGAAAAAATCATAGGCGAATCATCAGATTCTCATGGATTGGCCTCGTCAATTACATCTTATAATAATTATTACAATTTAGACTCATCCTCTAAAGTAATAAAAGGATGGGATAATGATTCTGGAGAACTTAACTTTGAACTTCAGAGAATGCCTGATAATTTCTATTACCAGAATTTCTCATATTCACTGAAATCGTCCGTACCATTTGAGACTTGGAATGAACCTGTTTCTTCCCTTAATCATACTTTAGGATTTAAAAAGTTCTCTGACTATCAGTTAGAGACGACAAATTCTAATAGTATGTCTGTTGGACTATCTACTGCTCTGACAAGTTTCTCCGTTGTTAATGATCTACAGGGATTTGCTAGCATTAATTGCTTCTATGATTTTGATCTTGTAACCGAAAACAATTTGAATCTTAATTCAAAAGTTGTTTCTGATGAAATAGTATTCTCAAATAGAATTTTGACTGACTATTTTGAATCAGTTGGAAACAGAGTTCTGTCGATTGACGATATTAGTGGTCAATTTAATAGTAATCCAAGACCTACGGCTTTCAGTGTCGTCGATACATTTACTCTTGCTTCTACTAGATTTCAAAAATACATCACTTATGTAAGAGATAGGAGATTTACTGCACAAAGGCAACTTATGTTAGTTGATGTTATGCATGATAATGCTCGCGGATATATCAATCAATATGCAAGAGTTGAAACACAATATGATCAAGGATCATTTGATTTTAGTATTTCTGGATCTGATGGACAACTTTTATTCTACCCAACACGTTCGTCTATAAATGATTATAACATTATTACCATGTCATACGACATCGATGATGAGGTCTTAGGAACAGGAAATACAAGTTTTGGTGGAGTTGTTACTGTAAACACTGATAGCGTTGAAGTCGAGTCTGGAGTAACGAAAACTATCGTCTCTATCGCTGCTACACATTCTAGTTTAAAAGTTCTTGTTAATATCAATCCAGATATTGGATCAAATACAGAATTTGAGGCGGTTGAACTTAATATTACTAATAATGGCAGTGATGTTGCGATCACAGAATACGGAAGACTTACTACAAATATTGATGGTGTTTCTGCTATAGGTCTTGGAACCTATCATGCATATGTTGATGGGGCAAATCTTAAAGTTGACTTTATTCCAACTGCAACTGGTATCGGAACTACTGGTGCAATTAATACTGTACAAGTTGGTCTTGCCACCAATTCAGTTACTGGAATAGGAACTCTTGATCTGAGACATGCTCAACTTGAGGGAAGAACAACAAGTATTTCTGCATCTGGTTCTCCAGGAATTACAACTGTTGCAGAATATACTGATGTATATGATGGAGCATACTTCTTAGTCCAGGTTGCAGACACAACTAATGAAGAGATACAACTTTCTGAACTCGTCATCGTTGATGACTATGTTGATGGAACAGGAAGTTATGATGTTGATATGACTGAATATGGAAACGTTGAAACTTCTTCTGGACTAGGAACATTTGGAGCAAGAGTCTCTGCTGCAGGAACTGTATCGTTGGTATTCACTCCAAATGTAAGTATAGACGCAGTAGTTAACGTGTTTAAAAACGCGCTGAGTATTAATGATGATGCAACTTTACCATCAACAGTGGCATTTACTAACTCTTCAATTACAACAAAACTAGGAGAATATACAGGAACCGATAGCGACATTAAGAGAGAGTTCATGCTTGAGCATGAAAATAAACAAATCTTTGAAAGATATTTTGAAGGTGACAGTAGCTCTGTCGTTGATATTAGTGCAAACACTATCAAGATTCCAGACCATTTCTTCGTAAGTGGAGAAAAACTGAGGTATGTTCATGTTGGAACTGCATCATCTGCAGTTGGAATTGCTACAACCAGTTTCGTTGGTGTGGCAGATACTACTTTCCTCCCAGGAGAAAATCTCTTTGCAGTCAAGGTTGATGACAATCTCATCAAGATTGCATCTAGTGCAGAGAATGCACTGAAGTCAATTCCACAAGTTGTTCAGTTGGAAAGTGTTGGTATTGGCACATCTCATAGATTTATTTCTACGAATCAAAATGCCAAAGCGATTGTTGCTATCGATAATGTAATTCAGTCCCCAGTTGTTTCTACTGCTGTTACATCGCATCTAGCAAATCAGATGTCGGATACCGATAATCTATTGACGTTTAGCGGAATAACCTCATTCTTTGGATCTGACTTAATTCAGATTAGTGATGAGATTATGAAGATCGAAGGTATTGGTATTGGAAGCACAAACGTTATACGAGTTCGTAGAGAGTGGTTAGGAACTAAGATTGGAACTGCAGGAACTGGAGAACTAATTACAAAAGTTGCTGGCAATTATAATATTGTTGATAATCATCTCAACTTCGTTGAGGCTCCTTTTGGAAATACTCCAATTGGATCTACTACTAATCCTCCTGATGAAAGAGACTGGACTGGTATTACAACGTCTTCTAGTTTCCAAGGAAGAACCTTCATAAGGTCTGGTATTGAAAACACATCAAATGAGTCCTATCATAAAAATTACATCTTTGATAATATTTCAAGTCAATTTAATGCAACTGAAAATGAATTCACTCTGAAGCAAAATGCCTCAGATGTTCCTGGTATTTCTACTGAAAATGCAATCATTCTTGTTAATGATGTATTCCAAACTCCAGGACTTCTGAATCAGTATACTTTAGATGAAGCAGCTGGAATTACTACTATTACATTCCAAGGAACAGAAACAACTCCTCTGGGTTCTGATGTTGGAATCTCTAGTTATCCAAAGGGTGGAATTATTGTTTCCGTTGCTTCTGTTGAAGGTCTTGGATATCAATCTCTTATTTCTGCTGGTGGAACCGCAGTTGTATCTGGAGCAGGAACTGTTTCTTCGGTTAGTATTGCCAATACTGGAACTGGATATAGAGGAAGAAACCAATATGAAATTTTAACTGACACATCCAGCCCTGTTGGAGTTGGATCTACTGAAATTTATTTGGAAGATTCAAATAGTGTTTATGATATTATTAGTTTGTTGAATACCGGCGATAACGTTACTATTGGTGTTGGAACATTCTTAAAATCAAATGTAACGGTTGTTTCTACTGCATCTACTTTCGTTAGAATTGGAGTTGGTTCTACAAGTGCTCTTGAAATTCCAACTGGAACTCAAGTTAGCATCGGTGTTACAAATCCAACTCTTGGATATGTTAACGTAAGTGTTGCCAATAGCGATATTGGTGCAACTACTTCAATATTCCATGTTGGTTTTGCAACCATTATGACTGGAACTGGCAACATCTCCACAGAGGTGACTGTCACAAATGATGGGGCAGAATTTAATTCGTCATCTTATGTTGTTGTAGATGATCCAGATTCTTATTCAAACCTCGACCTTACTTATTCCGCTTCTTCATCTGGAGTTGGAACTCATGCAACAATTGATGTTGTTGTTGGTCAAGGATCTAGTGTAATTGATTTTGAACTCAAAAATAACGGATATGGTTATGGTAACGGAGATATTTTAACTGTTCCTATTGGAGGATTGACAGGAATTCCAACAACATCATCTTTCAGTGAATTTACTTTAACTGTTGACAAAACTATTTTTGATAAATTCTCTGGATGGTCTCTTGGAACTCTCCAAGTTCTTGATGATGTTGGGAGATTTATCGATGGTGCAAGAAAAGATTTCCCACTTTCTCTTGCAGGCGGCACAGTTTCTATTGTTGCTGCAAAAGGATCGAATATCAACGTTCAGGACGTGCTTCTTATTTTTGTTAATAATACACTTCAAGTTCCAGGAGAAGGATACACATTTGCTGGCGGAAGCACATTAAACTTTACAGAGGCACCTAAACTTGGAGATATAATCGAAATTGTGTTCTATAAAGGAAGTGGTGACACAGACGTTATTTTCAGAAACATTATCGAAACTGTGAAAAAAGGTGACTCTTTACAAATTAAAAATGATTCTTCCAGAAATCAAGCATCTTCACTTATTGAAGATGAAAGAATTGTTGATAATATTAAATCTACAAGCACTGTTTCCACAAATCCATACTTTGGACCAGGAAATACAAATGATATCACTTTAGATAGACCCGTTGTTTGGTGCAAACAAACTGAAGATGTCTTTGTCGATGAAATTGCTATTGGTAAAGATCGTGAACTTTATGAACCAGTCATTAACCCTAGTGCTTATATTATTAAGTCTGTTGGTGTTGGATCAACTGCAATTTACGTGGACAACCTGAGACCCATGTTTAATCCACAGAATGAAAATGATACTGATCTAACCTTCCAGAAGAAAGTTAAATTCGTCGCTCAGGAGTCCAAAACGGCAGCTGCAGCAACTGCAATTGTCTCTGGTCTTGGAACCATTTCTTCGATATCAATTTCTGACGGTGGTTCTGGATATGCATCAGCACCAGTCGTAACGATTGGAAGCACGGTTCAGGCAGTTGGTGTTGGAACCACTGCTCTTGCAACAGCATCCATTACCGCTGGGGTGGTAACAAACATTACTATTTCTAATGCTGGAACTGCCTATACAAACGTAAGTCCACCACCAGTTCTCATCGCACCTCCAACATATTCTGAAGAAGAGATTGCTGTCGATTCATATCAGGGTGATAATGGTATCATCGTTGGATTTGGAACTACGGCTGTTGGAGTTGGAACCACTCAGTTAGTTCTTGACCTACATATTCCATACGACTCTTTCCTCAGAGAGTCTGCTATCGCAGGAACTGCTATTACAGTAAGTTCTCTTGCAGCGAATGATTATTTTGTTGTAAGAAATTCAAATGGTGGTGTTGGATCTACCTCAGTCACTTCTCTGGATACATCTGGAAACACTGTTGGTGTTGGAACATCCTTCATAGATAATGTCTACTACGTCTCCAGTGCTGAATTTATCTCAACCAGTGTGTCTGGAATAGACACTACTGTTAAGAGAGTCTTTGTCAAGGTTGACGATTACGCAAGTGGATACTCTGGTATTAATACATCAGACTTCTTTGGATCATTTAGTTGGGGAAGAATTGATGTCACTGGAAGAACAGAGACAAACTCTTATTCCGCATATACCGAATCTGGAATCGGTGCAACTGATGGAACTGGCATTTCAACATCAACCATGGTTGTCAGATCTAACTTCTTGAAATTCAAAAACTATATCGTCTAATCACTAATAAATAAAGAAAAACTCTGTTAAAATGGCCGCAATAATTACGGATCAGATTAGAATATTGAATGCAAAGAATTTTGTTGCGGGGGTAAACAATTCCTCTAATGCATATTATTCTTTTGTTGGTTTGCCAAACCCAGCAGATTATCAATCTACTTGGGATTCTGATCCCCCTTCACCAAAAGATAATTTTACCGAAGAGGATGATTATTGGGATACCATGATCGCTTTGAAGAAAATTAATTCTGCAGATGCAAAGCAGGTTGTTCCCAAGAGAACTTGGTCCTCAGGAACGACCTATGACATGTATCGTCATGATTACAGCAGATCAAATACCGCTGTAATTTCTGGATCTACGTCACTGTATCTTGCAAACTATTTTGTATTAAATAGCGACTTCAGAGTTTATCTTTGTTTGCAAAATGGTATTGATCCCGATAATCCATCGGGAAGACCATCCTTGGACGAACCAACTTTTACTGATTTAGAACCTAAGGCGGCTGGCACTAGTGGTGATGGTTATATCTGGAAGTATCTTTACACTATTGCTCCAAGCGATGTAACAAAATTTGAATCGACTGATTATATGCCAGTTCCTGCAGACTGGTCAACTGCAACTGATAATGCTGCAGTAAGAGATAATGCCGTTGATGGATCTATTAAGATTGTCACGATTACTAATAAAGGTGTTGGTCTTGGCACTGCAAACTCGACTTATACTTCCGTTCCAATTAGAGGAGACGGCACAGGAGCAGAGTGTACCATAGTAATTGATGCTGATTCTAAAGTTAGTTCTGTAACAGTTTCTGCTCAAGGTTCAGGTTACACCTATGGAAATGTTGATTTAGTTGCTGGTGGAGTTCCAACAGGAACCACTAGACCAGCATTTGATGTAATTATTCCACCACAGGGTGGTCATGGTGCTGACATCTACAGAGAATTGGGTGCATATAATGTTCTCCTTTATTCAAGAATTGAAAATGATAATGAAAACCCAGACTTCATTACAGGTAACCAAATTGCCAGAGTCGGTGTTATAGAAAATCCACAACAGTTTGGATCTACAACTTTTCTTTCAGCAGATAAAGCAAGTGCTCTTGGGGCATTAAAATTAGTTGGGACAGGATATAGTACAGCAACATTTACTGCTGATGCATATTTCATTCAAACAGTTTCCACAGGAACAACTGCTGTAGGAAGAGTTATTAACTATGATCAGAATACTGGAGTATTGAAATTCTGGCAAGATAGATCTCTTGCTGGATTTAACACCGTTGGAACTGCACAAACTCAACCAACATATGGGTTTGATTTGACAGAGTTTACATCATCTCCTGGGACTGGTGGAGCACTGACTATCGTACCATCAACTGGACAAGATTTGACTATTGATAGTGACTTTACGGGTATATCTACAGTAATAAATAATCGTACATACTATCTTGGTCAAACTTTTACGAGTGGTATTTCTAATCCTGAGGTCAAAGCGCATTCGGGAAACATCATTTACGTTGACAACCGACCAGCCATAACTCGATCAGCGAGTCAAAAGGAAGACATAAAAGTTATTTTGCAGTTCTAAAGAATTATGCCCCAACAAACGAACCTCAACGTAGCTCCATACTTTGATGATTTTGATGCAGCTAATGATTACCATAAGGTATTATTTAAACCAGGATATCCTGTTCAGGCAAGAGAGTTAACAACTCTGCAGTCTATACTGCAAAATCAGATTGAAAAGTTTGGGCAGCACTTTTTTAAAGAAGGTGCAAAAGTAATACCAGGAAATATTGGGTATAGTCAATTATATTACTGCGTACAGTTAGAAAATACATATCAGGGTGTTCCAGTATCGGCGTATGCTGATCAGTTGGTTGGAACAAAAATTACTGGGCAGACTTCTGGGGTAACTGCTTTTGTTGATAATGTTCTGTTGCCTGAGGACTCTGAAAGAGGTAATTTAACACTTTATATTAATTATCTTACATCAAGCACGGGAAATAATTCTACACAAACTTTTTTTGATGGAGAATTGCTGACATGTAATGAAGTAGTAACTTCTGGATTACTTGGAAATACTACAATTGCTGCAGGATCACCTCTTGCATCTACTTTAACTAATGCTGCGACTGCGACTGGATCCTCTTTCCAAATTGAAAATGGTGTTTATTTTATTCGTGGAAATTTTATAAACGTTGATAGAGAAAATCTCCTTCTTGATCAATATGGAACAACTCCAAGTTATAGAATTGGTCTGTTTATTAATGAAGAGATTGTTAATGCAGATTTAGACGAAACTCTTAATGATAACTCTCAGGGATTTAACAACTATGCAGCACCAGGTGCTGATAGACTTAGAATTTCTACAAGTCTTTTCAAGAAACCTCTTGACGATTTTAACGATGATAACTTTATTTTACTCGCCACAGTAATCAACGGAGTTCTCCAATCTCAGCAGAAGAAGAAAAAGAACTATGGTGGAGTATTTTACGATGATTTAACTGATGTTCTTGCAAGAAGAACTTTTGATGAGTCTGGACATTATTTTGTAAAAGCATTTAATATTAGTGCAGTCAACTCTTTAAACGACGGACTTGGGAATGATGGTATTTTTGAAACAGGACAGTTTACTCCTAGTGGAACAACTCCAACAGATGATTTAGCTCTTTATAAGATTGGTCCTGGAAAAGCATACGTAAAGGGATATGAGATTGAAACTTTGAGTGCAAAGTATCTTGATGTAGATAAACCAAGAACAACCAAAACTATTGAAAATCAAAATATTGCCTATAATACTGGTCCAACATTAAAGATAAACAGAGTATTCAGATCACCAACAGTCGGATTTGGAACTTATGTTGTAAGTCTTAGAGATCAAAGAGTTGGATCTAATCAACAAACAACTCCTGGAAATGAAATTGGAGTTGCTAGAGTATATGACTTTAAATTAGAGTCTGGGTCATATGATGCTGCAAATGGAAATGTTAATGAATGGAATCTTGCACTATATGATGTCCAAACTAATGTAGAGATTGCTGTAAACCAGTCAACAACACTTTCTGTTCCTACATTTGTAAAAGGTGCAAATAGTGGTGCAACTGGATTCTTAAGACATGCAGTTTCTGCGGGAACTGCAGTTACTGTTTATGAAACTGAAGGATCTTTTGTTCCTTTTGAGAAACTTATCTTTAATGGTATTGAAGGTGGTAGAGTTGCTATTGCCATCACGGAACATGGTATTGCTGACGTTAAATCTGTCTATGGAATGGATGGATATGATGGAACTTCTACAACCGTTGGCATCAATACATTTAGTGCCGACGTAATTCAATCCACTAAGTTTAGTGCAGGTATTGCCACTGTTAGTGCTCTGTCTGGTGGAATTAGCACTATTACTGCTAAAAAGACTGCTTTCCCTGGAACTCTTGTAAAAGAGAATGATTTGATTGAATATACTGATACTACAGCAGGACTGAGAAATGATCCTATTGTTGCAAGAGTTGTAGGTGTCGCAACAACAACTATCACTGTAGCTGCAGTAGAAGATGTTGTTGGTGTTGCTAGTGCATTTTTACCAGCAGCAACTTTAGACGTAACAGATTTAAAAGTTCTTAAGACAGACCTTGCATCTATTTCTGATTCGTCTTTATACACACCTTTAGCAAAAAGAAATGTTTCTAATGTTGATATTTCAGAAGCGACATTAGTAATCAGAAAAACTTTTAGCGTTGATATTGCTAATAATCAACTATCTTCGCAAGTAGTAGCAGGAACTAACGAAACATTCTTGCAATTTGATGAGGAAAGATATTTGTTAACAAGATCAGATGGATCTACAGAAGTTCTTACTGCAGATAAGTTTGATGTTGGTGCTGACGGCAAAACCTTACAAATCCGCAATTTAAGCACAGATGATACCGGTGCGACTTTAGTTGCTACTCTGAATAAAACCAGTCCAAAAGCAAAAGTTAAGATCAAGAATAGAGTTAACTCTATTATCGTTGACAAATCTAAATTGGCAGGATCTGGTATTGGATCCACGACTTTAAATAATGGACTTACTTCTGGAAACTATCCATTTGGAACCAGAGTTGAAGACGAAATTGTTTCCTTAAACTTCCCAGATATTATTGAAATTCATGGAATCTATGAATCTGCAGACACTTCTGCAGCTTCTGCTCCAAACATGACTCTACAGTCAATTAATAGTGCATCAACAACCACGACGGAACTATTGATTGGTGAGCAAATCGTTGGTCAAACTAGCGGTGCAAGAGCAATTGTATCCGAAAAACTTAATGACTCTACAATTACCTTTATTAGAAAAACAGAAACTGTTTTTGTTGAGGGAGAAACTATAGAGGCACAAGAGTCAAATATTGGCGCAATAATCTCCAGTATTGGAACTCCAAGTTTTAACATTTCTGCAAATTATAAATTTAAAACCGGTCAGGAAGAAACCTTCTATGATCATGGTCGCCTTAAAAGAAAAAAAGGAAAATCATCTCCTGCAAAACAATTAAAAATATATTTCTCTAGTGCATTTTTTGATTCTACTGATACTGGAGATGTAGTAACAGTAAATTCGTATAATAATTTTGATTATGCTGATGAAATTAGATCTGTAGAAACCTATAGAACCTCAGACATTATTGATATTAGACCTAGAGTTGCTGAATATACAGTAGATGCTGATGTGAGATCTCCGCTTGAATTCTTTGGAAGATCTTTTAACACATCTGGCCAGACTGCTGCAAATACTTTGGCATCTGATGAATCTATTATTCTGGACTATTCATATTATCAAGGAAGAATTGATAGAGTGTATTTGTCTAAGGATGGTAGATTCCAAATCATTTATGGAACTCCATCAGATGATCCACAAAGACCAGAACCAATTGATGATGCAATTGAACTTTGTACAGTAAGTTTACCACCATATCTCTATGCTCCATCCGATGCAAAACTTGCATTCTTGGATTATAAGAGATATCAAATGAAAGATATCAAGAAACTTGAGGATAGGATTAAGAGTCTTGAATACTACACTACATTATCACTTTTAGAAAAAGAAACTGCAAACTTCTTTGTTCCTGATGCAGAAGGACTGAATAGATTCAAGTCGGGATTCTTTGTAGATAATTTTAATGATTTCTCTGCACAAGAAGATAGAATCGATATTAATAATGCTATTGATAGAAAGTATAATGAATTAAGACCAAGACATTATACTAACGCCGTAGATATGATTTTTGGACCAGTGGTTGACACTGATGCATCAGATGATGTCAACTTTGCTGCTATTGAAGGTAATAATGTAAGAAAGGAGAATGATGTTTTAACTCTTGATTATTCGGAAGTTGAATACATATCTCAAACTTTTGCAACTAGAACTGAAAGCGTTACTCCTTTCTTAATCAGTTTCTGGAATGGAACTCTTGAACTTACTCCAGCATCCGATAACTGGGTTGATACCGCAAGACTTCAAGCTAAAATTATTGATGTTGAAGGTGATTATGCATCTACATTTAATAGACTTGCAGATAATGGGACTATTGATCCACAAACAGGATTTGGTCCTATGGTTTGGGATTCTTGGGAAACCAACTGGACAGGTGTTGAAGTTGTGGATGCAACTAGAACAAGAGTTATTAATAATGGACCTGATGTTATTCATCAAGGTGAAAGCTGGAGACCAGGAAGAAGCACATCAACTAGAACGGTTACTGACCAAGTAATTGAAGAACAACTCAGAACAACTAGAGAGTTTGGCACTGTTTCTAGAAATGGTGTTAGAACTATCGTAACAGAACAGTTTGATCAGGAGTCTGTTGGAGATAGAACTGTTAGCAGAGATCTTATTCCATTCATGAGATCTAGAAACGTTGAGTTTGTTGCTAAGAAAGTTAAACCACTTACTAGACTTTATGCTTTCTTTGATGGTGTTGATATTTCTAAGTATTGCGTACCAAAACTGTTAGAAATTACTATGTCCTCTGGAACTTTCCAGGTTGGAGAAACAGTTAGTGGTACTAGTGGAGTAATTGCTGGACTTATTGATCAATTCCGTCCAGACGCACAACCAGCTATAAAATTTAGAGTTGCACAATCTAATCATAGAGAAGGTCCATATGATTCCCCAACTAAAACATATCCACAAAATCCATATTCTAATATTGACCTAGCATCGACATATTCTTCTACTGCCACGATTTTGAATGTTGATACAGCATCACTTTCGTCAGAAGTAAGAGGAGACTTCTTTGGATATACTGCAGCAGGAATGACTCTTGTAGGAGAAACAAGTGGAGCATTCGCACAAGTAACTAATGTAAGACTTGTTTCAGATCTTTCCTCGACCTTGATTGGAAGTTATTTTGTTCCAAACGGCAACAACATAAATCATCCAAGATTTGAGTGCGGAACTAAAACATTTACTCTTGTAAATGATATTGATAACAATCAGGATGATGCAACAACGATTGCTGAAGAATCATTCAGTGCTGAAGGAACTCTAGAAACGGTTCAAGAAAATATTGTCTCTGTTAGAAATGCAAGAGTTGAACTTAAAAATGAGTTCCAGAGCAGGAACGTTAGTAGAGATCTTGGAACTGAAGTTGTAAGTTCTGAAGTTATTGGATCTAGAACCAGAACACAAACAATCATTTCTTACTATGACCCACTTGCACAGTCTTTCTTAGTTGAGGATGAGACTGGAGTATTTCTCACTAGTTGTGATGTTTTCTTCAGATCTAAGGATGACATGGACATTCCTGTCGTCTTCCAACTTAGATCTATGAAGAATGGACTCCCAACTTCAAAAGTTCTTCCATTCTCAGAGATTGTTCTTGATCCTGGTGATGTTATTACCTCTGCAGATGGATCAATTGCAACAAATGTTCAATTTAAAGCTCCTGTTTATTTGGAAGGTGGAACTGAATATGCAATTTGTTTAGCATCTAACTCAACCAAATATAGTGTCTATATTTCTAGAATTGGTGAGAATGATCTCTTAACAGATACGTTCATTTCTAACCAACCCTATCTTGGATCTCTGTTTAAATCGCAAAATGCTTCTACATGGGAACCAAGTCAGTGGGAAGATCTTAAGTTTACTCTGTATAGAGCAGACTTTATTGAGAATGGATCTGTTGAATTCTACAGTCCTGAACTAACGGAAGGTAACAGACAGATTCCTAATCTTCTTCCTGATTCAATTAATCTCAATTCCAGACAAATTAGAGTTGGTCTTGGAACCACAGTGGCTGACTCTGGATATGAAATTGGCAATACCTTCTATCAACTGGGTACAAACGCCACAGGAGACCTTGTAGGCACCGCTGGATCCGCTACAGGCAACCTTTCGATCACTAATGCTGGTCTTGGACTTACACCTGCTGATGGAAGTTTCACCTTTGCTGGTGTAAATCTTGTAACTATTACAGGCAACGGTAGAGGAGCAACGGCAGAGGTTAGTGTCAATAATGGAGCTATTGTTGCAAGTGGAGCAACAATAGCAACAGGTGGATCTGGGTATCAAATCGGAGACGTTCTTGGTATTACCACTATCGGTATTGCATCGATGGGTAGAAACGTCAGGTTGACTGTTGCTGGAATTGGAATCACTAACGAAATTATTCTTAATAATGTTCAAGGCGAATTTGTTGTTGGTGCTGCTAAGACTCTTGGATACTTTACAAGTGCTGGTGCAGCTACAACGTTGAATAATGATCTTCCAGGAGCACCTGGAGGAGATGTTCAGATTTCCTCAATAAATGTTGATAATGATGGAATGCACTTTACCGTGGACCACAAAAACCATGGAATGTATTTCTCCGATAACCAGGTGAAGATTTCTGGCGTTCGTGGTGATGTTAAGCCAACTAAACTTACAGTTGAACTTCCTTTAGGATCTACAGATGGTGTTACTGTTTCTTCAGCATCCTCATTCACAACATTTGAAAATGTTGGAGTTGGAACAACCAACGTAGGTTATCTACAGATTGGCGATGAAATCATTACCTATACTCAAGTTGCCGGAAACACACTTAGTGGAACCATTACAAGAGGGGCAAATCCCAGAACGTATCCTGTCGGTACTCCAATTTACAAATATGAACTTGGTGGCGTTAACTTACAGAGAATTAATAGAACTCATGATTTGAGTGATGTTACGCAAACAGATCCATTTACGTTCGACTCTTATAAAGTCAAACTGGATATGAGCAGCACTACTGGGACTGAAAGAAGCACTGATGTTGGATATCCTAAACTATACATGGGAGCTACAAGATCTGCTGGTGGATATGGTATCAAGGCTACACAAAATATGCCTTTTGAAATTATCACTCCAAACGTTCAAAATCTCACTGTTTCTGGCACATCTATTTCTGCTGAAGTTAGAACTGTTTCAAGTAAGAGTTTCAGTGGAAATGAAATCCCTTACGTTGATAAGGGATTTGAAGACATTACCATCAATAAAAAGAATTACTTTGATTCTCCAAGAATGATTGCATCTAAGGTTAACGAAGATGCTAATCTCACAACGATTGAAGGTAATAAGTCTATGAACATGAGACTGTTCCTCACGTCAACTGATACTCGTATTAGTCCTGTTATCGACTCTCAAAGAGTCAGTGCAATTCTAACATCAAACAGAGTTAATAATATTATCACTGATTATGCAACCGATTCTAGAGTTGATACAGTTGACGAAGATCCAACTGGATGTCAGTATATCTCTAAAGAGATTGTTTTGGAAAATCCAGCATCTTCCCTCAAGATTATTCTTGCAGGACATTTTACTGACGTGAATGATATTAGATCATTCTACTGTGTCAGTAACAAACCAGGTCTTGAGCCTATCTTTACTCCGTTTCCTGGATACACTAATCTTAACTCTAGAGGTCAGATTATTGCTCCAGAAAATAGTAATGGTGAACCAGATGTATTTGTTCTCAAATCAAATACATATGGATATGACAGCAGAGATCTAGATTATAGAGAGTATACGTTCACTATTGATCAATTACCATCATTTAGAACGTATAGAGTGAAATTGAATCTGACTTCTACAAGTCAGTGCTTTGTCCCAAGAGTCAAAGAACTTAGAGTTATCGCCTTAGCATAATATGGATTTTTATGGATTAGAGGGTCATAAGGATCTCGCAAGAGATCCTGATACAAATGCAGTTGTTAATGTTAATACCTTAGAGTATCAACAGTATCTTTCAAGACGTAATGTGAAAACTGAAAAGAATTATAAGGTACAGAACATGGAGCAAGAACTTGCTAACATGAAGGGCGATATTGATGAAATTAAGTTTTTACTAAAGGAGTTATTACATGGACCCAAATGATATAGAACTTTCAAATCTATCAAAAAGTTTTGCTTATCAAAAACTTGCTGCTGAAATAGATAATTGTGAGGATCGTGATGAACTTAGAAATATTGCAAAATCTTTCATTAAACTATATTATAAACAACAAGAAACTATGGCAGTAATAGGTATTCCAAATGGCATCTAAAACAATTACCTTTGATAAAAGTTCTGGAGTTGCATACGGACTCAACTTGACGATGTATGGTGGATCTGATTTTGAGGTTACTTTGAATGTAAAAACTACATCAAGCGGTGCATTTGATTTAACTAATTACAGCGGGGCGGGAGCTATGTCTAAGAGTGTTGCCGTTGGAGCAACACTTGGAATAACTTCTGCATTTACTGTGGGATTTACAAGTGCATTTGATGGTGTAATGAAATTGTCTTTGGCTGCGGTTAATACTAGAGCAACTACAGAGGGTAGATACGTTTACGATGTATTAGTAAAAGAGTCTGTTGGTGGAGGAGCAACCACATATCCTCTGGTTAGCGGCAACGTGACAGTAATTAATCCAGTATCGTCAGCACCCTAAATACACTTAGGAAACTTGTGAAATAAATGGCAAAACCAGCAAGTAGGACAGATCTAGTAAATTATTGCAAAAGGCAACTAGGGGCTCCTGTCCTAGAAATTAATATTGCTGATGAACAAGTAGATGATTTAGTGGATGATGCTCTGCAGATATTTCATGAACGTGATTATGATGGAGTAACGCAAGCATTTTTAAAATATAAAATAACTCAGGATGATATTGATAGAGGAAGAGCTAGAGGCGGAACCAATAATGCTGCTGGAATAACAACCACTACAAATACTTCTACAATTGATGGTGCTACTGTAACTTTTTCTTTTGAAGAAAATAGTAACTATCTTAAGGTTCCCCCTGAAGTTCTTGGCGTAAATAAAATATTTAAATTTGATGGATCAAACACTGTAACAAATAACATGTTTAGTGTTAAGTACCAGTTATTCCTCAACGATATCTATTATTGGGGATCGACTGAAATTTTGACTTATAATATGACAAAACGATATCTTGAGGATATTGATTTTGCTTTAAGTACTGAAAAGATGATTCGATTTAATCAAAGATCGGATAGACTTTATTTGGATATTGATTGGGGATCTGTAAACGTTGATGATTATATTATAATTGATTGCTATCGTTTGTTAGATCCAGATACTCATACAAGAGTTTGGAATGATTCATTCTTAAAACGATACTTAACTGCTTTGATGAAGAGACAGTGGGGTCAAAATCTTATTAAATTCCAAGGAGTAAAACTACCAGGTGGAATCGAACTAAATGGTCGTCAAATTTATGACGATGCTGAAAAAGAATTACAAATAATAAGAGAGCAGATGTCAAATACTTATGAACTCCCCCCATACGATATGATAGGTTGATATCATGGTATTAAATCCTTTCTTTACACAAGGCACATCCTCTGAACAAAACCTTGTTCAGGATTTGATAAATGAGCAGCTCAGGACTTATGGTATAGATATCTTTTATCTACCCAGAAAATTTATGACAGAAAATACTGTCATAAGAGAAGTTGTGCAGTCAAAGTTTGATATGGCACTTCCTCTTGAGGCATATGTCGACAACTATGATCAGTATTCTGGTGCAGGAAATATTCTTTCAAAGTTTGGAATTGAGTCAAAAGATGAAGTAAGACTTATTATCTCAAGGGATAGGTTTGAAAACTATATTACCCCTTTGATTGAAGATCAGGCAAATGTAAAACTATCAACCAGACCAAAGAGTGGAGACCTTATTTGGTTCCCTCTTGACGATAGGATCTATGAGATCAAAGATATTGAATATGCAAAACCATATTATCAGTTACAAAATCTCTATGTTTATGAATTATATTGCGAACTCTTCCGTCTTGAGGATGAGGTTATTGCAACTGGTATTGATGATATCGATAACAACCTTATCGGTGAAGAATATGATGGTCTTACTGATGATGGTATCAACACCATTCAAGGTCCAACACAAACACTTACTCTAGTTGGTGCTGGCGTAACGGCAACTGCGACTGCTGCTATCTTTGATGGTGGTATTAGATCGTTTACTGTAACAAATAGAGGCGGTGGATATAGTGTTGTTCCAACAGTGGGCGTTACATCAGCTCCCGCTGGAGGAATCACTGGTGTTGGTATCGCCACTATGATTGGTGGTATAAATGTATGTAATCAAAATACAAATGCAAAATTACAATCAGTCCAAGCAGTAAATGTAGTAAAATCTGGTGCTGGTTACACAGTTGCTCCTGGCGTAAGATTTGGTGTTCCATCAAATCAAACAGGAAGCGGTGCTACTGCAACGGCAACGATTGGTGATGGTGTTGTTGGTATTATCACCGTCACATCTGGTGGTGGAGGATATATAGATGCACCAACAATCACGTTCACTAATCAAATATTTGATGTGGGTGTAACCACTGCAGTTGCTGTCGCATATCCAATTGTAAGTGCTGCTGGAACCATTTCAGCAATTCACCTTTCAAATACTGGTGTTGGATATTCTATTGCACCTACTATTGTTGTGAGTGATCCAGAAAGTTCTGGGTCAGGAACCTTTACATTTAATGAAATCGTGACCGGATCTTCTAGTGGAACAACAGGAAGAGTTCGAGTTTGGAACTCTGAGACAAGCACTCTTGAAGTTGGAACAGTCACTGGAGAATTTACCGTTGGAGAAAATATTGTTGGATCTACATCTGGAGCATCTTATGCTTTACGTGTTGCAGATACTAATCCAGCAGATGATGGATTTGCAGATAATATCAATATTGAAACCGAAGCTGATTCAATTCTCGACTTTAGTGAAAGGAACCCCTTTGGTATTCCCTAAATAAAAATATCTTAATATAAAGATATTGTAGGACTTAAAAATGTTTGAGTATTTTTACAACGAAGTTTTGAGGAGGACCATTATATCTTTTGGTACTCTATTTAACAACATTTCGATTAAGCACGAAGATTCTTCGGATAACGTTGTTAGCGTTGTAAAAATTCCTCTGGCATATGGTCCTACTCAGAAATTTCTGGCAAGAATAAACCAGTCGCCAGATCTCAACAAGCCATTTGCCATCACTTTGCCAAGGATGTCATTTGAGTTTACTGGATTGACTTATGATCCTTCACGTAAGGTTTCTACAGTTCAAAACTTTACTATAAAAGATCCTAATGATGGATCTATTGTAAAAAAACAGTATATGCCTGTTCCTTACAATATGCAATTTGAGTTGGCAATCATGTCAAAATTAAATGATGATGCTCTTCAAATTATTGAACAAATCTTACCATACTTTCAACCAGCATATAATCTTACGGTTGAATTAGTAGAGTCAATTCAAGAGAAAAAAGATATTCCTGTGATATTAGAAAATATCACCATGCAAGATGATTATGAGGGAGATTTCACTTCTAGAAGAGTTCTTCTTTATACCCTAAGATTTACGGCAAAAACATATCTGTTTGGTCCAGCAACTACTGCAACCAAGGATATCATCAAGAGGGCTTCTATCAGTTACCTCACTGGAACCGACACCTCCAACACCACCAGAGAGGTTACTTACACAGCAACACCAAGAGCAACTCAAAATTATACTGGAGATGCTGCTACTACTCTCACAGCAGACATTACCAAGATAGCAAAAACCTTTGAAGTTGCTGATGGTAGCACACTGACTGCTGAAACTTATATTAATATTGAGGGTGAGCAGATGTTCTTGAAATCTATCAGTGGAAATAATATCACTGTTAGACGTGGAGAAGATAAAACAACGGCTACAATTCACCTCGGTGGAACAGAAATTCACGAAATCACTGCTGCTGATAATGCACTTATTGAATCAGGCGATAATTTTGGATTTGATGGTTCGTTCTGATGAAAATGACAAAAAACTTTGACGATCTAAATGACACATTCAATACCTCTGGTGACGTTATCAAACCAGAAGTTGTTGAAAGTAAAATTGAAAGAGTAAAAGAAGGTGTAGATGATATAAAAAAAGATTACGAATATACTAGAGGCAACTTATATTCGATTATAGAAAAAGGACAAGAAGCTCTTAATGGTGTTCTTGAACTTGCTCAAGAGAGTGAGATGCCTAGAGCGTATGAAGTCGCAGGTCAGTTGATCAAAAACGTTGCTGATGCAACTGATAAATTATTAGATCTTCAAAAGAAACTGAAAGACGTTGAAGCAGAAGAAAAGATTAAAGGACCATCTACAGTCAATAATGCTTTGTTTGTTGGATCGACTGCAGATCTTGCAAAGATGTTAAAGGATGGACTGAAAGAAGATCCTAAATAATATCGGGAGAGAAATCCCGAAGTATTTAAGTTACTAATAAAATGTCGAAAGAAGACTTGCCTTCTATTGATGATTTGGTCAATAACGATCTACCATCAATTGAAGATTTTATAACAGAAGAGAACGCAGAGGAACTCCCTTCTGTTGAAGACTATATTGAGTTAGAAGAAAGCACTCAAACCATAGAAGATGCAGACGGAAATACATTTGCAGAAATACAAGATATAATACCACCTTGGCCAGAACTGGTCAGAATGATTAATGATGTTAGATCAGATATTCCTGACATTCCAGAAGTAAAATATTATGATAAAGAACTTGAGGAACTTGCAGAACAGATTAGTAATCTTCCTGAAGTCAGATACTATGATAGAGAAGTAGAAGCAATATGTGATCAGGTAGATCTTGTAAGGGAACAGATCAAAGTTCTACCTGAGGTCAAGTATTATGATGAGCAAGTTGATGCTATTGAAGATAGAATTGACACTCTTCAAACTGAGGTAACAAACTTACCAGAGGTCAAATATTATGATGCTGAGATCGCAGCAATTTGTGAGGCTATTGATACGGTAAAAGCATCTATTCCACAGTTTCCTAAGTGGGTTAATGAAATAAATGAAGTTCCAGACTTCTCATGGATTGGTAAAACTTTTAGTGTTATTGATGATGACTTTGTAAAGGTTAACGATACTATTGAAGGACTAAGAGGAAAGGTTGAATTTGATCTTGAACAACTTTCTGAAGATGTTGAAACAAAGCATTTTAATAGCACGATCAAGATTGAGAATGACATCTCCAATCTGAGTGAAAAAGTAGATACTCGTATTGATGAAGAGAAAGATAAGATCTGGAAAGAACTCAGATCATCATCTCTCAAGATGTGGGAGTACCATAAAGAGTTTAAAGACGATGATCGCAAACTCAAGAAACAAATTCTTGGGGAATATAATACTCTCAAGCAAAACATTAATAAAGAACTTAAGGAGATTAATTACACCAGCACCAAGACTGATGAGTTACTTCTAAAGTATTTTACTGAGCTAAGAGAAGAGATCTCAGGACTTCCAGAAGTTAAGTATTATGATAAAGATATTGACTATGTAAAATCTGATATCAAAGGACTCTATAAAATTATAGAGGAAATTAAATCATCTCAAAAACAACTGAAAGAAGAGCAAGAACTCCTAGCAGAGACAAATGTTCCTCTTGGGATGGACTCCCCAGATACAAATAATCCAGACCCTCTTACGCCACTTGATCAGAACTTTGTTACTCTGGATCAGTTGCAGACACACTACAAGAGATTTGTAGAGAGGGTACAGTATCAACTCGGATCTATCGGTGGCGGTGGTGCAGGATTTATTAGAGATCTTGATGATGTAACCTTTGATGCTACAGATGGTCAGTTACTGATCTATAACTCATCTACATCAAAATGGGTTGGTATTGCCAGCACTGCAGTTGGTGGTGGAGATGCATCTACATTAGCAGAAAATACAACAGGAACGAACCTTGTACTTTCAGGAAATTTAACAGTTGCAGGTATTGCAACATATGAAGATGTAAGAAATATAGATTCTATCGGTATTGTTACTGCAAGAAGTGGAATTAAAGTTCTAGATGGTGGCATCAACGTAGTTGGTGTTTCCACGATTAGCACTGGTGTTGGTACAATTCATGTTGGTGTTGGATCGACAGCACTTTTGGTTGAAGGTGATGCAAGAGTAACTGGTATCCTTACAATTGGACAAGGATCAATTACTTTAGATCCAAACACAAAACAAGTCACTGGTATTGATGAAATCGTTGTTGGATCTGGAGCATCTTTATCATTAGCACCTCTATTCGCCAGTTCAGCCAAGTTTGTTATTGATTATTCTTCATTAACTTTACAAGGATATAACTCAAATAATGAAGGAACTTATGAAAGGCAAAGCACTTCTTTTGTACTAAGCACTGCACCAACTACATCTGGTAGTGCTAGATTCCAAGAGACAAGTGGATTTTATTACTTCTTACATGAAAGTGATAATTCAAAAATAATTATTTTCAATATAGTTACTGGAAACTGGGACGCAGTTCATAGTTTTGGATCTGATTTTTCTTCTCCAAGTAGTGGGACACTAGTAAATCCAGTATCAAATTATTCTTTTGTTACTCCAGTTAGAGCTAATTTTGATGACACTGGCAGAGCATATCCAGGATCTGGTTTTGGAGTTGTATATAAAACGACAGTTAGTGAGCAAACACAATCTATTGGTATTGCAACTGCAAGTTCTTTAGTTGTATCTGGTATTGCAACTGTTTCAACGGCATTCTATATGCCACAATACACAACATCGGCAAGAGATGCAGCTACCTTTGCTGAAGGTGCGATGATATACAATACAACAACTAAGAAAATGGAGTTCTATAATGGATCATCCTGGCAGTCGTTGCCTGGAATGTCGCTTGGTCTTACTGTGGCACTTGATGGATGATAAATAATAAGGAGTAATCACTCTTTTGATGGCTAAGAACGGACGCTGCCCTGCAGGACAATACTACTGTTATACTGATAAAGTATGCAAACCAATTCCTAAGGGATTTAGGGTTGTAGGACCTTCTGGAATGCTTCGTAAAGAAAATGGTCATTCTGTGGATGACAATACCGAAACCAAAAAGAATGGTAACGGTAATGGAAATGGTAATGGTAATGGTGGAGGAGTAAGTGAATCGAAAAGTGGTGATTCTTCTCTGCGTGACTGGTTTGGCAAGAGTAAGTCTAGTGATGGCAAGCCTGGTTGGGTTCAACTGGGTGGGAAATACTCTGGAAAACCTTGTGCCAAGCAACCAGGACAAACCACAAAGCCAAAGTGCGGTTCTTCAAAAATGAAACGCAATCTCTCTAAAGATGAGGAACAAGCAGCGTTTCGTAGAAAGAATAAAAAAGATCCAAATCCAAATAGATCAGGGAAGGCAATTAACGTGAATACTGAAGAATTTACAACACTACCTTTACAGATAGAAATCCCAGATAATATTAGAGATTTCAATCTTGGACTTATGTTCCGTGAAAGTTTGGATATAAACAGTGGTATGCTCTTTATTTTTAATGAAGTGGCAGACCAGTCATTTCATATGACTGAAACAAAAATTCCTCTTGATATTGCTTTTATTAGAGAGGATGGCATAATCGAAAGTATTAAACAATTAGAACCATATGACGAGAACCCAGTTGCCTCAGATGGAGAGGTTCTGTGTGCATTAGAAGTAAATCGTGGATGGTTCGCGGAAAATAATGTAGAAGTGGGTGACGTGATTGATATTGAGGAAGGCGAGAAAGATGCTTGCTACCATAAAGTCAAATCACGTTATAAAGTTTGGCCAAGTGCATATGCGTCAGGAGCACTAGTCAAATGTCGTAAGAAAGGTGCTGCTAATTGGGGTAATAGCACAAAGAAGGAAGAAACTGAAATTAAAGAGAGTCACAAGAATCCTGAAAGTGTGAAAGGTATTGCCAAGGAACTTGATAAGGCTGTCGAGATGCACAAGAGTCAGGCAAAAAGACTCAGAAAATCTGGTGTATCTGAAGCATGTTGGAAAGGTTATGAAAAGAAAGGTATGAAGACCATGTTTGGAAAGAGATATCCAAACTGTGTTAAGAAAACCAAGAAAGAAGAAGTTGAACTTATTGATGAAAAGAAAGGATGCAACCACACTCATGAAGGTAAAGACTGTCCTGTTCATGGAATGTCTCCATGTGATGGACCTCAAGGTGGAAATGGAGGAAAACCAGGTCCAGATAAAAATTATGTAAAACCTATGGGCGAATCCATAGATGAGGCAGTTAGAGTTCCAGCAAAGACTGGAAACATCATCGATACTTATTTCAACTATAGAGGTAAGTATTATGCTTTAAAGATGTTCTTCCCTCAAATCTCAGTACCCAAAAAATCTGATGTTCAAGATCAGGTTTCTAAAGTATATCCTGGCGCGAAACTATTAACTTTTAACGTTTCAAGCTATGTACCAGGGCAACCACTCCTTCACGTCGAAGGAGCAGCATGGACGAAAAAATCAGGAAAAAATAAAGAAGGTGGACTCAACGAAAAAGGACGAAAGTCTTATGAAGCGCAAAATCCAGGATCTGACCTTAAAGCACCAAGCAAGAAGGTTGGAAATCCCAGGAGGGCATCCTTCTGCGCTAGAATGAAGGGAATGAAAAAGAAACTGACTTCATCGAAAACTGCAAACGATCCAGATAGCAGAATCAATAAGTCACTTAGAAAGTGGAATTGCTGAGTAATTTATGTCTGATAATGTATACCTTGGCAATCCCAATCTAAAAAAAGCAAATACTGCAATTGAATTTACTCAAGATCAAATCTATGAGTTTATGAGATGCAAAGAGAATCCTGTTTATTTTGCTAATAACTATGTTAAGATTATTTCTCTTGATGAGGGTCTGACTCAATTTCACCCATATCACTTTCAAGAGAAGTTAATCAATAACTTCCACAATAACAGATTCAATATCTGTAAGATGCCACGTCAGACTGGTAAGTCTACTACTGTGGTATCGTATCTTTTGCACTATGCAGTATTCAACGATAGTGTTAATATTGGTATCCTTGCAAACAAAGCAGCAACTGCTAGAGAACTTCTAGGAAGGTTACAGACTGCATATGAGAACTTGCCCAAATGGATGCAGCAGGGTATTATTGCATGGAACAAAGGATCTCTGGAGTTAGAAAATGGCAGTAAGATATTGGCAGCTTCTACGTCTGCAAGTGCTGTCCGAGGCATGTCGTTTAACATTCTCTTCCTCGACGAATTCGCATTCGTTCCAAACCATGTTGCAGACTCGTTCTTTGCATCTGTTTATCCTACTATTACTTCTGGTAAAAACACCAAAGTAATTATCGTATCCACCCCACATGGTATGAATCACTTCTACCGTTTGTGGCATGATGCAGAAAAGAGTAAAAATGATTACATTCCCACAGATGTCCACTGGTCAGAAGTTCCAGGTAGGGATGAAAAGTGGAAAAAGACCACTATTAAAAACACTTCAGAAGCACAGTTTAAAGTTGAGTTTGAATGTGAGTTCCTAGGATCAGTTGATACACTGATTGCACCAAGTAAATTGAGGACTCTTATCTATGATAATCCAATCAAAAAGAATGCTGGATTAGATGTATATGAACCATCTCAAGAGAAGCATGATTATGTGATGACAGTTGACGTTGCAAGAGGAGTTGGAGAAGACTACTCTGCATTTGTTGTTGTTGATATCACAGAGTTTCCTCATAGAGTCGTAGCAAAATATAGAAATAATGATATTAAACCGATGTTATTTCCCAATATCATCTATGAAGTAGCAAAGAGTTATAATAGTGCCTTTATCTTATGTGAGGTAAATGATATTGGAGATCAAGTTGCAAGTATTCTTCAATATGATTTGGAATATCAGAACCTATTGATGTGTTCTATGAGAGGTAGAGCAGGTCAGATTGTTGGACAGGGATTCTCCGGTAAGAAAACACAACTTGGCGTCAAAATGTCCAAGACTGTAAAAAAAGTTGGATCACTTAATCTCAAGACTCTTATTGAAGAAAATAAACTTATCTTTAATGACTATGAGATTATTTCCGAGTTAACAACATTCATCTCAAAGCATAATTCATTTGAAGCAGAAGAAGGTTGTAATGATGACTTAGCGATGTGTCTTGTCATTTATGCATGGTTAGTCCAGATGGACTACTTCAAAGAACTGACAGACCAAGATGTTCGTAAAAGATTATATGAAGAACAAAAGAATCAAATTGAACAGGACATGGCTCCATTTGGATTTATAGATGATGGTTTAGACGATGAGAGTTTCTCTGATGGTAATGATAGATGGTTTAAAGCAGATGAATATGGAGATAGATCATTTATGTGGGAATACCTTTCTTAATGGATTTAGATGGTCAGATAAAACTTGGACATCTTCTTTTGCAAGATAGAAAATGTAGATCGTGTGGTGAGATAAAAAATTTAGTAGAAGATTTTTATAGAACAAGAAAGGATAGAGGACCAGTTGCCTCATCATATTCTTATGAATGTAAAGACTGTACAATAAAAAGAATCATGGCAAACAAAAGATCAGACAATCGATGGGAATACCCAGATTGGTAGTTCACGTCACGTTTCCCCTGTGAAAACACTCTTTTTAATAAATATTTTGAGATACACTGAGATCCACGGAGAGAAACATGGCGACTCCTCAATTATCTCCTGGCGTACTAGTCAGGGAAGTTGACCTTACAGTAGGGAGAGCTGATAATGTCTTAGATAACATAGGTGCAATTGCTGGACCATTCAGAATTGGACCTGTTGATGAACCAATTGATATTACTACTGAGCAAGAACTGATTGCAACCTTCGGTAAGCCTCTTTCAACTGACACTCAATATGAGTATTGGATGAGTGCTGCCAATTACCTCTCTTATGGGGGAATTCTAAAGGTAGTAAGAACAGGAAATACGAGCGACACCTTAATGGTGAACGCAAACGCAGGTGTTGGTATTGCATCAACTACCACACTTAAAATTAACAACTACGATGATTATCAGGAAAATCATAAGGAATCTGATACATCGTTCACATATGCAGCAAAGAACCCTGGAACCTGGGGTAACGGACTGAAGGTTTGCTACATCGATGACTTTGCAGATCAGACTGTTGGTATCGCAACCACAAGTCTTGCAAACATCGGCGCAACTATCGGATTCGGTGTTACTGCATCTCTTGATAATCAGGTTATTCCTGGTGCTGGTACAACTTCTGGATTCACTGGATTCCTGAAAGGTATCGTTGTTGGTCTTACCACAGATGCAACAGGGGGAGACAGTAAGGTAGATGTCAAAATTGTTTCTCGCGTAGAAACAGTCGGTGGTGGTTCAACTGAAACAAAGATCGAATATCAAGAAGGTTTTGGTGGTGCATCATTTGGAACATCTGTTGCACTGAACTTCGTTGCTAATACTGGTGTTAATAGCACGGGCCCTGGCGCTGGCGCTATGACTCCTGGAACCTCAGTTGACTGGTATGATCAACAAACTCTTAATCTTACCAACGCAACGATTTCTTGGAAGTCAATTGCTCCAAGACCTACAACTAATATCTATGTTTCCGATAGAAACGGATATAATGATGGTATTCACATCGTTGTAGTTGACGATAAGGGATCAATCACAGGAATCAAGGGTAACTTGATTGAGAAGCACGTCAACCTTTCTAAGGCTGGAGATGCAATCTCTAACGTCAACGCTCCTCAGAGAATCTACTACAAGGATTACCTTCAAGACTTCTCTGATAACATTTATGCGGGTGCTAACCCATCTGAAGCATTTGATGCATACTACTTAACCAATCCAAGAGCAACCGGATTCTCAACTGACTTCACTGCAGTTACGACAGCAGACGGTCTGTTCGGTCTCGATGCACAGAACACAACGTATTCCGCACTTGGAAATGTTTCTTACACCTTCGGTGGAGGAAAAGATTATTCCGCAACTGGTGGAATGAGTGCATCTCTCGCAAGTTTGATCACTTCCTACAACCTCTTCGAGAACAAAGATGAGATCGAAGTTGATTATCTGATCATGGGTCCTGGATGTTCTACTAAGGAACAGTCTCAAGCAAAAGCAAACAAACTGATTGCACTTGCTACTGGCAGAAAGGACTGCATGGCTCTCATCGGACCACACAGAGGAGATCTGGTTGGTGTTACTAACACAAACACTCAAACCGATAATCTGATTGATTACTTTACAACCCTCACGTCTTCCTCCTACGCGGCATTTGACTCAGGTTATAAGTATCAATATGATAGATTCAACAATCAGTTCCGCTATGTCCCTGCTAACGGAGACGTTGCTGGAATGATTTGTAGAACTGGAATCACAGCATTCCCATGGTTCTCGCCCGCAGGTCAGCAACGCGGCGTTATCAATAACGCTGTTAAACTGGCATACAATCCAACCAAGGCACAAAGAGATCGTCTCTATCCACAGAGAATTAACTCTTTCGTCACAACACCCGGTGTCGGAACGATCCTCTTCGGAGATAAGACCGCACTTGGTTACGCATCCGCCTTTGACAGAATCAACGTTCGTCGCTTGTTCCTCACTGTTGAGCAAGCCCTGGAGAGAGCAGCACAAGCACAACTCTTTGAACTGAATGATGATATCACAAGAGCAAACTTCAGAAACATCGTCGAACCATATCTCCGCGATATCCAAGCGAAGAGAGGTCTCTACGGATTCCTGGTTGTTTGTGATACCACCAACAACACTCCAGATGTTATTGACAATAATGAATTCAGAGCAGACATCTTCCTGAAGCCTGCTAAGTCCATCAACTACGTCACCCTCACATTTGTCGCCACTAGAACTGGCGTCAGTTTTGAGGAAGTAGTTGGTAGAGTTTGATCACGATATCTAAATAACAAAAGGAGGATCAAAAAATGGCCCAGTACAACACAATCGCTGATATCAGGAAGTCTCTTAATGGGGGCGGCGCACGCCCCAATCTATTTGAGGTTGACATTCCTGAGAACAGTCTCTTCAAATATATTGGAAGTGACTCCCAGTTAGATTCAAGAGTTCTTGTAAAAGCAGCTCAACTTCCTGCATCGAACGTTGCTTCAATCGACGTTCCTTTCAGAGGAAGAATCATGAAGGTTGCAGGTGATCGTACATTCGACACCTGGACAGTTACAGTTATTAACGACACTGACTTCAACCTTAGAACTGCATTCCAAAACTGGATGCAGGCTATTGCACAATATGCTGACGCATCTGGTGAAGCAGATCCACAGGCATATAAGTCAACCGCAACTGTTACCCAGTTGAAGAGAAAGTCTTCTAACTTAGGTCAGACATCTGACTCTGGTCTGGAAGCAGCATACACCTATGACTTCTTCGGTATTTTCCCAACTAATATCAGTGCTATCGACCTTTCATACGATACTGCTGATACGATTGAAGAATTCACTGTTGAATTCCAAGTCGATTATTGGGCACCTAAGGGTGTTAATGATACAATTGACGGAGCTCCTGGCGCAGGTGGTTGATAATTTTGTCCCTAAATAGTAGGGCCAAATAAATTTGTAATAATGTCGGGTAAGTTATTTGGGTTCTCGATAGAGGACACAGAACCACTATCTCCATCAGCGGTCAGTCCCGTTCCTCCTAATAATGAGGATGGGTCTGACCACTACATGAGTAGTGGTTTTTTTGGTTCTTATGTAGACATCGAAGGTGTATATCGCACTGAATTTGATCTCATCAAAAGATATCGTGAAATGGCACTTCATCCAGAGACGGATAGTGCTATTGAAGATATTGTTAACGAAGCTGTTGTTTCAGACTCCAACGATAGTCCAGTAGAGATTGAACTTTCAAATCTTAATGCTAGTGATGGTATTAAGAGCAAGATTCGTAAAGAGTTTAAGTACATTCTTGATCTTTTAGATTTTGATAAAAAAGCGCACGAAATTTATAGAAACTGGTATATTGACGGGCGTATTTACTATCATAAAATTATCGACTTAAAGAAACCCGAAGACGGTATTCAAGAGTTGCGTTATATTGACGCTATGAAGATGCGTTATGTAAGGCAGCAAAAGAAGAAACCAAACGATGGAAAAAATAATCAATTAGTAAATCTTAGAAGTAATGATCCTATGGATTATGACTTTCCTGAGATCGAAGAATATTTCATCTATAATCCAAAATCTCAATATCCAACTGGCAACCCATCAGCAACCGGTGCAAGTCAAGGAATTAAAATTGCAAGAGATGCAATCACGTATTGTACATCTGGTCTTGTAGATCGTAACAAAGGATCAACGCTTTCGTATCTTCATAAAGCCATTAAATCCATCAATCAACTTAGAATGATTGAGGATTCACTGGTCATCTATAGATTGTCCCGTGCTCCAGAGCGTAGAATCTTTTACATCGATGTTGGTAATCTGCCTAAGATGAAGGCAGAGCAATATCTACGTGATGTGATGATGCGTTATCGCAACAAACTAGTATACGATGCAAACACAGGAGAAATCCGTGATGACAAAAAATCCATGGCGATGCTTGAAGACTTCTGGCTTCCCAGGCGTGAGGGTGGAAGAGGAACTGAAATCACCACTCTCCCTGGCGGACAAAACCTGGGCGAAATCACTGATATTGAGTATTTTAAAAAGAAACTCTACCGTTCACTTAACGTCCCTCCATCTAGAATGGATGGAGAAGGTGGGTTTAACTTGGGGAGATCTTCTGAGATCTTAAGAGATGAACTTAAGTTCACCAAGTTTGTTTCTCGTTTAAGAAAGAGATTCTCCAACATGTTTAATGACATGCTGAAGACCCAATTGATCCTAAAGAATGTAATTACTCCTGAAGATTGGGAGGTTATGAGTGAGCATATTCAGTATGATTTCCTTTATGATAATCACTTCTCTGAACTGAAAGAAGCAGAGTTGATGAATGAAAGATTGACTCTAGCTGCAACTGCAGAACCATATATTGGTAAGTATTACTCACAAGATTATGTTCGCCGTAAGATTCTGCGTCAAACTGATGTGGAAATTATTGAACAGGATAAATTGATTGAGGATGAAATCAAAAAAGGTATCATTCCTGATCCAAGTATACCTGTAGATCCTGAAACTGGGCAACCTTTGGATGCAGCAACTATGGATTTAGGAAAACCTCAAATGGAACCTGATATTGATGGATCTTCGACTGAAGCACCAGAGATGCCCAAGGGTGGTGAAATATAAATATATCTAGTTGTTTACTATACAATTAAATGGATGACCTTTTAGATATGATTATTGCGGATGAGTCACCATCTCAAATCAGTGATGCACTTAAAGATGTTCTTTATGCAAAATCAGCTGAGAGAGTTGATGCATTTCGCCCTATGGTAGCTAATGCTTCTTTTGGTGGAGAAGATATTGAAGTCGAAACCGAGATCGAAGTTGATGATGAATCTATTGAAACCACAGATGGTGTCTGATAATTATAAATAACTCATATTAGGAATTTATAAGAAAATGGCTACCAGAGCATTAGTACTTGGTAATGAGATTGCAGTTCCAACTGTAGCGGGATCAGCAACTTCTTTTACACAGGCAACTGTGATCAGAGTTGTTAATGTTTCTGGGAGCAGTGGAACCATCGGAGTATGTACCGTTGTTGGTGCTGCCACTACTAACTTTATAACTGTTCCAGATGGAACTGTTGAATATGTTGAAAAAAAATCAACCGATGTTTGTTATGGTACAGGAACTTTAAGAGCTGCAAAAGTAGGATTCACAGGTTAATCAAATGAAACTTATCAGGGAAGAAATAGAATCAGTAGAGTTTCTTGTCGAACAAAAGAACGGCAAGAAATCTATGTATATTGAGGGAGTTTTCCTTCAGGGTAACATCAAGAACCGTAATGGTCGTATGTATCCTATGGAAACTCTACGCCGTGAGGTTGGTCGTTATAATGAGTCGAATGTTCAGTCTGGTAGAGCACTCGGTGAACTTGGTCATCCTGATGGTCCTACCGTTAATCTCGATAGAGTCTCCCATAAAATCGTATCTCTGAAAGAGAGTGGATCCAACTTTGTTGGAAAAGCAAAGATTTTAAATACACCTATGGGTAAAATTGCATCTGCTTTGATAGAAGATGGCGTAAAACTCGGTGTTTCATCTCGTGGTATTGGTTCATTAAAGCAGACCCGTGAGGGTGTTAACATAGTCGGTGACGATTTTATGTTAGCAACTGCTGCTGATATCGTTGCTGATCCTTCTGCACCTGATGCTTTCGTTGAAGGCATTATGGAAGGTAAGGATTGGGTATGGGATGGAGGCATTCTTCGTGAGAAGTATGTAGAAAAAACTTACAGAGAAATCAACACTCTTGTAACTCAGAAACAACTTGACGAGAAAAAGTTAAATTTATTTAATGATTTCCTTGCGAATCTTTAGTTTTATAAATAAATATAGTTTTAATACGGAAACAAACGGAGAGTTAAAATGTCTCGTGGCAAAAAATTACAAGAAATGGAAGTAAAGACACAGCAATCCCGCACCGCTGTTAATGCTGGGGCAAAACCTGCCGATCCCATGCCTAAAATGGGAGATCCAGGTACTCAGTTAGCAGGTGTGGAGGATCTTGGTGGTCCTACCCCAGAAAACTACAAACCCGATGATGATTCAGCTAAGCTGAAGACTCCAGGAGGAACCCTTAAGCAAGTTAAGGATGTAGTAACTAAAGGAGCAAAAGCTGCAGACCCCATGAAAGGTATGAAGGAAGAAGAAGAACTCTCCACCGAAGAGACCATCGAAGAGGAAGAAGTTTCCACTGAAGATGTTGTCGCTGAGGAAGAATCCGTAGAAAAAACTGCAGAATACGACATCGAAGAGGACGTTAACGCTCTCCTCGGTGGCGAAGATCTCTCTGAAGAGTTCAAAAACAAAGCAAAAACCATCTTTGAAGCAGCAATTAATGCAAAGGTTGCTGAAGTCAAAGAAGGACTAGAAGCACAATACCAAGATAAGCTCGCTGAGGAAATCGAAGCAGCAAAAGAGTCACTCGCTGAACGTGTTGATTCTTATCTTGAGTATGTTGCTGACGAGTGGTTTGAAGAAAACGCACTCGCAGTAGAAGCCGGTCTCAAGACTGAGATGACCGAATCATTCCTTGAAGGAATGAAGGGTCTTTTTGAAGAACATTATGTATCAATTCCTGAAGATAAGTATGATGTGCTTGAGAGCATGGTAGAAAAATTAGATGATATGGAGACAAAACTCAACGAGCAAATTGAGAAGAATATCTCCCTCAACGGTCGTCTCTCAGAGGCAACTGCTGATGGAATCCTGGATCAAGTCTCTGAAGGTCTAGCGCAGACTCAGAAAGAGAAGCTCGCCTCACTTTCCGAAAGTGTAGAGTTTGAAAGTGAAGCACAATATCGTGAAAAGCTGGAAACACTCAAGGAGTCGTATTTCAACTCCAGGAAAGAGTCTTCCGCTGCTAAGACCGAAACCCTCTCTGAGGGTGTAGATCACTCTGGATCAGAGTCTCACTCTGATACCATGGCTGCATACCTGAGAACTCTCGGTTCTTTTAGCAAGAACAACTGAATTTAACATTAAATCAAACGTAAACATTACCCTTTAAAGCAAATGTTCCAATCTGAACATCTGCAGGAAAAGTGGGCACCTCTCCTCAATCATGAGGGTCTTGATTCAATCAAAGACAATCACAAGAGAGCAGTGACCGCAGTCCTGTTAGAAAACCAAGAAAAATTCCTCCGTGAGCAATCCTCCTTCGAGCAAGGTGGAATGCTTACTGAGCAACCAACCAACCAAGTAGGAAACGGTGGATTCACCGGTTCCGCAACCGCAACAGGACCTGTTGCTGGTTTCGACCCCGTACTGATCTCCTTGATCAGACGCTCCATGCCTAACTTGGTCGCATATGACCTGGCTGGCGTCCAACCTATGAGTGGACCTACTGGACTCATCTTCGCGATGCGTTCCCGCTACACCAACCAGTCTGGCACCGAAGCATTCTTCGATGAAGCAGATACCGCATTCTCTGGACAACCTAAGGGTCTTGATGATGCTAATGGTTTCAGTGGTGCTGCTGCTGGTTTAGGTACTACTTCACAGACAGGTACTAACCCTTCAGTCCTTAACCCAACCGGTAGTGCAGATAAGACTGCATACAACGTCGGTCAGGGTATGCGTACCGACTCCGCCGAATCACTCGACGGAACAGGTGCTAACGCATTCAACCAGATGGCATTCTCGATCGAGAAAGTCACTGTAACCGCTAAGTCCAGAGCACTCAAAGCAGAGTACTCCTTGGAACTGGCACAAGACCTTAAGGCAATCCACGGTCTGAACGCTGAAGCAGAACTTGCTAACATCCTCTCTACTGAAATCCTTGCGGAAATCAACAGAGAAGTCATCAGAACCATCTATAAGGTTGCTGAACCAGGTGCTGCTGCTAACACCGCTACTGCTGGTGAGTTTGACCTGGACATCGACTCCAACGGACGTTGGTCTGTTGAGAAGTTCAAGGGTCTTCTTTTCCAAATCGAGAGAGATGCGAACGCAATCGCACAAAGAACTCGTCGCGGGAAGGGCAACATCATCATGTGTTCTGCTGACGTAGCGTCTGCACTGACCATGGCTGGTGTGCTCGATTACACCCCTGCACTCAACGCTAACCTGAACGTTGATGACACCGGTAACACCTTCGCTGGTGTTCTCCAAGGTAAGTATCGTGTATACATCGATCCTTATTCGGCAAACGTCGCTGCTAACCAATACTACGTTGTTGGTTACAAAGGTTCTTCACCTTACGACGCAGGTATGTTCTACTGCCCATACGTTCCCCTTCAGATGGTTCGTGCCGTTGGCGAGAACAGCTTCCAACCAAAAATTGGATTCAAGACCCGCTACGGTATCATCGCAAACCCATTTGCACAGGGTACTTCCCAGGGATCTGGTGCTCTTACGAGCAACAGCAACCGCTACTACCGTCGCGTTACTGTCAAGAACCTTATGTGATCCATTTTCACAAGGTTATACTGGAGGGTCTTCGGACCCTCTTTTTTTGTCTAAATAAGCATGTAGAGAACTAAGTAAGATGCCTTTTCATATTAAAACCTCAAGCGTTTTGAATCCAACTATTGGTGATGTATATTATAAGGGTGGTAATGCTTGGACCGATCTGTACGATGACAGAAAAGTCTATGTAAACGAAGCAGATGCTAATGCGGATAAAGCAACCACTGTTACCAAGAATGGTGTAACTTACACTCCGAAGCATTTTGCCAACGCCACTATTGTTAGTGAATAATTATGGCTGCTAGAGACGGTATATCTGACACTAGATTTGGAACTCCTATTTTAAATAGGAACTTTCTATCACCCACTGGATTTAAATTTGCTCTTAAGAGAAGTCCAGGGGTTGCTTTCTTCTGTAATCAGGCAAACATACCATCTCTGGATCTTGGTATTGCAGTTCAACCATCTTACCTCAAGGACGTTGATGTCCCTGGAGATAAGATTCAGTTTGGAGATTTAACACTAAGATTCTTGGTTGATGAGGATCTTACAAACTATATGGAACTGCAAAAGTGGATCCGTGGACTTGGTTATCCAGAATCAGAAAAAGATATTAGAGATTTTCAAAGACTTGGAAGGGGTGATGTTGGTGGAGCATACACCAGAGAAGGATTAAACATCTATTCAGATGCTACACTACAAATCCTCAGCAATAACCTTGTTCCTAAATTTCAAGTTACTTTTAAAGATGTATTTCCATATACACTATCAACTGTTACTTTTGATGCAACTGATACAGATATCGAGTACTTTACAGCAGACGTAAGTTTCAAGTATACTATCTATGATATAATAGATATGAGTGGCAATCCTTTATGATCGACCTTGATGCACTTCAAGGAATGTGGGAAAAAGATTCTAAGATTGATATGGATAACCTCCATACAGAGTCCACAAATGTTCCCACCCTCCATGCGAAGTACTTTGAATTATATAATACCATCTTTCTTATGAGAAAGAAAGCAGAGCAACAAAGAAAGAATATCAGACACGAACGATATGAATACTTCAGTGGTAAAGCTGACCCTGATGTGTACATAGATAATCCTTTTCCCAAAAAAATTCGTGACAAAGATACGATGCAAAAGTATCTTGACGCTGACGAAAAATTGTCTACAGTATGTTTGAAAATAGACTACTATGATACGATGTTAGTATACATCGAAAGTATTCTAAAACAAATTACTAATCGCACATATCAAATCAAAAACGCAATAGAGTTTATGAGATTTAATTCAGGATTGGGATGAAAAAATTATCCATCATAGGTGCAGGATCTGCTGGTTTACTCTCCGCAGTTCAAGGATATTATGCATTTGTTAATAGACCTGATTGGGAAGTAGAACTTATTCATGATCCTAATGTACCGCCAGAGAAGGTGGGGCAAGGAACTGTTCCTGGAATAATGAATTTATTATCTACAGTCTTTGATGTTGATTGGGCAGACAATCCATTTGAAGCCACGATAAAGCATGGAATTATGTATAAAAACTGGGGAAAGAAGAAAGACAAATTCTTTCATCCTTTTGGTATGGGTTATTCTGCAGCGCACTATGATGTAAATAAGTTTAGAGAGTTTATTCTTTCGTCAAACAAATTTAAAGTAATAGAAAAAAATATAAAAGATTATAATGATGTAGATTCGGATTACATTATTGATTGTTCTGGTAAACCAACATCTTTCGATAACTATACCACGCTAACTAATCCGATTAACTCTGTATTGCTGGGTAGATCTGAAAAAGAAGATAACCTTCACTGGACAGATTGTGTTGCTACTCCAGATGGATGGTGTTTCAGAATTCCAAATATAGATTCTGTTTCTCATGGATATCTCTTCAATAAAGATATAACAACAGTAGAGCAAGCAAGAGAAAACTTTAGAGATATATTTGGAATTGATTCTACTGATAATTTAAATTTTTCAAATTACATATCCAATCAATTTATAATTGACGATAGAATTTTTTTAAATGGTAATAAATTAATGTTTATAGAACCTTTAGAAGCAAACTCAAATCCAGCATATGTACAGGCAACTAACAGATATTTGAGTTATATGTTAGGAGGAATGTCTAAGAAGCAAACGTATGATGAAATATTTTCGTACATAATTAAAATCCAAAATTATTTACTATGGTTGTATCAGTCTGGATCTAAATATAACACCCCTTTTTGGGACTATGCAACCTCATTAGAGTTTGATGATACTTTATTTGATGCATTAGTCAACGTGTGTAGCAATAGATCTATGGAATCTGTATGGTCTTTGATAGATAATGAATCTGTTCCTGAAAAATATGGTCAGTGGGATTTATCAAGTTTCAAAACATGGATACAAAACACTAAATAATCAGATGGAAAACGAAGAGCAGTATTATCAATTAGAACTGCCAATTCAAGCAGTTCGTATTATCCATACTGGGTTATCGCAGGCCTGTCAAAAATGGTCCGGTGGTCCTCCACATGAGCAAGAAGATTTATTTGCTATGCGTGATCACTTCTATAGAATCATGCTAGAACATAGGTTTAGCAATATGTAATAAATATTCGTAGATGAATGGATCTACGTGATTGACACTAGTGTAAATCTTGTTATATCAAAATCCAACGAAGTATTTCTTAAAATTAATACTGAACCTCATATAGAATATGAACTTAGAGATCACTTTAAGTTTGAGGTTCCTAATGCAAAATTTATGCCACAGTATCGTGGTAGAAACTGGAACGGAGAGATACATCTCTTTGATATGCGTTCCAAGCAAATCTATGTCGGTCTGTTAGATAAGATTGTATCTTTCTGTGAGAACTACGGATACAGTTACAAGTTTGAAGATAATAAATTCTACGGAACTCCTTATGAGGAGAATGAATTTATTTCTTTTGAGGGAGTAAAGGATTATATAAAATCTATTTCGGTCCACGAGCCACGACAATACCAAGTCGAGGGAGTATTCGATGCTCTAAAACACAACCGAAGACTATTGATATCTCCCACTGCGTCAGGCAAATCTCTGATGATTTATTCATTAGCAAGATATTACGCTGAGCATGGGAAAAATATTCTGGTAGTTGTTCCCACGACCAGTCTGGTAGAGCAGATGTATAAGGACTTTGAGGAATATGGCTGGGACGTTGAGACCCACTGCCATAAAATCTATAGTGGTCGTGAGAAGAATGATACTCGTCCAATTGTCATAACAACATGGCAATCTATCTATAAGTTAGAAAGAAGTTGGTTTGAAAGATTTGAAGTTGTGATCGGTGATGAAGCACATTTATTCAAGTCTAAGTCACTAATACAGATCATGACCAAGTTGCATCATGCAAAGTATAGATTTGGATTTACTGGAACTTTAGATGGCACACAGACGCACAAGTGGGTGTTAGAGGGACTGTTTGGACCATCATATAAAGTAACAAGAACTGATGAGTTGATGAGACAGGGACATTTATCTCAGTTAGATATTCAGTGCCTTGTTCTTAAACATGCGCCACAGACGTTTGAAACATACAACGATGAGATTGAATATCTTATCTCTCACGAACAACGTAATAGGTTTATTAAAAATCTTGCATTAGATCTAAAAGGCAATTCACTTATCCTTTATGCAAGAGTTGAAGCTCATGGACAGGTACTCTACGATCAGATAAATAAAGACAAGCGAGATGACCGTAAGGTATTTTTTGTACATGGTGGCATAGATGCAGAAGAGAGGGAATTAGTAAGAGAGATTACAGAACGAGAAAACAACGCTATCATCGTTGCCTCCTATGGAACTTTTAGTACAGGTATCAATATTAAAAAACTCCATAATGTTATCTTTGCCTCTCCAAGTAAGTCCAGAATCCGCAATCTTCAAAGTATTGGACGAGTTCTTAGAAAAGGAAAAGATAAAGTAAAAGCAACTCTGTATGATATATCAGATGATTGCTCTACAAAAAACAGAAGAAACTACACACTCAATCATTTTATAGAAAGAATTAAAACATATAATGAAGAAAACTTTAACTATGAAATAATCACTATTCAATTAAAGATATGATAGAAGACGATTTTTACTGCACAGTTAAATTAAAATCAGGTGAAGAAATCTTTGCCAAAATAGCTGCTTCCGAAGAGGAGGATAGAACCATGCTTTTGGTTTCTCATCCTATCATCGTAAATGAAATTAAAGGAAGAATGGGAGTAGTAGGATACAAAATTGAACCATGGTTAAAGACAACCACTGATGATATGTTTATTGTTAATCTATCTGACGTACTTACTCTATCAGAATCATCTGATATTGATATGATTATGATGTACCAAGATTACATTCGATCATCTGAATCTAATAAAAACTCAACAAATCAATCAATCATCGATCGTAAGATGGGTCGTCTAGGAAATGTAAATGATGTAAAAGAAATCCTAGAGAAGATCTATAACAAAACTCAAGAGTAATATAGCCTCCTTATCAAACCCCACAAAGGTATTCTATCTGGTATTTGAAATGTGTCAAGTCCTCTTGTCACTTTGGCACTAAGGTGATATAATCTATACATATTATGAGATAAACTTATGATACCAAATATGACCAAACGAAAAAGGTCTGAACACTACGTTAACAATAAGGAATTTCTCGCCGCACTGATTGAATATCGTAATGATGTTGAAAATGCATTCATTAAGAAGTATGGTAGAATTCCTGAGAAAGCTGATCGTGCTACAAGATGGGATACAAAACCACCAATTCCACGCTATATTGGTGAGTGTTTCTTGAAGATTGCAAATCATCTATCATTCAAACCAAACTTCGTCAACTACATGTTCAAAGAGGACATGATCTCTGACGGAATTGAGAACTGTGTTCAGTACATACATAACTTTAACCCAGAGAAATCCCAGAATCCCTTTGCGTATTTCACTCAGATTATTCATTACGCTTTTCTGCGTCGTATTCAGCGAGAGAAAAGACAGTTAGAAATCAAGAATAAGATTATTGAAAAGTCTGGGTACAGTGAGGTGTTTGATGATAACAATACCCTTGACGGATCAAACTATTCCGACTACAATCAAATCAAAGATAACGTTCATTCCAAACTGCGTGGTTAATGAAAGTAAGGTCTTACTGCGACGTTGTAGTTGGTAATTACCCTGATGCAAAAAGTTTTGCTGAAGAATTAAAACCAATACTAGAAAACGAAACAATCACAGTAGGACATACTAATGTCAAAGCTACGATTCATACCGTTTGGAATTATCTACCAGATCACCCTGAGGTGATAAATTTTAAAAAATTTATTACTAAAGAAGTTGATAAACATTTTAATCCTCTAGGAATAGAAGGAGAGAAAGCAAATGTTGTTCAAAATGAATTTTGGGGAAATGTATACACTAAAGGTGATTATGCACAATCCCATCATCACATTCCAAATTCAATTTCTTTAGTATATTTTTTAAAGGCAAAATGGTACGATTCTCCACTCGTCTTTTCTGATTTCAACGAAAAGGTAGAACCAGAAGAAGGTAAATATGTTTTGTTTCCTTCTCACATTCATCATCATGTTCCAATACATAAGTTTGAACACAAAAGAATAACGTTGTCCTCAAACTTTGTAATTTGTATGCCTCACCTTTCTCATCTTTACGAATGAAAATTGCAATCATCACCGATCAACACTTTGGGGCTCGTAAGAATTCAAAGTTGTTTCATGATTACTTTCTAAAGTTTTATAATGATGTCTTTTTTCCATATCTAGAAGAGAATGGCATCACTACCATCGTTGATATGGGTGATACTTTTGACAGTCGTAAAGGTATTGATTTTTCTGCTCTAGCATGGGCAAAAGATAATTATTATGATCGCCTTAAAAGTATGGGCATTAAAATCCATACTATTGTAGGTAATCATACAGCATATTACAAAAATACTAATGAAGTAAATGCAGTTGATCTTCTGCTTCGTGAATATAGTAATGTAATTGTTTACTCTGAAACTGTTGAAGTTAAACTGGATAAACTGAAGGTATTGTTTATTCCGTGGATCAATAAAGAAAATGAAGAAAGCACTTTTAAACTCATTAAAGGTTCAACTTGCAAGTGTGCGATGGGGCACCTTGAGCTCAACGGATTTAGAGCTCATAGAGGGTGCGTCATGGATCATGGTCATGCAAGCGAACTATATTCAGAGTTCGAGAAGGTCTTCTCCGGTCACTATCACACTCGATCGGATGATGGACGAATCTATTACTTGGGCAATCCCTATGAGATGTTCTGGAACGATGTCGATGATCGGAGAGGATTCTCCATCTTTGATACAGAAACTCTTGAACATTTTCACGTAGATAATCCTTATCGCATCTTCTACAATATCTACTACGAAGATACTCCACATCAACTCTTTGATGCGAGTGAGTATGAAAATAAAATTGTAAAGGTTATTGTTCGCAAAAAAACTAATACAAAGAACTTTGAGAAGTTTGTTGATAAAATTACTGATGTAGCTGCAGATATTAAAATTGTAGAAAACTTTGATTTAAACGATCCTGAAGAGTTTGAAGTTTTTGAATCTGAAGATACTATCTCTATTTTGAATAGGTACATCGAGGAGGCAGAAATTGAACTTGATAAGTCTAGAGTACAAAATATTATGAGACAAACTTATCAAGAGGCATGTGAGTTGATTTGAGATGTATATTTTAACAATTTATGGAAAAGAAACGGATGGCGCATATTCGGTAACTGATGAGGAAGGTGATCAAATTTTATATTTGTTCAAAGGCGAAGACGATGCGATGAGGTATGCTATGATGTTGGAGGACGGTGGAAGTCCAGAAATGCATGTCATAGAAATTGAAGATGATATAATGATTAAAACTTGCGAGTTGCATGACTATAAGTATGCAATCATAACTGAAAACGATCTTGTAATTCCTCCCGAAACTACACATGATTTTATTTGAGAAAATTCGTTGGAAAAATTTTCTATCCACTGGTAATCAGTATACTGAGATAGGATTTACACAACACCCAACAAATCTGATTATTGGAACTAATGGAGCTGGCAAGAGCACTTTACTTGATGCTCTCACCTTTTCTCTGTTTGGGAAACCATTTCGTAAAATCAACAAACCTCAACTAGTCAATTCAGTCAACGAGAAGGACTGTATTGTTGAGGTAGAGTTTTCTATTGGGAATACTAATTGGAAAGTTGTTCGTGGTATCAAACCAAATGTTTTTGAGGTGCATCGTGATGGCACTCTTCTAGATCAGTCTGCAGCTGCACTTGATCAGCAGAAGTGGTTTGAGCAAAACGTCATCAAGATGAACTATAAATCTTTTACTCAAATTGTAATTCTTGGTAGTAGCACGTTTGTTCCTTTTATGCAACTGACTGCTACAAATCGTAGAGATGTGATTGAGGATCTTCTTGATATTCGTATCTTCTCCTCTATGAATAATCTGATGAAGGATAAGATTCGTCAGGTCAAAGAGGATATTAAAGTTTTAGATCTTAAGAAAGAATCTTTGAGCGATAAAGTTAAGATGCAAACTAACTTTATTGAAGAGATTGAGAATAAGAGTCAGGAAGATATTGCCATCAAAGAAAAGAATATTGGTTATATCTTGAATGAAGAGAACAATTTGATGAATCATGGCGAGAGACTGAATGAGGAACTCATTTCTCTTGAAAAGAAACTTGAAAAGTATTCTGGAGCTACAGAGAAACTCCGTACACTGGGTAATCTGAAAGGTAAGATCTCTAATAAGGTAGCGACGATTACGAAGGAGCATAAATTCTTCACACAAAATACGGTTTGTCCTACCTGTGATCAAGCGATTGAAGAGACCTTCAGAATAAATAGAATTACCGACGCTCAAAATAAAGCAAAAGAGTTGCAATCCGGTTATAAAGAACTGGAACAGGCGATTAATAAGGAAGAAGAGCGAGAGCGTCAATTCACCACTCTATCGAAGGAGATTACTACCCTAACACATGGCATTTCTCAAAACAATATTAAGATCGCTGGATGTCAACGACAGGTCAGAGATCTGGAATCGGAAATTCAAAGAGTTACCGATAACCTTGCAAATAGAACTACTGAGAATGACAAGTTAGCAACCTTCAAGGATAATCTAAAAACTACATACGACGAACTCGTTCAACGTAAGGACACGATCAACTATTACGATTTTTCGTATAGTTTACTTAAAGACGGTGGAGTCAAATCTAAAATCATCAAGAAGTATTTGCCGCTGATAAATCAGCAAGTCAATAAGTACTTGCAACTTATGGACTTCTATATTAACTTCTCTCTTGATGAGGAATTTAACGAAACCGTCCAGTCCCCAATTCACGACAATTTTTCTTATTCTTCTTTCAGCGAGGGAGAGAAGATGAGAATCGACCTGGCCCTACTCTTCACTTGGCGTGAAGTGGCACGGATGAAGAATTCTGTAAATACAAATCTACTTATTATGGATGAAGTGTTTGACAGTTCTCTTGACGGATTTGGAACAGAAGAATTTTTAAAGATCATTCGGTTCGTTATCAAGGATGCGAATATCTTTGTTATCTCTCATAAGGAATCTTTGCACGATAAGTTTGCAGATGTGATTCGATTTGATAAGGTGAAAGGATTTAGTAGGATGGTTTGATGCCGACATTTGTACATAAGGAAACGGGAAAGAAAATATTCTTCGCGCATATTCCTAGAACAGCAGGAAGATTTGTAGAAGCTAATCTGTTAGAAAATGGGTTTGATTGGGGTGATAGTCACCTTGATACTGGGTTAGGCGTGATGTCTGTTGTGAATAATATTGAGATAGCACACTATCATCGCAAGTATTATCAAAAGTATTTGAATGTAGAAGAAGATACCCCTCAGTTCTCTATTGTTAGAAATCCTCTCACTCGATTTATTTCTGGCTCAATTTATCTAAAGAGAACATACGGTAACGATATACAATCGCAGATGGAAGATCCTATGTTGTTTGGGTCGATGATACAAAATCTTCCTTTTGAAGGATCATGGAATTGGTATCGACCACAAGTAGATTTCTTGAGCAATCAAACTCACATTTGGAAATTTGAAAATAAGATTGGAGATGAGTTTGCTGTTTGGTTAAGTGATATCATCGGCATTAATTTAAAGTTTGATGATAAGGTAGAGTATCCAAAATCTCATGATGAAGGAAATAAATTAAAGATGTCTCCTGCTTTGGAGGTAAATATTAGAGGTGCCTATAATAAAGACTTTGAAGTATTGTATCAAAATAGATAAAACATATTAAATATAACGCTAACTTCATTAAGTTAGCATACGCTGACTATATAATATAGAATTGAGAGAGAATCTTATGTAACGAAAGTCTCGTTGTTATTTCTCGATTGTATTATTAGGAGACATTATGCACAATCTCATTTCACACAATCAATTAGCGGGTTGGAAACTAAGCGTTGAACGGTTGAATCATACATTAGACAAAGCGATGGATGAATCAGATGTTTTAAACGATTACTATAACTGTTTAATTGAGTGTGATGATGATCAGTCTACCTGTAAACGAGTTTGTAGGAGCATTCTTTCATAACCAACCATAGACACTTAAGAAACTGTCACTGAGGGCCCTCACCGAAAGGTGGGGGTTTAGTATTATGGGTACATACAAGAGAAACCACCATGGCAGTCAAGCACGAAATCAAATCCCAACTTGCTAAACTGCTTGCTACTGAAGACTTGATCGTGGAGCACAAGCAAGTGCAGACCGCTTGCTTCAACGTCCACACCCGTGTCCTGACCCTTCCTATGTGGGAGAAGGCAAGCAACACCGTCTATGACCTGCTGGTGGGACATGAGGTTGGCCATGCACTCTTTACTCCTGATGAGAACTGGTTAGAGAAGGTTGCAGTTCCTCCCCAGTTTGTGAACGTGGTTGAGGATGCGCGAATTGAGAAACTGATGAAGCGCAAATATGCCGGACTAGCAAAAACTTTCTACCATGGGTACAAGGAATTACAAGCAGAAGACTTTTTCTCTATATCTGACAGCAGTATTGCTGATCTTAATCTTGCTGATCGTGCAAATCTATACTTTAAGGTCGGTAATTTTGTAGATATTTCTTTTGATTCTGAAGAGAAAGTATTGATTCAGAAAATCGCAGATGTAGAAACATTTGATGATGCGTTAAGAGTTGCTGAAGAATTATATCTTTATTGTAAGAAAGAAAAAGAAGAGAAAGTAACTGATATGCCTATGCCACCTAATGAGATGGGTGGTGAATCTGAACAACCTGCAAATGAACCAGTACAGGAGCAGCAGGAATCTGCTGGAGAGGGTGCTGGTGACTTTATGACTCATGAGGAGATGCTTGAGGAAGCAGCACGTAGAGAGACTGGTGCTCCTCTTAAAGATGAACCAGAGGTGCAGACTGCTGATGCTCTAGAATCAAATCTGCAAGATCTTGTAGACACTGATAGTCGTGAGAATGTATACGTGGAGATCCCTAAAGTTGATCTGAAGTATATTATTGCCAAGAACGATGATATCCATAAAGATATTGATGCTTGGTTTAATCATCAGAAGAATAACTGTTCTCTAGGTATTTTTGAGATAGCTGATGAAGAGTTTGTTAAGTTCAAACGTAATGCACAGAAAGAAGTTAACTATCTGGTGAAAGAGTTTGAGTGTCGCAAGGCAGCAGATTCCTATGCCCGTGCTACCACTGCTCGTACAGGCATTCTTGATACTTCTAAACTGCATACCTACAAGTACAACGAAGATCTATTCAGGAAAGTCTCTGTGATTCCTGATGGTAAGAACCATGGACTGATCTTTGTTCTTGACTGGAGTGGTTCTATGAGCCGTGTGATGCTTGACACAATCAAGCAACTCTATAATCTGATCTGGTTCTGTAAGAAAGTCTCCATTCCTTTTGAGGTGTATGCTTTCACGAATGAGTGGAAGAAACCTGAAATCAATTATGAAACTAATGAACTTGTGAAATCTGCAGACTGGACTTCTTCTTATGTGAAGAAAGAAAATCTCCTTGCTGTTCATGAGCAGTTCTCTATGATGAATCTTCTGACCAGCAAAACAAATGGTAAGCAACTAGAACATCAGTTGATTAACATCTGGCGTATTGCAAAATCCTTCAGTAATTTCTACGGATCTCCTTATTCTGTTCCTACTCGTTTGGGTCTGTCTGGCACTCCTCTAAATGAAGCATTTGTGTGTCTTCACCAGATCCTTCCTCAGTTCCAGAAGCAGAACAAACTGCAGAAGGTTCAGTGTATTGCCTTGACCGATGGTGAAGCAAATCATCTTTGTCGCCATGTTGAAGTACAGCGTCGTTGGGAAGATGAACCTTACATGGGAACTCGTCAGTTGTCTGGTGGTGTTACTTTCCTTCGGGATCGTAAGACTGGCAATACCTACCAGGTTCCCTATGGTTATCACGGATTCTCTGACTTGATGCTACAGAATCTACGTGATAACTTTCCGTCTGTAAATTTTGTGGGTATTCGTGTTCTTGAGGGTCGCGATGCAAACCATTTCATGAAATTGTATTATGATCAGAATTCTAATGAGTTCCGTAAGATTCAAAGTGAATGGAAAAAGCAGAGGAGTTGTATTATTAAGACCTCTGGTTATCATGCATACTTTGCGATATCTGCTGCTTCTCTATCTCAAGATGCAGACTTTGAAGTTGATGATGGTGCAACCAAAGCAAAGATTAAGTCTGCATTCATCAAGTCTCTTAAGACTAAGAAACTAAATAAGAAGGTTCTTGGTGAATTTATTTCTCTAGTAGCATGACAAAAGAAAATTGGAGAGAAATTGCAAAGGCATCTGAAAAGGACCCTAAGGTGATTAAAATCCTTGAGGATGGTCCTAGATCTCTTGGTCAGGCATATCTACTCCAAGCCATGCGATACAAGTATGGACAGTCTGGAAAGTGACACGCGGGGGGTTTGAGACCTCCCTTTTTCGTTTATAATAACTTCAGTTCAAACAAACCACATGTCCCTCTCACCTGAGTTCATTCGCACTTCCCTTCAGGGATTGTATGGTGAGTCTGTTGCTGCTGCTGATATTCGTGCCTGGTGTGCTATGAATGGTGCGAACTATCAAACTGTCACCAACAAACTTACTGATTACAAAACTAGTCGTGGAAAGTGGAACTTGACCGTACAAGAAAAACTAGAGCAAACCTATCAGGCACCAACTGCTATGCCTGCCGTTGAACAAAACCTTATTCCTGCAAAAGATGATACCTTCGTCAGCTTTGGTAACTTCGCTGATGTTAAAAAGATTATTAAGTCCAATCTATTTTATCCTACGTTCATTACGGGTCTTTCAGGTAATGGTAAGACGTTCTCTGTGGAGCAAGCATGTGCTCAATTGGGTAGAGAACTTATCCGAGTCAACATTACAGTAGAAACCGATGAAGATGATCTTATTGGCGGTTTCCGTCTTGTTGGTGGAGAAACCGTTTGGCACAACGGACCAGTTATCGAAGCACTGCAACGGGGTGCTGTGCTGCTCCTTGATGAGATCGACCTTGCCTCAAACAAAATTCTCTGTCTTCAATCTATTCTCGAAGGAAAAGGAGTTTTCCTCAAGAAGATTGGCAAATGGGTTACTCCCGCAGAAGGTTTCCAAGTATTCGCAACCGCAAATACCAAAGGTAAAGGTTCCGACGATGGAAGATTCATCGGAACTAACGTGCTCAACGAAGCATTCCTTGAGCGATTCCCTGTGACCTTTGAGCAAGAGTATCCTGCTGCTGTCACAGAACAGAAGATCCTTGGTAAGATTTGTGAGGATGCAGATTTCTGTAAGCGTCTCTCTGACTGGGCTGACATCATCCGCAAGACCTTCTATGATGGTGGTATTGAGGAGATCATCAGCACCCGTCGTTTGGTCCATATCGTGAAGGCATACAGTATTTTTGGAGACAAGGCAAAGGCAATTCAAGTTTGTGTAAATCGTTTTGATGATGAGACAAAACAAGCATTCCTTGAATTGTATGATAAAGTTGACGCAGACTTCGTGATGCCCGTTGACGAAACCCCTACAATTTGATATAATTATGACGAACTCTTGGAGTCTACTTTACGATACGATGACTGAACATTCAAAGTATTATTATGATTATGATCGTAATGATCCAAACAGAGAAAACCCATTTGTAGAAGATCAAAGTTTTTGGGAAGAGGATGGATTTAGTTTGACTGGTAATCCGATGGCAGCTCAAGATACCATTTGTATGGGATCAGGATCTGATACGATTACCTTTGGTGCTGCTCAATCAGTTCCTATGGATTATCTCTCCCTTGGTGGCGAAGACCACATTACCTTTGATCTAACTATGGATAAAAAATCCGAATCTAATAATAGACAGAAGTATAGTGAAGATGTAATTATTAAAGAACTGAAAGACTATATCACTAGAACATATGACCAGCACTATTCTGCTGGAGATGATAAGATTCAAACCTTGGATCTTATTGAAGCTTGTGGTGATGGTGAGGCATTCTGTCGCAGCAACATCCTCAAGTATGCCTCTCGTTACGATAAGAAAGGCACTGCACGTCGTGACATTATGAAGATTCTGCATTATGCTGTGCTTCTGATGCATTTCAACGATAAGAATGCACAACGTGAAACCTACCCCCAGTGAAACTGAGACCTTCTAATACTATGAAACTGTCCGATAAAACTATCTCTGTCCTGAAGAACTTTTCTTCGATCAACCAATCGATTCTCTTTAAGGAGGGTAGTAAACTTCGCACTATTAGTGTGATGAAAAACATCCTTGCAGAGGCAACTGTTACTGAAGAGTTCATGAAGGATTTTGGTATCTATGATCTTAACCAATTCCTTAATGGTTTGAGTCTGCACTCTAGTCCTGAACTTGACTTCCAAAATGATGGATATGTGATGATCCGTGAAGGTAAATCACGTTCTAAGTATTTCTTTGCAGATCCTAACGTGATTGTTACTCCTCCTGAGAAAGACATTACTCTCCCTTCTGAAGATGTTTGCTTTGAAGTGAGCACCGATCAATTGGAGAAATTGCTTAAGGCATCGGCTGTGTACCAATTGCCAGATCTTTCTGCTGTTGGTGATAATGGTGTTGTTAAACTTGTTGTTCGCGACAAGAAGAATGATACCTCTAATGACTATGCTGTAGTCGTTGGTGAGACTGAAGCAACATTCTCTTTCAACTTCAAAGTTGAGAACATCAAAGTCCTTCCTGGAACTTATGAAGTGGTCGTGTCACAAAAACTTTTGTCACGATTTACCTCTAAGAACCATGATCTGACTTATTATATTGCTCTAGAGCCTGATTCTACTTTCGGATGAACATCTTTGTGACCTCTCCCAGTCCTTGGGAGTCTGCCAGGGTTCTCCCTGACAAGCACATCGTCAAGATGCCCCTAGAGACCTGTCAGATGCTTGCTATTGTATGCTCTGACAAGTGGGGTCATAACTTCGGCACTCTTCCTAGAGCAGATGGTACTCCCTATGCTACTGAGAAGGGTGCTTTTCGTAATCACCCTTGCACTATCTGGGCAAATGAGTTTGTGATTAACTGGCAGTGGCTTCTTGCTCATGGACTTGCTATGTGTGATGAGTATACTGCTCGTTATGGTAAGGTTCACACTTGCCAGAAGACGCTTCTAGCAGCAAAGGAGATACTTCCTACCGCAGACCCTCAAGGTCGCAGTGGAAAGGATACAACACCCTTTGTCTTTGCAGGACCTGATGAGTTCAAGTTAGATACTTCAATATCCATCTTTGAAAAATATAAGATGTATATTGCATCTAAACCATGGGTATGTGATAATTATCTTCGTATCCCAGATCGTAAACCTGAGTGGGTGTAATGAAACATATTCTTTTTACCTTGAAAGGATGTCCATTTGATTTACTTGATGATAAAGAGTTTATACGAATGGTTTTGTTCAGAGCATCAAAAGAATGCAAATCAACACTGCTTGATTTGACAGTACATAAGTTTGAACCACAAGGTGTAACTGGAATTGCTATGCTTGCTGAGAGTCATCTCAGCATCCATACTTGGCCAGAGAATGGCATGGCAGTTTGTGATGTCTTTACTTGTGGGGATACTGCTATACCTGAAAATGGTGTAGAATATATGAAAGAACAATTGAAGGCAACTGATATTGTGTCTCATGAATTTGTTCGACCTTTGGAATGATTATGCGTAATGAATTTTTGTGGGTAGAAAAATATCGCCCCAAAACTATTGAAGATTGTATTTTACCAACAAATATTAAGAAGACTTTCCTAGACTTCCTAGATAAAGGTGAGATACCTAACATGCTGCTCGCAGGTCCTGCAGGGTGTGGTAAAACAACTGTCGCTAAAGCACTCTGTAACCAACTAGGGGTAGATGTATATGTCATCAACGGATCCGATGAGGGACGCTTTCTTGATACGGTCAGAAATACTGCAAAGAATTTCGCTTCGACCGTCTCACTTCAAGCAACTGGCAAACACAAAGTCATCATCATCGATGAGGCTGATAACACAACAAACGACGTACAACTCTTACTTAGGGCGTTTACAGAGGAGTTTTCTGGAAACTGCAGATTCATCTTTACCTGCAATTTCAAAAACAAAATTATCGAACCTCTCCACAGCAGATGCGCCTGTATTGATTTTTCAACCAACTCCAAAAGCAAACCTCAACTTGCCGCCCTCTTCTTCAAAAGACTCCAAGAAATCTTGGCTACAGAATCTATTGAATATGATAACAAGGTCCTGGTAGAATTAATCAACAAACACTTCCCTGATTGGCGACGTGTTCTGAATGAATGCCAACGCTACTCTGTCAGTGGTAAAATTGACTCTGGTATTCTTGCAACCTTTAGTGATGTAAAAGTAAATGACCTGGTTAAGAAACTTAAGGAGAAAGATTTTCCCGAAGTACGTAAATGGGTTGTCAATAACCTGGACAACGATACTTCTGTCCTACTGCGTCGTATTTACGATGCTTGTTATGATTCCATGGTTCCGAATAGTATTCCTGCTGCTGTGCTTACTCTTGCTAAGTATCAGTATCAAATGGCGTTTGTGGCGGATCAAGAAATAAATATGCTTGCTTGTCTAACTGAAATTATGGTGGAGTGTGAATTCAAATGATTAATGTAAAACTGTTTCGTATTACTACTGGTGAAGAAGTGGTTGCAGAACTTGTTTCTGAAACTGATGATACTATAACCGTTCAGAATGGTTTAGTTGTTCTTCCTACAAATACTGGTGTGGGATTTGCACCATGGGCCACTGTGATTGATCAGGAAAATCCAGAGATTACAGTGTCTAAACACCATGTCGTTTATATTGCTCCTGTGCAAGAAGATGTGGCCAAACGCTATAATGAAATGTTTGGTAGCAAGTTAATTACACCTGATAAGAAAAAACTGATTGTCTGATTATGAAAAACCAAAAAGTAAAAGCACAAGTTAAATCTAAGTGGTACTACATTTTCTGGGGTACTGCCACTGTGTCAGTTGTTTTAGGTCAACTATATGTTGGCACTGGATATCGTTACATGTATAGTGGTATGCAAGAACTACTTAATAAAGTTGATGGAGTTCTTCTTCATACAACCCCTGATAATGAATCTAAATTTTATTGATGATCATATCTAATGATGATGCCGTTTGGGCCGCAGATGAATTCATCAAGTATTTCTCTCAGATGGGAAATATTGAGGACTATCTGCGTTTTGTGAAAAAAGAAGTAATCAAGTCTACAAGTTCTCTTGCACCACTTCATGATGAGTTCTTTAACGAGGACATTCATCCGCAAGAGATGGAGTTTGATATCAAGTTTGTTGGTGCCCGCTTTCAACACTCTCTGCCACAAGAACACTATGGCAATCTTTTGAGAGCAGTATCTTCTCATAATAATGAGAGCAACATTCCTGGCAGAGAACTGCGTTGGATGGTCTTTGAGAAGAAAACTCAAACTTGTCTTGGGTTTATTCGTTTTGGATCTCCTACTATCAACTCCAAACCAAGAAATATCTGGTTGGGTCAAGCACCTAACCTTTCAATCTTTAATCGCCATGCAGCCATGGGATTTGTGATCGTGCCATCTCAACCCTTTGGATACAATTACCTTGGAGGTAAACTCCTTGCGTTATTGTGCTGCTCACACTATGCCCGTGAGACGCTGAACCAGGTCTTTGAGAAGGACATCGCCCTGTTTGAAACCACGTCTCTCTACGGGTCTACCACCGATGCCTCACAGTATGATGGCCTTAAACCATTCATGAGGTATAAGGGACTGACTGAGAGTAAGTTCCTGCCTTTGCTCCATGATGAGGCATTCCATCGTCTTCATGATCGGTTTACTGTGTGGAATAACAACCAACCTTTGACTGACAAGAAAGCATCATCCAAGAAGATGAAGCGTCAAACAAAGATGATCTCTATCACTCGTAATTCTCTAAAGGAATATGGGATGGATGAGAAACTGGAGCAGTTCAATTCAGTGATAGAAACCGCACTGTCTCTCACTCAGAAGAAGAGAACTTACTTTTGCGAATATGGATATTCAAATGTCAAAGAAGTAATTCTTGGTAATCAAGATGAATTGGTTCGTGGTCCTAATTGGGACAAGTTCTACCTTGAGAATATTATTGTCTGGTGGAAGAAGAAAGCGACCAAGAGATATGAAAAACTTAAGGCAGAAGAAAGATTCAGAACAAAGGTCGAACTCTGGACTGACGATGATGAAATTCAAATTATTAGATAATGGAACTCAAAGACTGGTTAAATTCAATAAACTTTAATAAGGAAAATCTTATTAAAGACGACCCAGATATCGTTAAACAATATCCTCCATATATTATCAATCGTTGTTTATCTGGTCACATGGACTGTGTGATGTATGCAAATGAAATGAATAAGTATAACTTTCTTGATAAAGATATGCAATATTCGTTTTATCTAAATAGTCTGAGGAAACGAAAGAGGTTCTCTCCTTGGCTCCGAAAGGATAAAGTCCAGGATTTAGAATGTGTCAAACAATACTATGGTTATAGTAATGAGAAGGCATCTCAGGCTCTGAAAATTCTTACACAAGAACAGATTACTTTTATTAAACAACGACTTGATACTGGAGGAATGAAATGAGTACTATGGTTGAACCAACGGTACAGTGGTCACAAGATCAAATGGTGCAGGTGCTTCTAAGTGAACCTGATGACTTCCTAAAAGTTCGTGAGACACTGACACGCATCGGAGTTGCATCACGTAAGGAAAAGAAACTCTATCAGTCTTGTCATATCTTGCATAAGCAAGGTTTATACTACATCGTCCACTTCAAAGAGCTCTTTGCACTGGATGGAAAACATGCTAACCTTACTGTTAACGATGTACAGAGACGCAATCGTATTGCACGTCTTCTTGCTGACTGGGGATTAATCTCCATCGTAAAAGAAGAATCAGTTCTCGACATCGCTCCACTAAATCAAATCAAAGTTCTGGCTTATAAGGATAAGTCGGATTGGATTCTGGAGCAAAAGTATAATATAGGAAAAAAAGGTAAGCAACAAGAAAGTGAATGAAAACTATTGAACGTCATCGTTATAAAGACAAAGAGATATTTCAGACCAGAACATTAACTTATAATCCATATCCCATGACTGAGATCGAATCGGTCATGGGACTTATTGTTAGCAACCTAAAACCAGAAATGGTTAGTAAGAAATACCGTGAGGAGAATTTGACCAACCCCATGTTTGGCCACTGCTACCATTCCTCACAAGCCCTGTTTTATCTGATGGATACGAATGTCCTTGAGCAGAGAACTGCAATTGATTATCATGATGAAGCACACTGGTGGTTAGTTGATACTACTAATGAAAAAATTTATGATATCACCGATGATCAATACTATCATGTTGGTCAGACTCCACCATATGATGATGGGAAGAAAAAACCTTGGTATGGTTGGAAACAAAGACCCCATCAGAGGACGTTGGATCTGATGGTTCTGGTTCTTGGAGACAGATTGGCCCTTGACAAGATTACTGATCAACCTGTATAATATCCAAGTACATAGGTGAAGCACTCGCTTGCAGCGGACAAGACTTCACTATTAATTGCTACCCAGCAGGAGACGCACATGGCTGTTAAAGTCAGAAAGGGATTTGGTCCCCAAAAACAAGACATCGATCTGAACAAGTATGAAAATCGATGGTCTAAAGAAGAAATTCAGAGTCACTCCAAACGAGGAACGTTTATTCGGTTCGCTTTCCTTGATCTTAATAAGTTTGGCGGTGATCTCTTTCACGAAGAGTTGATCAACCTTGCTATTCGTGAAGATGGTAATCGTAGCAATACTGATAGAGGTATTGCATATTCTTTCAACACAAAGGGATGGAGCTATGATCCATTCCCTCCTATTGTTGATACTACATTTAAGGTAAAAGATGGTCGCACTCGCATCCGTGCTGCGATGCTTGCAGGATGCACTTTCATCGTGGTCGCAGTCTTTGCCTATCCTGATGAACAAGATCCTAAAACTGCTTTTGTTCAGTCTCTTTCTGAAGCTATTGTTGGTAACGATGACCTCATCAGTCGCCCCACTAAAACCGGTGACCTGTTTGAAGCTAGCGTTGCTGCCGTTACTGATGGTGGTGTTGAGCATGATAAAACTGCAATTGCAGATTTGCTCTTTAATGAATTTGAAGCACTGCGTTTTATCAAACAAGATGAAGTTGCTAACTTAGTAGAAGCAGTCTATGATGCTGTTCTGGGCGGACAACGTGCGGTTTGGATTCCTGATCGTGCCGATGTTCTTGCATATTTGAAAAAGTCTCCAGACATGCCTCAAGATGCTGCACTGGAAGATGAAGTTAGACTTGGAAAGAAACGAGTCTTCGTGTATGCTGCCCCTAGCAATACCAATCAGGGTCGTCTTTGGGGTATGATTGCAAAAGAAGTCCCCGAAGATTGTTATGTGGTGCTTTATACCACAAAGAAAGTCCCCTCTAAAATCAAAATGGGGTACAAAGATTTCATGGCATTTATTGAAATGCGATATCAAGAATGTTTTGAGATCGTAAATCGCACTGCATCTGCTACTGGATTCAATATCGATCTCAAACCTCCCACCAAACGTCCCTGGAAAGTGATAGGTGTTATTCCTCAAATGAATGACGAAACTCATGAGACTCTCCGTAGATCTCACCGTCTGATTCAGATTGAGGATTGTTGATAAATAAGACTGAGACCTTTCGTGCGGTCTCTACAAAAGTCGGAAACCCTATAAAGAGGTTCGGTAAATACCGTTCCTCTTTTTTTGTTTTTATGTTATAAATAAGTATGGATGCCTTCGGGGTCCACACAATCAAATCTCGCTTTCAAAGGAGAAGTAAAGATGGGAAACCTACAGAAGTTTCATGCAGCCGATTTACCAAAGTTGCTTGAGAAGATAAATAGGAATAGTATTGGTATGGATGATTACCTTAGCAGGGTGTTTGATCTTCACGAAACAACTGCTAGCTATCCTCCATACAACTTAGTGACAGTCAGTAATGTTGAGTCTAGACTGGAACTAGCACTAGCAGGATTTAAGAAAAAGCAAGTAAATGTCTACACGCAAGACGGAAAACTCTTTGTCGAAGGGCAAAGAGAAGATGGAGAAACTGGAACAGAATACGTCCATAGAGGAGTGGCTCAAAGATCATTCACTAGATCATGGACCCTCAGTGACGAGACGGAAGTTAGATCAGTTGAATTTGAGGATGGGTTGCTGAGTATCACACTCGGTAGAATTGTTCCCACTCATCATCAGAGGAAAGACTGGTTCTAAATACTATTGAATATCGTCGCCGCAGAGGGGCAACTGGCACAATCCAGTTGACGCCCCTCTTTTTTCTTGGTAGAATAGAAATGAAGAAAAACTGACTTATGACTATCAAATTACTGCTCTTGAAATCAGGTGAAGACATGATTGCCAGTGTGGCAGAGATGGGATATGGAGAAGGTGAAGACCGACGAGTGGTTGGATATTATCTCAACAAACCTTGCGTGATCAAGATGCGTGATCCTAACGTTCTTGATGATGTAAGTGAGGGACGTGGGCGCAAGGCTGGGTATGAGGTATCTCTCTTCCCTTGGATGCCACTGTCTGCCGAAGAGACCATCCCTGTTCCTTCTGACTGGGTTGTGACTATGGTGGAACCAACCATCAAACTAAAAGAAATGTACATCGAGGACATCGTAGACCATGGAAAAAACGATCAAAGCACTACTACTGACGACGGGTCAGATTCTGATAACTCAGATTAATGAAGTAGGGGCAGACATCGGAGAACCCGATTGTAAAATGACCAATCCTTTCTTGTTAAAGGATGACGGAACATTAGAACCCTGGTTACTAAATGTATCTCGTCAAGACGAATTTATGATTAGTTCTGATAAGATTATTACTCTTACAGAACCCATGCCCACCCTAGTTGAAAAGTACGAAGAACTCACTAAGTAATGCGTTTCTACACTAATGTTCAGTTGATTGGTAATCAGTTCCTCGTCCGGGGAGTTGAGAATGGTAGGAGGTATGAACATAGAGATGAATTCTTCCCTACCTTATTTGTGAAATCTAAGAGAGATTCAAAGTATAGAACATTAAGTGGAGAACCTGTAGAAGAGATTCATCCTGGTAGTGTTCGCGACTGTCGCGACTTCTACAAGAAGTATGATGAAGTTGATGGATTTGAGATCTATGGTAATGATCGATACATCTATCAATATATTTCTGAGAAGTATCCTGAAAATGAGATCAAGTTTGACATCAGCCAGATCAAACTGGTAACTCTTGATATTGAGACTACTGCAGAAAAAGGATTCCCTGATGTGGAGTCTGCATCAGAAGAGATTCTTGCAATTACAATTCAGGATTACACCACCAAACAGATTACTACTTGGGGTGTGAAACCGTTTATTAATAAACAGAAGAATGTTACTTATCATCACTGTACTTCTGAGCATCAACTGCTGAGCCATTTCATCAATTATTGGATGCAGGACGTTCCTGATGTTGTAACTGGTTGGAACATTCAACTGTTTGATATCCCATACATCTGTAAGCGACTTAACAGGGTGCTTGGAGAGAAGTTGATGAAGAGATTCTCCAACTGGGGTCTTGTGACCGAAGGAGAGGTTTTTATCAAGGGTAGGAAGCAGATCACCTTTGACGTTGGTGGACTCACTCAACTTGATTATCTTGATCTATACAGAAAGTTCACTTACAAAGCACAGGAATCTTATCGACTTGACTACATCGCAGAAGTAGAACTAGGACAGAAGAAACTGGATCACAGTGAGTTTGATACCTTCAAAGATTTCTATACTCACGGTTGGCAGAAGTTCATCGAGTATAACATCGTTGACGTAGAACTTGTTGACCGTTTGGAAGACAAGATGAAACTGATTGAACTTGCGTTGACCATGGCATATGATGCTAAGGTAAACTATGCTGATGTGTTCTATCAGGTCCGCATGTGGGACAACATTATCTACAACTATCTAAAGAAACGTGGCATCGTTATTCCACCAAAGATTCGTTCAGACAAAAATGAAAAGTATGCAGGAGCATATGTCAAGGAACCGATTCCTGGAAAGTATGATTGGGTTGTGTCTTTTGACCTTAACTCTCTCTACCCTCATCTTATCATGCAGTATAATATCTCCCCAGAAACCTTACTGGAAGAACGTCACCCCACGGCTACAGTTGATCGAATACTTAATGAAGAAATAAACTTTGAGTTGTATAAGGATAATGCTGTCTGTGCGAATGGTGCCATGTATCGCAAGGATGTTCGTGGGTTTCTACCAGAACTCATGGAGAAGATGTATGGCGACCGTGTAATCTTCAAGAAGAAGATGATTCAAGCAAAGAAAGATTATGAAAAAACTCCTACTAAGACTCTGGAGAAAGAGATTGCGCGATGCAATAATATTCAGATGGCTAAGAAGATTTCACTCAACTCTGCTTATGGTGCAATCGGTAATCAGTATTTTAGGTACTACAAATTGGCCAACGCGGAAGCGATTACGCTTTCTGGTCAAGTCTCTATCCGTTGGATTGAGAGTAAGATGAATGAGTATCTAAATAAACTGTTGCAAACAACCGAAGAGGATTACGTAATTGCATCTGACACAGATTCAATTTATCTTAATCTTGGACCTCTTGTTGATAAATTTTTTGCTTCTAAGTCTAGCGACAAAGCTGCAATTGTTTCCCTACTTAACAAGATCTGCGAAGAAAAATTTGAACCGTATATCGATCAGTGCTACCAGAATCTTGCGGACTATGTTTCGGCATACGACCAAAAGATGCAAATGAAACGTGAGAATATCGCTGACCGTGGCATCTGGACTGCGAAGAAACGATACATTCTCAACGTGTGGGATAGTGAGGGTGTTCGTTATGAAGATCCCAAACTTAAGATGATGGGTATTGAGGCAGTCAAATCATCCACTCCTGCTCCATGTAGAAAGATGATTAAGGATGCCTTGAAGTTGATGATGAGCGGCACTGAAGAAGATGTGATTGACTTTATAGATAAGTCTCGGACAGAGTTTAAGAAGTTGCCACCAGAGCAAATTTCTTTCCCGCGATCAGTTTCTGATGTTCAGAAATATAAATCCTCATCCGACATTTACATGAAGGGAACTCCCATTCACTGTCGCGGGGCTCTTCTGTTCAATCATTATATTAAAGAGAAGAAACTTACTAATAAGTATTCTTTAATACAAAATGGTGAAAAGATTAAATTCTGTTATCTTAAAAAACCAAACATTATTCATGAGAATATCATCTCATTTATTCAAGAGTTCCCTAAAGAACTCGACCTTGACAAGTACATCGACTATGATCTACAATTTGAAAAGTCCTTTGTCGAACCACTGAAAGCAATTCTTGATGCTATCGGTTGGAATGTCGAAAAAACTGTAAACCTAGAGCTATTTTTCTCCTAATGGACCTGCCTATTACTGATAAAGAACTTGCAACTATTGTAAGTGCTCTTCTTCTTGGAGGAGATACTTCTTTATATCAAAAACTCAAGAAGATTAAGGATATCCGTGATGCTAACCCAGGCGGACCTTACAAAAAAATTGCCCGTGAAGAATTTGGATTTGTATTGTAATGGATTTTTTAAAAGAGATTGTAAAAGAGATTGGCGATGACTTTACCAGACTGGCAAAAGACATCGACGACACAGAAACTTACGTGGACACAGGTTCGTACATCTTTAACGGACTTTGTTCAGGTAGTATATTTGGTGGTGTATCTGGGAATAAGATTACTGCCATCGCTGGGGAGTCTTCTACTGGAAAAACTTTCTTCTCGCTTGCAGTTGTCAAAAATTTCTTGGACGCTAATCCTGATGGCTATTGTCTATATTTTGACACTGAAGCCGCTGTTAACAAGAGTCTTATCGCAAGTCGGGGTATTGATTTAGAGCGACTGGCTGTTGTAAATGTTGTTACAATTGAGGAGTTTAGAACCAAAGCACTGAAGGCAGTCGATATATACCTTAAGAAACCAGAAGACGAACGCAGACCTTGTATGTTTGTGCTAGACTCTCTGGGTATGCTTTCTACAGAGAAGGAAATTCGTGACGCACTAGACGACAAGCAAGTTCGGGACATGACTAAATCCCAACTTGTCAAGGGAGCATTTCGTATGCTTACACTCAAACTTGGTCAAGCAAAAATTCCATTAATCGTCACCAATCATACCTATGATGTCATCGGATCATACGTTCCCACCAAAGAAATGGGCGGAGGCAGCGGTCTCAAATATGCAGCGTCTACAATCATTTATCTCAGCAAAAAGAAAGAAAAGGATGGAACAGAAGTCGTTGGCAATCTTATTAAAGCTAAGACAGCAAAGTCGCGTTTAAGTAAGGAGAACAAAGTTGTTACAGTGCGTCTTTATTACGATGAGCGTGGTCTTGATCGATATTTTGGTCTTCTTGAACTCGGTGAGATTGGCGGACTTTGGAAAAATGTAGCAGGTCGTTATGAGATAGACGGCAAGAAAGTCTATGCCAAAGCAGTTCTTAAAGATCCAGAAACATACTTCACACCTGAGGTGATGGAGAAACTGGATGAGATTGCAAAGGAGGAGTTTAGTTACGGTTCATGATTAAAGTTATCAAAACTGGAATCAACGTATCTAAAATCGTCGAACAATTGAAGAAATATCCACAGGATTGGGATCACCAGAAAACTCTGGAAGGATCTCAATCCTTAGTTGATAGAGGGTTTGATGACTTGCCAGTTGGCGCACTTCAACTTATAATGGGTGGAGTCAAACACAAGGAAGACTTTGTGGGAGACTCAGAAATCAACATCAAGACTCCTGCCTATGCACATCATAGTGAGATCCGAAAGATCATACGCAAGCAATTTAAGAATGCAGATATTCACAGATGCGGCTTTCTTTCACTCCCTATTGATGGTATAGTTGGAGCACATATTGATGAAGGAACATACTATCTGAGCAGAAACAGATATCACCTTTCAATACTCGGAAGGTATCAATATTTCTGTGGCAAAGAAACTGTCATCGTTGAACCAGGAACTCTTCTTTGGTTCAACAACAAACTACCTCATGGCACCGTTAATATCGGTGATGAAACACGTATAACCTTCGTATTTGACATTCCGCATGGACAAAGTTGAAATCCTAATTTTAAGAAATCTTCTTTATAATGAGGAATATCTCCGTAAGGTAATTCCTTTTATTAAATCGGATTACTTTGAAGATCCTCATCAGAAGATCACATTCCAAGAGATTGAAAAATTTGTCACAGAGTATAATAAACCTGCAACCAAAGAAGTTCTTTGTATTGAGGTAGAAAAACGTCAAGACATTACTGATACTTCTTTTACTGAGGTGACTAAACTCATTAGTTACCTTGAAGATGTTGCTACAGACTATGATTGGTTGTGTGACACGACAGAAAAATGGTGTCGTGATCGTGCTATCTATCTGGCACTGATGGAGTCCATCGCACTCGCTGATGGGAAAGATAAAGATAAAGACCGTGATGCAATTCCTAGTATTCTATCAGAGGCTCTGGCAGTTTCTTTTGATGCTCATGTAGGACATGACTACCTGCTCGATTATGAGGAGAGATTTGAATCATACCATCGCAAAGAAGACAAGATTCCATTTGATCTTGAGTATTTCAACAAGATTACAAAAGGTGGTCTTCCGAACAAAACGCTTAATATTGCTCTCGCTGGCACTGGTGTCGGCAAAAGTTTGTTTATGTGCCATGTTGCAGCTTCCGCACTCTTGGGAGGGAAAAACGTATTATACATCACGGCTGAAATGGCTGAAGAGAAAATTGCAGAGAGAATTGATGCTAACCTGCTCAATATACCTATCCAAGAGATAACAGAACTTCCTAAACAAATGTTTGAGGAAAAGGTAACAAAACTATCGCAGAAAACTCAAGGTTCTCTTATAATTAAAGAGTACCCAACTGCTTCTGCACATAGTGGCCACTTTAGGGCACTTCTTAATGAGCTTGCACTTAAGAAGTCATTTAGACCTGATATTATTTTCGTTGATTACCTTAACATATGTGCTTCCGAAAGATATCGCGCAGGCAGTAATGTCAATTCATATACAGTTGTCAAGGCTATTGCTGAAGAACTTCGAGGATTGGCTTGCGAGGCGAACGTACCTATCGTTTCTGCCACCCAGACCACTCGTTCTGGTTATGGCAGCAGTGATGTTGAGCTTACTGACACTAGTGAGTCCTTTGGTCTCCCTGCTACTGCTGATCTTATGTTTGCCCTTATTTCAACTGAAGATCTTGAAGGACTCGGGCAAATTATGGTGAAGCAATTGAAGAATAGATATAATGATCCGACCATTTCTAAGAGGTTTGTGGTAGGTATCGACCGTGCTAAGATGCGTCTGTATGATTGTGAGCAGTCAGCACAGGATGATATTCTTGACAGTGGTAAAGAAGAAGAGTATAATAACGATGAAGCAAAACCAAAAAAATCATTTGAGGGATTTAAGTTTTGAACGGTTACTATTCTGTGTTTAATCCTAGAGGTGAAAAGATTGCTGATTGTGGTTCTGAAAAAGATGCAGTCAATCTTCTTGGCATGAGAAACCGTAGATGGGAAGGACATTATTATTCGTTCATTCCTTTGCCTGGTGACATTATTGATGTCTCTAATGGTAAACAACTTCCTACCCGAGATATCGTTGTTAATATGGACGGTGGTGTTGGTGGTAGTTGGAAAGAAGTAGTAATTAAAGAACTCCCTCAAAATTGTCAAGAACCATTTATCCCCGATTTTCATGACTAAAGTTGATACTGAAAAATACGTAGAATTTGTTAAGGGTGTGACTAGCGATCCGTCTTTGGATTATGCTGCATTCCTTACTCGCACCAACTCTCTTGAACTTCAGGAGGATTGTAATGTGACACAACTTCTGACTGCAGCTCTTGGCCTTGCCGCAGAGTCTGGCGAGTTCACTGAAGTTGTGAAGAAGATCATCTTCCAAGGCAAACCTTACAACGAAGAGAATGTCTTTCACATGAAACGTGAACTGGGAGATATCTGTTGGTATCTGGCACAGGCATGTATGGCACTTGATACAACCTTTGATGAAGTGATTGAGATGAACGTTGAGAAACTCAAAGCACGATATCCAGGTGGAGAGTTTGATGTTCACTACTCCGAGAACAGAGAAGAAGGCGACGTTTAATGCTTACTGCAATCAACTACATAACAGCATTCTGGACTGTAGTTGTGATGAATTGTATTCAACCGGTCAATTGGAAAGCATGTGCTCCAGTTCATGAATGGTTACTTCCTGAACTGGAGTATGCATGGAAACTCAAGACTGGTGAGATAGTTCCTTATCAAAATGAAAAGGATATTATTAATGGGTTATAATTGTGAAAATTATTGAGAATGTATTAAGTGATAGTTTTTTTAATGAAACACTAGATATTCTAAACAAACACTCCAGAGAATTCTGTTGGAAACCAAATAAGTTTTTTTGGCCAGATTATTTGATGAAGGGTTTGTATGGGACTGTAATGGTTTCTCTTGCTCCTGAAGAATATGATCGTAAGTTTGCAAAAGAATTGTATAATGTTATTCCAGAGTTTGATAAGTTGAAATGCATCTTTCAGTGTTTTGATAGAGGTGCTGGTATCGCTGTTCATGATGATCTTGATCAATACAGATGGGCAGCAACACTTTATCTTAACTTTAAGTGGAATGTGAATGACGGTGGAATTTTTTGTTGGAAACCAATCGATACTGATCAAGACTTTCTATGGAGAAGTATCGTCCCAAAGAAAAATCTACTCGTTATAAATGATCAAAACGAAAAACACTTTGTCACTCCAGTGAGTCCTTATTCGGAAGAAGAAAGATATACTGTTCAAATATGGGCAAAGTGATCGCGGGGTTATAGCTCAGTTGGTAGAGCGCCTGCTTTGCAAGCAGGATGTCAGGAGTTCGAGTCTCCTTAACTCCATTCTAAATACTTAAAAAGTATTGTGTGTTATGAGTAACACTGCCAAACAAGAAGATTGTTCTATTTTATTCTTTAAAGAGCACTGCGATAAGAAATTCAAACTTAGTGACAAGCAATACGCCGAGTTGGATAAGAAAGCATTTGGTAAGAGCGGAGTTTATCCTCAGGCAAATGCTGTTTGGAGAAGAAGTTATGATGAGCAAGTTATTGGTCTCATGAATTACATGATATCAAGGGGTATCACGACGACTGGTTGGTCTTGGTCAAGAGATCAGGCAAATGGTATGATGAACTTCTTGAATAAAATCGCACAACAGAAAGGTGGAGTCACAGGATCTCTTGACAGTTGGAATCCCATGGATGTTGTTGCTGTAAAAAAATCAGAAGAGGCAAAGATAAAAAAAAGAATAACTGAGATGTGTGATACTGGTGATAAACTATTAAATTTAAATACTTTGAATTCCTTAATGGAAGAATATATTAGAGATAAAAAATTGATGCCAATATCTCTTAAGCAAGTGGGTAAGAACGAAAGAGGAACTTTTGAAATGAGTTCAAATCTTAAAACTAGAGAAGCAAAACGAAGATCTCTTCATGAGTTTACTGCAGATAACTTTGCATGTGATTTGGCATGGGATGCGAATGCAAATGAATGGAAATTTGCACAGGAAATTTCTTGGGATATGATTGATAGTGGAGGTGGAGGCAGAGAGGCTATGTCTGTCCATGTTCAAGGAAGAACTTTTCAGGCAAAACAACCAAGAGAAAAACCTCAACATAGTGGTGCAGCTATTGGTGCTACAGGAGCTATGCTTGGTAAAGCATCTGTTGGAAAATTAGATGCTTTTGTAAAAAAATGTGGTTTAAGTGAAGTGCCTGCCCCAGCAAAACATCCACATATTCCCAATCCTGGGGCTGTTTGGTCTGATGCCGATAAAAAGTATTGGATTAATTTGTACAATACTCTGAAGAACGCATCTATTGATGGAAAAAGAATAGATTTTGGTAGACCAGGAAAATATGAAGAAGGAACTAATCCATCTGAAGATGGATTTGAAGCAGCACTTAATGAAGCTTGTCTTGCAGACCAAAGAGATGCGAAAACAAAAACTGGTAGATCTGCTGGAAGTAGATTAACTGCAAAGTTGTGGGGAATGGAATGGTTGCATCGTTACTATATGATGTCTAAAAAGAAAAAGTTTGATGTCTTCATGCATGTACTAGTTGATGCGATGAAGAAAGAGTCTTCAACTGCGGGACCTTTTGTTAAAGTGTTCGGTAAACCAGGACTTACCGCAAGAAGATACTAAATAATGTATAAGGATTATCAATATAAATGAAAAGTTTCTTTCAGTTCCTGAATGAGGCTCAGTCGCAAGCAAGTATGCAAGCGAGAAAACTGAACCTTGTAAGTGATGGCCACGGTGGTTGGTTAGATTCCCGTGGTAAATTTGTTGCGACTACTGAAGATGGTAAGTTAAAATTTGCAGATAAGAAGAAAAAGAAAGCAGAAGATGACAAACCTGCACAACAAAAAACAACACAATCAGAACCTGAAGCAAAGACTAAGAAACCTGCAACTCAAACGACTGGCGCGAAGAAAGCAGAAGCAGGTGAAGGAGATCAAACTTCTGGGGAGACTACAGAAACTCTGACTGTTACATTTGGTCGTTTCAATCCACCAACTGTTGGACACGGAAAACTCCTTGCCGCAGCCCAAAAGGCAGCACAGGGTGAAGATATGAAGATCTATCCATCACGATCGCAGGATGCTAAGAAGAATCCACTAGATCCTGATATGAAGGTTTCATTTATGAAGAAGATGTTCCCTGATTATTCTGAGAACATTATTAATGATGATGAGATGAAGTCAATCTTTAATGTATTGGTTGCAGCAGATGAGGCAGGATATAAGAACGTCAATATTATTGTAGGATCAGATCGTCAGGCAGAATTTGAGAACCTAGCAACCAAGTATAATGGTGAACTCTATAACTTTGACAACATTCGTGTCATCTCTGCTGGTGTAAGGGATTCTGATGCAGAAGGTGTTGAAGGAATGTCTGCATCCAAGATGAGAAAAGCAGTCATGGATGATGACTATGATTCATTCCGTAGAGGAACACCAAAAGAATTAAATGATGGTGATACCAAGGCACTGTTTAATGCAGTTCGTCAGGGTATGGGTTCTAAGAAGAAAAAAGAAGTTGCTGAGATGTGGGAGATTGCTCCTGAAATTGATCCGAAGGGGTTACGTGACAACTATGTATCTGGCAATATCTTTAATCTTGGTGATGTTGTAGAGAATTTAAATACTGGTCTGATTGGTAAGATTGTTCGCCGTGGAACAAACCATCTTATCTGTGTGACACAAGAGAACTATATGTTCAAGTCCTGGATTCGTGATGTTATGGAAGCAGTTGTGAATTATTCAGGTCCATCTGGGGTTCCATCAAACCAGAGAGAGGTTGGAACTGATGCAAATCGTAACTATACGATGAGAATGACCGGCACGGCTGGTATTAAAAATTTAATAAATAAGTATAAGATTAAAAAGTAAGATAGTATCACCATGTCTAATGGAATCGGATCTAACCCTTTGAATGCTATTTCAAAGGTATACTTAGAGCAAATTGCTGAGAAAAAAGACGATTCATATCTTGAACCTGATATGAAGAAGCGTCAGGCAAATAACGAGAAGGCACGTAAGGAAATGGAAAAGGTGAAGGGTCAGAAGAACCCTCACTTTGAGGAAAAGGATCCTTTCGGTAGACCAGATGGAAAGCATGGTGGTGTTCCTAAGAAGGGTGGTGGATATGATAAAGCATATCAAGCCAACATGAAGAAGGTTAAAGAGTTAGATAAGAAAGAAGGATGGGATGCTGTAAATGCTCTTGCTGATGCATATAAAGAAATGCATCAGGTGGATGAGAATCGTGCTGCTATGGGAAGAATCGCCAGAGAATATAAGAAGAGGAAAGAAGAGGAGGGCATGAAAAAAAGGATGGCGGATCATGCCGATAAAATGAAAAATGATCCTGAGTACGCCGCAAAAAGAAGAGCACAGAATAAAATTCATAGAGAAGAACTTGAGTTAGACGAGAATCGTCGTGCTGCCCGTGCTGCTGGTGGGTATAAGGATGACTCTAAAAAGCAGAATGATCCCTCCAAGGCAGGTTTCACTGGCGTCGGTAACATGAGTATCGACCAGATCCGTAAGATGTCTGCTCGTATGGATAAGGAAAAAACTCAGAAAGAAGGACTTGATCCTGTCGGTAAGGAAGATGGTGATGTCAATAATGATGGTAAGAAAGATAGTACTGATTCTTATCTGATGAAGCGCCGTAAGGCAATTGGTAATGCCATCAAAGGCAAGATGAAGAAAGAAGAAGTTGAGAATGTAG
>Ga0208792_1000019_pt1 | contig 76521 bp, 116 predicted proteins | sample 14_taG_FD_184087 | JGI IMG/M metagenome (GOLD analysis project Ga0208792, IMG submission 184087) | Marine viral communities from the Subarctic Pacific Ocean - 14_ETSP_OMZ_AT15311 metaG (SPAdes) (version 2) | ecosystem: Environmental > Aquatic > Marine > Oceanic | place: Pacific Ocean...
ACTGCTGGGTTCTCGATTGTTAGTTATACAGGTACAGGTTCAGCAGGAACTGTTGCGCATGGTTTGAATACTGCCCCCTCCTTATTACTTTGCAAAGGACGCCAAGAGACAGGAAGCAATGGCAATTGGTTAGTTTACCACTCTTCTCTAGGCAATACAAAGTATGTCATATTAAATACTACTGCTAGTGAAGCTGCTGATGTTGGCGCTTGGAACAACACGTCGCCAGACTCAAATACTTTTAGTATAGGAACGTTTACTGGTGCTAACTCAACTAGCGGAAACATTTGTTACGCCTTCTCACCTGTCGAATCGTATAGCAGCTTTGGTAGTTATTTAGGCAACGGTTCTGCCGATGGTCCGTTTGTGTTTACCGGGTTCAAGGTTAAGTGGTTAATGATTAAATGTTCTAGCGCTAGCGGTGAAAATTGGATTATTTTAGATAGCGCAAGAAATACATATAACGAAGTGGTTGATTTCCTCGAAGCCGATACAAGCGATGCTGAATACTCCTCATCTAACTACGCTGATACAGACTTTTTGTCTAATGGTTTTAAGTTAAGAGCTACAAACAATGCTGTTAATGGTAGCAATACCTATGTGTATGCCGCCTTCGCTGAACATCCATTTAAAACGGCACGCGCCCGTTAAACTCACTTTATCGATCAAGAGTCATGATCTACAAGCTCGGTGACCGCACCCTTTCCGTTCAGCGTGGGCTCAATAGCTGCGCCTAAAAATTTAAGACTAGCCTTAAAAGGCTTATACTTAAGCTACCGTACCTCTGACTGCTGTGTACATTCTCGACGGCAAACCACTATCCCTTGATGTACCGTTTAGTCACGGTGGCACTCTTTATCCTGCTAATTGGCTAAGACTTTCATCTCTGCAAGATCGAAACGCTATTGGTATTACGGAGCAAGCGGGACCCCAACCTTACGACCAAAGGTTCTACTGGGGATGGTCAGCTAGTGGAACTTTAATACCTAAAGATCACACAGGACTAGTCACCTTGTGGACAAGCAACACGAAGAACACTGCAAACACTCTGTTGGCACCTACAGACTGGATGCTTATTCGTGAATACGATAACGGAACACCTGTAGAAAGTGGGGCACGAGCTTGGCGTCAAGATGTTCGACTTGCTTCTGAAAGTAAAGTTACCTCGTTAGGTCTTACGACAAGTACTTCGGGCTTAGCTGATTACGTAACTTATACGAGCCCCTCTGGCGGATCTCCTTCCGATTACAACTACTGGCCTAAGCAAAATAACGAGGATGCTTCGTTATGACAAATAGAGCTATTTTTAATCGCAGGTTTACTTCATTTACCGCTGACGGTACTCAAGTTTGGCTTGTAAACGGTTCTTCAGTAACGACTTCTCCAGTAACGACTGTAGATTTTATTGCTGGTCAGAACCTTATTCAAGGAGAAACTGTTTTTGTCAGCGGCACTGTCGTTTTAGCTGCAACAGCTGCTAGTGGAATTGATCCTACAAACTACAACGCGATAGGTATTACTTCTGAAGCTGCTTCAGTCTCAGATTCTGTAAGAGTTATTTTGGATGATGTTGCTGTTCTTTCTTCAGCAAATTTAATTAATGAGACGGCTTTGACTCCAGGTCAGTACTACTACGTTTCAAATGAAGCGGGTAAGTTGACGGCTGCAGCTGCTCCCTCCGGTATTACTCTTACTGATGGATACGCTGCTTTAGCTCCCGTAGGGATAGCTCTTACTTCGTCTGAATTAAGCGTTGAAATTGCACCTGTTACTGTCTTAACTGAATAGGGCTATACTTAACTTAAGGGAGATTTTTAAATGGCTGCACGTCGCCCACTTGTTGTTGTTAGCGGACTTTTTTCTGAACTACCTCAAGGTGATTCGATTGTAGGTTCGTCAGCTGGAAGCTTAGTTGCTGGTAGTGGCCTAGATGGCGGTGGGTCATTAGATGGCTCTACTAGACGTTTTGATGTTGAACTTGCTGCTGCTCCAAGCGGATTAATTTTTGTAGGTACAGGAGATAGTGCAAAACTAGGTCTTGACGGAGCAGCTTCAGCAGGGGCAACTCAAGCGTTAGCTTCTGGTAATGCTGCTCTTACTGACTTAAGCTCAAAAGTATCTAAAGGCGGTGATGTTGTTAGTGGAACTCTAGTAGTTGAGTCGCAGTCTTATGGAACTATCAGTACCTTTACAGGATCTGGTGTTATAACTTTAGATTTTGGAGCTAGTAATAACCATGTAGTTACTCTTCAAGGTAACTCAACTTTAGGAGCACCTACATCTCCAAGTGGAGGTCAAGCAGGTGCGGTGACTATCAATCAAGACGGGACAGGCTCACGTACTCTCGCTTACTCAGGTGGGTGGTCTTTTGCGGGAGGAACAGCACCGACGCTAACAACTACGGCAAGCGGTTCTGATCTTTTAATTTATTACTGTTCTAGTTCTTCAGTTATTACTGCATCCACAATTTTGGATGTACAAAGCGCTTAATAATTAAAACAGGAGAGTCACATGTCAGTACCAGGATCTATCAATCAACTATTAATAGGAGCTGCTGGAGCTGGTGACGGCAACGAAAAAAAGCGTTCCTTAAGGTTTGCTAGAGGCGACAGCCCTTATTTAAGTCGCCAAGCATCAGATAGCGGCTCTAATGTTTACAAGTGTACCCTTTCTTGGTGGATGAAAGTTGGTGAGCTGGGAACCGATAGAACAATTTTAAGCTTTGGGACAAATAATGCTATTGATGGATGGTTTAAAGTTAATCTAGAGTCTTCATCTCATAGCGATAAAATTCGTTTATTCGGCGACACTACAGGAGGATATTTATCAGCTAGAACATCACGGCTTTTCAGAGATCCCAGCGCATTTTATCATTGCGTTATTAGTATAGATACGACACAGAGTGCATTTTCCGATCAAATAAAATGGTATGTTAATGGCGAACTTCTTTCACAGTTTGATCAAAACAATCCTTTTCCTCAAAATACTCCATTACTGATAGGTGAATCTACAATTCATCATGTAGGCGCTGAGCCTAACTCTGTAGGCGACGTACGTAATTATTTTGATGGTTACTTGGCTGACGTGCATGTAATTGAAGGTCAAGCCCTAGCTGCAACTGATTTTGGAGAATTTGATTCAAATTCTGTATGGCAACCAAAGGCTTTTGAAGGGACATATGGTACTAATGGTTTCAAACTTAATTTCTCGGATATAAGTTCTGACTCGGCGCTAGGGACTGACAGTAGTGGTAATCAGAATAATTTTACAGTTAATAACTTAACGGCTGGAACGGAGCAAACACTTCCTGGCGTTAATTTTGATGGTACGAGTAACGCTGCTTATTTAACTATTCCTGATAGTTCAGATTTTACGTTAGGTAGCAACGATTTTACTGTTGAGGCTTACGTTTATAAAAGAGACACAAGTGAGCAATTTATTGCAGGTTCTGCTGATTCCAGCGGCTCTACAAGCTCTACTTCTTTTGCCTTACAAGTTGGGGGAGGGTCGCCGTCTTCTAGTATTAGAGCTTATGTTGGAACCACAGGAACGTCTGTGGATTCGGGCGAAAACATAACGCTTAACAAGTGGGTTCACGTTGCTTTTGTTAGAGACGGAAATACTTTAAGGCTTTACGTTGACGGAGTACAAAAGAACTCAACTTCGTTTACCGGTTCAGTCAACGATTCGTCTGATCTTTTTGGAATTTCTTCGTTAGGTGGTTTTACCAACGGTAAAAATTGGAATGGGGTTATTTCTAATTTACGTTTAGTCAACGGAACTTGCCTATACCCAAGTGGCACAACGTTTGCGTTACCGTCCACTCCACTAACCAACGTTACAAACACAAAGCTGCTTTGTTGCCAGTCATCTAGCAGCGCAACTGCAACCACTGTTTCCCCCGGTTCAATTACTGTTGGCAACGCTTCTAACGTAGCTGCTGTCGAGTTAAATGATTCAAGCTCTGCCGATGACGCCCTCCGTGACTCCCCAGCACAAATAGCAGAGCAGATAGATACTGGTGTTGGCGGTGAGGTTGTGGGGAACTATGCGACCTGGAACCCTTTATTTGGCGAAAATCAGTCTTTATCTAACGGCAATCTAAAGGCCGCAAGCAGTACAACGGCCTACTCAATTATTGCGTCAACTTTAGCGATGAAAAGCGGCAAGTGGTATATGGAATATACCTATACGCCCAACAATGGTCAGCCGTACATCACTTGGGGGATTAGTCAAACTAACAGAGATGGATCACAGGGCAGCGGTGTAACTGATACTCCTGAAGACAAAGGATTCAAAGCCTGGGATTCTGGGTTTTACTCACAAAGCGATGGCTCAAATATTTATGACTACAGTTCCTCGGTATCTTCTGGTGATATTATTTCTTTAGCATTTGATGCTGACGCTGGCAAGCTTTGGGTTGCCAAAAACGGAACATACATGACAAACGCCAGTGGTGCTGGCAACCCTACCGCCGGTACTAATCCTGATTATTCAGGTTTAGATTATTCAGGCGGTTATTACTTTATGGCCGGTCCATATTACACAAACGGATCAACACTTGAGGCAAACTTTGGCCAACGTAGTTGGGCCTTTGCTGCACCTACTAATTTTAAAGCGTTATGCACCGCAAACCTACCTGAACCAACGATTGCAGATGGTAGTAAGCATGTTATTGCAAAGTTATTTACGGGCAACGCTAGTACGCAAAGCATTACTGGTTTGAATTTTAGCCCTTCATTCGTTTGGACAAAATCAAGGAGCCTAAGTTATTCTCATAGACTTTATGACACTGTTAGAGGTACAAACAATTGGTTGGCTTCTAACTTGACTGACGAAGCAACAGCTGAATCAGAAACACTGACATCTTTTGATGCAAATGGGTTTACTTTAGGTCAATACGACAATGGTAACTATTCCAATGGCGATACGGCAGTAGCCTGGACGTGGAACGGAGGGACTTCCAACACAACAGTTGCTGTTGGCGACTTAAATACCTCCGTGTATTACATGAGTGAAGTATGGAGCGAAGATCTTTATACCGCTGATGCACCTGCTGACGCACCAACAGTTACAACAAAAAGTTTTCTTTCAGGTTATCCAGCGACACTACCCTTTAACGGTGATACCAGCAGAGGATCAAACGAAACATATGCAGCAGATTCTCTAAAAACAATTGTTTTTAGACCTGATACCGCATTAACTGACGTAACTAAACTTGAAATTTATACCAACGGTACTTATACAACAGACGCTGGATATAACAGCGCCACGTCTGTAATTACTGGTAATACGGCTACTGGTTGGCAAACTCTTTACGAAGGCACTGCTATTACTCTTAATTATGTTTGGGCTTATAAAAATAATGGCCAGGGTGCTTTCAGTGGATTAAAAATTAACGGACGTATGCTCACTGACTCTGATGCCACACCGCCAATAAGTTACCCATCCATCGCATCAACAGTACGTGCCAATCCAAGTGCTGGGTTCTCGATTGTTAAGTGGACAGGTACTGGGTCAGCAGCAACCGTTGCGCATGGTATTGCTGCACCTAAATTTATTATTACGAAGTCACTAGCTAATACAACAAACTGGGTAGTAGGTCACGAAGGTATTACATGGAATAATTTTATGTTTTTAGATACGGCTGATGCACAAGGAGCTAGTGCTGCTGTATGGAATAACACAGCTCCTGATTCCAATGTATTTTCAGTAGCATCGAGTTCTTATATTAATCCAGCTGGTAGCGATGTAATCGGATACTGCTTCTGCCCCGTGGAAGGATATAGCGTTTTTGGTAGTTATGAAGGGAACGGTTTGGCAGATGGTCCGTTTATTTATACTGGCTTTAAAATAGAATTTTTAATTATTAAATCTGCAGATACAGCTCAATATTGGTATCTGGCCGACAGTGCTAGATCTCCATTCAATGATGGTCTTACTGAAGGTTTATGGGCTAATACGGCTGATTCTGAATTTTCATACGATGTAGATTTTCTTTCTAATGGGTTTAAACACTATAATCAAAGTGCAAATTTAAACACAACGGATACATTTATATATGCCGCTTTTGCTTCGCATCCTTTCCGTTCAGCGCGGGCTCGATGATTACCTGTAAAATATAAATAGGCGAGCATTTTATGTGAGCGAAAACGAGCTGGTTTTTAACCTAAGTTGTCTTCAAAAAAAATCTGCTCGAAAAAAATTTAGACGAAATATCCTTGACGCTTGGCCTGAATGTGCTTATTGCGGGTCTAGTGACCCTATGACCTTAGATCACGTGATTGCTCGCTCACGTGGAGGAAAACACACTCAAAACAACTTGATCGGAGCGTGTGCAGACTGTAACTTTTTAAAAACTGACTTACCTTGGTTTGAGTGGTATCGGGCGCAAGAGTTTTGGACTCCAGAAAGAGAGCAGAAAATTTTAAATTGGGTTAACGAACCAGCGCATCAACCTTATACACCTTCTTATTACAGCTGGTTAGGCGAAGGACAATCTTTTAGGTTAAATACCGCTTAGGTCAGCGTTGCTTTACGTTTGGGTGAATGATACCAGCGAGTTTCTCTACAATTTTGTAGACCTTGCCATAAATTTCGTTATCCTTTGGAGTCGGCGTGGCATTAACAACCGCTAGTGCGAGTATGTGTAGTGCTCCAAGCACAGCAACGATTTCGGACCAGTTGTCAGTGAACGACATTTGATTGTAAATAAGATAAAATTAGTCTAGCTCGAAAGTTTCAGATGCCGGATATTTTAGACGACGCGGTTAAGTCAATTATGAAAAAAGATCCTGGTATGTCGAAAGACTCTGCTTATGGTATTGCAGTTTCTACTCTTCAAAAGTCTGGAGATCTTAAGAAGGGGACGTATGAGTCCACAGAGAAAGGCAAGCGTCGAGCTGAGATGAGTAAGGCTACTCGTGCCAAAACACGTGCAAAAAAATACAAAACAGAACGTAGAATGAATCGTAAAGAAGAAAGAAACACTTCAGGTGGGAACTAATGGCTGAAACAGCTAAAAAAAGAGACCCCGCAAAGTGGGCAAGAGCTAAAGCTAAGGCACGTAAAAAAATGGGAGGGCACAGTGCTCGTGCAATGCAGTTAGCTACAAAATATTACAAGGATGCGGGGGGTACGTATTCAGGTAAAAAATCCTCAAAAAATAAATTGTCTAAGTGGTCAAAAGAAGACTGGCAGACAAAGGAGGAATATGAAAAGAAATAAAAGTGAGCTTCTGCTTGAGAAAAAAATTACAGAGGTGAATAGTAAGTGCCCTCTGGCGACTGTTGATATTGAAGAAAATATTAAAAATAGAGATTGGACTATAGAAAACTACGGGTATGGTCCTTTAAATCCTGCTGTCCCAGATCCTGGTTTTTGGGAAGAAAAAGCAGAGCTTTGGAACACGAATTTGGAAACAGTAAAAACAGCTAGGTGCGGTAACTGCGCCGCGTTTGATCAATCTGATGTAATCCTCGGTTGTATTGAGAAAGGGATTAATGAGACAAACGTTGCTGACCCTAGAGAGGTTATGGAGCTTTCCAATTTAGGTTACTGTCAGTTATTTAAATTCAAGTGTGCAGGAGCTAGAACCTGCGACGCATGGCTTTTTGGGGGTCCAATTCGTGCCCAACAAAAAGAAGTAACACCTGAAACTGGTGGTGGTTATGGCCGATAAAGCAAGAGAAAAAGGTCGCACAGAGCGTTACCTACCAAAATCAGCGTGGGCTTCTATGTCCAAGGAAGAACGTCGTGCTACGGATGAAAAGAAAAAACGAGCTACTAGAGGTAAGCCTGTGAATACTCATGTGTCTAATACTGAAACCGCAAAGCGAGCTTCTAAAAAAGCTAGATCTTACAAAAAATCTAAGGAGTCCTCATGAGTTCACAAAACTGCTGGCCTGGTTACGAAAAGCAAGGAATGAAACGAGGTAAATCTGGCAAAATGGTGAATAACTGTGTAAAAACTTCAGCTAAAAAGAAAGCACAAGCGTATAAAAAAACTAAGTAAATCTAAGGTTGTTTAGGAGGCTTGTTGAAAGATTCGTGTTTACCTTCCCACCAAGAGCTTTTAATTCTCATAGGACCACCTAGTAATTTTTGTGCTTCTGAGCCGTCAGGTTTTTCTTCTAAAAATATAGGTTTATTTCTTTCTCTATCTTCTGCTTCCCATAAAGCTCTTATAGTTTCTACGTCCTCATCTACTTCTTTTAAAACTATTTCTGTTCTAAACTCAACCCAATCAGGTTTGCAGTTTTCTAAAATTTTAGCGATTAAAGGTTGAAATTTTATTTTTGGAGAAAAACGTGACCAAAACATTATTAGCTCATAAACTAACGCGTTGATCTTGTTGTACTTCATTGTGTAAGGTCAGAGTTATCTGTCATCATTATCCCCAATAGAGATTACCGCTGCCGTCGTTACGCAGAGCTTGACCAGCAGTTCCTTGACTTTGAGGTAGAACCCAAGTCCATGTGGCAGAAGCACTATGCGGAGGCGCTTTTAAAGTAACACCATGTGTGTTGACTTCGCAGTTAAGTACGATAGCTGCATCCTTACCTGTAGTACCGTAAAAAGTATATAATCCACTAGCTGTGTTTTTTAGATTGATACCACCTTGGTATTCAAGTGTTCCATTAAAAGTCGAACCGCTTGCAGAAACTCCTGCTGCCGAAATAATATTATCTTGAATAGCAGAGTGCATAACCCCGCTGATAGTTAGTTGTTTTGGTTGAGCTTCTGCCTGTATTTCTGTTACATCTACTAAAGGTAAAATTGCGTTAGTGTTTATATACGTGTACTTTTGCAGTTGATGGGTTTTTACTATTTCTCGGCCCCAAGTCCTAGCTGTATCTAAATCTCTTTTACCGGACATGTTTAGGTAAACAAGGTAGACCTCTGTATATTAATCTACTTACGCTATTATTAAGGGATAGTTCTAAGAATTGTCGTGGCACAAACTACTTTTAATAGAGAGCTTGGAGCTGCTCCAGCTGGTATTACTAGGTTTGGACAGATCCGTACAGAAGACGGATCCAATGTTACGGTAAATTCTTACCGCACTTTTGCTGGAGACGGAAGTTTTCCACTTTCTGATGTTTATAAGATTACTTACGGTTCCACAGGGCTTGTAACTTATAACTTAGATGCCGAAGCTTTTGCTGTTAGTGGTATTACCGTTATCGGAGCGGATGGAACCGAAAAAGCTGCCCTTACAAACCCTAAGAAAACCAGACGTTTAGCAACAGAAGTTCAATTTTCTGTTTCTTCCGGCGAAGAAGGAACTTTGTACGTTAACCGTAAAGGTCGTTCTGAAGCAGAATACAGAGTTACAATCACAATTTAAGTTTAATTAAGCCACGGCGAACAAAGATGTGAGTTGCTTTCCTGAGAAGTTCAGGAGAGCTGTAGTCACGCAGTTAAATGCAGGTTTTTTGCCTTGTTTTTCCAAGTTTTTTGGGTAAGAATGAGTCAAAATTAAGGGTTACAAGTGAATCTGTCGAATATTGGTCTTGATTTAATCAAGCACTTTGAAGGTTTGAGATTAATTTCTTATAAAGATGTTGCGGGTGTTGAAACAATTGGTTACGGGCACACAGGAGAGGACGTGTACCCTGGTTTAAAAATTACAGAAGACAAAGCACAAAGTCTTTTGCTTGGTGACACAGAGAGTGCTCAAAGATGTGTAAATAACTCTGTACAAGTTAAGCTAAATCAAAATGAGTTTGATTCGCTTGTTTCGTTTGTTTTTAATGTAGGTGTTACAGCTTTTGCTCAATCCACACTTCTTAAAAAATTAAACGCGGGTAACAATAAAACTGAAGTTGCTAGTGAATTTTCTCGTTGGGTTAAAGCTGGGTCGGACGAACCAGTTCCTGGTTTAGTGAGAAGGAGGGCCGAAGAAAAAAAATTATTTTTAACTCAAGTGAAGCATCCACTTTTGTCTAAAAGCATTTTGGCACTACAGGACACGTGGCTTAAACGAAAACCACTGAACTCAAGTTCCTTAGAACCAGAAGACAAGCTCTTCGTACCAAAGGGATCCGCGTGGGAGTGGTCAGAAGTCCGTATGTATGCAGGAGAGCAACACCATCGAATCTTTCTAACAGCTAAAGCTGATCAAGAATGGTGGATCTGGCCTCAGCATTGGAAAATTATTAACGACGTAGAGACTGTTGATGCTTCTGCTAACGCAGATATCAAACTTAAAACTCCTTATTACTCTCAGCGAGATAATTACAGGGATGCATCACGTACTTGTTTTTCTAGTAGTTGCGCAATGCTCTTAAGCACGTTAAAACCATCAGCTATATCTGGTGATGACGAGTACATTAAAGAAGTATTTAAGTATGGAGATACAACAGAGGCTTCCGTACAGATTCAAGCACTTAAGCACTTTGGTGTTGAATCTACTTTTAGCCAAAACGCTAGTTGGGATACTATTGAAGCTCAACTTGCAAAAGGTATACCTGTACCTCTAGGAATTCTCCATCACGGCTCTGTATCAGCTCCTTCTGGCGGAGGGCATTGGATCGTAGCTTATGGCGTCACTTCAGACAGAAGCAAGTTGTGGGTACAAGATCCTTGGGGAGAATTGGATCTAATTAGCGGGAACTATGTCAGTCAGAACGGTGCAGGACTTTTGTACTCTAAGAAAAACCTCGGACCAAGATGGCTTGTAGAAGGAAGTAACAGTGGATGGTGCATTCTTGCTTCGTGATGTAGTCTGTCTTTTTGGATGACCCTCGTGGAAGAGAGAAGCGTACCGACAGATTGGGATGTACAAAAAGAAAACCGTAAAGCCAAGTTTATGAATCAACTTTATGAGTTTTACGGATGTGACGACGGCTTGTATACAGGTTTAGCTGCCAGGTTTAAAAATGATATTTTTGAGTTGATACGTGACGGTGTAGCGGAAGATTTTGCTTCTCTAGAAGAAGTGTTTATGGTTTTTGATAGAATTACTAGAGAAGCAACGTAGTCCTTGACCTATAAAAGAGACTACAAACGTGAGTACGAGGTAACTGACGGAACTGCAAAAGTTAAGAAGAAAAGAGCGGCTAGAAATAAAGCTAGACGTTATATGGAGCGTAAAGGACTGGTACGTAAGGGAGATGGCAAGGATGTGGATCACAAAGATTCAAATCCAAGTAATAACTCGCCTTCAAATCTTCGCGTAAAAAGTGCTTCAACTAACCGTAAAGATAACCAAAGAGGGAGTTAGACTAAGCACATGGATGGTTCTAATTTTCTTCAGCGCCCAGGTGGACTAGGCCCAACATCTAATCGAGTAAAACCGATTGGATCTTTGGCTCCTTCTATTCCAGCGGCTTATCAGAACTCAAGTGAGACGATTGAAATCAATCGAGCCACGAGCTTGGATGATGTCAACAGAACAATGGTTCAGTTTCAAAAGGATCGTGGCGAGTATGCTCGTGAACCTGTTGGCCCAACTGATTTCCAAAAAGGAAATATTGTTCCTTCTCAACAGATCACAGGTCCAGCCGGATATAACCACCGCGACCAGTTGATCATTCCTGAGAGACCGATGGACATGTCTAAGGGAGAGTACCTCCTTAAGGCTAACAATGAAATTAACCCTGAGCTTCGCAATCAACTCAGTGTTTTAACGTTGCTTCCGACTCAAAATTTCTTGAGTACACCTGATACTTCGCAGAATACAATTCCGCAGAATTACATGATGCCCGATAGTTTACCTCTCCAACTACCCTCAGGTCCAAAAAAATGATGTCTTCTCAATCTGAACAGATGCGTATGGCTGGTATGCGTCTCGGCGGTGCTGGGCCTGCTGACGTTAAGAGAATGATCTCAAACCCATCTGAAATTACTGCTCGGCTACGCTATCAACAGACTTTCCCCAGAAGCTAGTTGGCTGAGATACATACGGCAAAACTTGACTGGATCACTCCAGATGCTCAAAAGGTAGTAGCAAGACACGCAAGAGTGTCTACAGAAGATCCTGAGCGAGACAAGTATGAGGGACTTTTAAAGTACTGTATACAACACGGTCATTGGAGTGTATTTGAGCAGGCTTCTTGTTCCTTTGAGGTCATTACGACAAGAGCAATTTCTGCTCAAATTTTGCGACATAGAACTTTTACTTTTCAAGAACTATCTCAACGGTACTGCGACCCAAAGAAAGTATTAGATCTAGAGGAAAAACCATTTCGATTTGATCTACGTTTTCAAGCCGAAAAGAATAGGCAGAGCAGTTCTGACAAGATACCCATGAAACTCCAAGAAGAGTTTTGGGATCGACTCGAAATTTTTGACGGCATCGTTCACGATCTTTACGAAGATATGATTCGTGCTGGCGTGGCACGCGAATGCGCAAGAAATATGCTTCCTTTATACACGCCCACAAAAATTCACATTGCTGGCACAATTCGTTCGTTTATCCACTACGTAGGTTTGCGAGGACAAGACGAAACGCAGCTTGAACATAGAGATATTGCTCGCTCTATTGGCACAGTGTTGAGTTGTGAGGTTCCGATAATTATTGCAGCTGTTAAAAACTCAGAAGATAAAAGTCTTAAAGGTTGGGACTTTCTCAGCACTGTTTAACTAAGGCTTGACGTTTTCCCAAGGAGACGGAGGAGCAGGAACTGATGTTGGCATAGCCTGATTATTTTTAGCGGCTTGTTGAAGCTGCAGATACTGCAACGCACGTTTGTGCTGATCTAGGTCTTGTGCCATCGCCTGTGTTTGACTCTCTGCCCACTTTTTTGCGTTAGTGGTTAATTCGTCCAACGCACTTTGCGCGTGAGGGTAGACAAAAACTACACCAGCACCTGTTTTCACAGGTACTTTTTGTCCATCAGCGTTTTCAGCCAACTGAGTCAGAAAATTATGAGCTTGAGCTAAAGGAACATTCGCCATGAACGAAAGTTGGACTGGATCAACAATCCCTCGATTACTTTCATATAAAGCACTAAAGCAACCAGTGACTCTGTTTGCCATCTGTGTCTCTTGTAGCTTTTTATATTCTTTATCTTTGCCTAGTGCAGTTCCTCCGAGGAGTCCCCCAGCAAAGACAAAGGCAGCACTCACATATTGAGGAGCTACAAACGCCGTGGTAATCCCAACAGCGGCACTTAGTCCTAGGGAAAGACCGAGGTTAGTTAGAGGCTTTGTCATGCTTTTGAAACGCTGTTTCCCAGTTATTTGTGTGTGGATCTTGCGCAAACTCTACAGGGGTAGGTAGGCGCTCTGAACCGCGTGTTGCTCGATCAGAGTTTACATCGTATGGCTTGAGACGTAGACCTTTTATAGAAGGAATACCGTCATTTAACACGATTTTAACGGAATTAAGTTTCAGGATGTTCACACAAGCTTCCTTAGTGCGCTCAACGAAACGATGTTTTGCTGCAGGCTTATAACCACAAGACTTACAGAAGTTTGCGTAGCTAGGATAAAGAGCACCGTATGCATTCGCAACATACATTCCTTTTTCACCCTCGTCAGCATTTGGTTTACGCGCACCAGCACCAACAGCCGTGATTGTATTAGGTGCATAAAGACAGCAGTCGTTTAGCCAAGCGACAAATTGATTGTTAAAAAGAAGAGCTTCGATATTGTTTTTGTTCAAAGAGGGGACATGTTTCGTGGGATTAGCAAGAACGTCCTTCATCGTTGCGTAATCCATGGTAAGAGCCCAACTAACAATCCCACTCATCTCATTTACAAAAGCGCCTTCAATCCTGTCGTCGTAGACACTAATCAACTCTTTTCGAGAGCTGGGGTCAACTACTTTGTCCATGACGATTGTCAGGCGGCGACGTTCAAGACCGCTACTTGAGTCGTTTGACGTAATGTGCTCATTACTAGCAATACACACAAGACACTCAGGCTTAAAGCTGATTATCTCTTTACCATATTTTCGTTCAGCTCTAAGTGTATCTGATGCTGACGTTAGCTTTTTAAGTACGTCCATGCGCTTGTTGTAGTTCGATTCGTCTGTAAGTAGAAGTAGTTTCTTACCAATCAAGTTGTATGTTTCAAATTTATTGGTCTCGATAACTTCCAAACTTGATGTATGTGTACCGTGATAACCAGCTAACGCAATCATCAACTGCTGCATTGTTGATTTTCCTGTACCGCCAGGGCCAACCAGATGAAGAAATCTCTCACCTCCTGTATAACCAGTCAGTAATGCGCGAGCAAATGCTTGAATTAATTTTTCTTGCCCTATGTCTAAAGCTGATTTAATCCAGCGCATGAACTCTGGACAGTGAGAATTTTCGTTATAGGAGTAAGCAAGCTTGTGACGAAGGTAAAGCTCCTTATTACACCCCGCCTCAAACTCCAGCGTGGACGTATCTAAAATTCCGTTCTGAAAAGGTATACACCCTCTGGATTTAGTCCAGATGCTCCTCCTTCCGCCATCTGCAGATTTAAGCAGCTTGCACTTTAAAATCGAAAATACGCTACTTATTGTCGCAGCATTATACTTACCAAGAACACCAGCAGAAATAAAAGTGTCTAAAGCTTTTACAATTCTTCGTTTGATATGCTGCTCATCTTGGTGATACCAGATATCTAGATCTTCGTCGTAGTGATAAAACTGATCAAGATAACTGTCGTACAAGAACTGATCGCCCTGGTTTGAAACAATTATGTCCGCTACGTCGTTTTCAGAAAACTCTCTTCTGGCATTACCTTGCGCAGCTACTAATTGAGTAGGAGTTTGAGGTGTTGTAGAACTTGTCATGGGTTTTGAAGGTGTTTTTGATTTTTTTGTTTTACTGACTGGATTTAGGTCAAACGAACTCATGTCCATAACAGCGCTAACAGCTTCTTGTCGCTTTGCTTCTGCTACCGATTCTTTGATCTCATCAGTCGCGTGGGTGTCATAGATAGAACGACTTACGCGTCTAATTTTTTTCCAGGTTCCAACCTCTCCTAAGTCTGAAGCAAGAGCTACTGCAGGCTGCAGCTCGTCTGGGTTCTTAATTGAATTAAGAATCCTCCCAAATTTTCCATCAATCTCATGAGGGTAACCATAGATGTTTTCAAATGCAGTATAGCTCACAGAGAGCGGTGTTGCGCACAGAGCAATACTGTTCTTATTACACCAGTTTGCCCACCCGATCAGCTCTTTAAAAACTGCAGCCATGGTCGAACTTCGGTCGCCTACCTCGTTTCCCTGTAACACAGAACTCACTGTGTTTGATACAACTCGTTCGATATCTAGACCATTCTTACGCAGTGTCACTTTATTTAAATACTCTTCTGGATCACCCTCTTGAGTTTGGAGCTGAGTTGGAGCCTCGTTGTATTCCCTAAAAGCATCGTCTATTTTAGTTTTTGGTATGAAATTGTCAGATACCAGAAACACATCAGCCATATTTTTTGCTCCGTAGAACAAATTGGGGATGGTAGTTGCTCTTACATCTGAACCAGGGATGAGTGAATAGATTTTCTTACAGAACCAACTGTAAAAATTTGGATCGTATATAGAGTGTTCAAGACCAAAGACAAGCCTGAAACGAGGCCAAGATTCCGACGTGGAAGGTGAGTAATAACCACAAGTTAAGTATTTTTTGCATATTTCTAAACTTAATGCCTGCTCAACTGTAAGCTCTTGTTTTTGTAGTTTTTCTCCGTTCGGTCCTTTTCCATCAGCTTGATTATCTATATCGACAATAATGAGACCAGCTACGATGACTCCTGTCGATCCCTGAGTTCGTTTGCCTTCCCGGAGATGCCAAGCACATAAACCTGCTTTGGCTCCTACAGAAGATTTTATCTGCTCAGCGTTAGCTTGAACCGATCGCCAATTTTGATTAAAAGCTGAGAAGTTTCCGCCCGCTTCAATCTTCCCTGTTTTTTCGTCGAGGTGAGGGACGACAGCCTCATTAACTGAGCAAATAAAGTGCATGATGTTCTTCTGTGTCCTTTAGTATGCCATGGTTTTTACTGAATCTTATTAAGAAACAATAAAGCGAACGCTCTTACAGCAGCTGCACGAAACTGAGTCTAAGCTCTTCAAGCTGCTTTTCCAGACTCATAATAATCTGCAACCACCTGAAACCAAGCTTCCTGGTCTTTTTCAACTTCGTTTGGACCGAATGTAAATATCTGAGTGTTGTATTCCTTGATAGCTGTTGTAACAATAATCTGAGTTTTTTCAATCTTAATACCTAAACAAGCCTCAGCTGCTGCTTTATATGCCGCTAATTGTAATCTTGTTTTTTTTGTTTTAAAAACTCCACTAATTAAAGCTTTTTTTGTTTTTTCGTCTAAATTGTTTTTTTTGTTTGGAAATCTTGCACTATATGGTCCATTACTTGTTTTAAAATCAGCCAATACTATTTCAGCGTTACTGTTCATATAAATTAAGTCACAGCAACCCGCGTACCCGTACCCAGTGTTTTCGTCGTAGTAATGAATTCTACCTACTCCGTCGTCTCCTACATAGTCAGACCAGCTTGGTTGGTTAAATGGTTTTTCAGACCACAGAACACGACCACCTTCAAGCAAGTCATCTAATAGTTCAGGAACACCGTCCCAGAAAGGAAGATAATTGTCTGGAGGGATGACACGTAACCCACGTAAGTAATTTTCCACGCTGTTGTGGATCCAGTTTCCTCTTTCAGCTGCAGCGTCTGCAACCCCTGGATTCATCAAATTCCAATGAGCTAGCTTCTGTCTCGTAGCTTCAGTCGCCGTGGCACTTAGAACAGACGTAACCGAAGGTAGAGGTTTTGGTACTCCTCCACAAATATAGTGTCTTCTTCCATTAATCGTTACGCGAGTATCAGACACAATAATTGTGTAATTTTAATTAGCTTAGTCTAATTTTTTAATCTTGCTTGTTTGGGATTTCCTCAAGTTCTTCTAAAAAAAACTCAGACTGCTGATATTGATATTGCTTATTACGTTGTTCTAATTCATCCATAAGACACAGAGCGGCACTAAATCCTTCTAACACAACCTCTGCGCACTCATCTGCACTTCTAACTTGACCCCCAGGGTCCACACACTCGGTAAGTAGTTGATTACCAGCAAGCAATCCAGCTAATTTATCTAGTTTTATATTGGTTTGTTCCTGGAGTGTAATTAAGCGCTCAAGCTTGTCGTTGAAGTTCCCTCTCATAGTTTTAGATCCCGCGAGTTCTGCCAGTTTATAGAATAATCTATCGCTGTCCTTACTTTCGCTTCTCCGGCGTCTGTAAACACAAACCACGCAGAAGTTACTGAGTCTTTTGCTTTTATCTCATCTGCACGAAATGCAGGTCGAGGACTAAGAACCTTAATGTTTGTCAACGCAAATTTTTCAAGAAAGTTCTCTCGAGTTTTTGTAGGCTCCAAAAATGTCAGCCTATCGAGAATACAGACTCCTCTTCTTGCTACCTGAACACCACAGTCTGTAACCCACTGCGTGTACTCTTTGTTACCTTGAGTGATAGCAATTACCCAGTCTATCTGGTTTTTGTACTGAGCCCACCAGTCAAGGTCTGTCACATTTTCTTCTGACTCATTTATAGTTACTTCATCTTTACTAAATTCTTGTACTTGTTTTTTAAGCTCTCCTGTAACGTCTAAAGGGAGTAAGACACTACCTTTAAACCATTCGCATTTTCCTATAGGATTAAAAATACCAGAAGGAACTCTGTAAAACTTAGACATGCTTAGAGATGATCTGGTTGAAAAATTAAGGAGCCATTTGTCCTTGGAGGAAGACCTAGGACACCGTGTGTTTATGGACGCACTATATGACCTTAACAAGACTGAAGCTCGCGAGGTGCTTGAGGTTATTCATTTATCGTATCTTATAAGGGGAAGGCTTTTGGAAAAGATCGTCCTTTACTCTATAACGCATGATCTTCCTCTGCCTAGTTTTGGCGACTTAATAGATTACGAAGATTAAACACAAAAAAAGACTCGAAGCCTGAGAACTCCGAGCCTATCTCCCCCAAGATAAAGCTTACGTCACACAGACAAACCCGCGTCCTTTAGGGCTTTAAGTTGTGCGTCTGTCAGTTCCTTCTTTTCACCCGCATCTGCTGTGGGAGGGGCAGAAACTTTTTTACCGGGAACACCGGCATCAGCAGGAAGAGCAGCTAAACCTTGCGGTGTTCCAGCCTCTAACCTTTTGGGGTTTTGATCGATGAACGAGGTTTTGATCTTTTCGTGATCTTCTCCCATAGGAAGCTCGACCAGATTAGAACCGGGGATAACAGCTCGTAGTGCAGACGCCACGAGATCTGCTGAAGCTTCGAGCCAAGCTCCAACGTCTTCGATGAGTTTTTTCTCATCATCGTTCTGAGCCGGACGGTCTTTGAACTCTACGACGTTGTAGTTGATTTTTGCTCCATCAGCTCCTGTCACAGGATCACGCTCATTGAATGATCGCTGTACAAATTTCGTAGAAGTAATTACTTCTCCTACATTGATCCTGTTGTTGTAGAGCGTTTGAAAATACGAGATAAAGTTTTTTTGAGACGATTTGCCGCTGATGATGCTAGTACAAACGCATCGTGGAGGTAGTAAACGATGAGAAGGCGTGACACCAATGTAAGAAATACGAATAAACTCTTCATGCGTCCGCATTCCGAGGTTGCCGAAATACGGTGTGAAACCAAGAAGGATGAACTCAATCGGTATCCCATTGTCGTTCGTGTCGGTGATCGCAGAGTCCGGGTCATTATCGGATTTCCAGCGACGTGCTTGAAGATCGATGCGTAACGTGTGCGGTGGTAGTTGACAGAGAATTTCTTCTGCATTGAATTTGCCAGCGATAAATACCATGAGAAAATTCCGTTAGTTTAGAGAGAAAAATCGAGTGAACCTAGAGCGGCTTTTGAAACGACACCTTTTTCAGGGTCAGCTGCTTTTTTTGGTGCAGGTTTAGACCCTCTAGGAAGGTATAAAACTTTAGAGACCCCGTAGTTGATGTATTTTTTGTCTTCTCTTTCAGATGACGTAAAGCTACCAACAGCAATGGTCGGAGTCCCAGGAGGCAGTTCAGCCATTTCCTTAGAAAGCTTGTTCCAGCCGGATAGTGCGAACCACTGTGTTTCTTTCTTTTCATCCTGCCAAGCAAGAGATCGGTTAGTCACAGTGTTGTCTCCCAGCTCCTTTTCGGTGGCGATAGGACCAAGACCACCTGTAGCGACAAACAGATTTATCGCAAGTAAATCATCCCAGTTACCTTGCGTCGCCACAAGAATCGGCTGCATCTGCAAAACTCCATCTGGATTGGCCTTGGTAGGACCAATCGCAAGGATTGTTTCGTTTTCTGTTAAGCCGTTTAAGAGCTTACCAACGTAGTGGTCGGCTTTCATAGAAAGGACCACCTTGGTTGGAATTTTTTTGTCACTAGGTGGCAAGGAGCTAGTGATGACGTTAGTCACACCATCTTCAGTTGCCGCTGTGTCAGTGACCCTGAGTCCCAGAAGGAATACGTTCACGTTTTAGGGTTCGGTAGATCGTTGAGCGGTTTACGTTTAAAGCCTTAGCAATCTCTTTGACAGGGACGCCTTGGCCAGCAAATACTAGAGCAATATTTCGGTCTGCGTCACCAAGTTTTGAAGCTTTCATAGTTTTGTAGGAGTTGTGGTAAGGATTGACACACATTTTGTTACCACACGAAGGTTTTACGCACCCTTCCTTATGGATCTGTAAGTAATCTAATAACATAGGCCGTACATAGTACCTTTGTTTTAGTGTATAAATTATAGGATTTTGGTTACAGAAAGACCCAACCCACAAATCACACTGTTTATGAGAAAAGTCATTATATGCCAATCTTCTAAACAGTTCCGATAAATATGTCGGCGGACATAGTTCATAACCAAGGTAAAATTTATCTGCTTTCAGTGCTCTTGAGATATCAGCTGCTTGTGCTTGAGCGTGACCTCCGTCATTAGCAGTTATTAATATCTTTAGTTTAGCCTTATCCTTATCTATCACTAAGGTGTACTTTGTCGTCACAAAATAACTATACGCTTTAAAAACATGATGACACAAAAAACGAGGTGTGACTAACGCCGCACCTCATATTTTGTAAGTTTTGCAATTTAACGCATCTGGGATTGGCTCTGCAAACCCGGAAGGAGTTAGTTATGTTTAGAACTGACCCAGTTCGCGGTAGACAGCGTTAGGTAGTGTTTGACCTGCAGCTCTAATTGCCCTGGCGGTTGCGCGTACTTCATCTTGGCTTGCACCTTGACTTAAGAGTGCTCTGACATCTTGACCACCGAAGATACCTTGAGCACCTACGTCTACAGCACCAGACAAATAATTTTTAGCAGCTGTTTGAGGAGCAGGGCTACTCGGCGTGGACAGTTCAGCTGCAGTTACACCACCTAAACGTTGATACACAGCTGCGGGTAACTCTTGAACAGTAGATCGTTGTTCAGCAATATCTCTAATATCAGAGTCAGACATTCCCTGACCTCTTAGGTAGTCAACATCTTGACCACCAAAGTAATTCTGAGCACCCTGGTCATACTTAGAGAAATTAGCTAAGTAGTCATCTTTAAGGCTTGGTTTAGTTGGTTCTGGTATCGGAGCTGCTGCCTCTGCTGCCTTTTTACTAGTGCTTGATAGAGAAAAATTGCTTTCTGAACCCGTTGTTTCAGTTACTTCCCGAGTAGGCTGCGCTGCAGCTTTATAAGTCATTGTTCTAGGACTTTGACCTTTATAGAAAGTCTTAGTTTGTTTAGTTGGCGCTACAAAGCCATTGAAGTTTACAGACGTTTCTTCGTTATCGTCTTTAAACAAGTCAGCTAGGTTTAAACCAAAAGCACTTCCGGCCAGTCTTCCAAAGCCTTTGGAACCAGGTTTACCTTTGAAAGTTACGGAGTCAGCCATACCTGATAATTAACCTTAGGCTTTAAGTTTAGTGCATTATCGTCAGTTATTAGTCAAATACCTTGCACATCGGTGCTCCTGGATGAGTATCACATATAGCGTCTAACACCTTATCCCTATGACGGTTTCTAGGGTCGGCAATATTTCCATCAGTTGTCGGATCGAACTCTTCAGGCTCATGCTTCTCGTTTGTACTGAAAGGCACCTTGAACTTTTCGTACTTATCGGTTATGTCAGACATAGAAGGCCTTTGTGCTCGGGTGAAGTCTAATTGTCAAAACTGTTTGTAACCAAAAAAGTCAGGAGCTGCTTTCTGGTTTTCGTTTGATGCCTCCAAAGTTTTGAACCCTGTAAACGGCGATACAGCTTGCCTGCCCCTAAAACTACGAGCACCAGAGTCCACGTCTCCATTTTTTCTTTCTTGTACTTTCCTTAGCTCAGGAAAATAGTCTAAAAGAGTTGACTTATCGTCACTGACACTACTAGCTGGTTCAAGTGAAACTCCAAAAAAGTCTCCAGCGTAACGAGTAGCCATTCTCTTGATCAAACAGTAACTGATCTATTTTACTAGCTTTTAATAAAGAATCTTTGCAGGTTAAACCCTGGACCTACAGTGTCTTTAAGAACGTTCATGATATTCTTTGCCTCTTCGTGGCTATAGAAGTACTTAGCTTTATTTTTGTGTGGACTAAGAGTGACTAGTTTTTTTGTTCGACTGTTTAAGCAGTCGCTAACAAAAGAGTTGCCCTGAGTCACAACCCACACCTCTTTAAATTTCAACAGAGGCATTTCTTTCGTCTCTGCAAACGTGTATAGATCTCTATAACACGATACCTTGTTATTACGTGTTATTGGTTTTCGTGTACGTTTGTGTATCTGAGTAGTAACACAAGTATTATCTTTTTCTTTAAGTGTCTCTGTTTTTGACATGACGCTTTCGTACTTAAACAGTTGTTTTTTCATGTGACGTGCTTTATTTGCTGCTGCTAGCCCTGTGTCACATAAATCTTCAGCTATACAAATCCCATACTCAAAACGAACACAACCGACATAAGAGCCGTTAACTTTTGCGGTAAATATTTCTCTATCTTTTACCTCTTCTAAATTACTAATCTCTACTGGTTGTGCTTTTTTCTCTTTTTTACCTACTACTACTTTGTTTTTGAGTTTTTCTTTAACAACCTTTATTTCTTGTGCTTCAGGAGCAGCGGCGACTAAGTCAAGCCTTGACTGCTCATGATCGGATAATGCACGACTATCGTCCCACCTAATTTTCGCGTGGTGACGACGATGCCCAGCTTTGTTTAATTTAATGTAAACCTCAGCTACTACACCTTGACGAGGATTGTTCTGTATATACGACGCAGCATTTTTTGCCGCATCAGAAGAAAAGGAACTAACGCAGAAAACACTGTTGGTTTGTTTCAACGCAACTTTGTCACCTGTTTTCAGTTTGCTTGGCTGCATTCGATTTCGTTTTGTACTCATTTTTCTGCCCAGTTTGTACCGTGAGATGCGTCAGCTTTTGAAGGAACCACTTTGAGGATAGACTCCGCAGCTTCTTTCATACAGCGCTCTAATATCTCTTTGTACTCACTGACCTTGTCTTGAATTACTTCAAGGACAAGTTCATCATGCACACAAGCGACTAGACACGCGTCATCAGTTAGGTACGGATTTAACTTTGCTAGTGACAGCTTAAGGATATCAGCACCAGCCCCTTGTATCAATGTATTGGCACAAGCAGACATCGAAGCGTCATCGTAAGAAAGCAAACGCCTTCTCCCTGTTGGGGTTCTTACATAAGTCCAACCATCTTCAACCATCGCAGCTCTTTCTCTATGCCATTGGCGAAGGCGTGGGTACGCGTTATGAAACGCTTGGTGTGAAATTTTAGCTTCTGACAGGCTTATAAAGTTGCCTGACTGTGCTGCATAGGTCTTGTATTTCCTAAAACCCATTCCATACAACAAAGCAAAGTTCAAAGTTTTTCCTTCTTGTCTTTGAGATTTTTGTACTTCTTCCAACGGAACTTTGTAGATCAAAGCAGCTGTGACCGTATGTAGGTCTTGACCTTTCTGAAAAGCATTTATCATTTGAGGTATACCGATTAACTCTGCCCCTAAGCGAAGTTCAATCTGACTAAAGTCACAAATGATCAGCTCATACCCCTCTCTTGAGATAAAACACTCTCGAAACTCAGTGTGTCTTGGTATTTGTTGAGCGTTAATTGCAAATTGACTCTTTACTTTTTTTGCGTTTGTTTTCTTTGCCCCTGAAGAAGTAAACCTTCCCGAGTTGGCTCCGTACTGGTTGTAACCTGAATGAATCCTGTGGGTGATGGGATTTACATTAGAAATAAGTTTTTCAGTGTGTTCCAAGCGAGTCTCAACCTTGACTCTTTTTCTGAACAAATTAAGAAGTTCACTTGGGCTTGCGAACTCCGCCAATTGGATCTGGTTAAGAGTCGGCTTTCCTGTTCCTGGAGCAATCGGTAATTCGATTCCCAAGGATTGGAAGCATCGAATGCACTGTGCTCCAGACCCTGGATTGAATTCTTTCTTAGGTTTCTTGCCGATAGCGAGTGATCCATCGTCTCTCTTAGGTAGTTTTTCGTCGATAGGTAGATCGGCATCAAGCCGAGTGCAAAATTCTAGTGTTATTTCCTCTAACTCACAACGAATAGCCTCTCTTAGTGCTATCAGTTTACTAACATCTACGTTAAATCCTTTATGGCACATTAATGCCACAGGGCGGACACATTTTGACTCAAGAGTGTACAAATCAAGCAAAGATTCTCCAGCTAATTCAGATAACTGAGCGGATGCGATACTCGGTAAAATGTCTACATCTTTTGCTGCATATGTAATTTGATTGATGTCTAGTTCTAGTTGACTCCAATCAGAAACTTGTTGATCTTTACTGAGTTCAATGTCTAAACGTCTTTCTACGACTGCCTTTAGCGAACAAGACACATCAGCAAAATAAACCTTCTGAGCCTGCGGACTAACCCTCTTTTCCTTAAACCCTGCACGTAAGCATCTTTCAGCTAAGTATGTATCAAACACCTTATTTTTATAGTCGATACCGAGCGATAGAAGGAACTGAAAATCAAAATTTAAATTGTGACCCACAAGCATCTCGCGAGATTCAATCAAATTTTTAAGTCCTGTTATGTCAGGAACCTTAAACAGGTCTAACACATAAACAGTCCTATCTTCTTCGTCTTCTTTGGTTGTACATAGCTGTAAAAGCCTCGGTTTAGCCACATGGGAATCAAGCCCCGTGGTCTCAAAGTCGAGGCAGAGTTTTGGTATATCTTGAAGTTTTTCTAAAGAGGTTTCAAATTGTTCTTGTGTTGTTGCGTAGAAGATTTTCATTGGAAGAAAAAAGGGGTGCTTTCACACCCCCGTGTAAGTTGAACGCTTGAAGCTCAGTTGCGACGAGTCCAGCGAATAGCAATAAAGTCAAGGCTATCGTCCCACTTAGACATTACCTTTTTTCCCATTTCGGTAAGACTAATCTTGTAAACAGTGCGACGTAGTTGACTACCAGAACTACCATTGTCTTTTTCAATAGTTCCATATTCAATGGTTGGTTCAAGAGAGATTAAACCCCATTGCTTAAGCAGCTTAGCGCCATCCCGCATTGCTGTATACGTTGGAGACGTGTGGTACAACATGTTACGTGCGAGTGAAGGGTCTTTTGCAAGAGGACGATAAAAACCTTCTTCGTCCTTTTCAAAACCTCGGAAGCACGCACATTCCGAAGACACATCAGGATGCAAAGCTAGTTTGTTGACGACGCTAGTTGCTAAGCGACGAACAGACCTATTATCAGAGGAACTAAGTCCGTTCAAGATCATCACAGCACCAACGGCGCGGATTGATTTGATGTCTGAGAGTCTTCCGACAACCTTTCCCGGATCTGTAAAAACTTCTGTTTGATCGAGATCTGAGATTCTTGTGCCTTTACGATAAGGGCGCTTACCTGTAGAACTTTTCTTTGCTGGTGCTCCGTCGATAGCGAACCGTGCGGCTAGAGATGCCAATACAGGATTTTTTGATTCAACACTTAGGTTGAATAGCTTTTTAGCATTAAACATTGCTGGGTCTACATGATCAGAGATATCAACCACTAAAGGGGTGGAAGGACTGGATGTAGTTGAGATGAGAGCCGTGGCCTCACTTTCGTCAAGCTTTGTCTCACCAATTTTAAATGAAAGTTTCATTTGTAAAAGTCTGTACCGTACCAATATATATTAAAGTCAATTATTAAAGCAACTTAATTTTATAGTTTCTTTATGGTTGGCTCACTGTGCTCACCATGTCACCTCAATACATTATTTAATTGATATTTGTCATACTTATTTACCTGATTGATTTTTGAAAAAGATTCGCACTATAGGAATCATTTTCTATATCTACTGGATAAACTTGATCACTAAATTCTTCCAAACTATCCGTAGCATTATCTCCGATACAAAAACTCGTCCATTGAAAACCGTGCTCCTCTTTTTCTCGTAATAATCGTTTAATAAAAGCATGCGGTGTATCGGACTGACCGTCAGTAATCATCAAAACATCTGCTTTGTTTTTTATTGTTTTCTTTTGTACCGCATGGTCCAGTACACATCCGAATCTTGTACCCCCTCGCGTTGTCCAAGTAGCTATAAAATCTATAAGCTCCATATTAGTTTGTCTGTCTTTATCTAAGACTATGCTCTGCTGGATCTCTGTGTCAAACAAATGAATTTCTATTGCTCTATGCTGTTGCATGCATTCATTAGCTACCACAAGAGAAATAGCTTTTGCCCATGTTTCCCTTTGACCAAGCATCGAACCACTCACGTCGATATACATAACTACTGAACCTTTCTCTAGTTCTTGTATTTTTGCCTCGTATTCTTTCACGAGTAGAGTTTTTTGTTGAAGTTTTAAAGCGAACAAAGCCTTACCTCCTCGTGTGGCAGCTAAAGCAAGCTCAACCGGAAAAGCTTTTGTTACTTCGTCAGAAAACTTTGCGCCCACAATTTCGTCATAATTTGTCCCATACCTAACAGCTCTTTTCCTAGTACTCCATGCTTTTTTGAGAGCACCAAGTCTATCTATGACAAGCATAAGCCCTTTGTCCTTTGATAGTTTTTTAGCTAACTCTTTCTTTTCACTGAGGTCATTACCAAAATAACCAACTCCCGTTTGATCTCCGAAAGAATCAAGCCCTTTCTTTAATTGATCAGCTTGTTGTTTTGCTTTTTTAACTATTTTTTGTACTGGTTCTGTAATTGTTTTGTTTGCTTTGCTAGCTAATTTTTCTAACCGCTGCCCAAGCTCTTTTCCCCGTTTTTTTATCTCCGCAGCTTTATGACCATCACCTTTAGCTACTGATTCTTTAAAAGTTTCTCTTGTTATCTCTAAGTCATCTGCAATTTGTTGAATATCTTTTAACTGTTCTGAACGTTCGTTGATTTCTTCGGCAATATTATTTGTGATATTGATCGCAGTGTTACCTGATAAGATCTGATCTCCTCCGGTCATCACTTTGAGTTCTTCCCACCAAGGAGATTCAATAATGTTGATAAAAAGCTGAACCCAAAATGAATTTTCTGGTTTATATCCGACAGGTAATTTTGGTTGTTCTTCATCTTCTAAAGCTATGTGATAACTTTCATATTCACTTACATCAAACAAAGTGTCAACATCCCCACCTTTATAAAGAAAATCAAACAGCTCTTTGCCTAAGCGAGAGATTTGCTTAATGTTATGTACTTCCTCTATGTATGTGACAAGTGGATTTCTATCTCTAACAAAGTCACTCCATAAAAAATCAGTGAGAGCATTAACTTTCAAGTAAATTGGTTCGTCGTTCGTCAGTTGAATAAAGTTCTTAGCTTTTGTCATAATGAAAACTTAGCAATAGATTTTGTAATAGAGCTTTTTAGGTTTACAAGTTGACGATTTAGTTTTACTGCATTTCCAGCAGTTTCTATGCTTATCTTATACTTCCCCGTTTCTGTGATTACGCTTAGTTTCTCTTCAAGAGTCGAGAGATCTCTATGAAGCTTTCGTAGCTTTACAACTGTTGTATTAAGAACAGCAAGCGTATCCCCTGCTGTTTCGAGCGCGTGGTATTCCGAATATATACCCGAGTGAGCTTGTTTGATCCCTAACAACAATTTGTTTGCAGTAGGGATTATTTGATCTAAACAATCTTTAATAACTTCAATGTCTTCTACGTCTCTATAAACAATGTGGATAAGTGAATTGTGTAAATGCTCAGAGACTAACTCAGTGTCACCCTGAACGATTGCCCAACCCTTCATAAACTTTAAAATCTGCACTCTTCGTCGATCACTAACCTGAATGCCTCTTCCAGCCAGTGTTGCCATAACTTGGTGAAAATTATCTAAAAACTCATCATTAATTTCAATAGAACTAATTTCCTCTTGGAGCGATAGCAGATCTCCGTAACATAGTTTTGATTCGGAAACTGGTCTTGGTTCACCGACACCTAATGCCCAGCGATCCAAAGATCTTTTTGATGTTGGCTTCCTTAAAAAGTCAACCGTGGGCCTGAACAGAAATCTATCGCAAAATGCTTGAAGAGATTCCTCTGATGGAAAAGAGTTTGTAGCTGCGACAATCGATTGAATCGGTGTCTTGATTACTTCTTTTCCGTTATTAAAAGTTCTTTCATTCAAGATGGTGAGTAGTGAGTTTAGAACTGACGAACTACCGCGAAATAATTCATCTAAAAAAGCAATGTTGGCCGAGGGTAAGTATCCGTCAACGTCTCGGGTGTACTCGTCTTCTAGTAATTTTGAGATAGCTACAGGACCAAAAAGTTCTGATGGATCTGTCGTAGGAGAGAGGAGATAGCTAAAAAATTTAGAACCATCAAATCCTTTCGATACAGCTTGTACTAACTCAGACTTACCAGTACCTGGAGCACCAAACAAAAAAGCATTTTGACGGGTAATCAAAGAAGCTAAAAGCCCATCGATAACATCTTCTCTCTCTAAAAATCTGGCATTCAGAGACGCACGAAAATTTTGTAGATTGGCGAAGGTTGTTTTGTTCATGATTAGAAATCCACAGAGTCGTCAGGTGTGCTGTCTGCTATTAAAGAATCGATGTCAGTATTTCGAGCAGACAATAGTTCAGTTCTTTTAGTAAAAAGATTTTTTAACTGTCTAGCTCGTTGCACATAAATCGTTTCTTCTAAATTAATTCTTCTTTCTAGCTCCTCTAACTGATGAATTTCTTCTGTAGAAGCGATAGCGTTAATTAAATCACCATAAGTGTTAGAGAGACTTAAAGAATTTTGAAGAGCTTCAAGACCTTTGGTGCTCTTCCTGTTGTCGATGATTGTCTGAGCTTCTTCTTTAATTTGATCTTTCAGATTCATATACTCCACATAAGCATCTTGCCTCTCGTGGATATGAGCTGACTGTAAGCGTTTACCTACAGTCAAGAGATCCTTTGTGAGGTTAGTTAGTTCTTCAAAACCAACGCAGTGCTTTGAGATTAGTTCTAAATTCTGCGCTGTGATTTGCCAAGAACCTCTGCGAACCGAGCCGCCAGTCTGACGGTCGCCAACTTTAGTTCCTGATCTAACATCCAAGTCATCGAGTAGTTGTGCTGTAATGTTTAATGCTTTATCTGCTGCTCCTTCTTTGGCAGCGTCCAAAACTTCTGTAGTGTTTAAGAAGGCTGCTTCCTGAATCCGAGCCTGCGGATTGCTTGGATCAGTCACTACACTCATGCTCACGGGATTTGGTCCCACAACATATACCTGAATAGCGTTTTGAATCTCTTCCTTGGTAGGAAATAGTGTCATGTATGCACTATGAGCTAAACGAGCTTCTGTAGAACCCTCATCAAACATCGTGTTGATCAGAGTATTAACAGTCTCGGACCATTGAGCAAACTCGACTGACCAAGTCTCTTGTAGTTGATGGTTATACTCTTTAGCTAAGCTACGGATGTCATAGATCATCACCATTGCCTTATCAAAATGATCAGCATGGAGAAAGTGAATATCCCCCTTGTTAATTGCACACTCGTCATAGAGTGCTCTCTGTTTTGTTCTAAGGTCACATAAAAATTCTTTTAGCGTGTTCGACAAAACCGATCGGATCGGTACAGAGTTTCGCTCTTTAAGAACGTCTACGACAACCTCAGGCAAATTCAAGTCTTTAAATTTGATTTGAGCGCTCTGCCTAACAGAAGCAGATATGGAGCAATGGATTAGAAAGAGTTCATTAATCATGGTGTTCACTTAATGCGACGGAAAGATGTGATGACTTTGGCTGTAACTAAATCGATTGCCCCTTTGAGTGAAAGCTTTGTCACTAAGTGCTTTCGCTCTTCTTTCGCAAGCTTGAGACTTAACTCAAGTTTCTCAATCTTTTTATCGACTGCTTCAAGACTTTTGTGAGCCGTGGGAAGTTTATCGATCCGAACGACAATGTTTGTGCGAAGGTCTGCAAACTTAAAAAGCGATTGGTCTCCTTTAAATTGTGAAAGATCAATACCAGTAGAGTCTGCAAGCTCAAGCATAGAAGTCAATTGATTTCTTGAAGCTTCGTAAGTTTTCCCAAAGCCATCATGTAGCTCGGCTAGTGCTAGGTCGCACTCATCGAATCGTTCAGCTGCAAGTCTTCCCTGTTTAAGAAGCTTACTGGTTGTTACAGGAGTCATGTTTTGTAATGAGATAGGATGGTGCGCCACGTTATAGGTCGGTGCCACCTGATGAGAATTGTACGTGATCTAACGCATGGTGTCAACCCTAGTTACAAGGTATTAAACTACGCGATAGTATGTTTAGATTTTCTAAAAATAATTTCTTTTTCTACAATGAGATTAGCAACAAATAAATAGTCAGTTTGTTACATCTATCTTTATTAAGACTTTAGAAATTAAAAAAAACCAAGAATAATTTCTTGGTTCCTTACTTGTTTAAATTTATTGATCGCCTTTCGATCGACTTACAGAAGAATCGTTGTTATATCTTCCTGTGACGCTATAGCTTTTTTCAGGAGGACTCGCCATCTCCATAAAGATCACTTGACCAATTTTCCTACCTGGCCATAGAGGTAAGTAACCATAATTTCTAGCGTTCTTTAATTCAAGGGTTAAAACAGAATTGTTAAACCCAGGATCAATCCAACCGGCTAACAAATGCTCAAAACCACTTCGAGCTAACGAAGATTTTAAAGCGAATTGAGCTGCAACACAGTCTGGAATAAAAAACTTCTCAAGCGTATGAGTCAGTACAAATTCATTTGGTGACAAATAAAAAGGCGCTTGTGCTGTGTAGCTAGAAATATCTACAGCTCGATAATTTTCATCTGCTTCTGTCTCGACTAACACTTCATTACCCAGACGAACATCGAGACTCGCTGGATTTAACAGAGCCGGATCAAATGGTTTGACCATTCCCGCTAAACATAGTTCTTTTATCTGATGATCTGGGAGAACACTCACGGCCATGACAACATACAGCTATCAGTTTAACCTTCACAGGTCAAAAGGTCATAGACTTCTTTGCCCGTCTCCGTCAAGTGGATCACGTTCATATCACTCCTGATCTTGGATGGGCGTCGCTCAAGGAGACACATACCAGGACAATTTTTTTCTGTACGGGAGCAAAGAATAGATAGTTGACGTGAGATGGTTGATTGCTGCATGCTCAATAACTTGTTTAACTGGTTTTGATGCACCCCAGGGATCCCAGCCTCTGCGACACGTAAAAAAATACGAAGAGCCGACACAGATAACTTTGGGTTGAAGCTGTAAAAAGGCTCTAGTTGTTTAGAAGTCATCATGATCAAAGTTAAATTCAAATTTAGAAATTACTTGAGGCGTGGGGAAGCATTGATAAACTGTCCCTACAGTCGACCTACTCTCTAACAAGACACGAGGGGCCACAGAAGTAGAACAAAATTGTCTTTCTTGTCTATTACTAATTTTCTGAAGAGACGCGAGACTTAGGCCGCTAAATCCAAAACCAGCTATAAAGATAAGAAGGTAAGGTGTACAGTTTGATAGTTTTTTAGTGAAGTTCATGGTCTAGGTGCTTTGTGTTTACGTGTGTTAGCTTCATAAAAAGCTTTTTCTAGGGCTGTGAGCCCTGAAGGATCATTTTTTGCGATTGCTTCAAAAGCTTTTGACTTTGCTCGGGCAATCGTTTGGTCTGTGTTGGTTGCCCAAGATTGTGCTCGACGTGCCATGGTTAAAAAGGTAACTTTTCGTTTTTCGCATGAAAGAACTCGCGTTCAAAGGTTTTACTCTTTATGGCTACACAAAGAGTAGTTAGCCCGTTGTAAAGACTTTGTTCTTTCTCTGTCAAAGACTCTCGTTCGAGAACAACATTTTGTTTGGCTACCGCATCTTGATGAAGTTGATCTAGTTGCTCAACAGAAAGCCCGTTAAGCATAAAATTAATAGCCTCTACGTAAGAGTCAATGAGATCGGGAATCATAATCAACTTGGATTAGTGTGCGTGGAATTGAAGAGAGCCGCTTTAACTGCGACCACAGTAGTTTCTTCTACTTTTAGCCCGTTTACATCCTGTCCGAAGTATGTACCGGATGACGGTATTTCGATGATTGAGGCGTAAGGTTCCCCATCTTTGGAAATTAACTCGAAGTAGCTTTCAATTGCAGTCGATTGTTTGAATGAGAATGTCATAGAAATTCGTCAATAGGTTTTGTTTGTGCTTTTTGATGAGCATGGTCAACTACATCAAGATACTGGTCTTCTAAGATCTTGACGCCTTTTGTGTCAACCTGTGAACACGTGAATCGGTCAAAAGCTCCTGGTTTTCGCTTGTATGTTGTAGGTTTCTTGGTTTTCTTGCTGTGTTTAGGCATCAAGCAATCTCTTTACGTGTTAAAAAGCTTTCAAGCACTGGTATCAACCGCCTAAGACGAATTTTCGTCTCCGTGGGAGTACCCGAAGCAATTGAGAGAGATTTGTACCTTGCAAGGCAATGATACGTTAAATCATGTGTGTCAAGTGCATAAAGATCGTAAGGTATGCGAGTGAAAGTCACACGTAAAGCTCAAAGATCGGACGCACACCTTTTCGCCAAAGAGAATCGTAAAACGACTCTTCAAAGTCTTCAGCGTCTAGGTGATAAGCTCCAAGATGATACAAGCACAAACCGTCACTAGCGGCATCTCTAAGGAAAGATTCACCTTTGGATGTAAGAGCTATAAGTGAAATAAAGCCAGGGCGAGATTGTCTAAAACTTACGTCTCCACTAGGACAAACGTCAGGTATGACCGTTGAATTTGTCATGACTTAGTCTCACGAGACTCAATCGCTTCGTTAGCGTTTTCCATCCAAGCCATACAGTAATCCAGAGCATCGTCAAGCTTAGCTAATATTTCTGCACGTTCAAATTGTGCTTGGTTGAAGTCGTCAGGGTGGTTGCCTTGAAAGTCACGCCCATGGAAAGTAGCAGCGGTGATCGATTGCATAGTTTTTCGGACGAAAATAGCCGCCCAGTTGTACTCGTCATAGAGAGTTTCTGGAGAAGTACCGTTGAGATTGATCTTTGGAAGGGTGATCTTAGTGTTTGTCATAAGTCAGGGTTACGAATGAAACGTTGAGCGTTAATAGCTGAAGCCGCAGCGAAGATAACAACTACAGGTTCGCTTTTCTGCGCACCTAGAACTGTTATCCATACAGAAACAAGCGTGACAAATAAAGCGATGGCTCGCTTGTCTGTAGCAGATTGTTTAAACATGCTTGGCACCAGATCCGTGAGCCTCTACATATACGTCAGCTTTAGAACCATTACATAAGGTGCAAGTGCTACAGGTAGCTTGTGATTTGGGAGCCGTGGCAGGGCACAGTTTGCCGCTATAAGCCACAGAATGCTTGGGGATCACAGCAAACGTTTGCCATCCATGCGCTGACGCGTTGAGATAGTCATCCAATCCATCACAGGAAGCCATAAAATAGCCTTTGCACCATTGTGCGAATGGTTCTCGCCATTGATGAGTGTAACCTGTATGAGAATCAGCGTGTTCGTTAATAGTGTGAAACAGTGAGGGAGCAATTAAACTCGGATCCCCATAAGATCCCCACCTAATCTTGTTACCTTTGATCATCTCTGGTGTTAAGTCTGAAAGTTGACCATAAACATCACGTTTGTATGCCCTCCAGATAGATAAAGGTGCTTGGCCTGGATTTACATAGCAACTTCTATTTATATACTTATCGAGCGTGGGATCGTATTGCCCTCGATGAGAACAATTACCACAGATTGAGTAATCTTCTCCATTTGCAATTGCTTCCACTGGATCTATATCTTCTCGCAAAATCCAGACTTGAAACATAGGACCAGTCTTGCGATTACTGGTCTTAATTGTCATGATTACAACAAACGGATTACCATCTATCGGTGAGATACCGCGTTGCAGCACAAAACCCTTGAAGCCATTGAATCTTTTAGCCATGATTAAACCTCTTGGATGTAATAAAGGAGAGCGTGTGGATGGTTGTTAATAAAGACATTAATTGCGTCACGTAAGTTTTCCGCTTTGATGCGAATCTCTCTACGTGTCACTATATCTTTCTGGGTGTAATCTCTGTAACTAGCTGTAAAGTTTGCCATCACTTGCATCCATCGTGATAAGGAATGCCACAGGAATTGTTTTCAATTAAGTCAGCATCAGAGGGTTCCCAATTGTCTATGTACTCCAAAGCAGGGATTAACTCATCTTCAATCTTCTCTAAAATATCACCTGGTATGTAATTGTTTCTGACTAGCATCTTAAACTTAATCAGTGAGTGATGAGCAAGACCATGTTCATCAAGAGTGTAGATGTCAAAAGGCATGATTAGTTGAGCGAAGGGTTACGATCTTTAGCAGTTAGAGAGGGGTCAGGATCACTGCCCTGAGGCAGATAATAGTCTCCATTCTTTAGTGGCAGGTACTGTGACCACCATTTCAGAATGTTTTGTGACACATACTCCTCACACTCTTCAATGGTGTCATATTCACGCCATTGAAATTCATCAGACACAGGCACCCATTCCCATTGAATAGAATACTTTGCACGATGTTGTGAGTGATAGATACAACCTACCTTCTCATCACCCTCACCTAAAGGATCGTTAAGGTAGATAAAACTTTCTACGCTATATTGTAAAGATGGATGAGGCCTGACATAGTCAATGTCAAATGTTGGGATAGTCATCAGTTTGAGGTAGCGATTTTGGTGGCGAGTTTATCAATTGGACCTTGCCAATCGCAGCCGCGATTATCTTCTTTGAACGCCATAAGCCACTGTTCTTTGGCTCCGTCATCCATAGGAGTGGCATGCATATCGTTGTAAAACGCTAGTGCGTTTACGATGGCTAGCTGTTCATCTTTAGAGACGATGAGATGGATAGAAGTCATTAGTAGTTACCAAGCTTAAATTCTTCTACAAAGCCCCTAGTTAGTGACTCTGCAACTTGTAAGCGCAGACACTTAGGGAACGTACTTTTGAGACTTTGTGTCATCGAGCCGTGGCGAAGTAAATAATCTTTAGCGGCAGGCATTACGAGATTCCGATCTACATAAGCGATTGCACGATCAAGCTCAAAGTCACCGCGTTTGTGAAACTTACCGAGACATTTGAATGTTGAATTTAGATGTATACCGGAGAAGTGCTCACTGTAGAGTTCCAACTCACGGAATGCATCATTGTCAATGATGAGTTCAAATTTACCAGTCATAAGTTAATACCTGTTGTAAGAATGTAAGGAAGTAAGAGAAAGAATCTCTTGAAATGCAGAGACAATGCAGTGCATTTTAAGAGAATCAGAGTGATCATAAATGATCATGAAAATGAACATACCAAACCAAAATAGAGACCATGTAGTTGTTACATGGCCCCTACAAGGTAATGATTTTCAAAAAATACCTGAAAGATTATCAGGTTATAGGGCTCACATAGAGCATAAAATGTTATTTAGTTGTGTTTCTAGGTCACAAAGGGATGACCGTAGAACAGAAAGAGGAGAATAATGTTTCGCGTTAGTTGCACGGATCGACACACCTAGGAGTTGCCTAGGGGACAACATGCACAGCATGATGGCGGCGACGTACAATCGGGGGATATCACCGCACCCGATAGCGCTTGTATTACGTCAGCTCGACAGGGAACTAGGGCAGGAGAGCACGGGACACGTCATAACAACGCTGCGTGGTGCCGCCTAGCTAGGCGCTGACTAAATTGTCTAGGTTCTGCCAGCTAATCGGATTAGGTCTGGCGTGGTAAGGGCTGGATGCCCTTGGCTGAAAGCATAACATACATTCAGCGGATCGGATGAGAAGGAGCTTGGTTGATCTTGCGACTAGGGAAAGCGCAAAGGCTTAAGGCTTAGTCGATTCGATCGGGCTCGGTTCGTCCGATGTGTAAACAATACATCACCACGGCCCACGGAACGAGACCATGTGACACTTGTAACATTGGAACACACTGTGCGGTTCAGACTAGACTGTGCTGATCAGAGAATGAAACGCGCACCCGCACGCGTATACCACACCATGAACCCCAACTTAATAAAATGAAATAGGTGTACCCTATGACCGTAGGACACCCCCCTAAGTATAAAGTATTAATAACTACAACGTATTAGATGTTATTAGTAATACATAGGGATCACTAAGTAATTCTTTACATCAACTGCCCGCAATCGACCCTTTTTTTTAGATATGAAGCTATATACGACGAGGTGGCGAGAACAATCTCATAATCTTCTGGGTATTTTGGGGTCAAAATGTTGTTGTAGAAGTATAGTGACACAGTTTGAAAAAAAAATCGAGCCGTGGTAAACGACCCAAAAAAGTTTTTAAGTGTACAACTGCTATTTATCGACTTGAATCAAAAAATACGCGTAGACTATATTTAAATAATTTCGAGATCTGTGAGAGACGCTATATCTCCTGCTTATAAAACAAGTATGTACTTACTTGGCGGTAAACCCCCGGCAGGGTTTGCAGGAGAACCTGAAAAGCGACAGATATCTGCAGGAAACTTTGAAGAAACACCAGAAGGTATGAGGTTTGCCGCTTCACCAGAAGCGCTAGAAACTATAAGACGTGTTAAGGAACGTACTGGGTTGGATCTACAGGTTTTTCCGATGAACGATCCTAATGCCCCGCCGGGTGCTCTAGGTTATTTTATGCACAATGAAAAAGAAGGAGGGAGTTACGATCCTGTAAAGCGAAGAATATATATGAATCCTAGTCAGGATGAGTTACCACAGTTTGTGTTTGAGCATGAGACTGGTCATGCTGTAGATCCTTTGTTACCTAAAAGTAATAGGTACGTGAATGAGAGGATGGGTGTCTTTCTCGATAAATTTAATTCCGGTAAATACAACACACCTGCAGAAGCCTTAGCAGACTACATGTTGACTTTTCCTAGAAGAAAGTTAGATACAGAGCTAACTGCACAAAGATATGCAAAAGACCGAATGCGCGAGCGTGGGCTAAGTGACAGTTTTACTGAAGAGGATTTAGCTGAATACCCTTTGGCGTATATAGATCAAGGACAGAGAAAGTTTGATGTAGAGAATGTAAACTTTGTTGGTGGTATTGTTCCTGATTCGATGTCTAACAGTTTTCAAAACGAAGTTATTCGCCCAATGACTTCACTAAGGCCACAACCTCCAGCTCCTTATTTGACACCTGACGCAAACACTAGGGTTGAGTACGATGAAGAGCTTGCGAGACGACTTTCTGCGTTGTATGCAACTCCAGGTTACGGTGAACAAGCCAATGAAGAACAGCAAAGAGCTGAGATTTACGCAAAAAGAAGATTACAAGAGTAAAGCAATCAATATTAGACTGCCAACAAAGCTGTAGCTTTATGCTTTCCACGGAAGTCAGAAAAAAGGCGGAGTTTATCTGTCTTCGGATCGCTAAGAATAAGAAGGTAGAGATGAAAGACATGATTTGGATCCAGAAGTGGGCTAAATCAAATCATTCTGTGGAGTCTATGCTCCGTATAGCCAGGAGAAAGGGACTTAGTGTCGACAAAAAACCAGAAGGGTTAGATAAATTTCTGCAGGATATGGACTTAGGTGATGATTTTGAAGGGAACGGGATGGATGCGCCTACGGATCCACTGAACATTGCCGCGTGGTTCGCATCTAAACCCAGGTGGTTTGTCGATGATGAGGGTTGTAGAGACTAAAATAAGTATTAACTAGCGATTTATCGTGGACGAATTTAAAAATTATCTTTTTACACTTGCACGTAAGTCTTTAGGTGCTCCAGGTCTTACTGGATCAACTAGTTACGTCAATGATGACGCTGCTGCTGCTTATGCCAAGCAGTTGATTGCCACTTTAGCTCAAGGAGTAAGCGGTAAGTAGGTTTTTGTGCGAGCACCCAGGGCTTTTAGGTCAAAATTGTTCTTGTACCGGCTTTTGGCGGTAATTTTTGCTTTTGAAGCCATGATTTTGCTGATCAGCTTTGATGGCTGTACAAAATTAGCTCTAAGTAACTTAGAAAAGCAGATGGGAGCTGTTTCTGTAGCTACTGTCTGCCCAGAATTGGGAAAAAGAGCGGAAGGCTTGTTCGGCGTGGCTATTGCCACTGTCCTTAGTTTGTTGGTTGGTAGTGAAAAAGAGAATTAACTATGTTTTTCGTTTAAACTAAGTGCAATAGGTTTTGTTTGCTAGTAGTCGATATGGATCCTCAGATGTTTCTTGAAGGGTACTTGAAGAACCCTGAGGTATACGACCCCGCAACGTCAGAAATGGCAAACTACGCAGCTCAGCCACTGATGGAAGGCGAACAACCTGGTATGGGACCAGAAGTGCCGGATGCTATGAAGATGGAGATTATGCGTAGGACGCAACCAGGTGCTTATGAGAACTTGATGCGTTTGAAAGCTCGTTACGGTACTGCACAAGCCTGATTATCATGGATTTTCTTAACAATCTTGCTGGAAACGTACTCGAATCGGTCTCTAAGTTCAGCCGTGGACTTAGTAGTACGGATAGCTTACCTATGAGGATTGCTGGTAGGGAACTACCAAGAATGCTTGACCCTCGAAGAATTGTTCAAGATCCACGTAGGATTCTGGACCCCACTAGTGTTCGAGGCGGAATTTTAACGGGGAAGGCAATTAATGTGGTTGGCGATAAAATTGGTATGCCTAAAAAAGAACAGGGTTTTTTAGAAGGGTTTTTTACAACACCTGGTGGGTTTCATCTTAAAATGCTCGCTGGTATGATCGGATCTGATGTAAATAATCCAGCAGGGGGTGCAATATATAACGAAGACGGTACTTTGACAGAGAACTCAAAAGCCCTTCAGCGAATTGCACTTGCACAAGGGAAGCCAGATCCTTTTGGTTATCGTGCTCCTGAAGAAGTTATGGAAGCCCCAGTTCTAGTCGACACCAGAGAAGTAGTTTTACCTGAGACTCAAAGTGAGCCTCCGGCTTCTGTACCATCTTCTATACCAGTTCGTATACCAGTTGAGACTCAATTTGAGACTCCAAGGGAAACACCAACCCCCGTGGTTGTACAGGAGACACCTAAGCCACAGAATGCTTTGGCTCAGAAGTTTCTAGAGGATCAGATGATCGGGAACGAGATGGCGAACACAGGAGAGCTTCAGGATCTCTTGATGCGCTCTGGTGCTGTAGGGAGTATGAGTGAAAAGGATCTAGACACGTGGACTAAGAGTAATTCTGCGTTGGCTTATAGGTTGGCAGAGAAGGAAGGTTTGCTAAGCGGTATCTAGACGAGATCAGTGTGGGCGATCACCCATCCGTCTTTTGTTAGTTCTTTGTATTTTTTGCGAGCTTGTTTGGTTTCTACGTCTACTAGAAAAAACAGTTCTTTCTTGTAGCAGTAAAGGCGGGCAAGTCCGATCACGACAGGGGCTCCTGGGTGCGAATAATTAAGTCTATTCCAGAGAAGTTAGATTACTGATTTAGGGGTTTTATATTGTCGTGCTGCTAACAGAGCCATTATTTCTCCAGGGTTCTTTGAGGCGAGTGCGTTCATTCGCGGTTCTTCAGATTTTTGAGTTTCCATACGAGCCATAACTTTGGCCGCAAGTTGATCTAGTCTTTTATTGCGGTCTTCAAACTCTTTGGGGTCTGGTCCGGTGTACTTGTATTCTGGTGCTAAGAGAGGTTCTGATGGTCTTTCTGCGTTTGGTACGCCCCTTGGTATTGCGTTTTGGTCTTCTGGCCGTGTTGGTTGTGTTTGAGCTATATCTGGTGCAGTTGTGTCTGGGTTGAATTCTTGGACCGCAATGGGCACAGACCTGGAAGTTTCGGGGAATCTCCTGTCACCGTGGCCGATACCAACAAGCTTCCGGCCTTTTGGTCCAAAGACTTCTGTGAAGTACCCGTAGTCGTCAGCTACTGCACTGCTTGTTGTTGAGCCTGGCATTGTAGCAATGTAGATGGGAGCACCTTCGGCGGAAGACCCGTAGCGAGTTTCACCGGTTTTTGGGGCGTAGTAGTCCAGTGAGTCGTAACCAATGCGAGGATCGTGGGCAGCCACGGCTCGTGTATATAGGTCTACTTTTTCTTCATTTGTTGCGTTTGGGTTCCAGCGTTGATCTGCAACTCCCTGGTTAGAAAATTCAATAACTCTGTCTTCTTGGGCATAGCGTTGAGCAATGCTGTCTAGTAGTTTTATGCGCTCTTGGATAGGTATTTCTTGAAGGAGCTTGAGGTCGATGTGGTATGGAGATGAGCCGCCGATGTACTGAGAGTCTCCTGTGATGCCAGCGCGTTGCGTTGGGTATAAATTATTATTTGCCACGACTTCTAGGAGTTAGCGGAGTTATTTTAGTTTAGTTGAATTTTGGGCTTTTCTATTTGTGTCTTGTCTCTTATAGTTAAAAGACGTTGGTCCCCAGAAAGGGACGCAGTTCGATCTCAAACAAGCAACGGGGTTTGAGGCACTGCAAAGGAACCTATGAACGTCCTTGCTTTGATCCGCAAGCAGATCGCCAAGCGTGATGCTTTATCCCAGAGTCAGTTCTTGATGACTAAGATTTATCGCGGTATTGACTACACCTCTGCCCATCAAGCACCAACGAAGCTCACTTCTACCTGAAGTTAACGTTGCTTCGATCTCTGGTCTGCGCCCTGCTTTCAGCGGGGTTTTTTATTGTCGGTGAGTTTGATGTAGTGATGCGGTGATGCAATACTCAATGAAAAAAAAAGAAATGGGGCTAGCCCTAGAACAATTGTGTGGCAAGAACGTTAGTAGAAACGACGCAATGCGTAAACTGCTATTTGAAGAGGTGTGGGGCCGGGGCGCGAAATTAACCCCACAGCCGTCAATCCTTGTTTATTTTCAAGTCACTGACGGCGTAGAGCTTTGGCATTGAAAACTAGGAGACTTTGCAGACCAGCTGCCAGCCAGTAAAAATTCCGTGGTCCATTGAAGCGAAAGCGTTTAACGACATGTCAACCCCACGTCGAACGTCGGGATGGCCATAGTCGTCGAAGATTACGATTCCGCCAGACTTGACCATGGGGACGTACAAGGTCGTATCTCGCGCAACGGAGGCTGAATCATGCGCCCCATCGATGTAAAGAACATCAATCCAGGGCTCTCCGTTGTTTCTTTTATTTAGTTCAGGAAAAACGTCCCAGCTAAGGTTTTTGAGTACCTCGATCTTAGCCGCGTTATTTGACTTTGCGATATTTCCACGTGCGGTTAGTTCGATATCCGCAAGTTCGGGGTAATTTTCGGGTGTTTCGTGATGCTCACTGCTTCCTGTGAAAGGATCTATAGAGGTAAGACGTGAGTCAGGGTGATCCATGTAGAAATCTGACCAAAAACAACTGCTTGCCCCTTCGTACACACCAATTTCAACAATTTTTCGTGCTTCTGATGGGACTAGACGGACTGGTTCGCACTCATCCTTGGTATTCATCACCATATCTGTGTTCAGGAGCGCGTCGTACCACCCTTGATTGAAGGTATAGCGATCGTCGAGCTTCTTTTTACCTTCAATTTGAACCGTGGGCGCTACTTGAGCTACATCAGAGTTCATCTGACTCATTAGCTCTTTGAAACTTGGTTGTTTTGCTGCTGTCATTAGGGTTTTTGCTCTCCCAGTATGCTAACACTGATGTGTTGACACGCCCAACTCCATAGTGTATGCTTACTAAGTCACTACGTGATCTACATGAACAACAACAAAAGCACCGGCGTTAACCTTAATTCAAAGGACGCTGTTTACTTTGCTTTGATTCAGCAAATACCTCAGTTGCTCGGGATTGTGCTCGTAGCTTTGGTAGGTTTGCCTATTTTATTTTGGATGTTTGGGAATCTTAATCGTAGTGTTGCGTTGCAAAATGAACGGAGTGCTGCTGCCGGTGAGTGCAAGCTGATTAGTCTTAGAAAGTACGGTAATTATGACGCGACGTACTGTTACGAGTGGGCGAAACAAAAAGTACCTCGGCGCTGACAGAGGCGTTACAGTGCGTCCGCTGACACTAAAGCTGTCGAACACTTATCTAACCGCTGATGATGAAAGACTCAAAAGAAATTAAAGAACTCACCCCTGAAGAGCAAGAACTGTTAGACCAAGCTATCGGCAACTTGCAAAGTTTTGTCGAGAGTGAGACCACGCACTATGTTTTTGTTGAAGACATAGATGATCTAGATACACTTCCTGAACCAGAACAAACACCTGATTGATTTTTTATGGCAGCTCAGCTTTCACCGCACACAACAACACAGATAAGCGGGTTATCAAAAACAGCTGTTAAAAGTAAGTGCAAGTTTTGTGGCGAGAAAACCGCACTTATCTTGGAGATAAACAAGATAAACGATGTAGGTCAAAGCCGAAAACGTCGCTATCAGTGCTCTTCGTGTAACTCTAGATGGACTACCTATGAAGTTGATCAAGAGAGCTACAACGAACTAGCTGAGATGAGGAAGAAGTTCAGAAAGATGCAGACTTTGATGAACTCTATCGTAAGCACTAAGGAAGAACAGCAAGTAAACGTATGCAGTACATGCACTTACATGTGCGATGACACGTGTTCTTTTGAGGTTCCAGAAGCGAATACAACTTATTCTTTCGACTGCAATTTGTACAAAAGAGTTGTGTGAGTTAGTATGTTGACATACAGATTAACCGTATGTCTCGTTCTATTCCAGTCTTAGGTACAGCGATAGTCAACAACCCTTACTGGTTACACAGGATGTTTATGAGCATAGACTATCCTGTAGATAACTTTGTTGTTTTTAACAATAACGGTCGAGGGCAGATAACTAAAGATGTTGACGGCATTAAAAACCTGTGCAACCCCAACGTAAAAAAAATTCATGTAACTCATATGCCTGCAAATGTAGGATGCTCGGGAGCTTGGAACTTAATAATTAAGTGCTTTATGAAAGCACCTTACTGGGTTATATCAAACCATGATGTTATGTATGAGCCTGGTTTTTTAGAAGAAATGAATACGTGTGCTCAAGACTCAGAGGTAGGGACTGTTCACGGTTCTGGGGGAGGTTGGGATATATTTCTTGTTAAAGACTGGTTGATTCAGAAGTATGGTCTTTTTGATGAAGCTCTATACCCTGCTTACTGTGAAGACCTTGATTTTGGTGTCCGCTTCATTCATGACGATATAAAGCGTGTTCTTGATCTAAAACATGACTATTACCACGGGTCTAAAAAGAATGACTACAGTGATGGATCACAGACTTGGCGTTCAGAGCCAGCCATCGCAAATCACATTCACTTAGCTCACGAGATAAATAAGCGTTACTTGCACAAGAAATGGGGTGAAGGTTGGCAGGCACATGTGGATGAACCTACATACAAGTCACCTTTTAATATAGAAGAACTTCCAGTTAGCTTTACCACGTGGGATTTAGAGATGAATCGTAGGAAACATCTAGGTTTCTAGGTTTAAGAAGTGCTGCTATGCTGAGACTAAGAAGCACTACTAGTTTTGGTCTCAGTAAGGCAGCACTTTGATACCACAGTATTTTCTCAGGACGATGATCCTGCTGTTCAAGTCTTTGACGACTACCCTTTAATTTGTGATGCGCTGTTGTATGCGTCTAGACATAAGCTAGATATAGATAATCCTTTTGCTAATGCTTTTCCTGGAGATCACTACCGGATCCTAAGTGGCCTTCTTCACTACATTAAACCTAAGCGAATTATTGACATAGGTACTCACTATGGCACTGGAACTCGTGTCATGCTTGATTATGCACCTAAAGCAGAGGTACACACATTTGACCTACTAGGTTGGGATCAGTTTGACTCCACGTATCTTAAAGAATCGGACTTTACTGATAACGGAGGGAGATTAACTCAGTACATTGCAGACTTAAGTGTAGATAAAGTCTTTAATGACTTTTCAAGTTTACTGAGTACAGCTGACTTCATCATGGTCGACGGACCTAAGGATAGTAAGTTTGAAACTAAGTTTTACACCTTGCTTTCATCTTTACCTATGGAGCACCAAACACGATGGATTTTTCTAGATGATATTAAATTTCAAAGTGAACTTCTAAACTGGAGACGAATCTTGAACCCTAAAATTGACCTATCCTCTTTTGGTCATTTCTCTGGTACAGGACTAGTTGACGCTTCCACGGGTTTTGATTTCGAGTGATGCCTTTCTATTCTTCTTATACGGCTAGCGGCTACTTAGTTAACAAACTAAGTTCGATCCTAGATTCTCGTGAACTATCTTCTTTTGGTTTGAGTAAGGTGGCTAACTTGTCTCCTACAACCACAAGAAAGATCTATGTAGATTCTGGGTATATTCCTTCCCCGGATGTTTTAGAAAAACTTTGTATCGCACTTAATTGTATTCCAGGCGATTTACTAGATATGCAGGGTAGTATGGATACAACTGTTGCTGCATGTTCCGGTGTTTTCTAAGGCAGACTTTGAATTAGTAGCGCGTGTTCTAGGGTTGCCGGTCCCCGAGACGCCTGCGGAACAAGCAGCTGCTACACCTGTGGTAGCTGAAGTTCTTCGCAAGATTGGACGAGGAGAAGGACCACCTCCAGGGATGGACGATCAAGGAAGAATGTACACAGGAGCTACCCGTTCCTTAAATGGTTACCCAGATAATAATGATCCGATGGCGGATGCCAGGTTGGCTTCTCGTATGAGGACTGAACCTATTGATTTTAATGACGACGAGTTTATCTTAGGTCTCATGGAGACACTAGATCCTCAGCAGTGTCCAATGATTCTTGCGATTCTTCGTCAGCTTATGGAGCAAGCTCAAGAGCACACTAATGCTTTGTCTTCTCAGCGTCCGATGGAGTATGACACCCCTAACCTCGGCGGTAATTACAGCGCTCTTAATGCGCCAGCTTCTAATGGAATCGAACCTTCACGTGCTTTCCAGCCTTTAAGCTAATGTCAGAAAACGCTCGGTCAAAACAACTTCGAGAAAGAGACGTAAGAAAACTTTCTCCTGAGTTAGATGCTGGTACTTTTATGCAGCTCTACATGGAAAGTAACTTTCCTCAGACTTCTTCTATGCCTTCAAAAGGTCAACTTGAATTTGGTATAGACGGTAATCAAGCTAAAAATGACTTAAAGTTAATGAAGAAACCACTTAGTGGTACGCAATACGATAACCCCGGAGGGTTCTGATGGCTTTGAATATTGCTCCAAAATTGGTGCAAGGCGGTATGCTAATGAATGCTGTTATCGCTGAGATAATTGCCAATAGTATTGGAGGAGCAGTCAGCCAAGGTTTTTCAGGAGCGGTATCTCCTACACAGTCTTCTGGTGGCGGTGCTGGTAGTAAATTCATGATTACTTTGCCCGAAGCAAAGCAACTGGAGTTGGAATTCGCTAACGAAAATTATAGGCGTGGTATCTTAGGTTTGAAATTGCTAGACGCTGGAAGTTTTCTTAGTAGAAGAGAAGAAGCTCTTCGTGAATCCGCAAGACAAGCTGGTGGTCGAGAGCGAATGATCAAACAGATCGAAGCAGCTGCTCGCGGTCAGGAAGGGCTCGCTACTTTGGCAGGAACTCAAGCAACGGCTGCTAGTAATTTAGGTAGCAATATTGCCAATACCTATTTATCTCAGGCTAATATAGATCCAGCGTTAGCTGAAGCTGCGAGGGCATTCTAATGGGCTTTATTGTAGATCCTGCTATTGGAATTGGTAAAGATGTAGTATTGCCCGGTTTAAGTTACGGAGCAAACTACGTAACAAGAACTGCTGCACCTGTTGTAGGTGGAGTAGTTGATGTTGTTACTAACCCAAACACCTTAAAAACTGCAGGAAACTTTTTACAAGAAACACTAGGTGCTATGAGTAGAGGTGGGAAAGAACTTGTAAAACAAGCAACACCTAGAGTCTTAAGTGGCGGTGCAGCACTTGGTACGTTTATAGGCGGTCGTGAGTATTTAAAAAGTACACGACCAGAACCACAACAACCTCCTAAAGAAGGAGAAGCTGGTTATGTTGATCCCTCTAGACTTACTCCTGCACAAATAAGAGAATCTGAAGATCGAAGGCTTGAAATTGAACTTCTCAGAAATCAGTTAAATCAACTGCAGGAGATTAGTCGACAGCAATTAGAAAATCAAACCGATTTAAATAGGGCAACTTATGACCCTGGGCTTATTGCTCAAAGGCAAGACATCTTCACTCAAGCAAAAATTGCTGAGGCCGAAGCTCTACAGCGTGGAGCAATGGAAAAGATGGAGGAGAAAACCCGACGAGATGTTGAGCTAGGCACTATTTCTGCTTGGCAAGGAATTACTCAAGCTGAGATTAATAAAGATACTGCTCTCGGTCTTGGCATGATGAGTATTGCTTACTCGACTGGTATTCCTCAACCAGCTCTTATGCAAAGTGCAGCTAACATTGTCCAACAAGGACGTGCTGGCTACGGCACACCAACCTCGGTACTTTAATCATGAGTTTATTTGGCGGACTCGGTACTGCTCTTGGCGCAGCAGTGGGTTCAGTTGTTCCTGGGGTCGGCACAGCTCTCGGCGCAACTATTGGTGGTGGCCTCGGGACAGCAGCAGGCGGCCTATTTGGTGGCGGAGGCGGAGGCGGAAGCGGGGGCAGCGGAGGCGGAGGCGGATATACACAAGCAATGTCAAATCCATATGCTCAATCCGCAGCTCAATTGGCTGCGCAAAATAATCCTCTAACTGCTGCTTATCAAGGTTTGTCCTTGATGCAAGGTGCGTTAGCTGGTCAGATGAGTACTAAAGCAACCACCGAAGCTAATACGCAACTAAGTATTCTTAAAGAAGCATTAGAAAGAGGTCAAGCTGACACGAAGTTACAAGCTTCTGTGGCTGGTTACGGTGCTGGTAAAGGACTTGAGTCGCTTTACAACCTCAATCAAGGACGATTGTCGACTGAGTTGCTGTCTCCTCAGTTCCTTTCTCAAGCAGGTTCTGCTTCTCTTCAAGGCCAGAATGCTTTAGCTAACCAGTTTGGACAGACAAATCTGGGCATCAAAGCTCTACAAGAGCAAACTTTAGCGCAAATCTCTGGTGATCAAGCTAAAACACTCAGCAACGTCTTTAACACTCGCGCAGAAAATGAAGGCAGACTAGCTCTGGGTGCTCAAGCATATGAGAGTGCTGCTAACTTAGATAAGGTTAGGACACTTGGTGACTTGGCAAGAACTCAGGCTGCGACCAAAGGTCAGTTGGCGCTTAAGAAGTTTGGCGCTAATCAAGCTATGGCCGGTGCTCGGATGTTTGCATGAAGACTGCTGCTCTTTCTGACGCAACATCGGTTGGTACTTGGCTTAGTAACTTAGACAAGTCTCAATCTGATGCATTTAAGCATTATGCCAAAAACGCTGTCAGTGAGATCGAAGCTTATCTTTTTGCTCGGTTTTTAAATCCTGGATACGAAGGCTCAATTGCTGATTTAACAGCGTGGGTCCAAGAAAAATACCCTAAAGAAGATCTAAGGCAGATTCTTTTAATCGAGATTGACTCGATGAAAACTGACTTGCACAATGTTCGTCAGATGACTCTGACTGGGATGCTTGATCACGCCACAGCAGCTACAAAGATTGCTGTTCTTCAAAAAGAAATTCGTTCGCATATTCAAGCAGTTCGTCAGCTAACTGACGGAATTGATCGTCGAGGTCTCTTACTTGCTGGAGCTGATCGTTGTATACGAGAACTGCTCAACAGTTTTGATGACGCTCCTGCGATGCATGACTTGATCGAAGAAGCGTCTATGGTTATCTGGAGTGTTATAGAACGCGAAGAAAAATCTTAAGCAACCACTGAATCCATAAGACTCAAAATATTAACAACCGAGGTTCTGAAAATACCCATGAAGTAATCGTTAACGCCAAGAGCTAGTGCTAACTCTCCTTCGTCGTTGATATACCCTCCAAATGGAAGGATGCATGCGGGTTGATTTGAAATATCTGACCCAAGAGGATCTGTCCACGTCACAAGATCATCGTTAACTGAGCCTAAAAACATAGGTTCTTTTAGAACTCTTGTAATTTTTGTAAGATCTTTATCTAGTGTATAAGCACTTAGCCCGTACATTAAGTATGGTCTTCTATCCATCTGATTCACCATATGTTTCCAGTGATAAAACACGAGCCACTCATCTCCGCAATCTATAGGTGCGGTTGAGTTAAATGTAGGGTGATCTTCAGTGCAGACTTTAAGAGCGCTGGAATCAATAATTTTGTCATTTTCTCCAGGAGTCTTTATACAAATAGGTCTTGTTGAATATAAAAGTCTAAGTTTTTCGTTATCTGAAAAGAAACACCAATTTTTTTCTGCTTGACCCTCAACGTGATTGTTGCCAATATTCGGGTAAAACCTATCCACAAGCTCACCAAACTCATCTACTATTCCTGTACATACTTTAGGTGTTTTAAGCATTTTATGTTGTGTAGTGTCCCACTTAGTTGCGTATGTACTAGTGATAAATTGACACATTAAATTTTCGTCAGGTGATACAAACAAGCGAGCATCTTCGTAGCTAAGTCGATGTTTTTTACTGATTAATTTTCTAGGCGTAACAATCGTGTCATCTTTCAACAGCTGACCAACCCAGATGTCTGTGGGCGTGTTGTTGTAATAAAAATACTTCATGTCGTGACGAAACACGAAACTTTCTGGTTGAGATCTCCAGCTAATAAGATCAGCACCTTTGTGGTTAATTAAGCAAGGACTGAAATTACCGTGAGATCCTTCAGGTAAACCTGTGTTGATTTTGGTGAATGTACCCCCTAGCTCATAGGCTTGCTCAAACACACTAGGAATACCGTTTTGAGTAGGGCCGCAGTAAGCCTTCATAGTTGCTGCGTTTTGTACTGTGCGGTAACGATGAAACTGAATACTCATTTTGATAGCTCCTTTACTGCTGAATCAAATGCGTCTGAAATTCGATCCCAACGATAAGAAGGGTTTTGTGTCACTTCATAGCAGTCGTCAGCTTTTTTAGCGTAGTAGTCAGGGTCTTCATAGAGTTTCGTAAGTTTGGCTGCGGCGTCTTTTACGTCAATAATCCCACGCTCTACACCTAGGTCTTTATCCCAAATCCAAGCAGCTACATCGATTAAGTCAGCTTTGTCTTTCCAAATGTCCGCGCTTGACGTGTGGTTTGGCAAAACTAATGGGCGACGACACGAGGCGTGCTCAAAAGGTACAAGACCCCAACCTTCTCCATTACAAGTGTTAATCCCTACGTCACAAGCGTTATAAATTCTGTTGAGTAATTCATCGGGAGGTGCGTCTGCATAATTTATATTTTGAGCTGTCATGATCATTCTGTTGTCGTGCTCAAGGTTTAATCGTTTCATTTCAGCTGTAAAGACAGCACGAATATCCCAACCGATGTCTTTTTCAGACATATGAAGGTAAAGCATAGTGTCGTCTTTACCTACTGCAAACTCAGCAAAAGCTTTTATTGTTAGGTCTATTTGCTTACGAGGTTGGTTTCTATTAGCGTTTAAAACAATAAATTTATCTTCTGGTAGGCGCAAAGACTTTCTTGCTTCATCTCTGGGCATAGGAAAAAACTTACCTTCGTCGAGACCATGAGGTACAACACCTAGTAGTTTCGGCTTAACGCCTTGGGCCAGAACTCTATTGGCTTGTTCAATCGTGAACGTAATCGAGAAATCCCAGTCTTTGATGTAAGCCAGCTGTGATTCAATATACTGCTCAGAATCAATAGGGAAGTAAGCAATAAATTTAAATTTAAGGTTGTCTTTTAACAGGTGTATCCGTTCCCAAACTTGGTTGCAAATCCATATATCATTTAAGACAATTACAAAATCAGGTTTTTCTTTCTGAATAATTGTTGGTAATCTACCTATACCAAACCGATCTGCTGGGTTTGTCGTTCCCGCTGGATAGACTTTAAAAGGTAGATCATGAGGATCTCCTTGGTAATTCATCCCATAACTAACAATTTCATGCTTCTTTGACAGATGCTCTAGAACACTGTGTGTCACTCTAGCAAATCCAGTGTTAGATAGAATATCGCCGTACCAAAGAATTTTTGCCATTAACGAGTAGAATCCTACTGATACTATACAGACATAACTAGATATGCCAAGCCGGGAATCTTTTGCTTATAGAAGAGCGTTAAAGCTAAGAGCAACAAAAGCTGTAGAAAAAGATACCTCTGAGTTAGATAGTGTATTTGCACGTGCTGCAGATGACTTTATGACATTCAGTACGTTGATGGATAAAGCACCAGCTCCTCATATGCTCGAATGGTATAAGCACTTGATTACCGGAGACAGCAATCAGTATCTTTTAGACATCGCTGGACCCAACTTAGACATTCTTGCGCCCAGGGGGTCGGCAAAAAGTACTGTCTTAAACCTTTTTACAGCGTGGATTATTGGCCGACATACGTCGAAAGGTATGCCGCTTCAGATAATTTATACAAGTTACAACATCGCTACAGCTATACCTAAGTCTCGAATTATTAAACAAATTATTGATAGCTCTACTTTTAAAAAAATATTTCCTAGGTGTCAGCTTCGAGCTGGGATGCAATCAGACATTGGCTGGAGTATTGACTTCGATTATGCAGGTATCTCAAGGGTCGGTGACGAAGAATTTACTCTACGTGCTGCAGGACTAAGAGGTTCAATCACGTCTAAACGAGCACACCTAGTCATCGTGGATGACCCAATCAAATCCAGTACGGATATTAAAAATCCAGCTATTAGGGAAGAAATGAACAACAATTGGAGTTCTGTTATTGCTCCGATTATTTTTGAAGGTGGTCGATCAATTTGTCTTGGTACGAGATTTCATCCTCTTGATATCCACAAAACAATGTTTAACCCTAAAAAAGGATGGAAACAGGTGATGCAGTCCGCAATTACCTATGACGACGATGGAGATCCCGTATCGTACTGGCCCGACCAGTGGTCCACAGACTATTTGCTAGGGCAAAAAGAATTAGATCCTGTTGCTTTTGCGTTCCAGTATCAACAGCAACCAGTGATGTCTAGTGATCTGGTGCTCTCTCCAGACCTGCTTGTCAAAGGGGATGTTCTTACAGAGTTTGACTCTCTTGCAGTTGGTGTAGACCTATCCGCAAGCAAAAACGAAACTTCTGATTACACAGCTTTTGTTTTAGGAGGTAGGTGTAAAGACAAGTACTACATTATCGATGCGCAGCAAGTGCGCTCTATAGGCAACCTTGAGAAGATAGATCTTTTATGTAAGATTTTGGTTGAGTGGGGCATCTTACAAGAAGATAACGAAGGAAGATTTTTACCTACTTACTCAACCTGCACTCTGGTAGTAGAAGCTGTGGCGTACCAGGCATCTCTGTCCGCTGACTTAAAAAGAGTAATGCTCGGAGAGTGGGGTTTGGGTAACTTACATATCCACGAAGTCAAAGGTTTTCGCGGAGACAAGATCTCACGCTTCCGAGGGACACTTGGTTTGCTTGAAAATAAAAAAGTGATCTTCAACAGATACCGTAAGTTTGATCAGCTTTTTGACCAGATTGTAAACATAGGCGCGACTACGCACGATGACCTACTAGACGCGTACACACACTTGGTTACATTTTTACAACGACGGGGTAGTTTTGAAATTGAATATTAATTGATTTTTTGGGTAGTACTGTAGTAGCAGTGTTCTGGTTTTCTGAGTTGAACAATTTAAAATTTCTAATTTTTGTCACAGCACATAATCCTTTGAGCAAATTTGACGTGTTGCTGGAGACACTCAGAGCTTATCAAGACTTACCGGGCACACAAGACGTAAACATTATCATCGATAATGCACACGCAAGTGATGCCGTTGAGTTTCGTGAGCTGTTAGATGCAAACCTAACGTTCGAGTCGCTAAAAATTGTTTGCGCTTCGGCTGAGTTTGATCAAGGCTACTTTCTTACGTGGGCACACAAACCTATGCTCTTTGATGCTGTTAAAAAAAAGTCGCATGATATTTATATGTACTCAGAAAACGACATGCTCTTTACGAGAGAAAACTTTGACTTTTGGTACGGGTACAAGGATAAGTTAAAAAAAATTAATTATGAACCCTCCTTTTGTCGTTACGAAGAATTTCAAGATCAAAAAATTCCCTTTGATAATTATCGCAACTGGAAGCTAAATGGACTAACAAAAAATGTGTGGGGTGATAGACCTTACAAGGTAGAGACTGTACCTGCGTTAGATGACCAAGAACTTCTTGGGTTTGTAACTTTAGGAAATCCATATTCTGGTCTGATGGTTCTGGATCAAGAAATGGCTGATACCTACATAAATTCTATAAGTGCAGATTTTGTACAAAGTACTAATAGAGTCTCTTTTCGTTGCTGGCCAGAAGGTGACAGAAGTTCTTTAGGTACTTGTTTTGAAAATTTACTCCCTGGTCAAGACCACAGGCGCTTAGTGCCTGTTGTGCGTAACGGCGACTCAATTCAAATTGCTAGTTGTGGTTTGGTGAAGCATCAGGACACTAAGTACAGCGAACAGTTGTTTCAAGGAGTAGATTCGCTGATAACAGTAGAGACGATGCTTGAACTCTGATTTTCAAGAAATGACTGACTTTGAGTGCAGAGTGAAGGACGCAGCTCACTGTGCCCCTACAACAAGTCGTGTAGATCACCCTACGCATTACAACACAGGGGGTATAGAGACCATTGATTACCTGGAGTCTGCTCTGACTCGTGATGAGTATATAGGCTTCCTTAAAGGTAATATTTTGAAATATTTATCTCGTGAGCGTTTTAAAAACGGAATCGAGGACTGTAAGAAAGCAAAGTGGTACATGGACAGACTTGTCTCATTTAGCGAAAAAGTTTGAATTACAGTTAAAGTAGAGAGACGTACAGCAAGCGTATGAATATTAGAGCTTTTGGTTCTGTCTTTGGTCAGACCAGTGAACTACCAATGGCCAGTGGGTTTCTATGGAAACCTGCTGATGGTCAGAAAACATTTTCAACCTGCCGTAGCGTCTTTATCGAAGCTAAATCGTCGTCAGGCAAAGACGATGTTTTTGTCGAGTTTAGTGACGGTCCTGGTCAGTATATTCATGTTGAAAATTTAATAGGTGACCAAAAACTGCCGTTTGCCTTAACTGGGATTAGCGGCGGTTCTATTGAAGGCGCTATCGTTCTCTTCTAAAGCTATGAACCCTTACGACAAGGCAGCTTTCGGCTTTGCGAAAGCATATCAAATGAATATGAGGGCAGCAAATGAGCAGCGTAGCGCTAACTCGCCTTCAGACAATGCCTTCACAGAAGAGATGATGGATGAGGAAAAGGCATTGAACTACTCCCCCTCAGGTATGGAGCCTGCTCCTCCTGCAGATCAATACAATCAGTTTGGAGCAAACGAGCAGGAAGAAGAAATGGCAGGAGCTAACGGGAATTCGGTCGAAAGAGCTAAAGCAAAGGTATCCAAATACCTCAGAGGTTGATTTCGAGGTAGTATGTTGTCATTGACGTGACTTCACAGTGCTTCTAGATTGCTTTCCTTATTTTAATGAACGTGAACTTCTCGAACTGCGTATTCGGACATTAGAAGATCACGTCGATGGTTTCTTGATCACTGACGCCAATAGAACTCATAGAGGTGAGGAGAAAAACTTTACATGCCTAGAAACAATCCGAGAGCTTGGTCTGCCAGAGGAAAAAATTCAAGTCTTGCATGTGGAACTACCTTCTTATGAAGAAGTCCCAGACCCATGGATTCGAGAGCGTGGCCAGAGAGACGCACTAGGTGTCGGTCTCGATTTAATGGATGATGACGATATTTTCATCTGTTCCGATTGCGATGAAATTGCTAACCCTTCTCGGTTTTCTGAACTTATGGAAGTAGTAAAAGAGGAGAAAGAAAAAATTGTTAGACTCAGCATGAGCATGCACTACGGCAGAGCTGACAGACAGCTTGTATCTCCTACGGGAGAGCTGTTTGATTGGCGATGCGGAATTGTAAGTACTGTCGGTAAATTCAAAGATTTTGGTACTCTTTCCTCAATGAGAGCTAGTACGGAGAATCATTATTTTGGAGAACGTGACGCAGGTTGGCACTTGAGTTGGATGGGTGATTCAGATAAGCGAAAGACAAAACTTCGTTCTATTGCTGAATATTACATATGGGATCGCCCTGAAGTACAGAAACTGTGTGAGGACTTTGAACCTGAAGAAGGTAAAACAGACATGTTGGGTCGAGAGGATCATCTGTTGACTTCTTACCCTGTTGAAAATTTGATGCCTGAAGCAGTTAAACTAGAAAGAGTTAAGGCGTATTTACTTCCTGATGGCTAATAAAATGCCCCCCGAGCTTCTCGAAAAGTTCAAGAAAAGTAGAGAAGAAAAATCAGGTTCTAACGAAGAGGACCAAAAGAAAGATAAGCGTAAATCCGCTCTTTCTAAAGCTCGCAAAGCTAAAGAAATGAGTTCCAAAAAGTAATTCTAAGAAATTACAAACCACTGTGTGTGTATAGATGAGTTCCTCCGAAACTAGAACAGCTTTTACCGAGATTTTGGAGGCTTCACGCACTCAAGATCGAAGTAACTCATCGTCCACGATGGTGGTTTTGAGTCATCTTCAGCAGATGATTCTGTTGATGATGAAAAAAGGCTTGGCTTTTTATTGTGACCAAGACACGTTTAAAGGTCGTACAAGATTTTTAAACGATGTCATTAGTCTTAATAAACTAGACATCCGATTCCCAGCAATCATCCGTAACTTTCTTATCGATGGTTGCGGTCTTTTTTACTTCAGACCCGACCCAAAACTTAAGTATCAAATTTACTTTTTTAACAAAAATCAATACCGTGTATACCATGACACGAACGGTAATGTAGAAGAAGTCGTAATTGTCTACAGCTACAAGGTAAAGAACGCTTCTTTAGGGCTACCTACCGACACTTACGGCCAAAACAAAAGGTATGTTCGTTTAACAATCACTGCCAAAGAAATTACTGAAGTTGAGACTGACAGTGAAGTTAGCTTTGAGTTGGAGCCTGGTTCAGTCTTAACTCCAACTAAGAGTAGACCTAACACACTTGGGTTCATCCCAGCCGTGGAAGTCCTCAATAAACCAAACTCAAGTGGAACAGAAGGAGAAGGTGAGTTTGATCCGTTTATGGAGCAGATTGTTTTACACAATCAACTTACGAAAAACGTTGCTAAGAACATTGAGTTTTTTGGTAACCCAACGCTTATTAGCTCTCGGCCACGAACCGATCTTGTAGAAGCAAACGACAGTCAGTCTACTTTTAGGCCCACTATTAGTAGTCAAAGTGGTTTTGCGGGAATGAACCAACCGTCGACTCGGGTTTCTGAGCCGTTCGGAGCAGGTATGGGTTCCGGTTTACGTGTTCCAAGGATTATCGCCAACGTCGAACCCTCGGATCGTGTGGGCTATATGACTCCTGACCCAGTGTCAGGTGACATGAACAGATACATTCTTTTGTTGAGAGAGGAGATCAGAACAGCCTTAGGTGGGGTTGATGAGATCTCTATTTCTGCTGGTGCTACTGCCACAGAGATTAAAGGTTTGATGGGACGAGCCCAGGCAACGGCTCTTCGGAAAAACAAAGGATTTTTGACTTACGGCTTTAATCGTCTTCTTGAGATGATGATCTATCACCAAGAAGTAATTTTTAGAGAATCATTTGTCAGTCTGGCTGGGCTTAAAGAACCCAAACCTCCAAAAGAAGAAACAGATGAGTCAATTGAAAAATATCAGCAGTCACTTGTCAAATTTGAAGCTAAAGTAAATCAAGCGATGAAAGTCGCACTGGAGACTAATACAGTTCCTCCAGGTGTTGTCGGTCTACCTGAAGACGGAGAGCGCGAAGTAACCTACAGATTCCAAGGTGATGTCTACGAAGACACTGCCTACGACATCAATCAAAAGTCGATTGTCGTTAGGAACCTGCAGGAGCTGGGTGTTGATAGCATAGAAGCTCTGAAGTTTCTTTTCCCTGAAAAGACTGATTCAGAAAGAGCTGAAATGTTAAAAGGCTTTCCTTTTAGGATGGTCCAACAAACACAATCAGCCATGCAACAATTTCTGGTATTATTAAGCCAGATGTTGCAGTCTCCGCATCCTCTTGCGCCTAATCAGCCTCTAGCGGCTGATCCTAGACTGAATATTACACCGCTCCTTTACAGGACGTTTGACCACCTCGCTGAAGAACTAACTTACTCGGGTAGCTATGAGCCAGCAGATCCAAGCTTCGATCCCGAGCCCGGTCTCCCCGGCGGCAGCCCCGGCGGTGGATCAGGGTTCGGTAGGAACACCACAATGGGTTCCACAAACCCAAGCACCACCTACCCAGGCGGTAGCTTCGGTTCCTATGCACCAACAGCCGTCGCAGGCGGCACTGGTTTCGGACCCTTCTACCAACAACCAGTACAGCCAGTCAACATCTCCATCCTCCCCCAGCAATCCGTGGGAAGCAGCGATGGGTTCGTTGGAGCGGGTGCTGAGTCAAGTCAACTCGACATCCCTCAGCCAAACTCCACAGTCTTACTACCAGGCGGAGCAGGCGCAGGCTACTCCACAGAACAGTCAGACTTTACAGGCCCAGCCTTGGGCTTATCAGGCACCCCAGGCAGCGCAGACCTTACCTACCAGCGTTACACCGACCCAGGCTTCCTATCCAACTTCTACGGAAACGAAAGCAGGAATCAGCGACGTAACCGCAGAAGTAGTTAGCCACTTCGGTATCGAAGCTCCGGGCATTCTTAATCAGTACGCCTGCGGACTCGAAGATCTTCTAGTTAATCAAGCTACCCAGCTTGACACTATTGCTGCTCGTCATGATGCGATGCAGACAATTTTGACAGATCCTGATCATCTGGCTAACTACACAGATCGCTACTTCACTGAAGTCGTACCTGTGGATGTTGATGACAACGCTCTGGCCATGCAAGGTCAGCAAGCAGGTCAAGCCTATCAACAGACCTACGACATGCCCGCTCCTTCAGCTGGTGTAGCAGGTTCACAACAAGGGGTCGCTCCTCAACAGCAGTGGGATCAGTTCACTGATGTGATGAACCGTAACCCTGAAAACGCTTGGCGTGTTCTTGGTGCCATGGGACCAGAAGCTATGCGCTCAAAGCTTTTGTTCATGGATCCTTCCTGACCCAGTTAAGTTAATCAGCGAAATTAAGCTCCCTAACTGGGGGCTTTTTTCTTGCTATTCTTTATTTAATTAAGGCTTTTAAAATGCGTACTCTTGGTGATAAGCAGCGGAAACAACCTCAGCAAACAAAAGAGGTAAAAACCGTAGAAGCTCCTGTCGAGACTCCTAATCCTCCAGCTGCTTCAGAATCAAATCAAATTTTTGATGAGTCAGTCGCTTTAGGTTAAATCTGAAGTTTGTTTTTTGACTTTTGCTTCTAAGATTTTATCCGCCATAGACAAAAGTCGAATCCCTGCATAACCACATACAAAGGACGTGGCTACAGATTCTGACTTTGATAAATTAAACTTTTCTGATACAGCAGGACTAACGAACACAGCTAAGAAATAACCAACTACTAATGTTCTTATAAGCATGAAACCCATGTGTTTCATGTTTTTTTTATGGACGATAGAGTCCGTAAGGGAACCTGCTACTGAGGCCATAATACCCTCTCCATCATTTATCAAGATACCGAGTACCTTTGCTCCAAAAAATAGCATCCAGAGCCAAGCAAAAGAACCTAAGCTTGTTTAATTTTAACTCAGGTAAACTTATATGAGTTGATTTTACGTAATGGTTTATATCCCTACTTCCAACTGGAAATACGACAAAAGCCTTTACCACTCGATTCAGTCTGGACCTCAACGAACAGGAGATAACTTAGATCGAACAGATACGTACTTAACTTTTTCTAGTGGCTACGTGATGCCTAATGGCGTTCAACAAACCTATGAGTCAGTAAGTAGCGAGGGTGCTGACTTTGGAGTTATTCGAGTAGGTCCGCCAAACATCAGCGGTTACTTTAATACCGAGTGGAAGGCAGTACCACCGGCAATAAGTGGTTACTGGACAAATTACGACAACGTAAACCCTCATGCTTCAGGTCTACTAGACAGCTATGTAGGCTTTAGAGCACAAGGTTTGTATAAGACAGCAAACTCAACGGTTCAAACCGCGATCGGTCCTCAACCAGGTTTACGGAACTTTGGATCATTCACGTGGTATGGAGAACAAGTACCAGATAATCAAATTTATAGTCCGTTCCAAACTCCTAGATCTAATGACAACTCAAGTGAAGGAGGAGGAATTACCGGCGGAGGTATAACGCAACCTAGGTTACGTGCTCCAGCATTAACTAACCCAACTAATGACACTACGGGGTCAAGAGCAGCTTGGGTGTACCACTATCCGATCTATTGTCAGAGTTTGGTTGAGACGCGATATAGCTCAGCACCAGGTCAGATGGGCTCCCCAACACGTAACAGCTACCGAGGTAAGTCCTCGCGTTACGTACCAAACTACGGCTCCGTATATGGAAAACTTGGAGAAGGAGTTAGGAACATGGTACGCACCTTTAGTCCTGGTGTTAATAGCTCTAATCAAAAAGGCATTTAACTTCATTAAACCACTATAAATGCGACACAATTTTCGTTCAAACAGTATCTACTGGTTTATATTTATAAAGTAGTTTTTTTCGAGGGAATCCATTGTTCATCGACAATGATTTCCCGAAGATTCTCGGTGCAGAGCTTTACCGTCCGCACCCTGCTTACATCGTAGAAATGGCCGCTGAACCAGTGGTCGTACACGATTTTAGTAAGCAGCCAGGCCAGACGGTACAGCTTGATCGTTACCGGTTCTTCGGAAACCCTGGCTCTAAAGAGTCACGCGAGCGTACCGCTGAGCAGACCATTGGTACTGCTAACAGCCGGAACATTGTCAAAGACAAGGTTCTGGTAACCCTTAAAGAGTATACCGGCCCTGCGGATCCTTCAGATCCTACACAGCCTTCTACCTTTAAGATTGCGCGTGAAACTCTCATCACAGCGCAGCGCCTTCTGCTTGATACAGGCAACCTTACAACTTTCCACCAGAGCATCGGTTCGCTGACTCTGCTGGATGATTATCGTCGTTGGCGCGACCGCGTCTTTGTAAACGAACTTCTTAAGTCTGTTTCTAAAGGCCAGTCTTCCGATAGCCAGGGTGGTTACTACTTCCCCGGTGATCTTGCAACTGGAGCCCTAACTTACACCAACGCCGAGCAAGCTAAGTTCGACGTTAAGGATGACCTCCTTCGTGTGGTTAAGTCTCTGCGTAAGCGGAACACTCCTACATTCCAAGATGGTTTCTATCGCTGTATTTGCGATCCCACCTTTTTGATGCACCTCCGTCAGAATTCTGACTTCCGCGAGGTTGCACGTTACCCCGGTAACGGCCAAATCAACCCACTTATGTCTGGGATGCAGCCTAACGCTGCTCTCTACATGGGTCAGGGTTTTGGGCAAGCCACCTTCTTGGCTGGCGAGCCGATCATGCCTACCGGCTTTGTGTTTGAAGGAGTTCGCTTCTTCGAGTCCACAAACATGCCAACTCAGACTCAAGCTGCCACGATTGCAGCGACAGCGCAAGACTACAACGCAGCTGTTGGTATCTTCTTCGGTCCTCAAGCCATTGGCGTGGGTATCGGTGGATCCAATGCTCAAGTCCTCTTGAACAATAACGACGATTTTAGTCGCTATATCATGATGATTTGGTCGTTGTATGCAGGTTTCGAGCTGCTTAATGCAGATTTCGTAACCGTTGGTTACTCATTCGACGCTTGAGGAGGTAACTAACAATGATTAACGCTAACCAGCTTCACGTTTCCAAGATTTATCCTGGAAACTACGTAAACGTTCTGCGGTATTGGCACGAAGTCAAGACCATGCAGTTCGAGAACGCAAATGGCGTTCAACAGAGCTACACGAACCAACCTGTCGGCGGTCCTGTCGGCGTTGTGTTCCGTCCCGGTTGGATTGCTCAACAGGCAGTCGGTTATGTCGACCTGAGTTATCAGGCTCTCGGCACTAACAATCAGCTGAGCTACTACACACAGCCTTACGGCTCTGGGTCTAACGACGCTAATCAGCCGTTCCTCAACGCGAACGTCATCATCCCTTCTCCTGACTTCCATAAGGATGTTCGGGCTGACATCACTGATGGCCTTAAGGCACCTGCAGGTGCTTACGCGTATCGTGCATCACTTCGTGTTGACGGCGGCGACGTTGTCAGTTCTGGTGTTGCCGGTGGTTCTGCCACCCCAACCCTGACTCTCATCCCTGCGGTGGGCGAAGGTCTTTCTGCTGACGGCACCGTCGTCAGTGGTCAGTTCGGCGTTTCGATTGTCGGCTCTAGCAGCCGCATCGCTAACGGCAGCGTGGCCTCCACCAACATCGTCGATTCCAGCACACTTGCTGCTTTGGGATCCGAGACTCAGTGGAAGTTGTTTACCACGACCAACCTGGGCGGCTCTGCTGCTTCTGGTTTGGCTCAAGGCTCAGGTATCTACGATCCCCGTGCCGGTGCTAACAAGCTGTCTGGTGATGACAAGGCTCTCGCTATCTGCGAAGTTTGTTGGATCCTTCCTGACGAACCCCCCGAGCGTCAAGACGTTGCTCTGCAACCTGACGGTTTGGTTGAGTCACAGGTTTACACCTCCACCTCACCTTCCTGATACACTAATTAGGAACACGGACGACCCCTCCCGCCAGAGGGGTCTTTTTTTGTGCTTTAGTAAACATATAAAACTAATTTTTTTCAAAATATGTAGAGTTGACTTACTCCATTGCGCTCATGAAGCACTTATGGCTAATAAAGAAATCTCAGATTTAAAGTTAGACAGAAAAGAATGCGAAAAATGCGGCGCTACGTGGTTAAATGGACAGCATTTTTGGGCTACAGGGGCAAAAGGTAATGAATATGACCTAGCTGGGCTTGTTTGCAACCGAGCAAACTCAGAAAAGTGCATAAACCCTATGAAAGGTAGTGAAGAAGGTGATACTTGGGATAAAAGAGCGGCATTTATCGATGGAATTGACGAAGCAATTAAAAAAATGCTGATGTGACTAGTGCTTTTGCAGTATTTTGATATACACTGACGATAAATGGTGATCTGTAGATGACTACGAAGGTTTTTAAGCCCAGCGGCGTAAAAGTAGATATCCTTTCGACTCACGACGACGGTGAATACTTCATGTGTCGTTCAAACACGACAGGAAAAGTTTTTTTTGCGCATAAAGATCAAGTTGACGACTTTATGGAGGCAAATACACCGACTCCAAAGTCAAACGCATTGAAAACAAGGCGCGGGAGACGTGCTGTAAAGGGAGAAGAGGTAAAAGAAGAAACAAACACCGTGGTTAAGCCTCTTCCTCCTGCAGACAACAGAATTAATTTAAACACTTTGACTGCAGAAGGTCTGACTCAGTGTTTACCGGGCGTTGGTCTGAAAACAGCTAAAGAAATTATCGAGTTAAAGCAAAGTTTGCCTGGAGAAAAGTTTAGTAAGCTCGATCAGTTGGAATCAATTAAGCGAGTTGAATGGGCGGAAGTTTTTGCTACTGGAGTTGTTTATGTTGAGTGACCTACAATAAGTACCTAAGGTGGCGGGTACTTAAAAAATGGCGCAGCTCTCAATTAACGAGCTAGAACAAATCCAGAGTTTTCTGGCTCAGCAGGGCGTCACATTTAACGCTACGTCAACTGATGCAACTAAGCGTGAAGTAATTTACGCAGCAGTTAACCAGTTATCCAGAAACCCAGCACAGACCTTTGGTTATGCGCTAGACGACTTTAACTTTAGTCGTACTGCGTATCACCTAGGTTTTAATATTGCGACTGTACCTGCTGGAGATTACGCAAGACTATTAGAAGCTTGTAATAGCATTCCGAGTGAATTTTATTACGACAAAATTGTTCAGCAGCTTGAAAGGTGCGAAGAAGCTGAACGTTTGACTGAGCTGGCTACAGGTCGAGCAACTAGTAGACAAGAAACAATTCTTGGTGACGTTTCTCGTTCTATCAGCATTCAAGACAAAAACGAAGTAACAAAAGTTTGGAGAGCTAACTACCTGTACGAGTGTGATCGTCTAGCTGAAATGCTTTACGTCCCTAACTACAAGAACCCCGTGGCAGCTCGGTATAGGTTTGAAAGAAGTGGAGGAGAGTTTATTCAGGCAATTCCTGGTCCTCCTGATGTGTCACGAGCTGACCGCCTGTATTTTTATGCAAACTGGCGCTAAACTTAAAGCACGAATAGTTTTTGGTTTGTAGCAAATGGGTTTTTTTAATGTTATAGGAAAAGCTGGGATAGAACTCGGTCAAGCTGGAATTAGAACTGTTGATGATTTGATCCGTAACGTTGTGCTTCCCGCTGCACAGATGACGGGTGATGACCTGATTGTGGAGAAGGTGATTAAAGAAGGGCACAACATGGGTATGAGGAATCTGCCCATTCTTCCTCGACCTGGTTTAATTGGTGAGTCGCCTCAAGCTGTAAACCAAGCAATTGATGCTGTACGACGTACTCAAGCACCAGCGCCTCGTTTCGGTGGAAATGTTGAAGCAAGAAGTCCTTTTATTCCTCAAACATCTCCCGTTGCTCCGATAGGGCCACGCACTCGCGGCGGTGACATTGTTCCTGTAAATCCTCAAGCTGCCCCTGCTCCTCGTCGAGAAATTCCTAGTGAATCTTTCATGCGTCCAACGGCTGAGAATGTTCCCGTCGTACCTTCAAGTAACACAAGGCAGTTAAGTCTTGATCTGAGATTTCCTGCGGGTGCGCGTAGCTCTAGAGAAGTCATCACTTCAAAAGGAGCTATTAAACCAGAAGGCTCTAACGTTGGAGGCCAGTTTTACAACCCAGAAGCTGCTTCAGTAAGAGATCTTAGGGATGCAGGAACTTACGAGGGCTTTAGGAACTCTCCTATGAGTGCGGATCCGTTCCTTGACGGACAGACAAATCTTTTTGCCCCTAAGTCTGAAGTAGAGCAAGCTATCGAAAGGTTCAATATCGCTCGCATGGGCGGTATGCCTGCACCCGTTGGAAGACAAGCACCTGTTCCTGAGTTTGGACGCGGTGGTTTAGTGCGAAGTGGGATGGACGACCTTCCTGTTGAAAGAGTCCGTGTTTCTGTGGACCCGTCCGCACCTAGAGCTTCAGCTGCAGTAGATCCTGTTGTTTCAATGAACAGCGCGACTGGGGCGAGGCAAGTTGATTTGAGCAAGATGCTTTCAGATCCTAGAATTCTTGCGGCTCTAGGAGCTACAGGTTTAGGTGCCGTTGGTGTTGGAATGATGAACCAAGGGGGCGGAGAAGAAGCAGTAACTCCTCAAGCACCAGTTTCTCAGGATCCTGACCTTCGTATCGCTGAAAGACTCACCGGAGATCTCAACGCCAACCCTCTCTTCCGTGAGCCTGATGGATCTGCACTCGGCGGCAGTTTTTCTGAGCAAAGTGAGTTAGGTCGTTTGCTAAGAGAAATTCAGAGCAGCTCAGGAGCTAACCCTGAAAGCCGCGCTCCAACAGTAACCGGCGGTAACGATCAAAGGCGGAGCGTAGTGCGCGAAGCACTTCAACAAGCTGATCCTGTTGCTGCTGCAGTTATGCGAGCTACAGAGCCTATGAGTCCTGAAAAGTACGGCAGTGCTGCTGAGTACTACGCAGCTCGTCAAAACTATGCTTCTCAACCCTCTATCCGTGCGCAACTTGCGAGTCAAATGGAAGGCGATATGGCCACGTGGGCTGAAGCTAATCCTGCTCTTGCCTACGAACTTCAACGTCGGTCGATGAGCAATCCACAGGCAAATCAACAGTCTGCGGAATCAGTCACTACTTCGTATCAGACTGGAACTCAGATGGGACCTCAAGTAGAGAACAACGCTGCAGGTAATGCATTCTTCGCAGGCGAAGCAGCTGTTACAGGAGAGCAAGGAGCACAAGACTTGAAGAGTGCTACTGACCCTATCCCCGCTAAGAGTCTTAATTTGATTCAGTCTTACCTAGACTCCGCCTACCGTTATTGAGCTAAACTTAAATACAACTAGGTTTATTTCATGGACTCATCCCCAGAAAATAATAACCAAGGAGGTAAATTCCTTAACGCGTTAATCCAGGGAGTTCGCATGGCTGCGGACTTCAAGCGCGGTTACGATAACCCAGATTTTTATCGCGGTAATCGTACACGTTTAGCATCTGATAGGTTCCAAGATATGATTTTGGAGTCACAGCGTCGTAATGACGAAAGAGCTGATGCAGCTAGAGCTGCACGTATGGAAGCGGATGAAAAATCTAGAAATTCTCGTTTACTAACAAATTTGTATAACAGAGGAGATATTTCTAAGGAACAGTATCTTCAAGGTATTACATCAGGTGTGATGCCTAGCTTTGATGCACCTGAGTCTGTACTTAATCCTGAAACCTTTGACTACAGTAAGTATGGTTTGGAGGGTTTTGGTATGGAGGATATTAAAGGGGTTTTACAGGATTATCCTGGTACAACCTTTGATCAGCTACAAGAACTTGGTGAAAACGCACGTAACCGTGGATTAAATATCGGAAGTAAAGCTAGTGACGTAATAGGATTTTAAACTTCTAACCGACCCCTAAACACACCCTGAACATACAATGGCTTCAACTAGTACCAACAAGCAACCCCTTATGGTTGATCGTCCTTTCTTTAGGGGCGCTCGAATCAACAACGGTACTACTGTTGTTGCTAATCCCAGTAACCCTGACTTTGGGGATCTTATTCAACTAGTCCGTGTGGGAGACATCCCCTCAGAAGACGGTGGCCTAGTTGAAGATATTTTTCTTGTTTCATCTGAAGGTTATCCCGACGATGGCGGAGTAAGGACAGCTGCATTTGGTGTTTATGTCTATGCTCCAAACCAAGCAGCACCTTCTACCTCCACGTCTCTTCTCGTAGGTAAGTTTCAGGTCGGTTTGTCTGGAGGAACTGAAGGCGTTATTCAACGAGTTGAACTACCAGCAACCGTTGCACCAACTCCTCAGGTTGGCGACACAACCCTTGTTTATCCGATTGAACGAGGTAAGTCTGAAGCTATGTACCTGGAAAAAGGTTACATTCTCTGCATCGGTTACTTGGGTAACGGACCCGCTGCTGTTTCTGGTGGATTGAGTCCTTCCGGCGTCACAATCATGGCGCAGGGCGGTTTCTATTAAGTAATGGCCAGGAGGAAAGGGTCAGATAACTTTGGTTTTAAAAGCCCAAACGAAAAAAGTCCTCAATCTGACTTTAGTTTCGGCGGAGTTAGAGGCGCTAGTACTACAAATCAATTAAATAAAATAATACCTATCAAGGAGAAGTTTAGACCTAACTTCAACTTGAAAGACTTTAGTGTTCTGTATGACTACCAGTACGCATCCATGTGGACACGATGGAGGCGTGGCTATGAGTTGTATATGTACGCCAACCAGGCGTATGTAGGTTTAAATTATTCGTTTCGCTATTTTATTTCTGGTGAAGCTGGTGTAGGGGCCGCTCTACCAGGGATTTGTTATATGTACCCAAGCATGAGTCAGGACATGGCTATGCGGATGGTAGTTATTAGACCAAGAGACTCATTTAACTTTCTCGACTTTGGGTTTTCGATTAAATCAATTATCCCTACTTCCACAGAGAATGTTTATGCCATAGAACTTTCTAGTAACTTCGGTGCTCCAATTTCTTTCTTTACAGGAGAAGTTTTATCTGATCGATTTAATCCTGACGGCACAGAGAAAGCTACTTACAACAGTTACGTTGTAATCGGTGTGGGTAACGGACCGAATGCACTGGTCCCTAATTTTGCTCCTATATTCAACACAATTTTTATATCCCTTGACACAGATAATAGTTGGAAAGTAGTAGATAACAGTACTCTTAAAGCTCCTGCTGATCTACCTACACCAGGAGATTACTTTTCTACTGAGATGCGTTTTGGCTGCAACTGCCCTGACTATTTAGGTCGTGAAGAGTTTAATCTTTATAAATACAATACAAAAAGACAGTACCCCTATACAAGAGTTCAAGACTTAAAACCAGGTGTTTACGACGTGGGAGCAGACTTTACTAAAGAAGGTCAATCACGTGAAGTAGATACTCGTGATTACACCGGCTACACAAGAGATTTTGGTTTTATCTACATTCAAAAATTACTTGAGATAGCTGAGTATAGAGACAATGAAAAAGTATATTCAGACCCTAATCTTATTTACTGGCGACCTAGGTGGTGTAAGCATATTTATGCAAGTTTTTGGGATTTACAAAACAAATTTGGCAAAGACGTTATTGAACCAACGTGGCTAAATCAACCTTCAGACGAACCTATGGATGGTGCTTATTTAAATCAGTTCTACACAAATATGGAAAAACAGACAAGTTTCAAGTGCCGGGAGAAAAGGCTTTCCTGGTGGGAAAAATTCTCTCCTTCTAGAAACACGACACCAGTACACATGTTGTATCCCGACATGAATCCCACTGTCACAAAAGTTTTAAACTTTGACACACTTAACTCAGGTGTTACAAACCCGCTAAACCCTAGTGGGTTTGAGATGTTTGACATTGATCAGTACAACCCTTTTCTCCCTCCTGACCCAGAGACAACACCAAGGATCGATGGAGGTCAATACTTCAATGGTGTTTTGGTTAGTGGCGCTAGTCTCATCTACGATGGCGGTTCTTACGTGAATGGCGGTTTGACTCCATATCCGTCCTTCCCCTCAATAACAAACGGAGGTACTTACTAATATGGCTTCTACTCCTGTAATCCTGCTTCTCAAGCGAACAGGTAACTCTTCAGATAGACCAAACACAGTAACAGTTCAAGCTGGAGAACCAGCCCTTAGCTTCGGTGGGGCTGACCCAGGACTTTATTTCAAAGACTCTGCTGGTGCAATTAGAAAGATTGGAGGTAGCCATTATGCGACTACAGCCCCTAACTCAGCTCCAGCAGGTTCTGCAGGTAATTCTGTAGGTGAGTTGTGGACACTCAGCACAGGCAGTTTTTATCTACAAGTCTGGACCGGATCTGCTTGGCAAAAAGTAGGAGCTGGTTTTGCGGACATAGCTGGGCTAGCGAACACCGCGACTACAGCTACTACAGCTACTACAGCTACTACAGCTAATGTAGCTTTGGAGTGTACTGGCAAGGTAGCCACTACTTTTACAGGAACCCTACCCTCTGTAGGAGTAGCTGGAAGTTTAGCTTTTGATACCGGGACGGGTACGCTATACGCCTCTGACGGAACGACCTGGGTAGCTGTTTAGCAGTCTCTCAAAGTTGATTTAAGCATCCACGAACCTTTAAACAGATGGCCGCAGATGTTTGCGGCTTCATTTTCAATGTCAGGTGCCCCCACATTTCTCGCAGTTTCAACTAAGTCTTTAGCTAAGAAACCCCCATTTTCAAGATTTTTTGTATACACAATCAGGCTTTCCCTAGCCTCATAAGTTTTTACAAGAGGAAACTTTTTGTAAGCATCCATAAGTCCGCACTGACACATAGGCATGCGGTAATCCATGCTTCGTACCTGTTCTGAAACAGTGTCAAAGTCTTCAATGTGCTGGTTGTACTGTTTTTTTAAGAACTTGTGTACCGCCAAAAAGTAGGGAGCCTCTAGGTTTAGGTGCAGCAAGTGCGCCTGAGTATTGAGTTGATAGAGGTAAGAACCGAAAGAGACCATCTGATAAACCAAATTATCAGCACTGGCCTCCTTCGTGGTAATGACTTCTTCTAGCATTACTTCTTGCTTCGGAACCTCAGAAGCGTTCTGAAAAATTTCAGTGATACTAGAAGAGTTCATTAGATCTAAATTACGGAACAAACCTGAGTTTCTTCTACTTTAGCCTCTTCTGGTTGTGCGTTTAGGTAAGATTCCAACGCATCTTGATTTACTCGATACAAAGACTTAGCTCCATTGGGTTGCAAATTTACAAAGATCTCCTTAGGCCATCCACCGCTCTGATTAGCTTCTGTAAGGGCAATCCGCTTACGCACAAAACCAGCGGAGCAGTTCAAGAGCTTTGCGGTTTCAGCAATAGTCAGGAATTGTGTAGGTTCCATTAAAGGTGAGGTTGACAGTGTAGTTAACGATAGAAGGTTAGCAGAGATCTGTATAAAGCAACTACATGATCACCGTTTTCACAGTCTTTTTACTTTTTTCTACAGTAAAATGTTGAGACGTAGACGAAGAACCCGTGGCTATACGCATCGCAGGAGAAAAGTTCTCTGGGTACAACAAGCCACGTAGAGACTCAGACGGAGGTAAGAAGTTTGCAGTAGCCGCAAAAGAAGGAGACACAGTGCGTCTAGTCAGGTTTGGTGACCCAAACATGAAGATCAAAAAACACATACCAGCTAACAGAAAAAGTTTTAGAGCACGTCATAACTGTGAAAACCCTGGAAGCAAATTAAAAGCACGTTATTGGTCTTGTAAAGCTTGGTGAGCTTTGCTTTTGTCTTTTAATTTGAACTAGAGTGGTTTTAGTTGAACGAACCAGAGATGATGAGAGAAGATCCTGGCGAAAGCATTGTCATTAGTCTGACAATGGAAGATGACTTTACTCTCACTCGACTAAAGAACAAGGCTAGTGTTTTACGAGGAGACGCCAAAAACAAGTACCTCTGGAAGACAATTCTTAGGTTTGTCTGTCGCGAACGCGCTTATAAAACTGTTATCGATGACCTTGGTTTAAATGTAGATACTAATGTAGATATATTTGCTGAAGAAGATGACTGAACTTATCAGCCCTAACGCACGTAAGTGGCTTAACACGATTTCTTATGCGGAAGGCACATGGGATGAAAGCAAAGGTGCTCCTACTTACGACGTAACTTTTGGCTATCAAAAAATAAATGACCTTTCTGGTCACCCAAGAAAAGTTGTTAATTCCGGTGGACACAGCAGCGCTGCAGCAGGTGCTTATCAATTTATGCCTAGTACTTGGGATGGAGTACAACGTTCTCTTGGACTCCCTAACTTTGGGCCTGAAGCTCAAGATATAGCTGCCTTAGATCTTATTAGAGCACGAGGTGTAGATCCCGATACAGCTCCTATTGACAGAGAAAACCTTTCAAAGCTTTCACCGGAATGGGCATCCCTACCAACTAAAAACGAAGTTAGTTATTACCCAAATCAAACGGCTAAACCCTCTAATGTGTTGATTAAGTTTGCGTCTACTTTTTCTGGACCAGTTGCTTCGGAAGAAACCAGTACTCAACCCTTTCGATCACAGTCAACTTCAGCTCAACAACCCGATATACGAAGGGATTTTATGTCTGATCCTACTAGTTCCGTTACTGAAACTAGTGTTGATCAGAATGAAAAAGCGGATTTCTCTTATGAAGATAAACTTTTTGATCTTTTTCTACAAGAAGCAAAAAATAAACAAGAACAGAAGAAAAAATTAGAAGAGGAAAACAATCGTTTAATTAATCAAGCTAACGCTTCAAAACAGGCAGCAGCTCTCCTCGTACAAAAAGCTATGTCCAGTTTTGCTACACCTAAGTCCATAATCTGATTTAAACTTGTGGGATAAGTAGAGCAATCATGGACTCTTTTAACTTTGATGGTCTTGTCGACACAGGAGGCTTAGGTGTTGACTTTGGTACAGGTAGTTTTCCTACAAATGATTTCGGTGGTTTTGGTACAGGCAGTTTTCCTGTACCTGAATTTGCTGACTATGGCGTTGATTTTGGTACAGGTGGTTATATACCCGAACCTGGCTTTACTTACGAAAACGTTTTCGGCGGTGCTGGCGGAACCGGAGCAAAGAAGTCGGGAGGCTTTTTAGACAATTTAATTGGATCTGTGGGAGATCTTTTTGGTGGAGGATCTTTGCCTGCTGATCCCTATGCGGGTTCAGAAGTTTCTCGTAGCTTTGGGGGACCACGTTCTTCTTATGTCGGCAACACTCAACAGAGAATGAATTCTTTGTTAGCAAATGCTATAGACTCATTTAAAGAACCTAGATCTGTAATTTAATAGCTATGAGCAACCCAGTCTTTAATTTTGGTACAGGTGGTTATATACCCGAACCTGGCTTTACTTACGAAAACGTTTTCGGAGATAATGGCCCGCAGTACACGCCTTATGAGGGTGCTTTCGATCCTGGGGGTACTTATTCCTTCCCTGAAGGAACCACCATTGGTATTGCAGATGGATCTCAGTTTGATTTAAGTGGAGCAAATTTTACGCCTGGTGCGGGAAATAACAGTTTTCTAGATGTTTTGGCCGCTAACGTCGGCGGTCTCGGTGCCGACATAAAAACCCTATTTGGCGGTTCATCCTCAAAAACAGGAGTTGATGCGATTTCTGACTACGTCAAAAAGTCTACTGATACTCTCAATAAGTTAACGGATGAAACAGAAGACAAAGTTGCATCTTATGCAGCTGACGTATATCCAGGTCTTACAGGACTGACTGGAGAGGAAGCACTCAATAAGTACTATGACGCTTTTTCAGACACCATCGCACGTGTAGAAGATCGTGGCTTGAGTCAACTTGCTAACAGACCAGAAATTGATCAAGAGTACAACAGACTTTCTACAAGAGTAGGGAACATTTTAAATAACAACCAGTACAATTTGGCGTCTCAAGTCGGTGGTTACGGAAATATCGCGAGAGGAGAAGGCGTCGTTCAAATGGATCAAGGAAGACTTGATGCGGCTGGCGATCGACTACTAAATGCCAAGTACAAGCAAGCTTACGACTACGGAGATCCTCAGACTTCTAAATTTATTTATGGCTCTGACAAAACAGCTGACGCTATTGGTAAGTACTACAACACTAGTGGAGATGTAGCTGGTTTGATGAGTTACGGCTCTGTTGGTTGATGGCTCAATTAAAGTCAAACTCACTCGAAAACAGAGTTGAGTCTTTTGTTGAAAGGAGATACAACCAGCGAGAAAGAGAAACCCGCACTCAAAGATTTGCGGGGGAGTTGTTCGGCAAAACCTTAGCCGAAAACTTAACAGCTAATAGAGACAAAATTAAACCGCAAGAAGCTCAACCAGAAATAAAACTTGGTTTTGCCGAAAACGATGGATTCGGACCTGACGAATCGTGGGCTTCTGCAGACCCTATTAAATATAAACCCTTCCCAGAGTACTATAATAAGTATCAAAAGTACTGATTGATTCCTCGTACTTATTTTGCTTTGGTAGGTAGTAAATAAAACCAAATACTCTTGCGTTTACAGGTTTAAGATTTTTTTCTTTAAGCAACTTCGGTCTTTCTGACATAACACACAAAGGAAAATCAAATTTAATTTTTTGTGTGACTAACAGAGCAACCTCAGTACTTGTAAGAAATACAATAGCTTCGTCAAACTCTCTTCTTAACCACTTTGAGTAGCAAAGTTCTAGCCATACCCTTTGTGCTGACTTTTTAAATCTAAGTTTTTTAACAAACAACCTATTGTCTGGTGGCTGCTCTTTACCGGCTAATAAATTTTTTGGAGGATATAAAAATACATTTTTAGCGTTCCACTCTTGTTTTAGTCCGTTTTCTTTCCAAGAAAAATAATTATCTGCCTGTACGACAGACTGCGCTTGTTCGCTACTAGCGGGGTCTAAGTTTATGGAACCACCAAAAAAAGCTGTGGTAGTGGCTATTAGTTCTGGAGGCGATACGTAGTCGTCCTCAGAAAATAATACCGTTTGATAGTTCATCTATGTTTTTATTTGCCTCCACGGGGTCTATCAGGTGTACAGCTACCTCTGAATCCTGAATCATCGCTATCAAAGCTAACTCATTGCTGTCTTCTTTTTGAATAACTTTAATAATCAACTCAAACAGCTCTTCTAGTTCTCTGTTCATTGACTCTTGAGCAACAGCTAGATCATTTTCTAAATCCTTTACTGTTAGGTAATTAGATAACTCTGGTTGTACTGGGTTAAAAACTAAAACACCTTTTCCTACCGCAGTTTTGTGCTCAAAGTAAAGTTTGATCATGTCTGCAAGAATCGTTCTTACGACTCCTGCGGAAATCATTCTTTCTTTTTCCTCTCCCTTAAACAGGGTTTTGACTAAGTCTGCTGCTCCGCGAGAAAGATTAACCATTTTTAAAATTGTTCCAAGCAGAGTGGATAATACTGTGTATGTCGTAGAGAAACTTAGAGCTGTTCTTCTCTACTGGATCTATCTTACAGAAGTGAGTACCTTCGATAAGCCCTGTTTTGCCGTCACTGACTATACCTTGGTGGATTAACTTATCTAAAGTTACACTAGGTATATTAAGCCTTTGAGCTACTACTCTTTTACTTACAAAACCAGAAGTTCGACGTGCTCCTGTGTTTTCTGAAGCTAAGAGTTGTAACGAAACATCGATGCTTTCTACAGCAACTTTGATTTGTTTAATTTCTTTGATGATGTCCATTGATAAAAAGTGATGAATTTTTTGGGAGCCCTCTTAACCACCCGATGTCAGGCAATCAGAAACTTGCGGCGTGTCGGAAACGATAAAAACGAACACGCACTCCCAGCTTGGTTTTGTGGGACCGTTCTTACCCACAAGACCACGTCAGTATAGTAGCAGTTTGGCTTTTTCGCAAAAATCTGTAGGGTCTTCTACAAGCAACTTAATAAGGTCGTTCAGCTTATTGCCTACATCAGTTTCCTCTGACGTGTTTTTAATTAACCAAAATTTATAAGCGTTGAGCAGGTACATGTGTGTTTGTTTTGCTTTTAGTGCTCCTGTTTTCCATCGATCACATTCAAAAGATGAGCTGTGTCGAGACTTACCTGTTTTCATCTCCATGTTTCTAATTTCTATCTGAAGGTCTATGTCTTTGATAGTAAATTCAGTCGAACTAATTTGTGCTTTACAGCTTTTAACTGTTTCAGGAGGTTTGTTGTCGGTGTAAATCCAAGGAGGAAGGTTAGGTATCATAAATTCTTTATCCCACAAGCTAGGTTTATTCGTCTCTGTCGAAGAGGAGTGAGAGTACTGAGGAGATCTGTAAGTCGTGACAGCCATTTAAACAAAAAAGAGTGTGGTGTTCAAAACGAACTGGTTTGATAATTTCTAATGGAATAAGTTCGTTTAATTTTGATCTTGTAGCGGAAGACGATTGCCCCGATTCTGAAGCAAGCTCACTGATACTAGCAGGCTGTATTGATCTGAGGTCCATGATTAACCCGTTGTGGCGCTCAATAGCTTTTTCTCTCCTCTGATTTTGTAAATAGTAGAAAGGCATAGATTAGTTCCTAGTTTTTCTTGAAGCACAGTTTTTGTTGCGCTAGCAGAAAAACCTTGAATTTTAAGTTTGACAATAGCTGTTTCTACTTTTGATGTGACTTTGAGTCTTGGGGCAGATCTGACACGTAAATGATGAGGATTAATGCAGTTGTCATTAGAGCACACAGAACACACAAAGTCATCCGGCTTAAGATTTACTTTATAAAACATCTCGTAGGCAGCGCGTTCAGTTCTCGTGGTCCTTTGATCGTTCTCGCTGTATAGCCATCCAGCGTCCTCTGGGTACTCCAGACAAGAGTCAGGAGAGATTAATGGCCTGTTTCTCTCTAGCCACGCTTTAAACAAAGCTGACTTGCCTGTACCAGCTACTTCCAGCTGGTGTCTACACACCTCACAAGCTTTGACCAGGTCATTAGGTAGTCGAACTCGCTTGCGGTGAGTTGCGGGGACAAGGATTGAGTCTGATCTGCCGCACAAGCACTGCCACACGGAAAGTTCTTTGTGGTGCTCAACACGCCAATGTCCTTGAGTCTCAACTGAGATAGGCGCTGAGACAGGTTTACTTAGTTCATCTGTATCAATATCGAGCAGACCCAAAAGGCTCACAGCTCGTAGGTTTAACACCATAAGAAAGCATGCGCTACATGAGTATCATACACTCTTTCGAGGTTTAGGAGACCTAAACGCTCACAAAGCTTACAGAGTGTTTTAACAGGCACCTCTTAGGTAGTAGGTTCAGATTTTCAAAGTTTAATTTCTTTTATTAAGGGAAATCCAGCAACAAAACCAGATTGAGACAAAACAAGATAAAAAAAATTAACAAGGTCCGTATAGGTGTTTAAAAAAAAGTCATGTCACCCTAATTAATTATTTAATTAACTAATAAGATTATTATTTTAATATACTTACAAAGATTAAGTGAGTTATTTTTTTGTTGCTGGTGCCAGCATGAGAAAACTTTTTACTCGGACAAAAGAAAACGGTAAACCCGTGGAACACAAAAAATTAAAAAAAAGTGTATAATTCAGTCAGCTGCATAAGCTTCATGTCTGAGGTCACCGATAAACCACTAGAAAACATTTCTTGGTCTGCTCTACGTGTAAAAGCGCAGAAACTAGGAGTACCCGCCTGGAAGCTTGCTGAAGAAATGACTTTTCATGTTACTGAAGACAAAGTCGCGATCCAGGGTTTATCTAAAAGTTGATCTATATTTTTTGATCTCTCGGTTAAACTAGGGAGTAAGGGAGGGCTTGAGTTTTAATGCCAGAAACTAATATCCCGCCTTGTCTTACGCATGGTGCTAGACCTAGGGCGCTTCATACCCACGATTTTGCGGGTATCATTACAGTATTAGACCTACTCATTAACACGGTAAGCGGTGTGGGAACAGTTTCTTACTCTAGATGTGAGTACGGTTACTCTTATAATTTTGAGGGTGTTGTACGAGCACTAGAGGATTTAAACACAAGTATCAGCGGCATTCAAGGCGGAGGTGGCGGCGATGACATTGCAGCTGGTTCAGGTATTTACTTCACAAGCAGCGGCGACTACACAGTTATTAATGCAACTGTTGTTTCTGCGTCCGGGATATCTATCTCTGCAGGTTCAGGTATTTACCTAAGCGAGGCCGGAACAAAAGTCAACTTAGATGCTGCTGGTGCAGGTTCAGTAACAATCCTGTATAGCGGCAGTACAGCTGTAATTAGCGGAACTGACACTCAAGGCGGTGGAGGCGGAGGAGGATCTGCCGTAATAGTTTCTGGAGCACCAGGCTCAGATTACTCAACCGGATCTCTGTGGTACGACACAAACGAAGGTCGTCTTTTTGTCTATGCAAGTGGAGCGGAGGTATCTAGTCCTGACTGGTATCAAACCAATGCAGAAGCAATTGCACTTAAAAGTGATACACCACCTTCTGGTACTGGTGAAAACTCTCCTCCTCGTGACGGAAGTATTTGGTACAACACCCTCATGGGTTCGCTATTTGTCTACGATATGACAACTAGCGGATGGTATGAAACAGGACCAGAGCGTTCCTTTGCTTACGGACCAGCCGCACCTGCTCCTTCAACCGAAGGTGCTGGTTGGTTAGACACAAACACAAACGTTCTAAAAGTTTGGAACGGATCTTCTTGGGAGAGTATTAGCTAATGGCCAAAGGTAACCCCGAATGTTTAATTGAGACGAAACCTAAAAAAACTCGTCAAGGTCAAGGACAAAACAGCAAGCCTAACCACAACAGAAAAAAACTTCGTGGCCAAGGAAGACGGTAGAATAATAACTACTGACTAGGTCGATATGTCGATTGTTTCGCTCCGCACTAGTGAGAATATAGATGCAGGTGATGCTGTCTACGCAAGTGGAGCTGGTTTAGCAAGTAAAGGAGATGCTTTAAATCAAGATAGGGCCAGTCTTGTTGGTGTAGCTTTAACTTCAGGTTCTCCCGGATCTCTAATTCAAGTAATTAGTGACTCTGTATATACCTCAACAAGTACATTTGTTCCTGGAGAAATACAGTATTTAGCTACAACTAGAGGAAAATATGATACTTATGATGTTATTTCATCTGGTGTAGGGCTTACTGACGCCGAAGGTTTATATGTAACTCATGTTGGTCGTGCAATAACTACTAATAAAATTAATATTGAATTAACTAGACCTGTTTTTGTCGAAAATCCTGTCGCTATTTTTATGTTGGAGGACTCAGGCTCGCCCATTATCGATGCTATCCTACAAGAGGATGGCTCTACAATTAAGCTAGAAAGTTCTACCTGATTATGGCTAGTCAAAAGATATCTCAGTTTTCAGCAATTACCGTTTTAGCTAGCGGTGATTATTTTCCTGTAATACAAAGTTCTGGTACTAGTAACAAACGCGTAGATGTTGGTGTTTTAGATGTTCGCTATGCCGCAACGGCTAGTGGTGAATTAGCACACGAAGCTTTAGCCTCTGGTAATGCAGCATTAGTGGAAGCTGCGGAAGCTTTAGCTTCTGGTAATGCAGCTTTAACCACTAAGTACGACATTACCGGTGGACCTATTACAGGGACTGTAACTACACAGTCTCAAAGTATCGGTCAGATTACAGATTCTGCTCTTACCTCTGGGCTTATTGCTCTAAATTTTGCCACTGGTAATAATTTTGAGTTTGTCTTGGGCGGTAATTCAACTTTAAATTCACCGACCAACGTTAGCGGCGGTCAAACAGGAGTGATTACAATCCGTCAAGATGATGTGGGGTCGAGAACTCTGGCCTATTCTGGTGTTTGGAACTTTGCGGCCGGAACCGCACCTACCTTAACTACTACTGCAAGTGGAGTAGACATTCTCTCGTTTTACTGCACAAGTCCTACTGAAGTCCAAGCTGTCGTCACTGCTGATTACAAATGAGCTTAGGTTCTCAAGGTTCTTTCTTTTTAGGTTCTTCGGGAGCTGCTGCTGGTGGTGGTGGCTATAAGATTCAACGTAGCTTGAGGTTCAACGACGATGATAGTAGTTATTTAAATAAAACTTTTTCATCCTCTGGCAACCGCAGAACCTTTACATTTTCGTTTTGGGCAAAATTAGGGGATATAGCTGCCCAAAAAAACATTATTACTGCTTCTTCAAATCCCGGTGCAAGTAGCTCATCTTCACCTAGAACAGAATTTCGTTTCACTGGTGATGGCGGCATACTGTTTGCTACTAACATAACTGGTTCTTCTTGGAACAGCTTAAGTACAACTGCAGTATTTAGAGACCCATCCGCTTGGTATCACGTTGTTGTTGCTGTAGATACTACGCAAGCCACGGAATCTAATCGAGTTAAAATTTACGTTAATGGTGTTCAAGAGTTTTGGAGCGGATCCGTTGCCGGTCAAAACGACGAAACACCTTACAACAATACTTATGGTCACGCTATTGGTACTTACGCAAATAACTATAATGATTTCTTTGATGGTTATTTAGCTGAATTTATATCAATCGACGGTCAAGCCTTAGCTCCAACTGACTTCGGAGAATTTGACGATTCAA
>Ga0208792_1000023_pt1 | contig 69135 bp, 54 predicted proteins | sample 14_taG_FD_184087 | JGI IMG/M metagenome (GOLD analysis project Ga0208792, IMG submission 184087) | Marine viral communities from the Subarctic Pacific Ocean - 14_ETSP_OMZ_AT15311 metaG (SPAdes) (version 2) | ecosystem: Environmental > Aquatic > Marine > Oceanic | place: Pacific Ocean | collected...
TAGGTTTGATGATAGCATGTGCAAATATGAAATAATTGTTAATGCACCCTGTCTTAATTTTAATAGAAACTATTTAATACAAGGAGCAGCTAAAGAAAATTTTGATTGCACTTGGTCAACTTATTGGGATGATGGTAATAATCCATCTAGAGTTTTAAACATAGACAACGTACCATGGAAACAAATAGTAACTTCAGGAAATGATCCCTGTGTTATCTATGAGGACACAACAGAATTAGATTGTGAAAAAATTAGATTAGCACCTTTATTAGACACACCTTGCGTTAACCTTTCAAAAGCAGAGAGTGGTGGTCAATTAAGAAATGGAATGTATCAAGCATTCATAGCATACACAGTTAATGAGCAAAAAGTAACAGACTACATAGGTATCTCAAATCTTCAATCATTATTTGATCACCAGGGAACAAGCGGTGGTTTATCTATCAATGTATCAAACCTAGATAAAGAATTTGATTTTTATGAGTTAGTAATACTTTCTAATAATCAAGAAGCACAAGTAGCAAAAAGAATAGGTTTATACAGTACAGAAACACAATTTGTAGAAGTTGATTATATAGATCCTTCTTTGGTAACTGTACCTTTAGAATTAATTCCTTTACGCAATCCAGCATATGAAAAATCAGATGCTATGTTTGTAGTAAATGATTACCTAATACGTAAAGGTCCTTATGAACAGTTTGATTTTAATTATCAACCTTTAGCAAATAAAATAAAAGCAAAGTGGACAATAGTAGAATATGAATCAGATTATTATCTAAAAGGTGGTAACAAGACTGGTTTAATGCGTGATGAACAATATGCTTTTTTTATTAGATGGATATATAATACAGGTGAAAGATCTTCATCTTATCACATACCGGGTAGAGCACCAAGAACTAATGGATTTACTCAGTTTCAACAATCTATAAATGAAACAGGAAGTGCAACGGGAAATTTAAATGCATTATCTATTGATGAAAAAAATTGGCAAGTTTACAATACAGCTCAGAAATTACAGACTACTAATGTACCACTTGTTGATGGTGGTGTTTTAATAGCAAATGGAGATATGGGTTATTGGGAGTCAACAGAAAAATATAATCCTATTAGACCAGATATTTGGGAGGATTTATGTGGCTTACCTATAAGACATCATAAAATGCCAACGGAAGAAACAGCAGATGAAGTGCGTTTAACAAATTCTGATGCAACTAAAATTAGAATACTAGGTGTAGCGTTTGAAGACATTCAAGCTCCAGTCAACAATGATGGTAACCTAATAGAAAATATAGTTGGTTATGAAATATTAAGAGGATCAAGAGAGGGTCAAAGATCTATTCTTGCAAAAGGCTTGCTTAGAAATATGAGGGAATATGATATTCCTGAAGGTGGTCAAACAACAGGTACAGGTTCTAAAGGTTTGTATCCTAATTATCCATACAATGATTTAAGACCTGATACATATTTTCACAATGGAAATAGTAACTATAGAACTGATGGTCAACATAATTATACACAATCAAAAGCTGCTTTTGCTCCTTTAACTGGATATAAAAAAGATGTGTTTACTTTTCACGCACCTGATTTAATGTTTAGAAAGCCTTTTTTAAATGCTTATGAAACAAGAATTTATGGTGAGTTAAGTGGTGAAGCAAATGGTTACTTTGTAAAATCAGAAAATCACCCACAAAATAAATTAATAAGAAATGGAGCTGCTTTGATAGCAGGTCTTGTTGGTGTTGGTTATGCTATTTCTGCAGTAAAAGGTCAAGAGACTTATGAGTATACAGGACTATCAAATGGGATGTCGGGTGTATTTCCTGATTTAGTAGGTGGTTTTGCTACTTCAATTCCTGGTACTGGTTATTTAACATCAGTAGCTGCTAGTGCAGCCGGTGCGGGGGTTGCAGTTGCTAAAAATGCTATTGGTAATGCTTTATTAAATGAACTACTTAGTGACCTTACAAGTATTGCGTCTTTATATAGTGGTGGTGGTTTTGCTAATAAATTAAATTTACAACTCCAAAATGTTGCAAACAATGGATTTGCTTCTATACCTGGGGTTGATTCTGGTCAATACAATACAAAGTATGAAATTAAAAATCCAACAGGTGCAATACCAACTGTTATAAATGTATTCTTATCTGCTATTATAGCTAGAACAAACATAGCAATAGGTGCACAAGAAATTATAGATTTATTTTATAATATGGTAAAAGAGCAAGACTTTGCTTTCAAACACAACTCTCATGGATTTTATTATGAATTTAAAAGGTTATTAGATTCTCAACAATATAGAACTAAAACAATAAATGCAAACTATGTAGGAGGTAGTTTTCAAGAGTTTAATGGCTATAAAATAAATAACTTATTTAGACCTTTAACTGTAGCACTTGCTACAGAAGATGAAGTAGATATTCCTACAGTAGTTGATAAATCTAGGTATCAAATTGGTGGAGACGCAGACAGTGATACAGGTGATACTTATCTTAGGAGACCAGGTCAAGAAAGAAAAAGAAATATATCCGCTTTATATGGCGGAATTAAATTTGAATTTGAAAATCAATATGGTCAATTAGATGGTATAAAACAAATTCATATGAGAGGTTGTATTGAATTAATAGAACCCGTAAGCACTCAACAAAAATTTAATTCACAGCCTATTTTTTCTGGTGATACCTATGTGGGTAGATTTACTGAAAAAACGGTAATGCCAATTTTTACAGATTTCTTAAATGGTCAACCTAATGAATTTGCTTATGACTATTTAAAAAGAGTTAATATTCCTTATCCAAGATTTTGGATGGATACTAGAAAGTTTGATACAGCTGAGTTAGCTAGTGAGATTATATCATTAGGTTTAACCAACTCTGAAAATGCAATGCCTAATGATTTGTTTTATTTAGACAGAGGAACAAATAGTACAGCTTCAGGTCTGCAAGCAGTGTTTGGAAACGGATCTGATCCTAACCATGCATTTGCAATGACATACGCTTATATGTATACTCACGTAAATGGAGTTCAAGATTTTTATGTAGAATCAGAGTATAATTTAGCACAAAGAGATTGGGGTGATAATAGTTACGAAAGACACTATGATGAATTTAGTTTCACTGATAAAGATGAAATGTTTCATGCTGATCATATTAAAAAAGGCAATCTTTATAAATATGATTTGTCACTAAGTCCGTCTAAATTTGTAACACAAGTAGTATCATTTGGATCTGTACAGCCAAGAGACTATGATCCGTATGTTGCTGAAAATTGTTATCAGTATTATCCTAAAAGATTGCTATACTCTTTACAAGCTAAGCTTGAAGCAAAGAAAGATTTTTGGAGAGTTTTCTTACCAAATAATTATAAAGACTTTAAAAGTAAAGTAAATGTAATTAAACCAATAAGTAAGACAGGAGCCTTAATTCTTTTTCCTTATCAATCACCCAAAATGTTACAAGGTGTTGATACACTACAAACAGATATGGGTACTAAATTAACAGTAGGAGATGGTGGTTTATTTAATCAACCTTTTCAAAATATTGTTAATAGTGATTTATCTAATGAATATGGTTCATCCGAAAGTGCACGAGGTGTGGTAAATACACCAATGGGAGTGTTCTTTGTATCTCAAGCACAAGGTAAAATATTTCATTATACAGGTAAGTTAGAAAATATAGCCAACAATGGAATGAAGCAGTGGTTTAATAAATACCTTCCTTCTATTTTAATAAGACAGTTTCCAGCATTGGAACAAAGTCCTTTAAGTGATAACCCTATTAAAGGTGTTGGTTGTCAGACAATATATGATCCTAACTATGACATAGTTTATTTTACTAAAACTGATTATAAACTTAGAGAAAGTTATTTATGTGATGATGGAAGAAGTGGATATGACCCTTTTAGAACAAAAGGACCACAGGGTGGTTGTGTAGAATTTAATACAATAACTAATTCATTTATATATTTTCCTGAGACTGGTGGAGAGATTGAAATTGAAATTGGAGATCCTGTATTTTTTCAACAAGCTTCATGGACAGTTTCATATGATCCTAAAACAAGAGCATGGATATCTTTCCATGATTGGCACCCTGAGCTTGTAATACCTAGTATAAATCATTTCTTTACTACTAAGACTAGGTTGTCTGATGGCACCGGTGGTATATGGAGACACAATGCTACATGTGCACAGTATGTTAATTACTACGGTAAAGATTATCCTTGGGAAGTTGAAATTATAGAAAATACTGGTAACAAGGTTAATACATTACGTAGTGTTGAATACATGCTTGAATCATATGTATATGGTGGAGATTTATTAAATGGTTGTGCTGATGATAGATGGCATGATTTAGACTTTAATTTTGATGAAGCAATAATACATAATACAGAACAAGTATCAGGTCTTTTAAAATTAGACTTGACTCCTAAGAATGATCCTTTTGCTATGGTACAATATCCTGTGATTGGTTTTAATGATATGAGAATATTGTATTCTAAAGAAGAACAGAAATATAGATTTAATCAGTTTTGGGATGTGACTATGGATAGAGGTGAATTTAGTACTGTTCAACAGAATATCTTTATCACTCAGGTAAATGGATACATTAGAGACTTAAATAACGCAAATCTTAATTATGCTAAGGAAGAAACTCAACATAAAAGATTTAGACATTATTATAATAAAGTATTATTAAGAAGAAGAATTTCAGGTGATAGAAAAATGCTTTTAAAGCTAGCTACTACTAAACTAAATTTATCAATTAGATAATGGCAAATAAAAAAAGTATAGGGCTACCAGGGGGACCAAATGAATACATAACACATGTATCAGAAATGTTTAGTACAGAAGGATATAAAAGAAATAGTCCTGATGTAAACAATCCTTATAACATCATACCATCAAGTAATATTACTATGGAAGGTGTAGATTTTCCAGTTAGGGGATATGGAAACAATGGTGTTGTTCATGATATGAAACCTGGGGTAAAGAACTATAACTACGGAGATGCAGATCATGTTATTGAAGTCCCTTTAGCACAAAGAGGAATAGAAATGTTTCAGTCAAAGGGTGAATATAAAGTAGCAAGTGGAGATACATTTTATGGTATTGCTAATAAAAATAAAATACCATGGGAAGCATTAAAAGAAGCTAACCCTAATTTAGATTATGAAAATTTAAAGTTAGGTCAACAATTAGTATTACCAAATAAAATAGATAGGTCTCCTCCTATACCAAAAGCAGGAGTGTCTAAAAATTCTAATGTATTAGACTATAATGCTTTATCTAATTATTTAGTAGACACTAGAGGAGGAACAGTAGATACGTGGGGTCAATTAGCAGATACAATTGCTTATCATGAATCAAGCCCTTGGTCAAGAATGGATCCAAAAGCTAAACAATATCAAGGTGGACCTGGTAGAGGTTTATTTCAATTTGAAGGTGAGTCATTTGATACAGCATTAAAAAGATATAAAAATGTTGCAAACGCAAAAGGCTTTACTATAAAAGATAGTATTATAAATGCTAAATCAGCTGATCAACTATCTTCAGAAGATCAGTACGCATTATTTTTAGCAAATTTAATTGAGTCAAAAACAAAGCTTTCAGATTTTGTAGACGGTAATATATCTTCTTTAGACGTATGGTTAACGGGTCATAAAAATGTAGAGGCTGATGGAGACAGAGCTAGTTTCTTAGAAAGTAAAAAAGCTGCAGAAAAAGAAGGTATTAAGAATGGATATAAAACATTTCAATATGGTAACGGTGAAGAAAGATATGCTGTAGCACAAGATAATACTAGAATTGTTAGACCTAGATATAATGTTTCACCTAATTTAGATTTTAAAAAAAATACAGCATTACTAGACTTTTTAGCTGATGATAATCCTAATCAAGTTAATGATACTCTTATAAATGAAAGAAGAGTTGCACAAGATAATACAGCTATAAGTAATAACAAATTAAATAAATTAGCATTACTTCCTAACTCAGAGCCAATGTCTGAGGTTGATTTTGAAAAGTTGATGCAAGAAATATCAGAAGAAGAAAAATTAGTAGATACACCATATAACAGTCCTAATCTTACAGCTGACTTTATTAAAAAGTCCAATGAATATTCAAGAGGTTGGAAAGATATGAGTGAAGCTAGTGAAAAAGAAATTGAAGATTTACAAGAAGTGTTATTAGAAAAAGGATATAACATTGGTAAAACTGGTAAAGATGGTGTATACGGACCTAAAACATATCAGGCTCATGAAGCCATGGTGGATGATTTAAATTTAAATCCTACAGCAATATCTAGATATCATAACAAGTATTCTATAGACACTGAAAAAGAAGTAATGGGTATTCAACAAAAACTTGTTGATGAAGGTTATCTTTCCCCTACACTAACTAATAGAAATGCAAGTAGCATTGATGGAAAATTTGGTGATCAAACTAAAGAGGCATTGGATGCATATAACACAGCAAATACGCAAGAAGATCCTCAAGCTCAAGTTTTTAATTTTATACCAAGCAAACTAGATGAGACAAGATGTGCAGCTGGTATGTGTACTATACTTGAAGGAAATGAAGTAATGACAGAGGCGTTGGGTGTTAAATATAAAGATGCTTGGGACATATTTGAAAACATGGACAAAAGTGAAAATAGTAATACTGTTTTTAATATATATGATGATACTGCATTTCAAAATGTTAACTCAGTAGCAGATCTTAAAAGAGTTACTAAAGAAGTAAAAAAGAGAAAACAAACAAAAGCATCAGATTATAAAATAGGTGATATAGTTGGTTTGTATTGGGATGGTTCAAGTCATCATCAAGAAACACTAAACTCTAAAACTCATAATACTCATAGCGGTTTTGTTTCAGATGTAGTTGATGGTATTCCAATTATCACACATAATGTTAACGGTTCTGTTTTACAACAACCATATAATGAACTAGTTACTGGATGGATAAAAAGACCAAATGAAAATCTTGAGATTAAGTCAAGATATAATGTTGATGGAATAGAAGATATAGAAGTTAATGATTTAGCAATACAAAATTTAGCATTTAGATATTCTGGTTCTGATGGTAAAAATGTTGAGTATCAAGGAGCCAGGCTTGAGCAACTTCAAAATATATTTAAAAGAACAAAATATAACTCTTTAAAGATTCCTGAGATATTAAATTCTTCGGTAGATCCTAAATGGCTTGAGTCAACTGTTATTGGTATAACAGGTGTTGAAACAGGTGTTGGTAGTAGTGTCCCAAGATCAAGAGATGATGTTACTACAGGAACTTTAAAAAATGTTGCTAGAGGTGTATTTTATGATATTGAAGGGAAAGAAGATAAAGATATTTCATTAGGTATTGGTAAAACCAAACTTGCTTCATTAGACGCTTTTGCAAAAAAGTATTTTGATATTAATAGTGTAGAAGACCTTAAAGATGACAATAAAGGTTTAGATGCAATAACATATACGATAACTAAAAACTATGAGCTTTTTAAAGACTATGCAAAAGAATATCCTTCATTAGGTTTAACAGAAACTGATATTAGAAATATGTCCATCTTAGCATATAATCAAGGAGCTAACAGATTATTAAAAACAGGGCGTGTAGATGATAATAGAAGTTCAAGTGAAGAAGTAAAAGCTTTAAGAGATTTATATGATGCTACATTATTAGATATTAATTCAACCAACTATAAATATGTTCCTGCCATAGCTGATGCTGCTTTTAAAATGGGTCAAATACTACCAGAAGGAATGCCCGGATCTGTACGTCCTGCTGACTCTTATATTAAAAAGGTAAATAGCTACAGATCAGATTTATTTCCTGAATCATTTGCTGCTGTTGAAGAAAATACATCACCTTTTGAAATGTCATCCATGGCACAAGGAGGAGAGTATGGTGTATACAATAACTATATATATGGTAAATATGATGGTACATCTAGAGAAAAAAGTGCAGCAAAATTATATGACAAACTTAATGTAAAACATTATAAAGAAGCTAAACAAGAAGGAATGACAGTTCCAAATTATATAATAAGTAAAGTAATCAAACAAACTGATAATTAGGCATTCTCCTCAATTATTTGTATATTAATGTTATACTATATAGGCAATGGATTTAAACAATAAAAGTGTAGACAGCAGAGATCAGCAATCAATTAATGTTGCTATACAACCTATTTATGATGAATTTAAGATGATGGCTAATGATGGTCAGACTCCTGAAGAAATTATAATTAAGTTAATGGCTGAAGGTGTAGAGGCTTCTCAAATGAGTCAAGTACTTGAAGCAGTTGGTTATTCACCAAGTGCAGTTGTTGATTTATTTCAATCAGCAGAAATTTTAGAGAAACAAAATTTACAACAACAACAACAACAAGAACAGCAGCTTCAACAACCTCAGCAACAGCAAGATCCTAATGATCAAGCTCCAAGCCAAGAAAGTATTATTGAGATGGCTAAACAAGCTGCACAAAGCACAAGTCAACCTCAAATGCAATTTGGTGGTAGTGGTAATAGTGGAAGAGGTCCTCTCTTTGGTTCAGGTCAACCACGTAGACCATTATACTTACCACCTGTAGCAGCAACAGGTAATCTTATGGGAGCTGCTATGTTATTAGATGATGCAGCTGGTGATTTATTTGGAACAAAAGACTTAAACGGAGATGGTTTAAGAGATGGTGCTTTTAGTGATATGGGAGCTAAAAGAGCTAGGTTTAAAAGAAGCCAAGAAGCATTAAATGAATTTACTATAAATAGCAATGGTTCTAACATTGAAGATTATAATTTAAACTTTACAGATTTAACAAATAATACTTTAAGAACTAATGATCAGTTTAATAGTGATTTACAAAAATACAGCTTATTAGATTTTAATACGGACACTAAAAAATATGAATCAATAAATGCAAGCAGTGAAGAAGACTACAAGCTATTAGGTAAAGATCAAAAAAAGAAACTTAATTTTGACAATACATACAATAATGTAGTAGAAAATTTAAAAACCACGGATCTTACTGATTTAGAAATGATGCTAGCATCTAAAAAATATGATTCTGATCAAGGTCTTAATCTTAACAGATCAAGCTATGATGGTAGTACATTGTCTAAAGAACAATTAGAAAATAAGAAAGCAGACTACAAAGATTTAATGTTGGGTAATAAATCTATGAGTAATGATAATCCCTTTATTTATAGTGGTGTTACAGACGCAGTTCCAGTTGAGGATACCAATACTAGTATTCTAGAAAAGGACAAAAGCATTTTAAGTACTGATTCAAAACTAACGTTTAAGGAATGGGCTATGAAAGATCCAGTTACAAGAATGACTGGTACTGCAAAGCAAGACTATAACAATTATTTAAATGATACACCAAGTCAACCAGAAGCTCCATCAAAATCAGATCTTGAAGAAGCAATGTCTAAGTTAGGAGCCTTTTTTAATAATGGTGTTAATGGAGCTAAGTCTTTTATAAATGACAAAGCAGCACCTTTTATAGAAGATAAAGCTAAGTCTGTCATGGAAATGTTAGAAAACAAAAAATACGGTGGACTATTACCAAAAGCTCAATATAGTTTACCAGACATGAGCTTTTTAAATAATTTAAACATACCATCAGATTCTCCTATGGGGCCAACACCTTTTCAAGAACAACAAGGTCTTTTTGGAAAAAATATTTTAGAATCAGGGGATTTTAGTAATTACTTTAATCCCATGACTGATTATAAAAGAGATACTCAAATTGTTAAAGACGCTCAATTACAAGCAGGTAAAAAATCAAATACAGATCAAACAACAACACCCCCATATGTAGATGAAGCAACTGCTGAAGCAACTTTAGATCTACAAGCTACAACTCCAACTGTAGAAAGAAATAGAAGTATAGGGACAGGTATAAAAAAGGCTCAGAACTTTATAAAGAACGATCCTACAGTTCAAGCCGTTGGGGCAGGTGCTAATTTCCTTGTTAAGGCAAGTAACCTTGCAAATGAAATATATGCAGAAAACAAAGCAAAAAAACGGGATAAAGAGCTACGTGGCTTTGGTGCAGATGACATTTTTGCTACAGTTGAAAATCCACTAAATAAAAGAGGGACAACAGATCAATATGGTCTGAATGAAAATGATATGCTTGTAGATGCTTATGCTCAACAACTTACAAGATATGGTGCTGAACTAAAAAAAGGTGGTGAGTTTGAAGCACATATGATGTTTGATCCTAAAACAGGTAAAGGATATAAAGCCAATGAACCAGCTGATCATGAAAGAATGAAGAAACTAGGTTATCTTCATAAAGATGAAATGCAAGGTGGTGGAGAAATAGAAGTTGATAATGATACATTAGCTGCATTAATAGCAGCAGGTGCTGATATAGAAATATTATAATTATGGCAAAGATTAAAATAAATAGTTTACCCAAAGGTTTTGAACTTAAAGATGGTAAGGTTGTAAAAAAACTACAACGCGGTGGTTTAACTACTGGAGATCAGTTTGATTTTGGTTTAGTTACTTCTCAAGAAGGATATGGTATGAACTCTAATGGCACCAATAGTGATGGTGTAAGATATTCATTATCTTCTGTTCCTAGAGAAATGGCAAATCTTGAAGCTGAAGGTGGTGAAACAGTTCTTACAGATTTAAGTGATGATGGCAAATTTGGTCTTTATAATATAACTGGTCCAAGACATAGTAGTGGCGGTGTCCCTATGTACTTACCAGAACAGTCATTTATTTTTTCTGATACACAAAAGATGAAGTTCAACAGACAAGAGCTTGCAGAGTTTGGTGTAGAATCTAGAAAAAAAATGACTCCAGCAGATGTATCAAAAAAGTTTCAATTAAATGAATTCATTGGTGCAATGAGTGATCCTTTTATTGATGACATTAAATTAAAGAGTGCTGAACTTATGAGAGAAAAAAATCAAATGAGTTTATCTAAGCTAGCCTTTGGACAAGAGTCTAAGAAACAGTTTAGTGATGGTGTTCCTGTTACAGCTCATCCTTATCTTATGTCACAAGGAATAGATCCTATAGAATTTACACAAAAGGTAGAAAATATAACAAGAGAGCAAGCAGCACAAAGAATGTTTGATGGTATGAGCCCAGAACAACAAGCTCAAATGTTAGCTATGCAAGACTTAATCAGCAGAAGTGGTCAAGGGCCAACAGCTAAGTATGGTGCAGAAATGTTACCAAAAGCTCAAGATAGTCTACCTGATATTGCTGGAGATCCGGAGAGTGATGAGGACTTTGAAACTTTAATAACTTTAAATACACCCGCTGCATTAAATAACGAGACAATAGCCAAACTGGTACAGCAAGCAAAAGATGCATATCAAGCAAATGGAAAAACTGGTTTAGATCAAACATTGGCAGGTATAAAGAAACAATTTACTGGATCCGGTAGCTCACAAGAGGAAGAAAATCCACCTGCTGCACAGACAACCAAAAAGCCTACAAAATCAACACCTAAGTCTAAAAGAAAAAATACAATTGATCAAAGTTACTTTGAACTTTTAGATGGAAAAGGTATTCATGTAGATTTTGCAGGGCTTGGTACTACTAGTATGCCAGGTAGACAAAGATTAGATAAAGAGACGGGTCTTTATGATAAGGCTTCTGCTAATATGGAAACATGGCAAGCTAAGTGGGGACCTATTTACGGAGAAGATAAAATACAAGAAATAGTAGATTCATTAAAAGATTATCCTGCAGGTGCAAGAAATCCAAAAGTTGCAGCATTCCAACAGTATGTTAATGATACATATATACCGGAGTTTGTTTCAAGTATAGAGAAGGAAAGAATAGAAAAGGGTTATAAAGCCATGAGTGAAGATCAGCTTCTTGCAATGAGAACTGACATGACAAAAAACATGGGGTTCCCTGGAGGAGAAGGTTCAGCTAATGGAGTAGATGGTAAACTTGGAGATTGGACATCATCTAGATTACCAGGAACTTTTGAAATAGATCCTTACGAAAAGGAAGTGGAAGAGAAAAAGAAAGTAGAAGAGTTAGATGATCCAGAAGAAATACAAGACTTTAGAAAACCTGAAATGGATTTCTATACACAAGACCTTTATAAAGGAGCTGCTATTGGATTAAGAAAAAGAGATTACTTTGAACCATTCAGAAAAAAATTAGAAAGATCACGTGTTGATTATGTACTAAATGATCCAACAAGAGAAATAGCAGATGTTAATGAAAAGTATAATATAGCTGCTAATGTATTAGGTTCTTTTGGGGGACGTCAAGGGTTAGATGCTAGTTTAGCAAAGCAATCTGGTATGGGAATGAAGAATGCAGCAAATGTATTTGCTAGAAATAAAAAATTTAATATTGGTACAATTAATCAAGGTAAAGCAATGAATGCTCAATTAGATGCACGTTTTAATCTTGAGGATGCAAAGAGAACAGACTTTGAATATGATGGTACTGTTGTAGCACAACAACAAAGATTAAATGAAAAAAATAAAGACATGAATGACTTTATGAATTGGCAAGCCGATGCATTAACAAATGCAAACCGTGCTTACAATCTAAATAGTCTTTATGATCAGTTTAATATTGATCCAGTAGCAGGTGGAGCAATAGACTTTACAGATGGTAGAAAAATAAAAGGTTCTAAAACGCAAAATGCAGAAGCTTTAAGACAACAACGTTTATCAAACATACAAGATCTTTATAATCAGTTTGGTGAATCAGGTCTTAAGGGAGACTTATTAAAGTATATGGATAGTGGTGTTGCTACAGAAAGTACTGTTGTACCTGGTGGCAATAGAGCAAATCAAATGGGAATTACTCCAGAGATGATAGCTGCAATTAATGCAGCTAATGGTGCCACAGGGAAAAATGGTAAAGAAATAAAGCCTTATGCAACGCCATTTTATACAGGGACTACGTTAATGTAAACCCTAAAAGTGTAATGAAAAACCTTTTAAAACTTAAAAAATTTTAGTAATTTAGACCTATGGCAACTTATATACCAGGAATAGAATCATATACACCGGAGTACACAGCTTTTGAACCAGACTTTAAGTTTGCTCAAGCTGTTTTAAGTACAAGACAGGATAGATATGATACCAACTACAAGCAATTAAATGATTTATATGGCAGTGTGATTTATGCCGATATGAGTAGAGAAGACACTAAAGCACAGAGAGATCAATTTGCTGATAAGCTTGTGCCCTCTATTAATAAAATTGCAGATATGGATTTATCTATAGGTAAAAATGTAGATGCAGCAAAAGGTGTGTTTAATCCATTTATAGAAAACAAACTAATCCAACAAGACATATATAGAACTGCTAAGTATAAAGGAGAATTAGGCAGGGCTCAAAGTTTATTGGATGCTCCAAATTTAAAAGCTAGTCAACAATATTGGCAGACAGGTATTGATTATATGAATTATCAAATGGATGATTTTATTAATGCAAGCCCAGAGGAAGCTATGAATAAACCAATGCCTAAGTATGTAGCTAATGCCAACCTGTATGATATGGCATTAGATTATCTTAAGGAATCAGGTATTGAGGCAGAAGATTTTTATTTTACAAAAGACAAGAAGTTTATTATTAAACAAACAAATGGTAGTTTAATATATGATGCTTCATATGATAGAGTTAAAAGAGCTTTAGCAACAAATGGTAAAGTACAACAAGCATATGCTGCAGATAGTTACGTACAAGCAAGAAGACATGCAGAAAGAGGAGTTGAAGCTGGGCAATATTCTACAATCAATGAAGGTAGAGTTGCTTGGGCTGAGAACACAATTTCTGATATTACTTTTAAAGCTAACGAACTACAACTTCAGTTTGAAGGAAAGAGTAAAGAATTAGATGAGCTTAGACAAAAGCATGAAAATAGAATAAAAGAAGTAGGAGAAGAAAATCTAACACAAATAGAAAAGGACTCTTATTTAGATGTGATGACTGAGAGACAAGAAGTAGAAGAACAAGCTACTGCTAATTCTGAGTTGGTTGAAAAGATGGGACAACTTACTACGGATGAAGAAAGTCTTTTAAACAGAGCCTATGGTTCTTTAATGAATTGGAATATTAGTGATGATTTAAGAGCAGCTGCTAAATCTTACTCTATGCAAGGAGCCAAAAGAGTTCCTATGGTAAATGACTTTCAAAGAGATATAGAAAGACATAAACTTAATATGATTAGAGATGCTCAGAATAATGCGTTTAAAGCAGAGGAGAATAGATTAAATAGAATAAATGAATTAAAGGCAGCTGGTGCTTATATTGATCCAGCAATAAAAAAAGCATTAGATAATTTTAGTGGTGGCTTATCAGGTAATGTAGCATTTAATACAGATGCAGATGGTAATCCAAATGCAGATACTGATATTTACGCACAAAAAAATGCAGAGTTAGGAGATGCTCAAGATAAAGTAAGAAATGATCAAATAGAAACTTTATTATATTTTCATCAAAAAGATCAAGCATCTCTTGGTATGAATGGAAAACCTGAAACAATTAACATACCGGGTCCAAATGGTGACAAAGCTTATACTATTAATGAAGCAAGAGAAATATTAAGAAAGCCAGAGAATCAAGCTTTTTTAAATTCTAAGTATGAAACCATATCAAACAATTTTGCAACAGAAGAAGATAGAAAAAAATATGCACCTGGTATATCTACAAGAGATGCGTTAGTTATAAAAAATCAAATAAATACTACATCTGGTTTAGCAAGTAGAATAGTAAATGCAGAAAAGGAATTTAATAAAAGAGCTTCTGAGAATTATTCTAAGTTGTTAAATTTTAAAAATACAACAGGTGTACCAGAGATTATTGAAGACATTGAGGAGTATGGTGCTCCTAGTATAATAAAGGATAATAAAGTTCTTACTGAAGATGAATATGTAAAGATAGCAGTTGAAAAAGCACGTGAAAAGAAATTTACAGATAAAACACGTATAGATGAAACCTTTTATAGAATGGAGTATGCAAATTCTAATATCTATTATGGTCCAGGTATGGGAGGTGGTGCATATGCTACTGGTAAACAGTACTTTGATGAAAAGTGGGCTACAGAATCGGCTAAGGAAGCATACTCAAGACAATACAATGCAATGAATAGAACCTTAAATGGATTCTATAATTATGATCAATCAAGAGCAGGAGATAATCCTCAAGATGTAGAACCTGGTTATCAAGCATATGGTATTCATACTTTGATGAGAGGTGGTTCAGCTAATCTTATGACAGATGAAACTGCTTTTATGTCTAATACATATACTACAGGTTTAGTATCTCCTAAAACACTTGCTAATATGCCGGGAGAACAGAGAGTTGTTTTAAGTGATTTCATTAGTCAATTAAATGCTGGAGGAGTTCAGTTTTTAGCTGGTGATGTTAAGACTGTTGATCAAGATGATTTAAATGAAAGAATAGAAGCAACTGGTAGTAAAGCACAAAAAATGGTCAATCAAAGTATGATGGATTTAAGTGCAGGTATAGCGGCTGATGATAAGAAAGGTTTGTTTACTGTAACATATATTGATGCATATGGTGCTCAAGGTGGTGATCAAAGCCAAGGTGCTTATGTGATTAGATTTGATCAAACAGCCATGAATAAATCTGTAGGGTTAGTTGGAGATAATGCACCAGGTACAGGTATAATTGGAAAGCAAGAAAAAGAATTATATTCAACTGTAACAGTATTGGTCAACTCAGATCAAGATGTAAGTGGGTATGGACAAAGTCAATATACATATAATTCAGTTGATACAGATATAGACTTTACAGGTTCTTATTATAGAAACGTACCAGAAGCTGGTTCATTTAAGATTTGGAAAGACGGAGATAGTTATGTAACTTCAATAGAAGAACAGATATATGCTCCTGATGATCCTAAAGCTGTAAATGGTTTTGTAACAAATACTTTAGGAACAAGAAAAGTTGTTTATCCACAATCATATGGAGATAGATATGGTCAACCTGTTACAAGAGCTGACATACAGCAAGTTGCTGATTTCATGCAAAACGTTAGACTTATGGAAACATTTGAATCTAATCAAGCACTTATCAATAAGAGAAATAAAAAATAAACCAATTTTAAGAATATTTAGACATGGAGAACAACTTTGATAGCCCATTAAGTGAACCTACATCTAACAATATAGTAGACAACTCTGCCTCAATGGAGCCAGCAGATATATTAGAATTAGGTTATGATCCTGATTACTTGATGTCAGTTGATGATGAATATCTTGATATGGTAACAACGATTGCTCCTTATATGGGATCACCTGTTACTAATAAAGCTACATCACAAACACAAACAGCAATAGATCCTGATGATTGGTTTGCTGCTAACAAAGTTTTTGATAAACCAACACAAAGAGATGTAAAACCAAGAGAAGCATTTAGTATTAGAAATACAAACTTTGATCACTTTTATGCACATCCTCAATATCATAGATTAGGCTTTAGTCCTACAAGAAATAATGAAGAGTTTTATAATGAAAATTCTGATTGGGTAGATAACTTTTCAAGATCTATGGGTCAATTTGGAAAAAACTTTGCTCCAGGTTTTTCTTTCTTTGGTTTATCCGATGCCCTGTTTGACAATAACAACCAAGGTGTTTTTGATTTATTTGACAGTGATCCAGATACAGAAGCTGCAGTAGACATGGCTGAAGCTATGAGAATAGGTAATGATAGCTCTGAAGGTTTTGGTGGTGCATTTAATAGATTTGCTTTAAATAGTGCTTACAGTATAAGTATTATGAGTAGTATTGCAGCTGAAGAGCTAGCAATGTGGGGAGCAACAGCTGCTTTGACTGCAGCAACTCCAGCTACATTTGGTGTATCTGGTGCGGCAGCGGCTGCTACAGGTACTGCTGCTGCAGCAAGATCTGTTTATAATGCAGGAAGATTTGCAAAGATGCTTCGTACAATGAGGCAAATGGGTAATGCTACTTCTGTAGGTAGAATGTTTAATGGTGGTTACCAAATGGTAAAGACTTTAAAAAGTGCAGAAAAAGCAAGAGATTTTTGGACTGCTTTTGGAACTGGGAAAAATGTTGTTGGTAGAATCTTTCTACCTGAAACAATGCAAGCATTAAGATCTTTTGATAGAACAAAAGATGTAGCTAATGGCTTGGGTAAGTTTGGTAAAGCTGCTGCAGGTTTTGGTGGTTTTTATAGAGATATGAGAATGATTGATCTAGCATTAGATGAGTCTAGGTTAGAAGCTGGTTTTGTTTACAATGATTTAGTAAGCAATGGTATGGCTATAGAACAGTTTAAAAATGGTAATACTGATTTATCAGAAAAACAGTTAAAAGATATACAAGAACAAGCAGCCGCTGGTGCTTTTACAACGCTTAAAGGTAATGCAGGTCTAATCTATTTAACAAACAGAGTTACTTTTGGTGCAATGGTAACTCCATTTAGCCGTGGGCTTAGGAGAGTTTTAGATAATAATCTTGGTGCTGCTGGTAAAAAAATAATGCAAACTAAAAAGTTTGTAAAGAATGGTAAGATACAAGAGAATGTAGTAGGAAGAAAAAAATCACTTTGGACAAAAGAAGGTTGGAGACAGAGATCTGAGGTTTATAACTTTGGTGATTATGTAAGGTTTGGAGCACAGGGTGCATTAAGATTTTTTGCTGGTAACATATCAGAAGGTGTTCAGGAACTTTATCAAGAAGCAATGCAGGTTGGTGTTGTTGATTATTATTCTGGTTTGATAAAAGATCCAGCTGCTAATAAAAGATATTTATATAATGCTTCTTTAGATAGTGCAATACAGAGTCAAATGTCTGCACAAGGTTTTGAAGTATTTATGTCTGGTTTTGCAACAGGTGGTATATTAGGTGGTGGAAACAAACTTATATATAATGTTGCACCTGATACATTCAACCGTGTTTTTAATAAAGAAGAATTTGCAAAAAAGAGAGAAGAAAGAGAAAAGCAACTTGATGATCTTGTTAAAACAATTAATGAAGGATTAAATTTACAAGCTAAGAAAGGGCAATCAATTTTTGATGTAGAAAGCTTAAACTTTATTAAAGCTAAGCAAGGTGCAGAAGGAATGCAAACTGCTAATTATGAAGGTGATAGATTAGACTTTAAAGATAATCAAGATTTTCTTGAATTTAATACTTTAGTTCAAGCTATTAACAATGGCATGGTAGATACATTCCGTGATCAAATAAAAGCAATAGTTAATCTTGATGATAAAGCTTTAACAGAAGCATATCCACATCTAAAGAAAGAAATAAAGTCCGGTAAAACAAGGAAACAATTTAATGCTTTAGTTGAAAAGTCTTATGACTTAGAAAAAACATATAAGAAGGAAAGAGATGATAACCCTAATCCATACTCTGTAAATAAATACAAGTATGGAGAAAGAGAATATTTTATAGAGCTGTTCAAGCAGCAAGCTTGGGAACATGCAACATATTTAAAAATGTTTACTAAACAATCTTTTATGGATTCTCAAAAGAGAATGCAATCCATATTTGATGCATTAACAATAGAAGATATTATATATGCAGTTGGTAAAGATGGATCATCTAAAGTTTCTAAACTAGCAGCAAGTGATCTTACAGTATTATTAGACCCACAGAGTGTAAGAAGTGAAATAAAACTACTTGCTAATGAAATTGCAAATCTTGAACAAGGAGAAGATGTTGAGTTATTAAACAAGAAAAAGAAAAAGAAAGAGTTATTAGAAAACTACTTTCAAGTTTTTACAGATGCCAATAATCAAACTACTACAAAAGGTTCTGGATTAAAGTATCAAATGGGTACTCAGGTATCTAAAAAAGAAGGAATCCTAACACAGAAGTTTGATAAAAGAAAAACATCTAAGCTTACAAAATCCTTTACGGAATACATTGAATTTTTAGCAGAAGATAATAATATATTTGCTGATAAGTCTAAAATTAATGAAGTTGTAAAACAGATAGTAGACTATGGTGAATTACAATATAGAACTAAAATGTATGATAAAGCAGTTGAGGTTTTAAATAACCCAACTGTATTTGATGAGTTAACTGAAAGAACTTACAAGTTTATAAAAGATCAGTATCTTAAAGATAAGGATGTAAATACTCAAAGAATAAAGCTTAAAGATGCAATGAATCAAGATGATGTATCTCAAGTCATTAATGATTTACATGAATTAGGAATAACACCCGATCCATCAGAAGTTGAAGACTTTATTGCAACTGGTGATATAGAAAATTTACAAACCTTTAACACAGAGTATGGTCCGTTAGATCCTATGCAGGATCCAGCAAAATTTATAAATGTAGCAAGGATTAAAAATAATTATATTGAGCTTACTAATCCAACAGCTGAGGATGCTGAAACAGAAGAGATAAAAGATGCTGTAGAGGAAGATGCTGAGGTTAAAGAAAAAGCAGCTACTGTAATTAACAGTGATAACAAAGTAAACTCTTTTGCTAAAAATATTTTATTATCAAGATTGGCTGTGGTAAATGGTCAACTAGTAAAATCTGGTAAAAAAAGATTAACTCTAGAACAGTGGCAAAAAACTGAAGAGGCTCAAGAACTTGCAAGTATCCTACATGATCTTAAAGCATTATGGGTACAATCATTAGATCCAACTCAAGATAACTTAGGTGTTACTATAAAATCTGGAGAAGGTTTTAAAGAATGGATATTAGAAAATAAAGATGATCCTACAGTAAGAGAGCTTGTTGTTGGTATGGGAGAGCCGCTTGGTTTAACTTTTGAACTTATTGAAGGCAAAGCAGCTACAACAAAAAATAAGGAGCGTAAGGACATAGTTGATGCAAAAGGAGGTTTAAGAATTAGAAAAGTTGTTACGGATGTAAAAGGTCAAAAGACAACTGGTTATGTTGTTGAGCTTGCAGACGGTAGCCCTGTTCCAGAAAATTTTTATGAAGCTGCGGGAATAGATCCTAAAAATATAAGAAGCTCATACTCTACAATACAAGAAGCTAAAAATAAAATATTTAGAAAACTTTTAGATACAATACCAGATACAGATACTTTTACTTTTGGTATAGGTGAGAATGTAAAAACATTACGTTACGGAGATGTAGTTACAGATAAAGACGGTAGAAGATTTATTGTTTTAGGTACACCAGCTAAAGTTAAAGAAGATGGTACTTTATTTATTTTACCTGAAGATCAGATAGATAAATATAGAACAACTAAATCTAGAGAAAAAGCAGCTAAGAGAGTAAGTGCAGCAGATTTTGTTGAATATAATATTCTAGAAGAAACTTTTTCTGATACATTAGTAGCTAAAGATACTCCAAGGTTAACTATTAAAAACATACTTGGTATTTATGCATTAGGTATAACAGATAAGCTTTCAACAGAAGATGCAAAAAAAGCATTGAAGGTTATATTACAGCAATTAACTCCTGAAGAATTACAAGAGATACAATTAACTGTTACTAAAAATAATCCTGGTGATTTTAAAAAGGTATTTAAGGATGAGATAAGTAAAAAAGAAAATAAAAGAATAAGAATAGTAAAAGAAGACTACTCTTTTAATTTAAACTTTACTAATCCAGAGACACGTAATAAAATAAACAAAGCATTAGAAGAGACAGGTTTCCAAGATGTAACTTTAAATGATATGGCTATACAATTACCTTCTGGTAATTATAGATTTTTAGATGAGTCAGGAAATGTTATAGAAAACATATTTAGTAGATCTAATTCAGAACTTAAACAATTCTTTCACAATCCAAAGTCAGCATTATATTCTTTAGCTAAACAACAAGTATTAAGAAAACGCATACTTGATAAAGTTAAGCTTGGTGATTCGGTTCTTTTATCAGATGTTGTAGACGGTACAAAGTTCTTCATGAAGTATTTATATGATACAGAAAACTTTAACGTCAATGTATCTCAATTAACTAACTCTACATATGATGGAGAACAAGTTGTAATAGATTATACATATAGAAGAGACCCTCAAACTAAAAAAAGAAATAGAGTTGTAACAATTAGAACAAACTATCCTGTAGGTTCTGATGAACATAAAGCATTAAGAAATAAAGTACAGAAAGAGTTATCAGAAAAAACTCTTGCTAATGGTACTACCTTAATGGATTATCTAAAAAAGACTAGAAAAACTGATAGATATCACTCTGTAATAAAACTACCAAACGGTACAATAGCGTTTGCTCCATTAAAAGCAAGAGCATTAACCGAGGAATCTCAATCAGAAATTTTAGAAGAAATTGTCAAGCAAGTAGAAAAGACAAAAGAAGAAAATCTAGAAGATGTTGATGGCACCGTAAGAACAAAGTCTGTTTCTTTTAATGATACCTTTAATGAAGGTGAGACAATGAATTCATTTTATATTTATTTGAAGTCAGGCTACAATGCAGAATTAAAAGTAAATCAACGTGGTAATATAGAATTTAAAATAATAGATACTGTTGCAGATAAAACTATACATAATAGTTTTATTCAGCTAAAAGGAGATACTACGTTTGATGGTATTGTAAAACTATTACAAAAGGGAATTAAAAAAGATGGTAAAATTAGTAAGAAAGGGCTTTCAATATCCAAAGCATCCTTTAGACAAAACATACCTGATACAGTAACACCTCAAGCAATACTACTTCTTACTAATACTAATTTTCAAGAAGAATCTTTTAATACTTCATATGTAGAGTATGAAGTATCACATGAAGATATTGTTAATTATCAAGAAGGTCAAAGAGCTGCAGATACTATAAAAGCAGAAGAAGATGCACTTGAAGAAAGTAAAAAGAAAGATAGTAAATTAGATCAAGCAATAGATGAAGCAACACCTAATGCAGCTGGTGTTAATGCAATGTCTCAAGAAGAGTTTGATGAATTAGAAAACGATGATTTTGAAGAAATATCTTTAGATGATTTAAAACTAATTGCAATTAAAGTTGCAAAAGGAATTTCTCTTAGTAAAAGAGAAGCAGTTGTAAAGAAAGTAAAAGATACTACTATATCAACTTTAGTAGCAACATTAGAGAGAAGAACTAAATCATCAGATAATAATGAATATGAAAAAGCATTAGAAGCAAGAAACGCTGCCAAAGAAGCTTTAGATAATTATACTAATGAGCTACAAAGTAAAGTAGATTCTGGTGAGATTACTGGTGTTGAGTATATACAATTTACTGCAAATGGAAAGGATGCAGAGTTTAAGAAACTTAAAAAGGCTTTTACGAAGGCAGAAAGAATTGTAAATAGTTTTGCAGGTAAAATTATAACTGAAGGATTTACTAATAAAGAAACAGAGTCTATAGAGATGTTTATGGACTGGGCAAAAAATAATTTACCTGACTTTATTACTATAAAAGATATAAGTGAAATAGCTGATAGACTAAAAGTTAATGGAGTACCTGTTGGTCTGTTTGTAACCAACCTGACAAATTTAGCTGGTGGTGTTGCAACAGGAGGTACTATATACGTGGGAGAACAAGGGTTTAGATATCATGAAGCATTCCACTCTGTGTTTAGATTATTACTAACTACAGAAGAACAAAATAAATACTTAGCAATAGCTAAGAAAGAAGCACGTGCAAAGCTTAGATCAGAAGGTAAAGACTTTACTGTTGAGCTTAGCAAGTTTAGAAGCAAGGCTGCAAAGTATCAAAAAATGTCAGCTGCTGCTTTAGAAAGAGAATATTATGAAGAGTACATGGCTGATGAGTTTGAAAAGTTTAAGAAAAACCCAAGAAGCACTAAAACATCTTCAACAATAAAATCATTCTTTAACAGATTACTGGAGTGGATCAAAGGTGTAACGCGTAGGTTTACAAAAAATGAACTTAATGATTTATTTGAAAATATAGATGCTGGTAAATATAAAGGTGCTGGTATAATAAACAACAACTTTACTACAGGTTTAAGTTCGGGTGTTGCATTAGAAGCTTACAAAATGTTAGCTTATGAAAAAGTAGAACTAGAAAGAGGGTTTGCTGAAAAGTTTGTTGATCCTGATACTGCTACTAAAGTTATTAGAACTATGGGAGCTGCTTATTTAAATAAATTAGCAACTACAGATCCAAAAGTCTTAAAAGATATAAAAGGAAAATCAAGACAAGAAGTATTAATAGACACAATAAAAGACTTTAGAGATTTATATAATCCTGTTGGGGAACATAATGCTGATAAGTCAGGTGCTCAAATAGATAAGTTGTTTAAACTGTATACTGCATTAGGTGGTATAATAGGTGAATCAACAAAAGAAACATTGACTCAACAGATTGAGTATCAACAGAATGCAGTTGAAGCAACAATGCAATATATATCTGTATTTGATACACAAATTTTAAATGAGCAATATCAGAACGAAGAACTTGAGTATGAGGAAGGTTTAAGAAACACATCTCAATGGGATAAAGATCAATCTATGATTGGTGGATTTAATAGTCTACCTACTGCATTTAGATCTTTCTTGGGAACAACACAAATTATTGAAGCTGATGAGTTTGGTAATACTAAGTTATTAAATGGTCAACAGATATATACACCTGTTGATTATATAAGTGCATACAATGGCTTACTTAAGTCTGTAAAGAATACAACTGATGCTTCTAGTATTTTAAGAAACATGGTTGGTTTTTCAATAGGAAATGTACAAACAGCTGCTGTAGTTGATAAAATATTTAACAAGCTTGGAGGTGCTACCTTTACAAAAGAATTTGTAATGGAGTCAACCAATGAAGAGCTTATAGATGCGGTAACAAATAAAATTTTCTTTAATGAAATTAATGTTGCTTTAGAAAACTACAGAGTTGATTACTTATTTTACCACACAAACTTAGGAGCAAAAGGGAAAAAGATAGCAATATATAATGCTGCCAATAGAGATGATGCATCTAATCAAATAGATGTTTGGAAACAAGCACATAATGAGAAGTATAAAAAAATAAGAGATAATCAGTTTGCTTTAAATGAAGCAGTGGATGCATTGCAGGCACTTGGTTTTAATTTAGATACAGACAATATAACAAAAATAAAAGATGCTGTAACTTTAGCTAAGTTATCACAAAAACTTTCTAATGATATATATGATACAGTAGGTATTAAGTTTTCACCTGCATATATACAATTCTCTATTGCTAGTAATCTTGAAAACAGAGATTCACAATTAGAGGCTCTTATTCTTAATAACAAAAATGCTGAACCAATTGAAATTGCACAACTTGAAGAAATGGTTGTACAACTAAAATTAACTCAAGAAGCGCGTAGAACTTCAGCTTATTTATTTAATAGAAAAGGTGGTATAAAATCACGCTTACAAAAGCTAGCAAAAAACAATGCATTGTTTGATGAAACAATAGGTCAAAGTGTTTTCTTAAATCCTGAAGGTAACTTTGTTTATGCTCATCAAAAACAAACACTACACCTTAAGATGATCAGTAAGATGAATGATGATTCTTTCTTATCTGAGCTAGAAACAGCAAATGAAGGTTATAACTTAGAAAATATTTTATTAGAGAGTGAAGCATTTAGAGCTCTCTCAGAACAAGACAGATTACAAGTGTTAAGGGTAGCCGGTACAAAATCAAGTTTTATGTCGGGTTCTACAGAAAATGCTTTAAGTGATGAAGGAGGTCTTGGTGCTGATAAACTTAGTAAAACATATGGTGGATTAAAAGGACCTGAATTTGTAGCTACATTAATAAATACATATTTATCCCAATATCAAACATACAAGCAACAAAATAAAACAGTTGAGTTTGTAAACCAAGAAGGGGAGGTTGTAGAAACAGCTCTTGCTCCTGTATTAATTAGAGTTATAGAAGCTTCTAACACAGGTGACTTAGTTGCTTTACCAGTAATTAAAACAGTTGAAGTAAAAGAAGGAAAAGTAGAGTTAACATCTGTGACTACTTCTTTATTTTTAGGAGAAATTAGAAGAGAATTTAAAAGAATACAAAGAGAGGCTGCAAAAAAAGATGAAGACAAAGCCATACTAGAGGGATACAATTCTAAGAATGGTGCAGTTCAAGATGATTATAGTGGACGTGCATACAAGTTTAATGACACAGCAACTTTATTAGAAAGCCAACAAGATGCAGAAAATAGAGTTGAAGCTAATGATCCTAAATTCAGCGATGATGCGTCACAAAGAATAATTGATGGCAAGCAAGATCATGTATATGTTAGTCAAGCTCAAGCTCAAGCAATAGGTTTGACTGTTGAAAACTCTAATGCTAGAGTTACTGTAAAAAGTAAAAAGGGTGAAAGAGAATTTCAATTAATTTCTTTGGGTCAAATCAGTGAAGTTAATACTGGTAATATAGGATCAATTGTTGCTAGTCTTGGTTCAGCTGTTCTTAATCAACAAGAGTATGAGAGTTTAGATAAGAAAGAACAAGCAAAGTATTTAACAAAGAATAAAGTTAAAGTAGGTGACGTAAGCTTGTGGGTTGACACTGCAGTAATTGCTGAATTTTTAAGAGGTGGTCAAAAAACTAGTGGAAGAAATAAAAGCAAATATGGTTATAGACTAGTTCCTGTAGAAAACTTTACGGCAGAAGAATATAGTGGCTTAGAGTTTAACTATAAAGAAGCGTTAGAAACCTTTGCAATAGAAAATACAGATGCAACATTAGAAGAAGCAATTGAAAGTTTAAGTGAGAACATGTCATTAGATATGTTTAATAAAGTCTTGAATGAAAGACTTATGCAAGAGTTTGATAGGTTTGATCAAACTCTAGATAACTTTCTTGTGAGAAGTATGATAACTGATGATATAAAGAACGGTATTGAAAATGATGAAGGGAATCGTCAAGGAGATGCTGCTATGGAACAGTTAAATCTTATAAGAGACAATGAACGTCATAATTTAATGCAGATCTTTTTTAATGATTGGTTAAATACAAAAGCATTAAATCAATTAATACTAGGTGATCAAGCTATATCACTTAAGGATGCAGTTGATAAAGTTAAAAGAGCTAAGATGCAAAACGCATCTCACATAAGTGCAAGCTCTCCTGTATTTGATGAAAGGTTAGGTGTTAACCATACAAATGATAACATATCCCTTATATCATTTACTGATCCAGAGTTTGACCGTACATACGCCAAAGGTAAAGGAGAAAGAGCAGATGCTCAAATGTATATAACAACCAAAGCATTAAGACACATGTTATTTGGCTTTGCACAATTGGATGCAAGAAAAGCTGATTTAATTAATAGAATTGAAAAAGGTGAAAGAGTTAATGCAGAAGAACTGTTTGGTAAAGGAGGTTACATAAAAGAAGGTGCTGTATTTAATTCATTAAAATTAGTATATGGTGACGGTCAGACATTCTTAAAAATGTCAGCAGTAGTACTTACCCCTGAATTAACAACGAAGGTAGATGGTACACCTAAACCACAATATGAAAAACTACATAATCTTAGACTAAGATTAGAGAAAGTAGAAGAGCAAGGAAATAATACATTGGGTATTGCTGCACCTTTAAGTGCATCTAAAATGATGAAAAAGAATACTCTATCTTATGAAGAGGCTTTTTCTGAATTTAATCCTAATGATAATGCTGTTGTAACTACAGATCTTAAGGCTGAGTTTATGGGTCTACAATTAGTTAACCCATCAAACAAAGTTATAATTACAGATCCTACTCAGATGAAAAGTCTTATTTCATCAGAGCTTTTAGATTCTGAAGAAGTTTATGTAAAAGCATTTGGTGTAGAAACTAAAATACCTATTGGTAAATTAAGGGAACAATACCACAGAGCAACAACCAATAGACTTAATCTAAAATATTTTGGTAAAGTAAATCTTATTACAAACTTTACAGTTGAGGCTGGAATGAACGAGCTTAATCTAAGCAAACAACAAGGTAAACTTACGGTAGACTTAGAAAACTTTTTAAAGTTTGCATCAGAATCATTAAAAGCAAGTCAGGCATCAAGCAATGTTCTTGAATATTTTAATCCTGAAAACGGTTATGATTTAAATAACCCAATGGTTCAAAAAAGCTTTCAGCAATTATTCTTAAGTTATTTTGCTAAAGATACAATGTCTGAAAAATCTCCTGGTTTATCCTTAGCACTTGCATCAGACTTTGGCGTTAACGTTGTTAGAAGAGTATTTTCTGTTGATGAAAATGGTAATCCTGATAAGCATGAAATAATTAGAGAGAAGTATTATAACTTTTTAGATAACCCACCTGCTATACAAATAAGAGCAGATGAAGACGGTAAACTAATAGGTTTAGAAGCAGCATTAGAAAACTCTGGTGGTAAAGGCGTTGTTGTGTTAGATCAACTAAGACACAATTTAAAAGAGTATGACAACAAAGGTAACTTTACGGGTCAAAGATATTCAGAAGGTTTAGCACCTGCACACTTTGCAGAAATAGCAGAAGACTTTGATGGAACTAATATTAAAATGCCTGACGTTGTACAAAAAGCATTTGCTGTTCGTATTCCATCTCAAGATAAACATTCTGCTTATGCAACTAAATTTGTAGACTTTTTACCTGCATTTTATGGATCAACTGCAATATTCTCAAAAGAGTTAATTGAAATATCAGGAGCGGATTTTGATATTGATAAAGTATACACACATATAAAAGAATGGTATAAAGATGGAGACAATAATTATGTAGAGTATGGTGACCTATCAAGATCTAAAACAGATCAGTTTAGAGATTACATACATTACATAAAAGAAGCTGGCATAAAAGGTAAAAGTATTTATGCTGATGCTTTTGAAAAAGCTAAAATGAACTTCCAAGACTTTATGCTTTACAGTGAAGAAGAGCTAAATGAATTTAAAGAACTTACAGGTTTATCAGAAGATTATTTAAGAGCACTTAAAGTATTAAATCTTCCTACAACACAAAAGAAGTTTGATGCACATGTAAAGAAAAAAGGTATGCCTTATGAAGCTGCTTTAAATAATCAGATATTAGATTACAAGTTTGCTTTATGGTCTAATGAAGGTAATACCATTTCAACAAAAGATGGTGTTAACCCTATTGCATATGACCCTGCTGTTTTAGATCCTTTAATTGAGGTTAGAGATTATATACAAACAGAATTGCCTGAATTGGCTGAGCTTTTTAGAGAAGACGGTTTAGATGTAGATAACTTACTTGGTAAATTTAAAGCATTCTCAAACAATAAGGAGGGAGCAGCTTCTATTGGAGCAGCTGTATTACCTAACCTTTATTTAAATGTTTTAGGTGAAGCTAAAATTAAAATGAGAAAGGTTTCTGTAAAAGGACAGGTTATACGTCAAATATCTTTTAACGGTATTGACTATGATAATTTTGGAGAACAGTATGAAAGAAGAGTAATAAAGAAAAAAATAAAAGGTAAGGAAGTAGAAGTAGAAGTAAAGGGGGAAAGAACTCAATATATAATTTCTGCTTTAATTACGGCAATGACAGATAATGCTAAAGAACGTTTAGCAGCAAAGCTGGGTCTAAATAAAGATGCACTTAGTGTAGTAACTACTTTGACTAAACTAGGTGTACCAATTAAGACTTCAATTTTATTAGTAAATAATGCATACATAAGAGATGAATATTTTCAAACTACTATTGGTGCAGGAAGAGGTATAAGAAAAAGAATCACTGATATAATGGATTCTTTAGTAAAAACATTTGAAGGTATAGAATCTGATGTAACTAGAGTTACAGATCAAATACTATATGAACAAGCTGCTAATCCAAAATTATCAGACACACCTATTGCTGACTTAGAATATAATCAAGCAGTAGCTTTATATTCTATACTTAAGCAATTTATTACAGCTCATGACTTAAAAGGTTTTGTTGGTAATATGGCTGGTTTGATGAATTTTTCAAAAGGATTTGGGCGTAATTTTGTTGATTTTGATGATAGACTGAATGACCTAAGAGACATGGGTATTGATTTAAGTGATGCTGAATTTGATGCTGCTATTTACAAAGGTGCGCCATTACCAATTGATATTAGAGAAATAGTTAAGAACAAACCTTGGCAATTTAATTTATATAAGGTTGCATCTCACTTTGAAGGAAGAATACTACCTAATATATTTTTAAGTAGAACAAAAACATTTAATCAGATATTAAAAACGGTAGCTTTAAATTTATCTGCAAATCCTCAAATATTTGGAGGTGAAGATTATCAAAAAGTATCAGATGATTTATTGTCCTACTTAACAATTAAAGCTTACATGCATAAGCTTGAGAAAAGAGGACAGTCTGTAGCATTATCATCATTAAGTAATGCAATGTTATATCCACAAGCAGGTACATCATTAAACATACATACTTTGGTTGATGAGTTAAGACAAGAGTTTCCAAATAATGAATTTTTAAATGAATTCTCATTTAATGAAAATGCAAGAGAGTTAGATAATAAAAAAGGAATTCATTCTTTAGAGTCTAACACTTTTGGTAAGAGAAGTGATCTTGATAGACTTAGAGTGCAGACTGACTTTATGGAATTATTCTCAGAAAGAAGAACTGAAGCTACACATATAATTCATTATATGATGGTTAAAGACGGCTTACAATTTGGAGCAGGTACCTTATTGGATGCAATTACTCCACAAGTTTTAGATGGCTTTACACAGTCTACAGAAGAAGTCTTTAATATGATGAAAAATTCTAGAAAAGATTTATTTGAAAATTACTTTGGTGTAAACTTTGATCAATTAATAAATGAGTTTACAATAGGTTATTTACAGTCTTCTCCATCAGCACGTATTTTAGATGAAAAGAAAAATGTAAAACTTTATAGTCAGCTGTTTGAAGAAACAGAAGCACTTGCTACATCAGTAACTTCAAAAATTGCTGCAAACAATCCTGAAAAAATTTACATCTTTAGTGATAATCAACAAGAGATAGGTGCAAGCGGTTTAAGAGGAATGGATAATACAGTAGGTTTAACTTTAAAATATGATCTAACAACTTTTTATGACGCGGATGATTTAAATAACTTTGTAGAAAGGTTTGATGAGCAGATAGAAGAAATCAAAAATGCTAACAAAAAGGTTGTTTTTCCTAAAGTCCTATTAACAAAAGAAGAAGTTAAAAATCTAAAAAAATCTTCTAGAGAAATATATAACTATATAGACTCAACACTTAGACAAGAGTTTGGTTATAGTTTAGAGAATGGTATCATGAATGATAAGTCAGATCCAAACTCTGCAAGTAAAGCTGCAATTAGGACATTACCAGTTTCTATGGATTTTTCAGGTGGTTCAAAAAAATTAATTGTAGATATATATAAAGGCATAGTGCGTTTATCTCCATCTGATAAAGTACAGACTGTAAGAAAATTACCAGACTCTCTTTCAAAAAAGAATTTAAATTCTGGAAAGAAAGGTGCAAAGAAATTTACAAGCAGAGATAAATTAATGAGTAATGAAGGAGTTCTAAAGAAGGCAGGTTTTGTTGTAAAAACTATATCTGTTAAGTCAGGATCAAATACTAAGGTGGTAGAACTTCCGGTTATTTTAAGAGTTACAAATGGTGATACTAAAAGAGGAAGCAGAACAAAAAAAGTAACTAGATACTTTAAGCTTGTTCAAGCATATGGTCCTGTAAGACAAGATCAACAACTTGTAAATACTAGTACAGGTATTACAGAAGGTAATGCAGGTATATATGAAGAAATGGATATGCAAGGTTCAATCTACCAAAACGCAATAGGTTTTATGTTTGATAGTACATTCTTTACACGTCCTAGTTATAATACAGTTAAAGAGTTTGTTTCAAGTCTAGATGAAGAAGGTGGTTTTATAGATAATGATATGATAGGCTTCTCAGAAGAAGTACAAGATGTTCTAGCAGAAGCACGAGCTAAAGGCTTTGAAGTTATTTATAGAGGTAATCAATTGTTTATTGATTTAAATACATTCTCTGAAAGCAATTCAGAAGAGTTAGTTCCAATCAAAGAAGTAACAATGCAGCAACTAGAAGACCGTGATATAGATATATCTTTTACTGAATCTGTTGAAGAAACTGAAGAAGTTGAAGAAACTGAAGATGTTGATACGAGTAATGCCCCTGTTATAAGTATGGGTGCATTTGCTGATAGTTTGTTTGGAGCAGAAGAATCAGAAGAATCAGACGTAAGTGAAGAGTATAAAGAGATTACAGATTTTTGGAATCAAAACATAGACTTAAATGCAGAAGCATTGGCTAGGCTAAAAGAGCAAAAAATTGTAACTTTGGAAGACTTCATAGCAAAGAGAAATGATCCGGATATGAACTACAATAGTGACGAAGAGTTTTTAGATAATATTAAATCTTGTATAATATAAGTTATGGCAAAGTGTGCAAATAGAAATACAGCAGAGTATAAAGCTTTAAAGAAAAGGTTCAAGACTAATATAGATACAGATAATATTATTAATACTTTTCAGAGAATTAATAATACTGAAGATATACCAAGTGTAACAGACGCTTTAAAAACTAGAAGTGACAGAAGAGTAATGTTAGCTGCTAAGAAAAAAGATTTTATAAGTGCTCTGGAATCAAATATTACTGGTACTAGAAAAGCAAGTAAATTTAAAGGTGGTATATATGCTAACAACACTATTAAAGGAACAAGAACTTCTAATAAAGGTATAGCTAAAAGAAATGCAATAGCAATTATTACAATGTTGCAAAAAAATAATATACCTACTGGTGTTGGTCAACTTGTTGAAGTGCAAGAAACAGACAAGACCTTTAAGTTTGTTATTAATGATAATTTATTTAGACCCCAAGATGCTTTACCTGCAAGTATGGATAAAATGTCTGGTAATACTAAAGCTATATTAGCTCACCTAGACAGAATATTTCCTGACCTTACAATAAATAATGTTAGCAGAAAAGAAGCAAAAGAAATATATGATGGCATAGATGCTAAATACAAATCAAAAGCAAAATGGGAAGATGTCAAGTCTTTTTATTTTAAAGGACAAGCTTATGTAATTGGTAGTAGAATTACAGGAGATGTTGCAATAGAAGAAGTACTACACCCAGTAATTGATTCTATATATTTAGATAATCCTGCGTTGTTTAATGGTTTACTAAAAGAAGCTAAGTTAAATTTTGTTGAACTTAATCAACAAATACTTAATGCTTACACTAAAGAAAAAGGATTTACAGAAAGAGAAAGAAACCTTGAGCTTGTTACTCAGGCACTTGTCAGACACTTTAGACAAGAGTATGAAAACAAACCTACCAAGAGTTTCATGGATAAAATAAAAGAGTTGTTAGAATGGTTTAAGAATGTAATTAAAGATCTTAATCTATTTGTAACTAATAGAACTCTAAGAGCTGGTAATATTAAAGACACAGCAACTCTATCTGATATTGCAAAGTTACTTAACACAAGCGGCATGCAGTTTAAATTTGAGACACGCAGAACAGGTAAGATTAGATACTCTTTAAATGAAGATGCCGAGAAAGCATTTAAAAAAGCAATTGAAGAGGCTGTAGAAGGACCACAAAAAGAAGTTGCTAAACGCATGTTTAATGTTGCACGTTCATCTACAAAAACAGAAACTGATTTAAGTGTATCTAAAAACTCTGAGTTTTATGACTCATCAAACTTTGTTGTAAGAGATGATTCAGATCATACATATCATGACGTAGAGACTGGAGGTGAATATTTATCAGCTACAAAAGCAATGAAAGGTGCTTTGCTTAATGAAGAAGAAGTGGCTTTAAACTTAGCCATAGGTCAAGACTTTGATACAATACTTAATGGTATTGCAGCAGGTATTTCTATAGAAGAGCTTCAAGGAAAAATGGGTGAACTTTCATCAGAGTTGGTAGAAAAAGTATATGTAGATCTACAAACTCACTTAGAGAGTATAAAAGGTGATGGTGGTATTGTACTCCCTCAAGTTGTACTTTATGATGATCAGCAAATTACCGGAGAGGTATTAGATAAAGATGGAAAACTACAAAAGGTAACATATCAAGGTTTAGCAGGTACTGCAGATTTACTTGTAATAACACCAGCTGGAGAAATACAAATCATTGATTTAAAAACAAGCATGCATTATCTAAAGACTGATCCTGCATACTACGATAAACCATTTACATTAGCTTCTGACTCTTTATTAAAACAGAAAACAGATTCAACAAGTCTGAGTACAAGAGCACAACATAATTTACAAATTGCGTTGTATAGAAGAATGTTAGAGAACATGGGTTATACTATGTCTACTCGTGGGGCTTTATCTACTTTTCATGTTAAAGTTGGCATCAATAAAGATAAGCAAGGTAATAAAACTTTTGATGGCACATATGATATAGAAGGTATACAGTATCACAAAGATTCTGAAATGCAAGGTAAGGTGGATGCATTAATTCCTTCTAAAACTACCAATGAGCAGAAAGCTAGAATTAATGAAGAAAGAAAAAATTCCGGTGAGTACAACCCTGTTCAAGATGAAGACTTTTTAAGTGAAGAAGAAAAGCAATCTGAAAATAATAATTCTCAGACTGAGATAGATATATATTTACAAGCATTAGAAGATTTTCAATTAGATTTACTCAAAAGAAGAGAGGCTCTAGAAAAGATAAAAGGTGGTGTAAGCTTAGATAAAAGTAAGCAAGCCACAATAGAATCTATTAATGAAACAATTAGTAATATTGAAATAGCAGCTACCAATGGTCCAGATGCTATTAAGGCTGAGTATACTAGAGTTATACAACAAGCAATAAAAGATGTAAAAGAATATACTAATTACATACTAGATCCAAATAATGTTAAAGACCCAACCTATATAAATTACTTACTTAACTTTGACAGATACAGTCAAACGTTTAGATCATTAATTGAGTTAGGTACAATGGAGAATACTCCATTATCAAAAACACAGGCTAATTTAGTGTTGGCATTACAAGGCCGTTTGCGTAAACTTAAAGGTAATGATACTACCACTGGTTTAATAGATGCCTCTATTTTTAATTTTGTAAAAGAAACTGTTAGGGCTGTAAGTTCTGCTGAATTTAATGATGCTGATTTAGAACAAGTATTAACACAAGTTAGAGACATTGGTGTTATTGAATATCAAACTGGTGATCTAGCAACAAGTAGAGATACTTTATTAGCAACGTTAGATAAAATATATAAAGCTAAAGCTCAAGAGTATTTAGATAAAGCACAAGCAAAAGAATTAATAATTAGGAATTATGCTAATACACTTGCTAAGCTTGACCCTGGTACTAAACCTCAAGACCTATATAATTATATGGTTGAGTTTAATGAGAAAGGTTTACCTACTGGCTTTATAGTTCAACGTTTAGGTCAGCAATACTATGACATGATAAGTGAACTTAGAAAGAAAGCTTATGATGAAGATGGTAATAAAAAAGTTTATTTAGAAATAGATAATACAGAAGAAGGAACTGCCGCGCAACTAAAATATAATAAAGATCTTTGGTTGGCTAAGCAAGAAGCAGCAAGGTTTTGGACTGCAGAAAGAGCAGATGATCAAGATAATATCATAGATGGTAATTTTCATAGATACACTGAAGAGTATAAAAAGCTTAGAGCAAAATATGAAAGCCCAGTTGTAACTGAAAGTGGGGCTGTTATATGGAAAAAGAAAAGAACAGTTAATGAAAAAGCATGGAGAAACTTTAGAAATAATAACGGTAAATACATTGACACATACTTTGCACAGAAATTAGATGGTAGCCCAACTGGAGTTGTTACTCCTGGTCAAATGTGGATACCTAATAATAAATTTAAAGTAGCTAATGATAGTGCTATTATAAAAGGCAAAAAGGTAAGTATGCTAAACAGCAAGTATGATTCAATCATGAATCCTACACCTGGTGATGCATTGGGTAAAGCAAGAAAAGAATTTTATAGTTTCTATGTCTCTACCATGAAAGAGTTAGTTGAGAAACTGCCACCAAGTATGTCAGAACAAATGGTGGGTAGGATACCAACAATTAAATCTAATATATCTAATAGACTAAAAGAAGAAGGTAGCTTCTTTACTAAAGCATACGCTAAGTTAAAAAGAAAAGGCAGTGATATATTTAATGAAACAGGTACTTTTAGAACTGTTGTAACTAATGAAAAAGGTGATGTTGTTAATAGTCTTCCTATATACTTTACAGGAAGCTTAGGAAAACAAAGTGACTTAGATGCAATAAATAAAAAGATAGAAGATTTATCAGAATTAAGAAAGCAAGGAAAAGTATCTGCTAAATATTTTAATGAAGAACAAGGAAAGCTATTAGCACAATTAAATAGAATTGAGAATAAAGCAACTGCAGAAACTCTAAGTTTAGATTTAGGTTCAAGCCTTTTGAAATTTAATTCAATGGCAGAAAACTATGAAGTAATGTCAACTATAGATGATATAGTCAAAGCATTTATAAAAGTTTCTGAAAAGAGAGAGGTTTTAGCAGAGAAATCCAAAAATGATATGGTTGCTAAAATTGTGGGTAAGACTAAAGATTATTTTAAACCTGTAGGTAACAAAGAAGATCAGATAGAAAAGAACATTAAGAAGAGAATAAAGAAATGGGCTAGTATGGTCTACTATGATAACGAGAATGTCACGCAAAATGCATTAGAAAAAATGACTAATGGTTTAATGCAGTACTCTTCTTTTGCTTATGTTGCAACTAACCCGATGGGTAACATTAATAATTTAATTATTGGTAGATTAAATAATACTTTAGAACTTATTGGTGCAAAGTATTATAAAAGAAAAGCATATTTACAAATGACCGCTGCCTTTAATAAAGAGCAGGTTATACTAAAACAAATAAAAAGAACAGGTTATATTATTGATGGTAAAAAAGGTATCTATGATCCTAAGAAACCAATGACTAAATGGGAAGGTTGGGTTGATGCTTTAAGAATGATGGATTCTGATGTAGAGATAAGAGAGACAGGTGCTGTGGAAGAAGGTGAAAGCTATGTTCAAAAGGCAGCAAACTGGTTCTATTTATTAAATGATTCATTTGAATACAATGTTCAAACAAAGCAAGGTATGGCCATGGTTGCTTCTATGACTGCTGTTGATGAAGGTGGAAATGAAATGAATCTTTATGATGCTTCTACGTTTAATCATACCACACAGAAAATTGAGGTTGATACAAAGAAGTATAAGATCTTAGATAGAGACGGTAATGAAATAGAATGGAATACAGATTATAGAAGACAGTTTAGAAATAATATAAGAGAAGTAAATAAAAGAGTTCACGGTAGTTATGCAAGAGCAGATAGAATGGTTTTACAAGGCCACTTTTTAGGAAAGCTTGCAATACAATTTAAGAAGTGGGTTGCACCATTGCTTAAAAATAGAATGAGAAGTGAATATTATGATGAAAATCTAGGATGGACAGAAGGACGTTATAGATCTTTTGCTAAGTTTATGGCTTACTCTCTAAAGAATCTAAATCAAGTAGGTAACTTAGAAAAAAACTATAGAGAAGAATTATTAAAAGACTTTAAAAATCAAGCTGCTGAAAGCGTTGATTATGGTCATGTAGATAAAAGAGTAAATGAGAAAATACAAAATGCTTATCAAACTATTGGAGAGATAGGTGTTGTATTTTTAGTATTTGCTTTAAGTAGTTTATTAGATGATTTGCTACCAGATGAAGACGATGATGGTTACATTGAGAAAAGACTAAAAAACTTAGCTAAATATAATGTTGATAGAGCAGGAAAAGAACTTGTGGCATTCTGGCCTGGGTTTGGTACACCGCAAGCCTATCAGCTTATAAAGAATCCTATAGCTTCTGCTAGTGTTTTAGAAAATTTTGCACAAGCTTTATGGGTAACATTTACTTCAGGTATGGGTGCTATATACTATAGCGATGAAGAGTTTGCTAAAGATAAAGACTATGTTTATCAAAGAGGTAAAAATAAAGGTAAGCTTAAAGCTGGTAAAGAATGGGCTGATATACTACCATTCTTAAGTTCTATTAAAAGATTTGATAATCTAGATCAGAATAGAAAGTTCTACGTAGACTAAAAGAGATTAATAAAAACCCCCGGTGTAATTGCCGGGGGTTCTTTTTTATTCTGCCAGTAATAAAATACTAACCCTCACAACTAGAACATTCTAATATATTACGGGCAAAGTCTTGTGCACTGCTTTTACTAAATTGATAGTACAAGGTTTTTACACCTTCTTCCCAAGCATACATGTAAAGCTTATTAATATCTTTAGCTGATACTGACGGGTCAATCATTAAGTTTAATGACTGTGACTGATCAATGTACTTCTGCCTTTGCGCTGCTTGTAGTACAATCTCTTTTGGAGATATCTCAACAAATGATTTAAATACTTCTTTAGAAGGAAAATCTAAGTGTTGTACACTACCATCTTTCTTTAAGATAGATTTCCAAGTCTTGTCTGTATTTAGACCATGCTTCTCAAGCTCCTTTTCTAAGAAAGGGTTCTTATAAATAGTCTTAGACTTAGCAAGATCCTTAATAAAGTAGTTAGACTTGATAGGCTCTATACCCATAGACACAGCACCGTGTATAAATGAACTAGACTTAGTAGGAGCAATGGCCATAAGAGTAGTGTTAGCATAACCTTCTCTAAGAGATGTGTATCCATACTCATTATGTAACTCTCTAGAAGCAATCTCACTTCTGTCTTTAAGCGTTCTAAAGATCTCACTGTTTAATCCTTTAGCTTGCAATGAGTCAAACTCAAGAAGCTTAGACTGAAACAAAGAGTGGTATCCTAAAACACCAAGTCCAATTGCTCTATGCTTCTCAGCAAAGTTAAACGCTCTCTTCATACCTGGCATAGTCTCAGACTTAATAATGAATTCATCCATTACTGCGTTTAAGAAATATACATATGTTTCAATTGCATCTGTTTCTTTTATAAGGTCCCAGTGTAATAAGTTAATAGAACCAAGACAACATACAAAAGAGTTATAACTATCTGTAGGCAATTGAATCTCTGAACATAAGTTTGAAGCTGTGATCTCCATACCAAGTTCTTTGTAAGGAGAATTATTATTAGAGTTATCTTTAAACATAATATAAGGGAATCCAAACTCACTTCTGTTCTGAATGATCTTGGCCCATATCTTACGTTTGCTCTTATCTCCTTCCTTCATCTCACTCATCCACTGATCAGTAACCGTAACACCATACTGTAAATTTTGTATAGGGTTACCCTCTGTACCAATATCTAAGAACTCTAAGATATCAGCATGCTCAACAGGCAAGTATACTGCACAAGCACCACGTCTTGCTTCAGACTGTTTACATACATCTACTACAGTATCATAAATCTTAGCATAGTGCACTGGACCATCAGCAAAACCACCTGTAGATATTTCAGTTCCTCTTGCTCTAATGTTGCCAATAAAAGCACTTGTACCTCCCCCATATTTACTCATCATTCCAATTTCACGTCCTGCATTTAAAATACTATCTAAGTTATCATCAACGTTAGATCCGTAACAACTTATGGGTAAACCTTTTTGTTTACCAAAGTTTATCCATACGGGAGTAGACAAAGAATAAAATCCTTTTGCCATATAATCTTCAAACTTCTCAGCAAAGCCTTTTATGTTTAAGTACTTTTCAGCCTTAATTGCTATGTCTTTTATTCTTTGCTCAGGAGATTCTGATATATATCCCCTTGATAAAAATGTACGGCTATCTTCATTAAGCCAATAGTATTTATTGTATTCCATGTTGGTTTGTTTAAATTGTTCTGTTTCTTCTCTTGTTGTCCCACTGGACTTTTTTAGATTTACCCAACATCATAAATTTAGAAACTCTTTGATTAAAGTTTCCTCTTTCTGTATTTAGTTGGGTATTACCTGTTGTTTGTTCTGAATTCATTATGTAATTATTAAAATAGATCATCTTCTGTGATGCTCTTGCTTTTCTTATTATAGTCAACACTTTTCTTATAAAAGAAGTCTCCTTCTTTGGTACCTGTTATCTCTATGTCAAACCATTCTACTGATTTTAATAGTTCTTGATCTACCTCAAATATAGGCTTCATACCTATTTTATCTAAAGAGTTATTAAATCTGTTTTTAATAAAGTGTTGTATTGTATTCTGTGGTAAGAAGCTAAGTTCTCCTTTCTCAAAGATCCAATCAAGTATTCCACACTCTGCTCTATATGCTTTTCTACATGCTGAGTCAATCAGATCTTCAAACTCTTGATCAAACCATTCAGGATTTTCTTTCTTGATAATGTTAATTAACTCTGCTCCAAAGTTACCATGTATTTCCTCTTCTTTACTAGTAGCCTCAACAACATTAGATATACCTTTAAGTACATTCTTTTCTTTGTTAAAGCTCATCATAATTAAGAACTGACTAAACAAGCTTACATGCTCTATAAATAAAGAGAATAGCAATACAGATTTAGTATACATTTTATTGTCTCTAGAACGTGTACCATCTAGATACTTCTTTAAGTACTTAAGTCTACCTTCTATTGCAGGCACCTCAACTACTGATTGAAATTCTTTTTCTAATCCTAGTATTCTAAGCAGCCTGGCGTAGGCATCTTTATGTCTTACTTCTGACTCAGCAAAAGTAAAGCCTACATCACCTACTTCTGTGATAGGCATTCTCTTGTAAAGGTCTCCCCAAAAGGTTTTAACGTTAACTTCTATTTGTGCAATAGCAAGCATTGTCTTTTTGATTACATCTTTTTCTTCTTTAGATATAGTTACCTTAAAGTCTTGTATGTCTTCTGTAAAATTAAATTCTGTATCTATCCAGTAAGAATGTCTGATAGCGTCTTTGTAAGCTAATAGTTGTGGATACTCATAAGGTAGTATATTCACTCTTGGTTTGAAGATGTCTTTGTTCATATATTAATATTTAAATTTAGTTTGAGAAAAAAATAGCTATAATGTCAATTGAGTATTTGACACCATAGCTGTTTCATGTATATTCAATTTACAAAAAATTGAAGAATCTACCAAAGGGTAGTTTTATTTTATTTCCATGCTACGTTTTATGGCTAAAAGTTAAATTATTTGGTTTCATATTTAAAATTTAAAGATTAAAGATTTAAAGTTTCAAAATCTCACTTGGATTTTGTATATTATATATAGATAGTGTACAAAGATACATATTTTGTATCTGCTATCCTTTTTGTTTATAAAATATATTATACATGGAGCTAACAGAGATAATCATAACAATTATCACCGTTGCTGGATCTACCGGGATTTGGCAATTTATATCTCAAAGATATAAAGCCAAGATGGAAGAACAAAAGTTTGACAAGGTAAACAGTGATGGAATGCAATATAGAGATGATTTAAAAGCAAGAGTGCGGAACATGGAGTCCCTACTTGCAAAGAGTGCAAATGAGAAAGACGACATGAGACAACAGGTGCTTGCTTTAACAGCAGAGGTACATGCACTGAGAGTTAAGGTTGAATTTTTAGAAAAAGAAAACGAGAGGTTGAAAAACCTATAACTGTATGATTTTGAAAAGATTCAAACTTTTTGTATATTATACTATAAACTAATTAATAAAATTATGATCACAAAAATATTAAGTGCAATCTGGAATTTCTCATTAAAAAAAGGATGGGACTGGGTATGGTCTAAAACAACTGTAGATGAGAAGGCTATAGCTGTTGTTAAGGAAACTAAACGTAGAGCTAAAAGAGTATCAGAAGAAATTTCTGATGTAGGTCAAGAGCTTAAAGAAGCAGCAATACAATCAAAAGATATTGTAAGTGCAGCTGCAGGTAAAAAGCGTAAGGGTAGACCAGCCGGTAGCAAAAACAAAACAAAAAAATAATGAGTGATAAGCCTAAAAAGAAGTTCAAAGAAACTAAAGTAGGAAAGTTTTTAGCTAAAATTGCTCCTAGTATATTAGGTGTAGCAGGAGATTTACTTCCTGATGCAGGTGTTTTGGGTATTGTAAAGAATCTTATTGAAAAAGATGAGACAATTGCACCAGAAGACAAAGCAGCTGCTTTAGAACAAGTTAGGTCTATGTATGAACTAGAAGTTCAAGATAGAGACTCAGCAAGAAATAGAGAGATAGAAGTTAAAAAAACAGGTAGTAAAGACTTTATGATGCTTGCTACTGGTTTAGTTGGTCTATTCTCTTTTGTGTTTATTATATATGCAGTGGTGTATGAACCAACTGTATTAGAAAACGATTTATTTGTACATCTTATGGGGATGGTAGAAGGTGTTGTTATTAGTAACATCTTTGCTTATTACTATGGGACAAGTGCACAAGACAGAAAATAATGGGTGATTGGACATTAGAAATTGCATTTCATTGGCCACATGATAGACTAGCTTTAGGCTGGGAGATAATGAGACCCGATGACAAATATGATTACACTACTATAAAAGTGTTTTTATTAATAACAACATTAACATTAGACTATTAAAATGGGATACGGAAAAACAAAAAAATACAAAGCAGGTGCTGAGCTAAAAGCAATACCATTTGATAATAAAGGATTACCTAAATTATCAAAAGAAGTACGCAACAACATGGGATATATGAAAGCTGGTGGTGAAAAATTACTATCTAAAATGACTTATGGAGGTGGTATAGACATGTCTAATAAAGTAGTTAAAGCAATGCGATTGGGTAGTGAAGTATATAGTGGTCCAAAAAAAACTAAAAAATAAAAAATGAATATACTAACTGACATATTAAGTCTCTTTAAAAGAAAAAAAATAGTTAAGGCTGCTAAACCTGAAGACTTAATTGTTCTTGGAATACATGAGAAACCTGATATGTTAGGTGTAGCATCTCCAGTTCCCTATAAGTCTGTAAAGCTAATTAAAGTTAAAGATTTAATTACTGGTACTCCTGGTGGAGGGGAAGCATGTACTCATATAAATCTTACAAATAACGGAAATAAAAAACCACATTTTGTTTTTAAACAACAAACAAGCAATCCTTGTGAAGTTACTTATAGAGCATTAACTACTACAGGTAATAACATTAATATTGAGACTAATCTTAATGAATTGGTTTTTTCTACTGAAGGTGAACCTAATACAGCTGAAAATGTAGGAAGCGGAGTTGGTGTTTATAAAGATAAGGTTGGAGAATCATTAAGATTTAAATCATTAGTACCAGGTGATGGTATTATTATAGATGATGCAAATGAGGAAATAAAAATTACTTGTACTGGTGGTGGAAGTGAAGGCCCACAAGGACCTAAAGGTGATCCTGGTCAAGACGGTGCTGACGGTCAAGACGGTCAAGACGGTGCTAAAGGAGACCAAGGTATCCAAGGAGAACAAGGAGAACAAGGACCACAAGGAGATCAGGGTATTCAAGGTGAACAAGGTATACAAGGAGAACCTGGTCAAGATGGTACTGGTAGTAATACTACATATGACTTTGGATCTGCAGGTGTTGCAGGAAATATTAATTTTGCACTAACTGGTTCAGATGCAACTAATGACGTAGTGTCAATGCAAGCTGGTCCAAACATTACTTTAACAGATAACGGTAGTAATACATTTACTATTGAAGCTGCTGGTGGTGGTGGTAGTGGTCTATGGACTGCTATTGGAAATGACATTTACAATAACAATTCAAATACAGTAGTAATAGGTGAAACTAACGAAGCAACAGATACAACTGCGGCTTTAGAAGTGCACGGTAGAATATCAATAGTAGATCCAATAAATAGATTTAATACATTTATTGGATTTAACTCTGGTGCTAACCAAAACACCATTGAGCCCGGAGTAAATAATACTGCTGTGGGTCATGAGGCACAAAGAGAGCTTACAACTGGAAGTAATAATACAGCTTTAGGTCGTTATGCACACGCTCTAAATGAAACTGGTAGTGCAAATATAGCCATTGGTCCTAATGCTATGGCTAAAAGCATAAGCTCTAGTCAAAATGTAGCCATTGGTCTGAGTTCAATGACTAATAATTTAGTAGGTGACGAAAATGTAGCCGTTGGTAATGGAGTTATGCAATATCTAGTTGAATCTAGTTTCAATACAGCTGTAGGTACACAAGCATTACACCGTATATTAAGTGAACATAATACAGCTCTAGGTTATGAAGCAGGAGAATGGTTTACAACTGGTAAAAATAATACAATTATTGGTAGTAATGCAGGATCAAGACTTAATGGACAAAGCGGCTATAATGGTGACAGAAATATACTTATAGGGGAATTTGCTGGTACAGAAATCAATATTGGTCAGAGTTGTATTATGATAGGATCTTATACAACTTCAAGTAATAGCGTAGCCGTTGATTCAATTAATCAAATAGTTATAGGAAATGATGCAATCTCTAAAGGAGATAATACGGTTGTTTTAGGTAATACTTCTATTGAAGAAACACATCTAAGAGGAGTTGTAGTATTAGAAGGATATACATTTGCTAATTTACCTACAAGCCCTGTAGTAGGTATGAGAACTTATTTAACTAATTCTGTACCACCTACTTATTATCAGCCTGCTGTTGGTGGTGGAAATTTAAAGGTACCAGTATTTTATGATGGTAATCAGTGGCTGTGGGCATAAACAATAAAAAATAAAAAGATTAAGTGATGAATTTATTACAAGACATATTAGGATTAATATCAAGAAATAAAAAAGTAAAGCCTGTTGACACAGATGTACTACCTATTGGTAGATATAAGACTTCAAAAGAAATACTGAAGCCTAAACCTGAGATGAAAACAAATTTAGTTTCTTTAAAAGAATTAAAAGAATACATTAATTCTGAAGTAGAAACAAGAATAAAAGCTTTAGAAGATTTAAATCAAATGTAAGATATGGCACTTAAAAGAAAAAAAACAACAACTAAAAAGAAAAGTACAGTCAACTCATCTGGGAATTATACAAAGCCTGGAATGAGAAAAGCTTTGTTTAATAGAATTAAAGCAGGTAGTAAAGGTGGAGCACCAGGACAATGGTCCGCACGTAAAGCTCAAATGCTTGCTAAGCGTTACAAAGCTAACGGTGGAGGCTATAAGACTAAAAAATAATGAAAGATCTTACACTAAATATTGGTAATATAATTTGGATCATAGGTATAATATTTACTATGGGTATTGCATATAGTCAAATAGCACAATTATCTGATGATATTGTAGTTATAGAAGCTAGACTAGAAAAAAAGATAAAATTAATAAATGAGTGTGAAGATAAAATAGTTGCATTAGAAAAAGAATTAATAGCTATTAATGTAAAATTATGTGATGGCAAAAACTAAACAACAAAAAAGTCTGACTAGATGGACAAAGCAAAAGTGGACAACTGCTTCAGGTAAAAAGAGTTCTGAAACAGGAGAAGTTTATGCACCAAAAAAAACTATTGCTAAATTAAAAAGTACTAAAAAAGGTAAAGCTAAATTAGCAGCAGCAAATAAAAAGAAAAGAGCAGCTACCAAAAAAGGCAAACAGCATGCTAAGCATGGCCTTCACAAAGGTAAAAAAAGATAAAAATAAAAATAGATCATTATGAACTTTATACAAGAAGTCTTAAATCTTTTAGATAGAAAACAAGACAAAAAAGAACTCGAACTAAAAAGAGACTATTTTGAATTTGGTAGAACAAAACCAAGTAGTGTAGGTAATCCATTATATTCACCTAAAATGACTCCTCATGCCATTCGGTATGATGATTTAAAGTGTAATATTATATCAGGCTTGGTAAGTGGTACAGGTACAGAACATACTTTACCTGTATTTTCAACAACAGATCCTAATAATTGTGATGTACAAACTATTATAGATTCAGTGTTTAGTCAATCGGCTGATGCAGAATTAGGTATAGTAAATGCAAACTTGTTAGTAAGAGGTAATACTGAAATTGAAGGTGATCTATTAGTACGCGGTGTACAAACTATTATTGAATCTACTATAGTAGAAATAGCAGATAATATTATTGAACTTAATACTCAAGGAGCAGATGTTGATGCTGGCTTTTCAGTTGGAACAGTTAACGGTTTAAAAACATTTGGTTGGGATGCAACTAACCTTTTATGGAATACATTTAAGGAAAGTTTAATGACTAAAGACATTATTATCAATGCAAATTTAATAATGGATAATGAGGAAATTAGTCTTATCACTAACTCAGTAGAAGGATTGGCGTCAGAACCATTTGATTATGCCATTCCTACAACTTTAGCCGTAATTAAATATGTTGATGAAAATATTGGTGGCTCTGATTATCAGATTGTCCCATTTGATTCAGGAACAGATCCTTTTGGGCTTATTGGATTGACAAAAGATGGTGTTCAAGATAGTGTATTTAAAGTTGTAGGAGATGATTGGATTTTACCAAGCTCTAATAATACTGAATTAAATATAAAACATGCAGAACAAACAGTTCTTGGAACAAATAAAGAAATAGACTTAAACAATGGTGATTCGTTTAATGTCAGAGGTTATGCATTTGATGCAGCTGGACATATTATTCAAACTGATGATGTAACATATACATTAGATCTTACAGGATTAGGTTCTCCAGTAATGACATCTACTGTTACCGGAACGGGTAAACTTTGGGATGATACTGTTCAAGTAGAAGATGCTCTTCCAGTAAGTGCTGAACCTTTAAGAACATATGGTATACAATTTAATGAGGCATCACAATTAGTTGTTAATGTGCCATGGGTTGAAGGATCAGGTGGCTCTATTGTAATAGGTAACCCAGGTAACCCTACAGAAGATCTAACTTCTATAAGTATAGATGGTACTGTTTATGGTATTCCAGGTGTGCCAGCAAATATAGTTGAGACAGTAGACACACAAAATGGTACATACATTGATATGACACCAACAGGTGCTGTAGATGGAGATGTTGTTGTAACAGCAGAATTATCGGCTGTAGATGGTACAGATACTTCAGGTTTATTCTTAAGTAAAGATAATGTATGGTCAGCAATTCCAGGAGGAAACCCAGGAACTGTAACTAGTGTTGGTTTAAGTACAGATATTGCAGCTTTCCAAGTTGCAAACTCTCCTGTAACAGATAACGGAACAATAGAATTAAATCTAAACGGAGGAACTGAAGGACAATTTTTAAGACAAGACGGAAATTGGGCAACAATCCCAGGAGGTAATGCAGGAACAGTAACTTTAGTTGAAGCTTCAACTGCAGGTGATGCTTTAGATGTAGCAGTAGCAGATGCAACTACTACACCATCAATATCACTTACATGGGCAGGAAATGATACTGAATATATAGATGGTGCAGGTAATTTAAAAGACTTCCCTACTGTAGGTAGCATGTCTAGTTGGACAGTTAAAGATGGTACAGCATTAGGACCAGTATTAGATCAAGCAGAAGTTCAGTTTGTAGGTGATGATAAAATTACTACAAAATTAACAGATAATTCAGGTAACTATATACTTAGTGTTGATCATGATGATACAGAAAGAATAGATCAAACTAACCAGTTATCTCCAGCATTTGGAGATACTTTTAAAGTAGTAGATTCTATTACACAAGATGATCAAGGACACCCTACAGAAGTAACTTTTTTAGACATTACTTTACCAACTCCAGGACCAAGTGGTGCAACAGAAGCATTTAAAACAATTAAAGTAGATAATGCAATTACTACTATACCAGCTCAAGATGATGTAGTAGCTGATTCAGCAACAGATACTGTTGGATATAAAGGAGGCCGTCAGATTAGTATAACAACAAATGCAACTAATGATACAATTCAGTGGGACTATAACCGTACTTTTATTATTGGAGGTGGTCTTTTAGAAGATGCTGATGGAGCACTTGGAATGGAAGAAGTAATCCTTCAAGAAACTAATTCAACCAAAAAACTAGCTAATGGAGATTCTTTTGCCGTTGAAGATGTAACTTATAATGATAAAGGACAAGCAACTACAAGAGAGACTACAACATATGAATTAGATATTAGTGGTTTAGGCGGTGGTACAACAAACTGTACTTTTGGTGTTGTCTTTTCAGATAAACTTGTTGGAATTTCAGGTGGTACACCAGCCCTACCTAGGCCAATTGTTCCAGTTTCTGGTACTGCATTTGGTTTTAAAAATACTAGTGGAGAAACAAGACATTATGCTATAACTTATAGTTTAACAATTAGAGGCCAGGCTGCTGCAAATTTTTATAGATTTGAAACTGGTTTATCTGCAAGTGATACACCTAACAATAGTAAAGTTCAATTAATTAACTTTCCAGTACAGGTATATGCTAATGCAGAAAGCGATTTTACAGTAACACATACTTATTATGCTGCTAATTTAAATGATCAAGAATCTATTGTTGCTACTATAAACGAAATATCAGCAGCTCTACCTTGCCCTAAAGCATTTATTGTAGCTGGTAGCATGACAGTTGTAAGTTCTTCATGTGAAGGAGCAACTGAAGGTACTATAGGTCTACCAGGTAGAGAAGATTAATAATGGCAAAGAAAAAAGATAGTAGATTAGCAAGAGCAGGGGTCTCTGGGTTTAATAAACCTAAGAGAACCCCTTCTCATCCTAAAAAGTCTCATATTGTTGTTGCCAAAGAAGGTGATAAGATTAAGACTATCCGCTTTGGTCAAAAAGGTGCAAAGACTGCAGGTAAACCTAAAGCAGGTGAATCAGCTAAAATGAAAGCTAAACGCAAAAGCTTTAAGGCTAGACACGGTAAGAACATTAAGAAAGGTAAAATGTCTGCAGCTTACTGGGCAGACAAAGTTAAGTGGTAATACTACTTACCCCACTTATTACGATTAACAAGCATTGATATAATAGAATAATTAGATAGATCTATCCACGAGTCTTCTAGACTTTCATTTTTAGGATTACGATCTGACTGTACAAGATTCAGTATTCTTTGTATTTTGTCATTGCTACGAAACCATATACCAAGCAAACTCAACTTACGGTTTTCTTTAAAATCTGTATCTTTACCAAGAGTAATATTTTGTGGTCCGTAATCTAATTGCTTCATACAAAATAGTGCATACTGGTCCTGCTGTATATCTTTAAACTCTTTTGTTGTCTCAGGGTATAACTCTTCACAAAGTGCTACGGGATCTACAGTGTCTTCTTCCGCAGATTCTTTTATTCTAGATAAATTTGGTTCTTCATATAAATGATCACTGTGAGATTCTACAGTGTCTTCTTGTGTGTCACTAAACGGGTGACCAAACGGTTCTATTTTTTTATTCATCTTTAATATGTTTATTTTTACTTTGTCTAACATTGGCTTTTTCTATTAAGTGTAAATGATATGCAAGCTCTGAAGTTTTTTTAAGTTTGCTATAATACTTGTCAATACGCTGATCAAGCTTACGTGACTTATGTAAACCGTATACATTGGGTTTTGCCTTGTATTCTAGTTCATCTAGTCTTCCCTTTAGATACTGTACTTCTAATAGTACGTGGAGTTCTTGCTCTTTCATACTACAAGGTTATATAAAAAATTAAATAATAACAAAGAAATACTTAATATTACTGACCAGGCGGCAACAGCCATCCAATTAAATTTATTTTTCATAATTTAAGTTTTAAATGAGAGGGCTGCCGGAAATTACAAAAACCGGCAGCATTGGTTCCTCTCTAATTATCAGAGCTATTTATAGCAAATGCTATTAATAAGACTCCTAATATGAGATATAGTATTGTATATTGCATACTTATAAAGTAAAAGAATAATCTTCTACTTTTACTTCTATCTCCTCTTCTTTAGCAACATCAAACAAACCAAATTGACCGGGGTCTATAGGTTGTACAGTGTCTTGTTGTTTAATACCCATCTGACCTAATACATCAACAACCATGAAATCATGAAACTTTTGTGTATCACTTAACCAAGATCTTGGGTGAGACTTTTTAAGAGCATGCGTTACATGATTATAAAAAGCCCATGCATTATCTGCATCACAATTATAGTCATAAGAAGGGTCCTTCATCTCTGATTTAACAGTAGTTATCTGAGAAACATCAAGTATCTCTTTATCTACATATAGTCTTCCTAATAACTCTGCTTGCTCTTTATTGCTTAATACTACTTGTCTTAAAGAATCTCTGTCATCTAATATCTTTTGATAGTATTTTTCAGCATTCTTAATTTGATTTGATATTTGCATTTTAACTTCGTAGTCTGCAGAACCTGTATGCTTTCTTGCAAAATTCATCATGTCCCCGGAAACCATTCCGTTATTACAAACCATAACATATCCACCAATAGCACATTGAAATCGGATAGTTTTATTATAGGAGTTTGTCCATCCAAACATCATTCCTAATTCTGTCTCAGATTTAATCTGATCACTCATATGTACAGAAGGCTCTATGTAATAGATACCTTGTGCAACACTAGCATTAACACTAGCTCTGTAAAGTTCACTCTTTACATTGAAACCACTGGCATTCAACATGTTAAGTGTGTTTTCTATAATGTCCTTATGTGAAATTACAGTGTATGTATCCCCATGGGACGGCAGTGGAGCATTCTCCAAATAGTGTCTTGTAGACTCTTTAATTAACTTTGGCATATTTAAATTTATAAAGTGTAAATATAATAAATATTGCTTTAGAAAACAAATTAAAAGATATATCTAATTGTATTTAAATCAAAATACTTAGAATAGGTCTCTTTAAAGTAACCTAATAATCTTGTTTTATGTTCTAAAGGATATCTCATAACTCCTGACTTGTTCTTGACTTCATAAGAACGTCTCATAAGTTCTTGAGCTTCTGGTGTTGTTTTAGCCATTTGATTTGGATGATTAGTTAATGCAATAACTTCACATTTATTTTCTCCGGCTATGTCCTTAACCTGTTGAAATAGGTTATCATACTCTTCCACCCAACCAGGATAAAAGACTAGAGGACTATAATTTAAATGTACTTCCCAACCTAAAGCTTTAAGCCTGTTAATGTCATGTATACGGCTCAAAATACTTGACATCTTAGGTTCTAAGATATCTGAATACTTCTGAGGCATAAGACTAACGCGCACCCGTGGTGGTTTATTAAAGTGATTTACATCTAACTTTAACAATCCTGGATACTTAGTGGCCATTGTACTGTTAAGTTGTGAATGATTATCATAACGTTTTAGATAATCAATCAAAGGTTCTGGCATATGCTTTTGCATTAATACTAAGTCTGTATTACATGCAACATCTACCATAGTATATATAGGGTCTTGTTGATCTGGGACTTTGATATAATCTTTTTCCCACTCTACAACAGATTGAAATATCTGATCAACATTTGTATTAACAAAAACTCTAGTACCGTTGTAACGTGACATATAACAATAAGTGTTTACACAGCCACCAAAACATCCGTAGATTAAATTTGGGGCTATGCAATTTGCACTGTTATTGTTGTCTTTGGTAATTAAAGTTTTTGTCTTTTGTTCCTTAATCAATTGTCTTTGACAAATTGACCGTTAACCATCTTACCTGTACGTTTTGAGATAACGTCATAAGCCGATTTGAGGCAATATTCTAAAGATACATTCTGCATCTTAGCCTGAATAATCAAGGTGACCATAATATCACCCATAGCATCAACAATCTCTTCACGGTCATCAGCATTGATAGCCGTGCAGAGCTCAGTTGTTTCTTCTAATGTCTTCAACGCTTGGGCCATTGGTGTGGCTTTGTCAAAAATACCTTTTTCTTCTGCCCAGCTTTCTACTGCACATTCTAATTCAAAATAATCCATATGTTAGTTATTAATAAGTAATTCTAATACCTCTGTTAATGATTCATGTCTGTGGTTATCTTCTAATACCACTTTATATACATGCTTTGAGCTCACAATTTTTGCAACTTCATTGATAGCAGAGTAATTTTTATCCTTCAAATCTATTTGTTGATTATCACCACAAAATATCATCATAGAATCTTTTCCTAATCTACTTAAAGCCATAGAAAACTGAGACCTTGTTAAGTTCTGAAACTCATCTACTATTACAACAGAATTGTCAAACGTTCTTCCTCTAAAATGAGACAAGGAAACTAATTCTATTTGTTCTTCAGCTTCAAGCTTCTCTAAAAGCTCAGGTTTGTTATAGACCTTACGCATATTAGATTTAATAGGAACTAACCAAGGCTCCATCTTCTCTTTCTCAGACCCAGGTAAAAAACCATTATCTTCTGTTGCCACCGTTGGCCTTGTGATAATGATTTTATTATACTGTCTTTTAAAAAATTGATCTAATGCAACTTGGACAGCAAGTAGTGTTTTACCACTACCTGCATTGCCATGTACAAAACTAAAAGGATGTTTGAGCATTTGCTCTTTTGCAACCTTTTGTTCTTCTGATAATGTAATACTAAATCTAATTGATCCTTTTGGAGGTCTCTTTGTCATATTTGTTTTTGCCATTAAAATAGTGTTAACTGATTACGACTTACATCAAGAATGGTATCAATTTCTTTTTCAATAGCATCCAGATAATAAGTCTTATTGATGTCATAACTTTCCCACTTAGGCTCAATCTTCATCTTATTATACACAGTTTGCAACCAACGTCCAGCTTCAAGTTGTATCTCTCTACCATCTGTTTTGTTGACTTTAGTAATCTTTACGCCAGCTTTAGATATATAGTATCTATTTATCTTTTGTAAGTCATGACTAATTAACTCTGAACCTTTAATAGATTTAGCAACTTGTTTCCAATCACCTTTTGATTTACCGCCTATACAATAATCTAAGATATTTTTGTTTTCTGACAAATAATCTTGAGGCATTTTATCATGAATAAAGTAATTAAATATTGCTTTAGGTATAATTAATTTGGATTTATTCTTATGCAAAGCTAATCCAAAGAAATCAAATCTACCTTTCATCTTTGTTGGTGCAAAATAAAATTTATCTCCTGAAACTTTAAACTTATAATGAGGATTTTTTCTTTTTATATCACGCCAGGTGGTTATATCTACTTGCTTATAATTGTTAAGGCCAATATAGTTATTACAACCGGCTATAACAAGCTTTTGATATTCATCATGTTCTAGCTGTAAATTAGTAAGCAACTCCCATTCTTTGCAAATACCTAAATAGTCATCAATATACTTTCTTGGTATTCTTGTTTCTAAACCATCAGTGTTATGTATAATTGCTACAGCTTCAGGAATTCTTTCCATTATCATTTCATATAACATCATCAAGCTTAACTGGCCGTTGATTGTTATTCTCATAGTTAACTCTGGATCATAAAAGAAACTGTTCTTATCATTACTAAGACCAAAAGTACTGTTCAAGATAATCTTATAAACATAATTCATAGGATTACTTTTAGGTATCTTCTTACGTTCTTCAAAGAACCATTCATACTGATCACAAAATTCACTTGCTGGAAAATGTCCAGGTGCCCAACCATTTCTAATAACTAAATTAGGATAGAAGGATGTAACATCTGAAGACATAATAACTGTATCTTCATCTGATTCATAAACACCATTCTTATTTGCACCATGTACACCGCCTACACCAAAGTCTGTTTTAACATTCTTATAAGTAACTGAATACTTAAATGCACCTTTAAGATTATCAGGGTCTAACTCTACAGCTTTAAATCTATTTAGAAGCTGGTTAAACTCTGGAGATGCAAAAGAGATGTATGGTAATATTATGTCTTCAAATTTTATAACACTACGGTAAGTCCTCATTTGTTTAAGGTCTCGTTTTTGAATGTTAAGTTTCTCTGACATATAGTAACCAAACAGCTCTTTACTTATACGAGGCTCAGAAGCACTATACAGGTTTATATTATAAGTGTTAGTTAACTCTTTTCTTAGTTTAATTAAATCTGTGGATCTATTAAATATTTCTTTTGTAGATCTAACATCATTTATATTATACTCAAGTACTGTGTTTATTTCCTCTATAGTCTTAATCTCTGATTCATGATGGATTGGCATATCTAAAATATTATCCCAGTCCATGCTGTATTGTATCCACTTTAAACTAGAACGCTTGGCAGGATTATCCCAGTGATGCATTTTAAATAAATCTATTTGACCTATCTTCATCTTCCACTGCGGGTAATCCATAAACTCTTTCTTATTGGATTTGTCTATACAATACTGTGCATATTTGTAAAGAATATTAGCAATTTGACATGCTGGTAATTCTTTCCATAAGTAATGGTTGTCTATTATATATTGAGTAATCTGACCATCAAAGGCTAAACCGTTGTATGATATATGCCACTCTTTATTCTTAAAGTTTTGTTCAAGAAAATCTATAAACTCATCAAAATCATTTCTTAGATCATGAACAACAAAGACTTTTGTCTCATTAGTCTTATAGTGTTCAAATACCCCGGTGAAACAATTAGATAAAGTTTCATAGTCCATTACCCAATGCTTCATTCTTTTTTCTTTTTAAGTTTATCTTTAAATGTGTGTAAAGTTCTATCAGTAATACCTAAAGCTTTAGCTGCACTTCTTACTGTTTTATGTTTCTTGAGAGCTAGAGTCATTATTCTCTCTCTCATTTGTATTAATGTTTCCATCTTTATAGTTTTTAAGTGCAACTACTTTAGCTTCTAATATTAAATCCATAATACTATCATAGATACTTTCTACTGCTTCAGGAGATCCTTCCCGCTCTAACTTTTTATTTATCTCTCTCTCATATAAGTCAACTGTTTTGATCACATGTTTGATCTTTTGTTTGACTTGTTGCGTATGTATATACTGTAACCCGTGTGCAAGTTCACCCATACACTTGGTCATAGCAAATAGGATGTTGACATCCATTATTTCTTCTTCTGTTAATTTAGCCATATAAATAGATTAGAGCCAAAAAAAGCCCAAATCAATGAGCTTCTTTTTTTAAGAATAGTAGTAATTGGAGGAACTACTGTCCTGGTAATATAATATTAGAGGTCTTGGTCTCATTTAAATCTACTTCTAAGAATTCTGTGTATTTAAATGATGATGCATTTACCGCAAATAATTCTACAAAAGTTTTTATATCTTCTTTGTCATTGATATAATACTCTTGAAATGTATTTATATTAACTCTATGTTCTTTAACAGTCTTACCTGTTTGTTGATTTGGAACTTTAAGTCTAATAGGTTGACCGTCATCATTAAGACGTGGTAACATATGAAAAGAGTCCTTCTTTTCTTTACCAATAACAGCTAAGATACCTGAGCTGGGGTCAAACATTGCTTCTACGTATGGTGAGTCTACGCTCACTGGAATCAAACTAAAAGATCTTGCATTTCTAAATACAGAATTTACAAGCATCATATTATTTCCTAAACTATTTGCCATTTGATTTTGTTATTTGATTTTAGTATTTGTCCAAAGATATAGAATTATTTTTAAATAACTCTATTTCCTGTGGCACATTTTCATTTATTGTTTCTTTTTCTAAGTCTGGTTTTGAACATAATTCATAAACATTTTCTATCAGTTCTAACTCCACGCCTAATGCCTCAGCATATATTTCATGAAATTCATCTGGTTTAAGAAAACTTTTTACATAATCTGCTATATTACCCACACCTCCAAAGAAATCTTTGATAGTTCTTTTAGTATCTATACTAAATTTAGAGTATTTACCTTCTACAAAAGAATCAAAATCATGTTTGTATCTATTCATATTAAATACATAAACATGTTTATTATCACCTAAATTAAAATAAGCTTCTATTAATGGATGATTTGTTAAAAATCTTTCTTGAAAATTTAAAAACTCAATACTCATTTCAGCGTTATACAGACACATAAATTTTCTATCATTTATATGATACAGTTTGTCCCAGCAAACATAAGTTTGTTCCGGGACAAAATCTATACCTTTTTTTAGATTAAGTAAAGGATATAAAAATACTTTACTCTTTTGAAAATATTGTGTGTAAACACCTGCCATACTATAATGTAACCTTTTTTACTAAGAATTCATAAGGCAAGCTATATTCTCTTTCTTGATAATGGAAGTCTGCCATAGACAATGCTTCCTGTAAACCTTGTGTCCAATAAGACAATGTCTCTGGACTAACGTCAAAGACGTACACTTGCTGATAACTATCTATAACAACAAATTTATAAATAATTTTGTAATCTTTTTGGTCATCAGACAAGTTTTCCCAAACTAGTTTACAATAAATAGCAGCTTGTAACCAATATTTATAGAACTCTACAGTTTCTTTAAAATCAGAAATTGATTTGCTTGTTGTTTTAAGGTCACAAACAGTTACAAGCTTTTCATTATCATCTATTTTATAGAAGTCTACTATTCCTTTTAAACCATATGTTTTATCTTTAAGTTTACAAGACAAGTATTCTTCTGCATAAGTATGTATAGGATCTAAATCAAAATCTGTTTGTGTATTACTAAACAGCTCCATTACGTCTTTGTTAGCTTTAATAACTTCTGCCTTTGCTGTGCAATCAAACAATGTATCTTGATTTATAACATCTACATTACTGTTAGATAAGAACTCCCAGTAGGGCTCATAGTCAGACACTTTAATCTTTTTAACTCTAGCCTCATCTAACTTCAAAGACTGATAAAGATTAAATTCTTTCAATGTAGAAAGTATAATATCATCTTCTATGTCCTCAATTGTATCTGAGTCTGTATAAAGAGTTAAATTTTTAAGTACTTTTCTAATATTGTCAGACGGTGCTTTACCCGGTACAATACTAAACTTCTCTTTTAAGTTCTCTGGTTCAAACACTAAGCAATGAACAAGCTTACCTTCAACTAAGTACTTGTCAGTTTTAATTTCTTTGTCTTTTAATATATAGTCCTTGTAAAACAGGGACGGTGAAAATAATAATCTATTAAGTGAAGAATAACTAAATGAAAAATCTTTTCCATAAAATTCATCTTCTTTTATTTTATCTATCATAAGTTTTTTATAAAATTAGCTCTTGCTAATACCTGATCTCCAGGTTTAATAGGATGTGTATATAAACAATAATTTATATCCACCCATCCTTCATTAGTCTCAAGCATGTTATTATGTCTTTTTATTACTGTAGCCGCTACTCTAACTACGTTCTCATTCCATTTTAAATAATCCGGCTTTGTATCATCCATGTTTTAGTTTTAGAGTAAGGAGGGGACTCAATATGAGCCCCCACAATTATGGCAATAATTACCCTTACAATTTTATTAATTCTTCTTCAATCTCTGACATGAAAAAATCATTATTTTTCTTTAGATTATCTATGTATTTAGGATTGATTTTAATTGCATCTAAATTTATTTTAAATACACTATCATCAGATAAAGCCATAGACTTTTTAAGAACATTATGAAATGCATAACGTGCAACTTCAGTAAAAGCAAACTCAGTAAATTTATCTTTACTAATTAATGTTTTTAGATACTGTTCATAATATCCACCATAAGAAGCATTATTTCTAGGGACAAACGCCTCAAGAGATTTTCTCATTGTTTTTACATTAACATTGTTCCAGTTCCTGGTGTCCTTCAGATAATCATAATAAAAGTAAAACAACATAGATACATAATCATATGACTTTGTTAAGTTACAGTTAGCAAGTAATTCTAGTGCTAAAGACCTATTTTCTTTATCATCTGACTTAATCATAGACCGAGTACTAATATACTCCTTTTTATCAATTACATGTAAGTCTTCATATGTAAAGTCTGTAACTAAAGTATCCAATATAAGATTATTATAAGTAGAAATATTTGTAAACTGTTCCTCAAACTCAGGCTTAATATAATAATAATTGCTAATAAGTTCATTAAAGCTACCATCATTAGTCAAATTAGGCAAAGATGATTTATAATAATGTTGAAACTTTAGCTCTACATAATCATCATCCTTTACTGTATTTAATGCATTGATTATACTATCAAAACACTCTGTTGTAAAATGTTGCTTATGAGAAGCCATCTCCGTAATAACATTCTTTACCTCATATAGACTATACCAAGAGTAATCACTCATGCTTTTTTGATATTTGTGAGATACAATTAAGTAATCTGCTTTATCAATGTTCCTGGTAAGCTTGACATCAAACTTATCTTTTAATAGATCCATTTTTTGTCTAGGTAAATCCAACTTTGGAAACCTATATAATACTTTATCTTGCAGATCTTGTGACTTTATAGTTTGATAAGTCACACCATTTATTTCTGGTTTATCTGGATGATAACTTGATAGAAATATTACTGGATCATTTATTTGAACTGAATCATATAAACTACCACCATCACTTTTAATTTTTAGTCTTAATATCTTCTTCATTTAATTTTATTTTTAAATATTTTCTGTATTCTGGTTTTACTTCAACTTTAAATACATATAAATCTCTGTTATGTATACTTATCTCTTTTCTTACTAGAGGTTCTAAATGTCTAAAAGAAACTGCATCAAGTTTTTCTTCTTCCTCTAGCCAAAGTATCATGTCTTGTGCACTCTTGCGTGCAAAAAGATCATAGTTAGACTTGTCAATCCAATATTGTATATCTTTATTTCTATTAAAGTGATACATTTTATATTCAGTCTGTCTAGCAAGTTCCCATAGTAAGTGATAATTTTTTGTATAATCTATAGTAGGTAACATCATACCCGCAATAGCCAAATCATCTCCTGTTGTATTCATTTGATTCACTAAATCTTTTAATACATCTTCAGTTAACTCCTGCTTATTAGCGGACTCACATACAACAGTATCTACATCAATAACGCTAAGGGTTCCTATTTCAATCTTATAAGCAAGATTTACAGCTAAACCAGTAATAAGCCATTGGTCATATATACTTTCTAAAATACTTAGATTGTTTCTATTAACAGTATCTCTTATCTTATCATGATATATAACAGGATTTCCTGTTGTTTTAGAATACTGATGAGTAACGTTTGAACTAAAGTATGCTGTATTATCATCATTAAAAGATTCATAATTCCAAAGCTTTGCAAGCATTAATGTTGACTTTATTGTTTCACCATGTTCACATCTTTCTGAAATATCTCCATGAGTCAGCAGCAAATCAGCTGATTCATAGTCATTAGTTAATACAATACCGTGTTCTTTACACGCAGCTCTTACTCTATCAATAGATACAGGTGATCTTGGTAACAGAAAAGCTTTTTTGCAAGCTTTAAAAGTTGTAGAATCTACCGTATCTGTAGTTATTATGTTTCCTATTTTCTCATATGTTGTTTGATCTTCTGTTAGCAGAACTGTATTTACTTCGGTGTTTGAAGCAACTCCATAACTAGGAGCTGCTTCAAGACCAAAGTGTTGAACTGCATCAGTGTCAAAATCTTGATATACTGATTTATTTGCCATTTTACTTCATTGTCATTTTGATGATATCTGGATTCATCATCATTTTATTAAACTTCTGTTTGTTACCGTTAAATATGGTACGTACAATTAAATACTTTAAATCATTTGTAAAGTAATCTTTTGTACATAAAGAGATAAGACGGTCACTAATCTTTTTAGTAACAGTATTCTCTTTAGAGTATACAACTGCAAAGTTTCCTAAACGTGTTGCTAATGTAGATGCAATATCTGCACGGTATGTGTCATCTTGACCAACACAACCTCTAAGCTCACCCAATATATATTGCTCATTATCATGAGTCAACAAATCTGTAGGTGTAACCAGCTTATCCAGTTTGTTATTAATAAAGGTTGTAAACATAGAAGCAAATGTATCTCCTACACTACCTTCACCAATCATCTGAACCATACTTAAGTTATCTTCAAAACTATCAAAACTTGATATTGCATTAAAGAATGTAGTAATGGACCTTGCATTAGTTTCTTGTGTAACTAATTCTGGATGAAGTAACAAAAAGTTAATACATCTAGTGTCAATACCTGCTTCTTCTGCCCAACGAGCCCAAACATTAACATCAAACTTAAGATTAGCTGTAATATATCTAGTCTTCTGTGCACTATCTACACTGTTAACCATATAGTCTCCGTTATCTGGATTTGCTGTTAAAATAATATGCCAATCTTTTGGTAAAGACCAAGAGATATAAGTCTGACGGTCTACTAATTCCATAACTGCTTGTATAAAACGTACATCTGCACGATTCCAGTCATCTAACAGTAGTATACCACCATCTTTAGCATCTGCAATCCATTCTGGAGCACAGTATGACATTCTATTTTTGCCTGTCATCTTGTAACCATTCTTTAGATAGTCAGCAACTGCTAATTCATCAACCCAAGAACCTACCTTTTTTGTAATAGTAGTATTCATAGAGGCTAAGTCTTTAGATGCTGCACTTCTTTGAGCAGCTGTATAAGATAAATCATCTACTTTCTTAATGGTCTTTTCTTTGTACATCTGAAACTGACGTACAGGAAATCCAACTAAGTCACCCAGCTCTTCTATCTGAGCTAAATTAAGCTTAACAAACTTTAATTTGTTTTCTGTAGCTAAATCTACAATAGTAGACGTCTTACCAATACCTGATTCACCCACTATCTCTGTTGCTACAGGAAGTTTTCCTTGCTGTTGTAAGAATCTGTTGTTGTTTATGATGTGGTTTACAAAATCTTTTGCCTCATCAATATTTAAATTTACTTGTGCCATAATTGCTTTTTAGTTTAATTTTATTACTTTTCCTGGTAACTCATCATTCATTCCTGAAACGCTGCTTAACACCCATAAAGTGTTTTTAGGACAGTCATCCGGGGAATATGCTTCACCATCTGTTAAATATACTAGGGCCGTATACCGCCCATGCTCATTGTAATGATCTATTACAGGTTGGAAGCTTGTACCTCCTCTACCTTTTATGCCAAGATCTTTTTTAGGATTGAAATCTTCAACCGAACGTAATACTGTATCACATTGTGCTATTGTTATTTTATGTCCGGTTTTATGCATATGCACAAGCTCATTCATAAACTCCTCTAACTCACTTGTTGATACAGAACCAGATGTGTCTATACCTACAAGTATGTGATTTTTAAATTTAATTTTAAGACCTGGATTTGCTGAATAACGTTTATTGTATTTACGTCTAAGCTTCTTAGTGTAAATAACAGTAGAGTTACCAACAAACCTTCTTAAATAACCTTTCCAATCAAATTTAGCAGGTTCTACATAACGAAGTCTAGAAACAAGTTCAGATAACTCACCTGGTATAGTACCACATCTTTTTTCTGTCTGTTCTGCTACTTCTTTAATTTGATGTTCTATTTGTTTTTCTATTAGCTTTTTATCTGCTTCAGATAAATCATCAAACTCATCCCATGTAGTATGGTCATATGGACTATCACCGTTCATATTATTAAGAAGATTATTAAGAGAAGGACATTGACCTTCATCTTGGGCTTCTTGTAGGAGTTCATAGTATTTATCTGTACCAGCTTTTACAGGTAGCTTTAAATCAGCAAATGTTTCTAAAGTTAATCCACCTTCTGGTAGATATTCTGAATCTATGTACTGATTAATTTCTAAGTCTGCCGCTATATTAAATAACTTTTTGTCATTATATCTATCTCTAATTATTAAATGACCAAAACTTATGTGTAATAATTCATGTTTTAACAATCCTATTCTATGTTCTAAACTTAAATTAGAAAAGAAATCAGGATTTATTGATAACTGTGCACCAATGCCTTGTTTACTAACACCTGCTGTAGGTATATCTTTTCTAAAAGTTTTATTTAACCCAACTAAAAAGAGCCCATAAAAGGGCTCTTGTAGTATGAGTGTTTTACTTGCTTTTGCAAGTGAATCTGCTATTTTTACCATGTTATATTTAATTTAATGTCATCTATCCAAGGAAATTTAACTACTTCACGGATTGTTGATATCCATTCATTATCAAACTGTGATTTAAAAATCTTCTTTGCTTCTAAATCATTTGTATAGTGAGATGAAATTGTATTATATAACTTATCCCAACTAAGATCTACTGCTTGAATAGGACTTCCCCATCTTCTTTCTAGTGTAACTTTATATTCACTAAATAATTCTAATTCAAGTATGTCTTTATTTATTTCTAAGATTTTCTCTCTTGTTTCCTTTGGTGCCATCTTAGCTAGCAACAATACATAAATAGGATCTAGATTAAGATTATCTATATTTGATAAACCTATGCTTACATCTTCTTTTACAGATGAATTTAATAATTGCTTTATTCCTATAAAATCTGATATTTTAAATTCCATTACCATAATTAATCATTTATTTTTAAAGTCTTAGACATCCAATGTGGTTTGTTCTTTCTATTCATATGAACTATCCACTCTTTTGCAGAAGGTATGTAATTATTACAGTCTTCTTTGACATGTTGCTCACCAACATATCTTGTATATACAGTTTTACCATCTGAATTTGTAAAACTTTCTCCAAATATTTTTTCTGATTCAAAAATTCCTTCAGAGTGGTGACGATAAAGTCTATGAATACTATGACCCATCCATTTTTTGGTTTCATCAAACCAGTTATGTATGTCCATGTAATCTTCAACTTTACCACCCCATTTTCTGACAGAACTTTTGCAGTGTAATAAAGGATGTGCCATTATATGAATAAGTATTCATCTGACCAATCATAGTCTTCTGTAGTACGTTGGCTATAAGTTAAATCATAAGTTTTTTTATAAACATCTATTTCTAAATGTCCAAAACCACCTTCATTATTAACCCAATCTCCAACCGCATCAACTTTCTCATTAATTATTTGCCAAGCTATATCTTTAAATAATTCTACTGAGCCTTCATCTATTTTTGTTTCTATCATAGAACTGATGTCTTCACCCTTTCTTTGAAACAAGACGTCATCTACGTCACCACTATCTCCAGAGCCTGAAAACTCTATATATATACTATCAACTCCTAGATCTTTTACTTTTGTTACTAGAAGAACCTGCGTCAGCTGTTTTTTTATTTTTTGATCTCTTTCCATCTTTAAAATTATTCTCTTTTAATATTTCTATATAAACACCAGGATTGTCTTTGTCATACACATAATCATAAAACATAGGATTTATGTTATCTGCATTGTCATCTTCAATCCATTCATGTTTGGTCATATCATCTTGTACAGTTTGTGCAGGATTGATATAATCAAACTTATGACGGGAACCCCTAATAAATGTAAAACCAATTTTGACAGGAAGTTTATACTTCTTAAGTTCTTTTTGGAACTCAGGAGCATATTTCTGATAATACTCTTTTGTATTCTTACGGTAGTTTACAACAGTTTTACTTGCTATAAAATACTTACCTGTCCATCTGCGCCCATTTTTTGAGCTTGGTACATTACCGGGTATAAACCACTTCATATTATTTATTTAAGGTTAACCTCAATAGAGGCTTCAGTTCCTTATGTACAGTTTCAAAGCCGTGTTTTTGCATAGCATCTGATATATCTTTGCAAATAGATAATGCACATCCTTGAATATTATATGTTTTTGCATATGCTTCAATGGCTTTTTTACCTGCGTCATCATTGTCAAATAAAGTAATTACTTTTTTGTATTTTTTCTTTAAATTTTCAATGATGTAAGGTTTGATTAATGTATTCTCACTATTAGGAGCTATGACTTCTATATTGTAACCCATACCTTTTAGACACATTGCATCTTTTAAAGATGAACATATAACTAAATATGGATTATTGTATGTTAGCTGGTCATAACCTTGAACATGATTGTTAATATTATAAAACTTATGTTTATCACTTCTTGGTTGATATAATTTAATTACATCACCATCAGCAGTAAAGTAACCATATGTCATGGGCTTCTTAAACTTAGCTTTATCTATTTTACCATCCTGATCTCTTAACATTGTGAAATACTCTATAGGTCTAACGTTATAAGTTTTCAGCATTGTAGCACCAATCCTAAATGAAAGCCAATACTTTGCATCATTATCAGTAAAATCTCTTGTCTGAATATGATCCATAGTCCACTTTGCACTTGGATTTAAAGTGATTAATTCTACTTCTCCGTTCTTGACATACTCATTGTAGTCTTGAATCATTTTACCAACAGCTTGGTTATAGTTAAAATTAAACATCTTCATTATAAGATCTATTTTACCACCGGATACACCAGTAGAAAAATCTTTAAATTTATATTGCTTAATCTTTCTATCTACGTAGACAACAAAACTAGGTGTTCTCTCTGTTGGATTAAATATAGACTTAATCTTTACATCCTGGCCTGTAAGTTTTTCAGATATATTTAAATAATACTGAAATACCCAATAGCTTGGTATGCTTTCTATACTTATAATAAGATTTTTAGTGCTGAACATATAATAAAAAGGGAGACCCGAAGGCCTCCCATATATTTATTAAAGGTCAAAATCATCACCACCGACAGTAGATGTTGATGGTTCAAATGTGTTATTTGAATTTCCAGTAGAAGCTGCTGTTCTATTTTTAACTGGGATGATATGCTCATCTCTGTTAAATGTAGTCAACTTACTGTTCTCAACATTTACATCTTCAAATGGTACTCCTGATTGATTACGTTTTGGTAAGAAGAACTGGAGGTTAATATAACCTTCTTTGTTTTCCCACTCACGTCCTGCAATACAGAAGTTATAGTAAGTGTCACCACTTAGTATATTATTAGCTGATGTTACAAACTCTTCAATAGTGTTTGCTTCAATAGCATCTAACTCACTACGTTTATTTTGCTGCTCTGCCATGAATATCAATGATTTCATGATTTCTGCATCTCTACTAATTTCTCTACCGCTTGGTAAAGTTGCATCAGCAAAAGCATAACGTTGAAAAGATACTCTACCTACTTGACCTGCATAACGTGGGCCATTAGGATTATTAACATCATGTAAAAAACCATCAAAGTCTCCTTTAATTGCTTCTGATTCTACATTAATCTGTAGATCATATGCATTACTATCATAAGGAGGTGTGTGTAATTTAATTGAATTAATTTTTAGTAATTGATTACCTGCATCAATAACTGGTTTAGTTTTTCCGCTTCCGGCTGACATGTCTTTTGTACTTAACATTTTTGTTGATTTTAAAATTTAACTTTGATTATTATTCATTCTCGTATGCATTGATAGCATCTCTGACATATTGTAGATCATTAGGAATATATTCACTACTAAACATGTCCATTGGTGATTTACAGGTATTTTCTCCATTGTTTTGTGTTTCAAAACCATAGTGTAAGCTACCATCATCTTCTTTACGGACTTTACCAAACAATACAATAGAAAATAAACCTTCTAAAGTAAGGGCATTGTCAATCATTTTCCCAACAGTTTTTGCTTTAATCTTACGATGTCCATTAATATCTGTTGATTCTTCTGAATGTGTTAGGAAGAATGTATACAGATCTTCTCTCAAGTCTTTGGGAAGTTTTGCAACTTGAGCAAGGTTAGCAGCAATCTGAGTAAATTTATCATAGCCTTTTTCATTAGCTTTATCAAAATACTCAAAGCTTGACATGTATTGCCAATCATCAATAACTAAGTTTTTGATGTGTGGCATTTTATCACTCACATGCTGCATTGCTTTATAAACTCCTGGGCCACTTGATACACTTATCATGTTACCTGCTGGATTTGATTTATCCAAAGGAGTATATTTACTTTTCCACCCTTTAAAAGGTAAGGGTTTATTAGCAATATTAATTATAACTGTTTCTTTAGGATTTAAATTCCTAATTGAGGTTGATTTACCTGAGCCTGACTCAGCAATTACTAAAACACTTTGTGCCATACTATTTATTTAGTTTATTTTCAATTTTATTTAATATTTCCGCTATCTTATTTAGTGCTTGCACAATTCCTTCTGATTGAACGTTATCATCCGGATTTGGTAGATCCGCTATTCTATCAGCAGAATCAAAAATAGTGTTTTTTACATTACTTTGCACTACGTCACTAACTATTTTTAGTTCAGAGACGGGTATCAAATGTCTTTGGAATCCACTATTACTTTCTACCAACTCATACTCTTCTTTCCAATGAGGATTGTATGGATGCAGATAAAGACTCCGTTTTGGATCTTCAGCTATATAATCTATACTTACAAATTCTGTATAAATATCTTTGTTTCTTTCTAATTCACTTGGAAAGAAACTAACATGTAATTCATCCTTGCCAGGTGGCCTGTATGCCATCTTAGGTATATATGATGCATTTATAACACCTTCTGTTTGAAAATAATCTTCATGTTGTTCTCTTAGTTCTTTTACTAACTTTTTTCTTTGTTCTGGAGTCATTTTAAATTTATTAACTGAATATTCTTTTGTTGTTATCATCTTCTTTCTTCTTGTGGAGGAGTTGCCATTTCTGCTATTTCCATTTTTTCAAACATAGCTTTAAAGAAACTCATCCTAGTGTCACCATTACGTGCTTTAAGAAAGTGTAATACTAAAGTTCTATCATCTTCAATCAAATACCTGTCAGGTCCATATAATCTTATCTTCTGCTTTGCTGGTCTGTTTATACCTATTAAGGTATCCGCATGTTGCAACATTGCATCTGATCCAAATATATCTGATTCAAGAATATAATTACCGTATTTACCTTGCTGTGCACGATCTGGATTATCAATATTTCTATTTAATTGAGATAAAGCAATAAACATACATGGATACTCACGTTTAGTTTGTGTAAAGAATTCACCTAACTCAAATAGCATATCTAAACTGCTATTTTGATATGGTGCTCTCTTTACTAACATAGTATGATCTAATGTTATTATTGTTTTTTTCCCTTTATGCTTATTCATATACTGATCAATCTGCTCACGCATCTGATTTACAGTCATTGGTCTAGATACAATATCTACAGGATACTTTACTCTTTCTTTTGCATATTGATGACATGCATTAAGAACATCTGTAGTTAATGTACTACCGGCACTACATAACTCTTTGTATGTTTTACCAGTTATAGAACTAAACTCACGGAGAGCAGAAGTTCTACCTACCATCTCAAACTGAAACTCTAATACTCTAAAATCATCATCTGGATTTAAAGTAAAAGACTCTCTTATAATTTGATCTTTAATAAGTGTTTTACCTGAACCAGGTCTACCACCTATTACCGTCAAAGTATTCCATTCTAAACCATCAGTAGTAGCATCATTAAACTTAGGCCAAGGTGTATAAATTGATTTTTCTTCACCATTGGCACGTTTGTACATATACTTTAGGGCATCATTAAAGGCAGCATACTGCCCAACCCATCCTTCTGTTGGTTTGCTCATTTCTCTATTATGTGTATAATACTTTCTACATTATCAATACTTGCTTCACATGACTTGCTATCCGGAACCCATGTGCCATCTCTAAGCATTTGAAAATCTTCTAGTATTTGGTTTAATTTATATAGTACTTCATTAATTTCTTCTGGTGTCATACAACTTTTTCTTTAAATTTGTGAATCTCTGTTTCTACACCATCTACTATCATATCACAATAGTCAGCCAGTGCACTAGTTTTAACCTTATGTTTGTCTTGTTTAGCTATAAAATATTGGCTAGTAGACATATACATATAATTATTACTCCTATATTCATTCACATACATCTTAGTTGCTTTAATAACAGCTTGCCAGTCATGATCATATGTTTCAAAGAACCATCTAAATGATTCTCCAAGAGCTTTAACGTTTTGTCTAGCTGGTTTACCGTGTGGTAATTTACCAGCAGGAAATATTGTTCTATATTGTTCAATCATTTGGCTATAGTCTTTACCCATAAGTTGGATATTAGTCTTTTTTTTAGCCTTAACGAAATAGTTATCTAGTTTTATTATAAGCTTCTTGGCTTTTGGTGTAAGTTTATATATAGATTCCTCTTTTACAAGAAATCCTTGTTTAATTAGATTAGGTATCTCCTTATCAGAGCTCAACGAAGGAACTGATGTCTTTTCCTTCATGCTGTAAAGCATCAGCATCTGATTTGGTGTTATCTTCTCCAGTATTATTTTCTGAAAGAGTTCCCACATAAGTTATTATTTTTTGGTTTGCTGTTGATAAACATACTTCAAATTCATGATATCCAACATATAAGTAATCTTCACAAACTTTTATAGAATGAATGGCAGTAGCATGATTTCTTTTAATAAATACAGCTGTTTCACTTTTTCTATATCCATACTTAGTTATTGCTAAATAGAAATAAATTTGTCTCATCATAGTAACCGGTCTTATCCGTGTTCTTACTGATAGACTGTCTATGTATTTATACTCAGGATAAATTTCATGCAATGTTTGAAGACAAAAGCCTTCAATGGCATTTAAACTCAATATAGTATTATCTTGTTGGAAAAATAAATGCACATCTATACCATACTTGTTAAAGAATCTTCTTTTGAATCTAGTAACATCCTTTAGTATGTTAACTGTTTGTTTATTAGTCATTTGTATATTTTTCTGGGGTATCAAAGTTAATAAAATTTTACCAATTAATCAAGGTTTCTCCTCTCTGTTTTAACATCTGATTGATATTTAAGAAGAGGTTTTTATCATCCCAAACTCCACCTTTATAAGCTGCTGCTGCAGGGTGAACTACCTGTATGATATCATGATTTGGTAAAAGCTTCTGCCATTCTTGAGCCTTCTTACCTAACAAAACTACTATAAGTCTATTAGGATAAGAGTTCAATGAATTTAGAAGACCAGTGGTAAAGGTATGCCATAATGAATAATGGCTACCTATTTTATTTATTTCTACAGTCAATGCAGTATTTAACATTAAAACGCCTTGATTGGCCCATCTTGTTAAGTCAGGGTTTCTATCAAAGTTAGGATACTGTTTCTCTATAGAATTAAATATGTGTCTTAATGATGGTTGTTCCTTCATTGTATTACTACAACTAAATGATATACCATCAGCAACTCCAAGTTGCGGATAAGGGTCTTGTCCTATAAATACAACTTTTGTATTTTCATAAGAACATTCTACAAAAGATTTAAACCAGTCTTTCATTGGTGGTGTAAACCTTTTACCTTCATCTACAAACTTGACTAGTTTACCAAGTGTATTATAAAAACTCTCAGAGTTTAAATAAGGAATGAGAATTTCTCCCCATCCAGTGTTTTGCACTTGATGTTTTAACGCATCTACCTTTTCAGGAAGATTAATTGTAACTTTATTCATAATTTATTATATTTGCTTTTATAAAATGAAATGTTATGAGTTATAAAAATGGAATAGTATACGATCTCACAAAGAATATTAAAGACTTAGAAATAAACACAGGGTTTATAATGGGTCTTAATGATATTCTCTTATATTGGATGACTAATATACTTCCTGATGTAGCAAAATTACCTGCTACCTTAGAAAAATTTAAAACAATTATTACATCCGAAGATCCTAGTAAAGAACACATTACACTTTCTGTTGAAGAAAAGATGTTATATACTCTCTATGCATTGCAAATGCTTCTTAAGCAAAAAGCTAAAGAACAAAATCTTGAGCTTGAATCTAAAACAGAAGTAACAGAAGAAAACTTAAAAGAATATTTAGCATCATTTGTAGATAAAACTATAGATGGAAATAAAGATCCAAAAAGTGCTCTTTCTGATATAATGACTGTGATTAATAATAAATCATCTTAGATTCATATTACTAAATTCTCCTATTTCTATACATGCTTGTATTGCTAGATTTAATTCAGCTTTATCACATTGCGCAAAGGACTTGCAGTACTCTGAATTATTTTTCATAAAACAAAGACCTGCTTGTCTCTTCACTTGGAGTTTAACTTCATTAAATGTATAACCAATTTCATTAGCAATTTCTCTACACATAGCGTGTATTCTTGCTAACTGAGCATTACTCCCTTTTACTTCATCTGATATACTAACAAACATTTCAACTTTAGCACCTTCTGGTGCATTAGCTAAAAAATTATTCATTCTTGATTCATTAGCTTTTACAGGATAGTGTATTTTACCATCCTTAATTATACCGTTTATGCTTATATTATTCTTCATGTGTTTCTAATATTCTATCTTCAAAGTCTTCTTCAAGAAGGTTCATTACATCTACTGATACAAAATTACCTATTCTATCCCTAGTGTTATACCATACATGATATACTTCAACACTTGGTCCATAACCTGGTGTACCTGGATCTCCATTAGAATCATACCACTGGTCTGGTTCTCCTGGATCATAAGAATACTGTATAGTTACACTTTCTCCTGAATCTGTTATTAAATCTATTTCTCTCATCTCTCTTTGGTGTTACAAGTTATTTCAAAAGGAGGGTCATATGGGTTTTTAGTAGTATTTGGCGTATGGTAGTGTATCTGTTCAGATAAAAGTATTA